>OJDH01000137.1_pt1 | contig 56725 bp, 57 predicted proteins | sample 1592761 | NCBI WGS metagenome assembly OJDH01 (sample SAMN05416855, study PRJEB24817) | seawater metagenome | isolation source: Sea water | place: Canada:Atlantic | collected 2013-11
TGTGATTTCATAGTCTTGAACCATATCATAAGTTCTCAACTAGTCATGACCCTAAAATTTATACGTAACTATTTGATTTTTATAAAATTATGTAGTTAGTGTGAGGCGTTGTTAACATAAGTAATGAAAAATATTTTAGCTCTCTGGAACTAAAAATCGTTCTCAATCGTTGTCTATAAGCTGGCATTCTTTTAAGCGAAAAATTTAGAGGAAGCTGAATAAAGTATCTCGCAGGGGTAGAGTAAGGTCGCTTGATGGATTTCAGACATAAGAACACCGTGAGCTTTTTTGACTATTGGCTTTCGTTGCCTAAGGACGACTGGGTTCCGTTACGCAGCAGTTTTCATCCCGAAGATGTGCCTGCTTTACTCGGCAATATTATGATTTATGAGTTGTTCTCGCCCGCTAAGATTAAACGTCGATTGCTCGGGTCTAAACTGGATTATCTCGAAAATAGTATTGGAGCAGGCGGCGGTGCTGCCGACGGGGGGAGTGATGATGCCAAAATATTTTGGACAGTTGGTACCCAACCCTGTGCCATGTTAATATTGGCGCAGCAATCACTCAAGAGCGGTATGAACGTTATCGTCGAAACGCTATGTCTTCCTTTGTTGGGCGATAATGAAGGCAATGGCCAACTCATTATTCAAAAAAACATACTTGATGATCCAAAGTTTCAGCCAGATGTGGCAACCTATTCGGTAGATCATAATTCGGTTTTGCAACGTGATTATATTGATATAGGGGCGGGGCTTCCAGACCTTCAAATATAGAAGGGGCCTGTATTTTACAGAATCGTTTTGTTGTAATACCTGCCTAAAATAGCAGGCCTAAAATGATCAAAAGAATAAAATTGATTAATGTCTGGAGCAAGGTTAAGCCTGATTGGCACTTTATAGGTGCATTTTGATATGAGGGCTTAACTTTGTCGCGATATTATTCTTAAAAATCAACTAAAACGCTGATATTTCTTGATTAATTGGCTTTTACGTTGGATGATCTCTGCCGTACCTAAACAGAAGTTTATATTCCTAGGCCGAGGCGGTGGTTTGTTAGAATTCAATAATAGTAAATCTAAAGAGTTCTATGATTATTGGTTAAGTATGCCGCGCGAAGGGCTGGTTCCTAGCCGCAGTAGTTTCCGCCCAGAAAATGTGCCTTCGTTACTTTCAAATTTCATGATCTATGAGCTGATCTCAAAGGACCATATAAAAGTTCGGTTATTAGGGTCTGCTCTGAGTGATAAGTTTGGTGGCAATAGCGCGGGAGAAAATTATCTCGACTTTGTCGAAGGTCCACGCAAGGAAATCGCCTCTGAAGCTTTGTGGTCTGTGGTCAATAAGCCTTGTGGTATGCGTGTGGTTCTTGAACAGGTTCTCAAAAGTGGCCTAACCGTTTGTATGGAATCAATTGGCCTCCCTCTTTTGAATGAAGAAGGCGGAAACCCCATGATCCTCTTTCAAAAAAATGAACTCGATTGTGAAAAGCGCGTGCCGGAGGCTGGCTACGACCCGATAAGATATTATCGATTGTTTCGTCGGGACTTTATTGATATTGGGGCCGGGTTGTCAGAGGTCGAAAACCTCGTTTTCCACAGTGAAACCGCAGTCTGAAATCCCAGTCTGAAATCCCAGTCTGAAATCCCAGTCTGAAATCCCAGTCTGAAAACGCGGTTTGTGGCCAGTTGATGAACCCCTTTTGTGAGGGCGGAAATTACCGACTTTAACATGGTTTGGTTATGTCGGGTTGGTTGCTGAAATCACCCATGACGATGAAGCCATAACAATGCCGTCCCGTTCTTTTTTTTGCTCTCCAATTGCTTTGCCAAGAGCTGCTTCAATCTCAACCCTCTTTTCTTCTGCCTGCACGCCTGCTTCACGAAAAACTTCACCTGCAGGGCCAAGAGTTAATTGAAAATCAATGGCATCTTTTACTGTTTTACCAACCAAAACAGGCGCATCTACCCGTTTGAATGAGATATTTTCATAACCTGCCGCTGTCATCATGGCTGTGACCAACTCCTTATCAGCCATGGAAAACGGACCTGGACCACAAGTGCGGGCATCCTCTCCGGGGGGCGGGAGGAAGCCGAGAACAATTTCCTTTGCCATATATAGCCAGGGGTTATCTTCTGGGGTGCGCCAGACGATGTGGGTCATTGTGCCGCCGGGTTTCAAAGCGGTGCGCATATTCTTGAGTGCCGCGACAGGGTTGGGGAAAAACATGGTGCCGAAGCGCGAAAAGACGAAATCATTATCTCCTTCAAAAGGCATGCTTATAACATCCCCTCTGAGGAAATAGGCATTACCCTGATTTTTCTTGCGTTCTTCTTTGCGGCCGTAATCAAGAAAAGCATCACAGCAATCAATACCAAGAACTCGGCCACTTGGCCCCACCAGGTCTGCCAGTTTTAAAGCGGTATCACCAAAACCACAGCCAACATCGAGAACATTGTCCCCTTTTTTGACTTTTAGGGTCGGAAAGATCGCGTCACTGTGATGGGTCAGGCCATCAACCAGAATATGTTTGAACTTGATAAACTTGGGAACAAGGATCTCATTCCAAAACTCAACGAACTCTGTATCACCCGTTGTCTCGGTAGGCCCTTTGTTTTCAGACATATCCGGTCCTTTCTGGTTTAGAGTAAGCTTATTATACCATGCTCTCGTATGATGATGTCCCCTTTATATCATACTCGGGTTACCTCAAGCTCAGGTCTCGTCAAGCTTGGGTGACGGTCCGGGCAATTGCAGTGACATGACGTAGATCCGACCCACAACACCCCCCAAAGATGTTGAGCCAAGGCATCTTGGCATAGATTGCCTTGTATTGGCGCCCCAGTTCATCCGGATCACCGGCATCAAGCTCAGAGCAGTTATCAAGCTCGGCATGGCTCATGCGTGACGCATTACAGCGAATGCCCTTGATCCTTTTGGCCCAGTCACGATCTTTGGTGTTGCTACCAAGGAGGTTATTTGTTGAAAGGCTATCTGAGGAGGGGCTATCTGCGTTAAGGTCATCTGGAAAGTGATCAGGATGGGCACAGTTGACCATGAAATAGATGGCACCGTTATCGGTTTCCCGGTCGACTTGATCAATGGCACTTTGAAGGCATTGCCCAGTAGGTAACAGGCCGTCCGTTTCGACCGTGAAAGATACCACAATGGGAAGATCTGCAGTCTGGGCGGCGCGCACGGCTCCTATGGCTTCTTCTGCCTGGGTAAAGGTCATGGCTGTAATCATATCAACCTGAGTTTCAGCAAGCCAAGATACTTGTAAGGCATGATAGTCTTCGGCTTCGCGTGCAGAAATTTGATAATCAGGGGCGTAGGCATCGCCTCTGGGACCAAGAGAACAGTTTAAGAGAATAGGGAGTTTGTTGTCGGCATACTCCTCGCGAAGCTCTGCTATGTAGGCAACCGATGCTTGATTGGCTGAGCGCAAGTCATCGATACTTTCTTCCAAATCACTTGCCCAGTGAGCGTGGGCCTTCCACGTTTGGCCATCTAGAATAAATCCGGTATTCATGGCCCGGGCGAGAGAAAGAAAACCGCGATAATAATTGGTCAACGCGAGGCGGCCCATTTCCTCTGGCAGCAGGGTGTGAGCTGCAAAGCCTTTGATATCAATGCCGTGGTTAAAAATCAGATCTGTTTCAAGGCCAGCATCAGTGAGATAGAGGTCCCCGTTCAATTGGGGCAGGTCGTTTCTATATCTACATCTGGATCTGGCTTGATAGGCGGCCATTCTGGACTTCCTCTTGTGGGGAAATAATGATCCATCAATAGTACAGCCTTCTGTCCTACTTTCTATCCCAAAATTCCAACAATGATTAATGTCATGCCAAAACAGAAAAAGACCAGAGCAATGATTCTATTGATCAGTCTGACGACAGCCTCTTGTCTGATAAGCCGCGCGAGCTTAACGGCGGTGAGGGCAAATCCGCTGAGCGAGAGGAAAGACAGACCCATAAATGTCACTGTCATGACGAGGAATTGGGGTGTCGCCGATTGGGTGTTGTCTAAAAACAGGGGGAATAGAGCGAGCAGGAAGATGATCATTTTGGGGTTAGTCAGTCCTACGATCAGGGACTGGTTAAAAAGATAAGGGGCAGAGCCCGCTTTGTTCGGACCAGTTTTTTTTGCCCCGGCATTTGATCGAGAGCCTGTACTGAATTCGGCTTCTGCGTCGGTCTCAATACTATCCACGGCGTTCTTCTCGTTATGACAAGCCTCACTCTGGCTGAGGTGATCCAGCGAGATCATACCGCTTTGCCAGTTCTGATAGGCGAGCCAGATAAGATAACTGCCACCCAAAACACGCATGGCGGAAACGATATTTGGCTCTGCGGTAATGATGGCTCCAAGGCCGAGGGTAACGGCAAGGCCAACACAGCCAATGGCGGTGATGTTGCCAAGCGTGGAGTAAGCGGTCTTCTCCATGCCAAGCGACAGTCCGTTTCTGATCGCCAGGACAATAGCAGGCCCCGGAGCCAATATGTTGGCGCTGGCGGCAAAGACAAAGGCGATCCAGATTTCAAAGGTCATTACGGGTTCCTGATTTTTCCCCGTCGTTTCGAGGATAGTTCCTTAAAGTGTTTTGTATCAGGAGCAAGAAAACATTGATTTATTGATTAAAAAAAATAGTTTATTTTGATCAATAAATAAAAAATAATGATATATAGGATTATTACTAATAGATCCCATGAGAAGCACCAACTGCTCTGAAAGGCATAGATATGGACTTACAGTCCTTACGGACCTTTAAAATGGTAATGGATTTGGGTAGTGTTACTGCGGCGGCCGAACTTCTTAATACTGTCCAACCCAATGTCACAGCACGCATTCGAAAACTGGAAGGTGAGCTCGGGGTTTCGTTGTTTCTGAGGGCGCATCGGCGATTGATCCCGACCCACGAAGCCGTGACACTACTCGATTATGCCAATGCTATGCTGAGTTTGGAACAGGCGGCAAAAGGGGCGGTTAATCCTCGCGATCAAGGTCATATTCGGTTAGGTCTTGTCGATACGCAAGCAGCGCACCTGTTGCCGATTTTCATGACAAGGTACCGCAAACAACACCCTGATGCCGAGATCTCTGTAGATACGGGAGTATCTGGTTTTCTTAATCGAGGGGTCGAGGAATGCCGTTTGGACGCCGCCGTAGTGGTTGATCGTCGCAAACGCAGTACGGATCAGGACAACTTAACCACTCACATGCTTTTTTCTGAGCCATTGGTTTATATTGCTCCAAAGGGGTTAAGCCGTTTGGAGCAGGCGTTGGAGCTTCCGATCATGGTTCTGATCCAGGAAGGTTGTGGGTATCGCAATTTTGCTATCGACTGGTATCGAGCTCAAAAATTAATAGCGCCTAAAGTGACCGAGATTTCAACATTGGATGGTATCCTTGCCTGTATCAAAGCGGGGCTTTGTGCCTCAGTACTCCCTAAATCAATTGTTCAGAACTTTGACCTTGAAAATCGCACCGCGATCTTTGCGCTTCCCGGTGAAAACGCAGAAATAAATATCGCCCTGGTCCACCGACCTGAATTTAAAAATGATCATCGTATAAAGCTACTGTTGGAGATGTTCAGGAAGTAACAGGGCCAGAGACCAAAGACAGAAAGTCTTGAGTAAACAAAGATATCGCGTTTCTTTGAACCGCCGTAGATCTGGTGGCTAAGTGAAAGTCTGACTTCCAGACAAAGACTTCGTGTTCCAGTGCGCGGAGGTTTCCTTTTTCAACCCAGGGCCTTGCGTAGTGATCGGGGAGGGCACCAAGGAACTTGCCGCTCATAATAAGGCTGGCCTGGGCTTCCATATTCGATACCAATGCGATTTGGCCTTTGCCTTCCAACAACTCAATACCGGAATGGGTGTTGTAGGTCCGATGACAGAGGTTGTAATCTCGCAGGGTTTTGGGGGTGATCGTTGTCGGATCAGTCGAAAACAGGGGATGCTTTTCTCCGCAATAGAGCAGATGGGTTTCCGATGAGATGTAGTAGTAATTCAATCCGTCGAGTTTTTGGGTGAAGGGGCCAATGGCAAGGTGAAGAGTGCCATTGATCAGCTCCAGTTCTAACTCTGTCGGAGAGGCGACCTTGAGTTCAAGTTGGATATCGTTGTCGCGATCAAAGAATTTCCCCATAGCTTCGCTTAAGGGAACGGCTTGGTTACTGAGGTGAGCATCAACAACCCCAATTCTAAGAGGACCCTTGAGGACATCGCGTAGGCCCAAAAGCTCGGTTTCAAAGTCCTCAAATTGAATGAGGATCTTTTTGGATTTCTCATAAGTGCTTTGACCGCGTTCGGTGAGATGAAACCCACTGCGGCCGCGTTCGCACAGCCTGTAACCGAGGATGGTTTCCAGGTCCCGAATATGACAACTGATGGCAGGCTGGCTTATGCCTAGTTCGTACTGAGCGCCAGAAAATCCACCGTGTTCGACGACTTTACAAAAGGTGCGCAGTAGCTTTTCTGAAAAAAGGCTCATTCGTGTAATCTCACCGACAGATGTAGTAATTATCTTTACATTATAAAATACAATATAAAGATAATAAATTATGTATTTTATAATGCAATTAGTTCTGTCTCAATACTGGTAGTGACAACTACTAGAACGGTTGATGGAACAGATATATCAGATCATGGATACGCCGCAGGACGTTTAAACCTTCCTTTCGTTGGAATTTCTACTTTTGGCAAACGCGACTATGTTGCCGATTGGGATCGGATTGATGCAGATGTCGCGGTTATGGGCGCGCCTTTTGATTTTGGCACCCAGTGGCGCTCTGGTGCGCGGTTTGGTCCGCGTGCGGTACGCGAGGCTTCGACACTGTTCTCCTTTGGTCACGCCGGGGCCTATGACCACGAAGATGACGCGACTTACCTTGGTTCTGAAGTTCGTATAGTTGACATTGGGGATGCAGATATCATCCACACAAAAACCGAAGAAAGCCACGCTAATATCGAGTACGGAGTTCGCAAAATGCTCGAAGCAGGTGCCTTGCCTGTGGTGATTGGCGGCGACCATTCGGTCAATATTCCTTGTATCAAAGCTTTCTCTGATGACGCGGCCAAAAACGGTCCGATCCATGTTATCCAAATCGATGCTCATCTTGATTTTGTTGATGAACGCCACGGCGTGACCGATGGTCACGGTAACCCTATGCGCCGGGCGATTGAAAAGGACTATGTATCTGGGATGACCCAACTGGGCATTCGCAATGTCTCTTCCACGGCAAAGGAAGGTTATGAGGACGCCCGCGCTCGGGGGGCGGATATCTTGTCTGTTCGCCAGGTCAGAAAGCTTGGAACAGAGGGCGTTTTGGAACGCATTCCAGAGGGCGCACGCTATTACGTCACCATAGATATCGACGCGTTCTGCCCCTCAATTGCACCGGGAACGGGCACCCCGAGCCACGGTGGTTTTGCCTATTATGATGTGCTGGAAATTCTTCAAGGCTTGGCCAAACGCGGCAACGTGGTTGGCATAGACCTGGTCGAAGTGGCCCCGGCCTATGATCCTACCGAAATCACTCAAGTCCTTGCTGCTCAGTTGTTGATGAATTTTATCGGCTTTATTTTTCACGATAACTAAAATAAAGTTATTTTAATCAAAGTCTTATGAGAGTATTTTCCCTGTTTGGATGATAAGAACAGAAAAATGTTCTCTAAAAGCGTCCAATTGGGCTTTTAAATAGAACATTATGTTAGGTGTGTTTTTTGCTAAGGTTGGCTTTCCAATGTAACTAACATATCCACTTGTAATCATCAGGCAAAAATAATCATGCAATCCAAAGACCTTACCAGTAAGCGTTTAAGTCTGCGCCCATTTGCTGAGGGAGATGCCGACAAGCTTTATCAGCTCTATGGCAATGTGGATGTTATGGCTATCCGCAAGATTGGTGTTCAATCCCGTGCGGGCAGTGATGTTCAATTAGAGGTTATTCTCGATCACTGGCGGCGGAGGGGCTTTGGTCTTTGGGCGGTTTATGATCGCAAAAGTAATGTCTTTATGGGCGAATGTGGGTTGCGAGAAGAAAATGAGCATGATGACATGGTCGAGTTATCTTATGGCCTGCTCCCACAATTTTGGGGCGGAGGTCTCGCCACCGAAGCCGCGACAACTGTTCTTGATTTTGGCCTCAAAGGACTTGGTTTGAAAAAGATCTATGGGTTTGCCCAGAAGAAAAATCAGGCGTCGCTGCACATCCTCACCAAACTTGGTTTCAAGCACGAATGCGATTTTGATGAAGACGGCGATGTCGTTACCCGCACGGTCCTGACACAAAACTAAATCTACCCGTTAATAAATAGAGTTTGCGTCTGTAGCTCATGTTTGGAAAGGCTCTTGTTGCGTTTCAATCTCCATCTTGATCGTTTCTTTTCGGGTCTAGAAAAGCTGCACATGAATATGGATTACAGGAGGAAATTGGCGCAATGATTCTCCATAACTGTGTCGCGTTATCGGGACAGAGCGATCAGCAATGAAGCTTACCAATCGTACGTCCGGCTTTTGAGAAATAAACCAATATTGAGTTTTATTGAAGATAACAAATACCCCCGGCCTGCTTGTGTGTGTGGCCTGACCGGGGGCAGTTTTCTGGTGCAAAAGACAGGATCTTAGCCGTTTAAGAGACGGCTTGCACCAGATGCTTGGGCGTAAAGAACGCCGTTTTTCTTCTTATATTCTGTCTCTTATACTTCGCCGATGTATTCACCGCGGCCTGGATAGTCGTTGGCCATGATGAAGTCGATGGCACCGACCATTTCTTTGAACGCAGGGCGGATAAACGGCATGGTCTGGACAGAGGCGTAATAAAGCGTTTGATCTGGGCGGACCAAGAAGACGCCAGGTTCAGAGAACAGGGCAGGCTCTTCAATACCGATAGAGGTTGTGCCGCGTGATGTGGAAATGAACAGACCCCATTCTTTGGCAACGCTGAGGGAGAGATCATAACCAAAGCGCAGGTTCTTGGCTTCGATCTTGTCAGCCATGGCTTGTGTGCGTTCTTGGCCATCGGAACTGAGGGCGATGGTTTTTACGCCGCGTTGTTCAAATTCTGGGGTCAGGCGTTCGAGCTCTTTCAGGTAATTGGCACAGATCGGGCAATGTAGACCGCGATAGAAGGTCACAAGGGTAAAGTTCTCAGCCTGGTCAGCACCGAGATCAAAGGTGCCACCATTGAGAGTGGGAACCGAGAGATCAGGGGTTTTCTGGCGAGGGATCAACATTTGAGGGGTACCTTCCAATATATTCGTATAGCTGGACATCAGCTGCTGAATAAGAATATAATGAACTATTAATCTCATATGGTGCATAATACTTAACCGAGAGTACAAATTGGTCTGTTGTATAAAATGCAAAACCTGAATGTAAAGAAACCTGATCGCCTCTCCGCCCTGATTTCACGTTTTCACGTGCAAGCGCGGGTCAGATCCTTTGTGCCTAAATCAATTGCTTTGCAAACCGTGGCAGATATTGAGATGGATAAAGAAGATGACGCGAATTTTTTTATCGCCCATTTAGGGCAACTAAGTCCGCAAATTAAAAAAGAAATAAAAGGGCACGTCACGGTTTCTGGAGCCACCGCCTCTGGAAAAGAGTTTGAGGGCCTTAGGGATGATGTCCCTCTTTTGGTGTTTTATCCTCGCGGCGTACCTTCTGAAGAGCCGAGGAGGGCGAACATTCACAAGGATGACCCGGCCGATGGCCCTGTTCCCGAGGGATACGTTTGTGCTGCGGTTGATACTGGTGGTGTTGCTAATCCCATTGCCCTTGCTCTACCTGATTTGGTCGTTGTGCGCCTGGATCAATCCAAACCGTTGCAGGCTGTCACCAATATGCTGATGGAAGAAGCCAACGCCCCACGGTGTGGCGGGCAGGCGGTGATCGATCGGCTGTGTGAAATCGTGGTGATCCGTCTGTTGCGGCATTTAATCGAGGCAGGTCAGGCCGAAGTGGGGCTGTTGGCAGGCCTGGCGCATCCGAACCTCGCCATGGCAATCGTTGCTATCCATGATAATCCAGAGAGGAACTTTCACCTGGAAGATTTGGCAGAGATTGCGGCGATGTCCCGGACGCACTTTGTGAATTCTTTTCGTAAGTCCGTGGGGGTAACGCCGGGGCAATATCTATCCAATTGGCGCTTAACTCTAGCCCGGATGGAAATTGCCAAGGGAACGCCGCTTAAAGCTATCGCTCGACGGATTGGGTTTTCCAGCCCGGCGGCACTGTCTCGTGCTTTTTCTCGCCATTATGGTATCAGCCCGAGAGAAGTATTGGCTCAGAGATGATCTGCCTGATGTGATTTTTAGTATAAAAACAAATTGGTGATTTACCCGAATTACTCCCAATTTGTCTTTAAAATTATTTGGTGAATTCTTGGGTTGCCTGTTCGAGTTTCTTGAAAAACTGGGCGATATGAAGGCCGTCGACCAAAGCGTGATGGGCCGTGAGGTTAACGGGAGTTTTCCAAGTACGGTCTGGCCAGGTGTTGTCATGGCCGTTTCCCTCTGTAGCTTCACCATTAAGGCTTGGGGTAAACTTGCCCCAGGCGAGGCGAGGAACACAATCCTCCGGGCCTTTAAGGGGGTGTTTCAGTTCGGTAAAATCGAGCCAAGGCAGGCACGACATAAAAACCCAGTGATCTGTATCGACGGTATTTTCAGTGAGCTTGACTTGGGCTTTGCCAGCGGCAATTGCCTCTTCGCAATTTTGATTGAACTCTGTCCATGAAGGATCGTAGGTGATTTCACAAAAGGCAAAGCGATCATCTTCAATTGGAACGGTTACGGAAGGGTGAACAAGGGAGTGTTCGATAACGCCTTGTTCGCCATTTTTCAAATTTCTAAATCGGGTGCGCAGTTCCGGTACAGCGTTTATGGCGCTCATGATGCAAAACAGCATGGCGTTGAAAGGGGCAATGGCCTGATTTTGTTTGGCACGCATGATCCCCGTGACATCCACCCGGGCTGTAATGCTGACATGGGGAGAGGAAAAATCCTTAAAGAGGTTGTATTGGCTACGCCGGGGCCAATTTTCCAAATCAATCTTTTTTTCGATTGGCACGATTGTCATAAAAAGCCTCTTGGAAAATAGTCTGAAATAAACTCATTGATAGATATTTATTATTATAAAGATTACAAGAGTATACAGACTTAATCGGTAATGAAATCGCAGAGGGCTGGGGTCGGGCTGGCAAAGCCTTGGTTTTAATTGAGTAGCCTAAGCAAAAAAAAAGAGGGTGCAAATTGCACCCTCAAGTTTTACTTCTTCTAATCCACTGGGAGACGGACTAGATAATTCCAAATGTGGGGTATGGAATCTGGGTCGTGTAATCTGGGCCTGGTAATCTAGACCGGGTACTTTAAGCGTGTCTGACTTTGTGGAACGTCAAGCGTGCCAAAAAGCCTTTTGTGGAACTCACCACAGCGTGGAAGAATGTACTTACAAGTTTGCCAGCGTATTCAGAACGAAGGCGGTGCGCTTCACGGATATGAAAATCAATATCTGCAGCAGCAAAATCAAAATCTTCGGCAGTTACGAGCGGTTTCATCAGTGTTAGTCCTCAAGTTAGTTTGCCCTTGATGACTAACATAAGCCTTTTTCACCATATGATAATGTATTTAAAATTATAATCATTATCGCATTATTTTTGATAATCGATCTCAAGAGAGGGGGGCAAATTGAATACCTTAGAAACTCCGGTTAACTGTGAAAATAAATGATGTACACTCGGGAATTAAGGTTAAGAGTTTTCTTTTTCGTACATATCTTCAAACACAATAAAAATCATTTCTGGCTCGCCCTCTAGTTTTTTCAACGGGCAAATCACCCGTGCATATTCCAAACTGGGGCCGTCGTTACGGCGAAGACTTGAGGGACCAAAGAGAGGTTGTCCTTTGTCTAGGACACTTGCCATCGTTTCTAATGCTTCCAAATTACTTTCTGGATCAAGCATCTCATTGTAACGTAATCCCGTGGCGCTCGTGGGGAGGCCTGTAAATTCTTCTAGGACGACGCCAACAAGGCGAAAACGACAAAAATTTTCATCCCTGTGAAATTCTGTGAGGACTTCATATCCAAGGACAAAAGGAATTTCAATCGGGTTGATATCCCGGCGGGAAGGAAGTCGCCCTAAAGTGTCGCTCAAGGCTGAAAACCATTGCCAGGTTTTATACAGGCGTGGATAGATTTTGAGGTCTGATAGATCAGAGTTTGATGTAAGAAACATTAAAACCCTCCGTAACCTGTTGCCCTTTGACATACTGGAGCACTCTTAACGTTAGCAGGGTTCTGTAATTTTATCTGTATAAAATTAATGTAAATGCTTGTTTTTGTTAGGAATTAATACCTTATTCTGATGTTATATTGCTTAGAGGTTAATTATCGGTTTGTTTTAGTTAACGAACCACCCCAATTGGATTGTATCCATCAGGGTAGTTCGTTCTTAAAAACTAAAGGCTGATACCGATCTTACCAAAGTGAGAACCGCTTCCCTGGTATTCAATGGCTTCAGAGAGATCCGCAAAATCAAAGATCTTGTGTATGATGGGCTTGGTTTTATGGACTTCCATGGCTTTGAGCATCCGGGAGTGCATCGATTTTGAGCCGACTTCTACGCCCTTGATGTTAACGGCCTTGTACATGATTTCAGCGGTATCAAGGGTACCATCACAAACGCCTTTGATCGCGCCAATTTGCGCAATGGTGCCCCCAGAACGAATGCATTTGAGAGAAATGTTGAGGTGACTACCACCAACAACTTCGGCAATGTGATGGACGCCCGCGCCATCGGTAAGCTCTAGAACTTCATCAACCCAGTTTGGATTTGTGGCATAGTTAATGATGTGATGGGCTCCGAGTTTTTTTACTTCTTCAAGCTTCTCATCACTGCTTGAGGTGACAATAACTTCACAGCCCATCATCAAGGCAAACTGCATGGCAAAAAGCGAAACCCCGCCAGTACCTAAAATCAGAACACTGTTGCCCGGTTTTAAGTCTGATTTTTCAACAATAGCATTCCAGGCGGTTAGGCCTGCACAGGGTAGTGCCGCGGCTTCTTGGTAGGATAGATAATCCGGGATCTTGATAACAGCGGTCTCATTAAAGAGCACGTATTCAGCCGCGACGCCATCAGCACCGGGGCCGCCAGGAGAGCCCTGAAGTTTGGCCGGGGTCATTTCGCCATCCTGCCAGTTCGGGACAATCAGACTGCTGACGCGATCACCAAGAGATAATTCCGATACTGCCGTGCCGACCGCAACAATTTCACCTGCGCCATCTGCAACTGGAACCCGGCCATCTTCCTTGAGCTTCCAACGGGTAATGCCATTTACCACGAGGTGGTCCCGATGATTGAGGGCGAGGGCTTTCATTTTGACCAAAATCTGATTGGGTCCACAGGTTGGCATTTCAATGTCGACAAGGGATACGGCGTTTTGTTTGATCTGATAGGTCTGCATTATCTGGTGTCCTTAAATATCGTTTACTGTTTGGTTGCGATCAATTTGTGATCCGTTGCTCATTATTTAGCACCTTGCTTCAGAGGGGATAATAGACATAAAATCGCTTTCTTAATTTCCTGTGGAGAAATAATGGTGGCACAGACTGATAAAATATTTCTCATGCAACTCTTTGTGCAGATCGTTCATTTGGGTACTTTTAGTGCTGCTGCGCAAAAGATGGGGGTTACCCCTTCGAAAGCATCCAAAGACATTCAACAACTCGAGAAAACCCTGGGCAGCGTTTTATTAAATCGTTCAACCCGCTCCATCGGTATCACCAGTGCGGGAGAGCTTTATTACGATACTGCCATAGAAGTACTCGCTTCCTATGACGGCCTCATTGATAACCTGAATTACATCAAGAACCGTTTGACGGGGGAACTCCGGATCACCGCGCCAGAACTGTGGGGAAACATTGTCCTGTCTCCCTTAATATTTGAATTTAAAAAGAAATACCCCGATGTTGCTATCCGGGCGAATTACAGCAATGAGGTAATCGATCTATTTCGAGAAAACACCCACATTGCCTTTCGCAGTACCAGCCTAAACAACGAGCCTTATTTGTCGAAAAGAATTTGCCGTGATGATACGGTGCTTTGTGCCAGCCCGGAATATTTACAAAGGGCAGGTATCCCTAAAAATCTGGATGAATTGAACAAGCTGGACTTCATCACCTTCAGCCACACAGTAAATACCTATAACACCCTGGAGTTCACCATCAAGGGCGTTGAGCAGAGAATATCTGTGAGCGGGAGCCTGTCGTTTAATAGTAAAAAGTCGATATATGATGCCGTGCTGAACCATCTTGGTATCGCAAGCCTGCCTTCGTATTTGGTGAAACAAGATATTACGGAAGGACGCCTGATTCAGGTTCTCCCTGAACTCCACATTCAATCGCTGGATTTTTATGCCTTCTATATGCAACGCAAAAAAGAGAGTATTTTAATCACCACCTTTGTTGATTTTATTCAAGAAACTATTCAAAAGAGCGAAGGCATATCGGACGCATTGTAATAGATGGATAGAATAATTGGTTGGTAAAAAAGATGCCCATGTTCGGATGCTGATTATACAAAATACAGCTTATGTTTAACCTATGTTCAGGACATCCAGAGTGCTAGGGTATTTATCTGATTCCCGTAGATTTGAGGATTAAGCATGAAGCGAGCTCTGATCACTTCTCTATCCGTTGTCCTTATAACTTTTATCAACATAGCTTTTATGGGCGGTATATACGAGGCGGCCGCAAAGGATCGGGTAGCCCGCGATTTCGGGTTAATGGATAAGGATGGCGACGATAAAATTAGTGTCGAAGAGTGGAACCGTCGCGGTAATTTTAACCGACTTGATCTCGATGCCGATGGTTATCTGAATTTAGCCGAAGTCCGCGCCCTGTATCGGGCGGCCTGGAAGGAAAATAAAAGCTCCGCGATCAAGCCTTTGGCAGGAGAGATCCTGACCGAAATCGATGGCCGGGTGCCCGAGGGTATGTTGAGTAAGGAAGTCCGTTGCGCTATTGGGCGATTTAGAAGATGTGATCCCAAATCTTCTGTGGAAAGGGGGCTTTTTCCAACGGGATTAGGTCCGGTTTTCCCCCGTAATGCAAGCTGTCGAGGGATCGATGATTATTATGCTATGCCCTATGGCTTTAAGCGCAAGCGGGATAGTTACCACGGTGGTATAGATATGCCTGCACCGTGGGGAACAGCGATGATCGCAATCGCTAATGGCACCGTTGTGGCTATTTTTAAGGGTGATAAATCGCCCCGGGGAATTGAAATTGTTCTGCGTCATAGCCCAGAGGATACCGGAATTCCTCTTTGGATTTATTCGGCCTATGCGCACTTAGATCGTTTGCCGGATATGGTTGTTGGCCAAAAGGTGGCGATGGGGCAGGTGCTCGGCCCTACGGGTAATTCTGGTATTTCCCCCAAAACTGGTAAACAAAACAAGGGCCGTCGCCCGGCCATTCATTTTTCTACCCTTTACAGCACTTCAAAACAATATAGCGAAAGCCAGAACATTATCATTCCTCTCAAGGGCTACTGGTTGGACCCAAACGCTTTCTATCGTGGAAAAGTCCCGCTTGATACAGCTGCAATGAAAGCTTTACCCAATATTGAGAAAGCCGTGCCTATCCCCGTTATGTTTGAGGATGGCTCTACCAACCCACCCAACACTAAACTGGTCTGGCCTTATACCTGTAGGCAGGAATAAGCGGCCCAGAGAAGAAACCATGAGCGACGAGTTTTCGTGGGGCGGGAGGATCTACTCATCTTGGTTGTGAAAATTTAATACGTTAAGTATATGAAAATATTATTAAATTTGATCATAAAATATAAATCCGGTATATAAACTTTCAACAGAAACTTTATATACCGTCTCATCCCTTAGGATGATGTCCTTTGATTCTGTCTTGGGGAATACTTGTCTCATCGATTTCAATAAAGCCTGACCATCCATGTTATCTGGGCCATGTCATTTAGACCCAAGTGATTTGGTAGATCCAAGTGATTTGGCGTCAGGTTATTTAAGTAAAGGTGAGTTTAATGGGATTTCCGGTTTCTGATATTCGTGCGCTGTTTCCGGCCTTGTCGCTGTCTGATAAAGGACATGATCGCGTTTATCTGGACAACCCCGCAGGAACTCAGGTTCCAGCTTCTGTTGCCAAGGCTGTTGCTGATTATATGCTGACCAACGCCAGTAATGGTGGGGGACACTTTACCACCAGTGTTAATACAGATGCGATAACGCTAAAAGCACACGAAGACGCTGCCGTTTTTCTTGGCGCCCGTTCTTCCAGGGAAGTTGTCATCGGCCAAAGCATGACGTCTTTGACGTTTCATCTTTCCCGTAGCATTTGTCGTGATTTCCAACCTGGGGATGAAATCGTGGTTTCCCGAGTAGAGCACGAAGGCAACGTTGGTCCATGGTTAGAGATTGCTAAAGACAAAGGCCTCAACATCCGGTGGGTAGAATTTGATCGGGATACCTGGTTGATTGAGCCTGAAAATCTGGAAGCGGTCCTAAGCGATAAGACCAAACTTGTGTGTTTGAATTATGCAAGTAACATGACTGGTTCCATCAATGACATCAAAACTCTAGCCAGGATTGCACAGGATGCGGGCGCGCAGGTTTTTGTCGACGCAGTTCAATTGGCGCCTCATCACCTCGTCGATGTGCAGGCGCTTGGTTGTGATTTCCTGGTTTGCTCAGCCTACAAGTTTTTCGGGCCTCACCTCGGTCTCTTATGGGGAAAAGAAGAGATCTTGGCTGGCCTGCATCCTTACAAGGGACGCTGCGTTTCCAATGATTTACCCGACCGCTTTGAAGCGGGAACGCCGCAGTTTGAACTCCTCGCCGGACTATCTGCCACGGTGGAATACTTTGAGACGCTCGGTCGAGGGACATCAACATCAGAAAATCGTCGGGATCTGATCGCGGCTGCGTACAAAGCTTCACGGGATTACGAAGAGCCGCTTACCAACACCTTAATCGGTGGCTTGGGACAAATACCCGGTATCTCAATCGTTGGAATTAGTAACCCCAATCGCGTCCACCAAAGAGTGCCAACTGTGTCAATCCGGCACGATTATTTCAAACCGACAGATATCGCCAAGTCGCTTTCCGAAAAAGGTATCTATGTCTGGCACGGCCATAACTATGCCTATGAGCCAGCTCGCTTCTTGGGTATTCCAGAAGACGAGGGCGTGGTTCGTATTGGTTTGGCGCATTACAACACCGAGGCTGAAGTCAGCCGCGTATTAGAGGCAATCGATGGGGCTGTCGCCCAATAGGTGAGGCCAAATAGTGAATAAGAATTCTAACCAGAAGTTATAAAAACAACCAAGGGAGAAGACTATGAAACTCAATATGATTAAAGCCATGGCACTGGGAGCCTGCGCCTTTCTTACAGTGGGAACGGCTTCGGCTGAGACATTGCGTGTTGGTATGGAATGTACCTATGCGCCGTTTAATTATCGCACCGCTGACGGGGAATTGGCGGGTTATGATGTGGATGTTGCAAAAGGTGTCGCTGAAATTATTGGTGCTGATCTTGAATTTGTTTGTCAGGAATGGTCCGGTATGATTCCGGCACTTTTGGCTAACAAATTCGATCTGGTCGTTGCCTCAATGTCAATCACAGAACAACGGTTGGAGAAAATCGATTTCTCAATTCCTTACCGTGATTCGATTGGTCGGATCATCGGTAAATCCAGCAAAGATTACAAACTTTTTGACGAAACTGGCGTGGCCATTCCAGAAAACTTCTCTGGTCTTCGTGTTGGCCTGGAACGGGCATCAACCTATGCCAATTGGTTTGAAGCAAAATTGCCAGAAGCAGACGTTGTTTTCTATGACAGCTCCGAAGCTCAGTACCTTGATCTACGCAATGGACGTGTTGATCTCATCATGACCAACCCAATGAAAGCCTATCTTCGTTTCCTAAGTAAGGATGAAGGTGATGGTTATGGTTTTGCCAGCCCGGCTATTGATGAAGTGAAATACTTTGGAACGGGTGTCGGTATTGGTTTGCTTCAGGGACAGCCAGAGCTGAAAAAACGCTTAGATGATGCCTTAACTCAACTAATCAAAACTGACAAATTGACCGAGTATTCACTGAAAATTTTCCCATTTCCAATCTATAACTAGGATTGGGTAAATTTAGATCTACCAGCACTATCGTGACGGCGTAGAAAGCCTACGCCGTCACCTGCTACCCCTTGAATTTGGGTATATCTCGATCCTGGCACTTGTTGAAGTACATCAGCTGTTGTGTTTGAGAAAAAAGTGAAAACTGATCCAAACTAAAAACAAAAATAATAAAATTGGACCAAATAAAATTGAACGACGAGGAGGAAGCCTGTGGAGGCTGTTACAGGGTGGTGGGACGATTATTTCTGGGGATCTGTAATCGTTCTTCAGGTATTTGTTTGCTCTCTAATATTGATGGTGTTGTTCGGATTGATCGGGGCTGCGGCCAAGCTCTCCAATAACCGATTTGCTCAAAAACTTGCTGCGGGTTACACGGTTGCTTTTAGAGGAACTCCCGAAATTTTAGTGATTTTGCTGCTTTACTTTGGTTCCGCGATTACCCTTACAGCGATTGCACAGGTTTTCGATCCAGAGGTTAAGTTTGTTGATCTTTCTCCTTTTTGGTCTGGAACCTTAGCGATTGGACTTATTGTCGGGTCCTATGCCACCGAGACCTTTCGAGGTGCGTTTTTGGGGGTGAAGCCAGGAAGTATTGAAGCGGCACGTGCACTTGGCATGTCTAACTTTCAAACTTTCGTTTATGTCCGTATCCCAGAGATGTGGCGCTTGGCATTGCCGTCGTTTGGCAATCACATGCTTTCGCTCATCAAAGATACGGCCCTTATTTCTATTATAGGTCTGAACGAAACCCTGTTTGTTGCCAAGCAAGCCATTGGCACGACAGGTAAACCTTTCACTATGTATATCGTGGTTGGTTGTGTTTATCTGGGATTTTCAACCGTCATCACTCTGACCGTTATGTGGCTGGAAAAATACGGTAACAAGCACATGGAGTCAGCGCGATGATTTTTGACTTTGAATTGATCGCCGACAGTATACCAAAAATGTTGATGGGGATTGGTCTGACCTTTCAGCTGTTGTTTCTCTCTGCAATCCTTGGTCTGATATTGGCGGTATTGTTGTTGCTGATGCGCATCAGTGGGAAATGGTATCTGTCCTGGCCTGCTCAGGTTCACATATACATATTTCGCGGCACGCCCATCCTGGTACAAATCTTTATCATTTACTATGGCCTGCCGCAGTTTGAATTTATCCGAGATAGCATATTTTGGCCCATCCTACGTGAGCCCTTTGGCTGCGCAATCCTGGCTTTGACTCTGAATACAGGTGCATACGTTTCTGAGATTTTACGCGGAGGCGTGCTCGGTGTGGATCGGGGAGTTCTCGAAGCAGGTGCTGCGCTTGGTTTATCTGTTCGACAGAAGTTTATATATCTAACTGTTCCCATTGCAGCTCGGCTCTCTTTACCGGCTTACAGCAACGATTTTATCAGCCTTATGAAGGCGACGTCGCTTGCTAGCACGATTACATTGGTGGACATGACAGGTATCGCTCGGACAATTGTCTCTCAAACTTTTGCTCCGTATGAGATCTTTATCTCGCTCGCAATTATTTACATGATCCTGACTTGGGTCTTTCAAAAAACCTTTGGCCGGATTGAAAAATATCTGAGCAGGTACGTAAAACCGGAGGGCCTAGCATGACAAATATAGCACCCGCAGCATCACCTGAAACATTGATCCAAATGAAAAGCGTGAATAAATACTTTGGTAATTTTCAGGCCTTAAAAAACATCAATTTGGAAGTCAAAAAAGGTGAGAAAATCGTGGTCTGTGGTCCTTCTGGATCCGGTAAATCGACCATGATCCGCTGCATCAATCGTTTGGAAGAACACACTGACGGACACATCATTATTGATGGTAACGAGCTCACTGATAAAGTTAAGGACATTAATGCAATCCGGCGCGAAGTCGGCATGGTATTTCAGAGCTTCAATCTTTTCCCTCATATGACGATTTTAAAAAACCTCATGCTGGCTCAACGTCTTGTGCGCAAGACCAGTAAAGCCGAAGCTCGTGAAACTGCGATGCATTTTCTCGAGCGGGTAAAGATACCTGAACAGGCTGATAAGTACCCTGTTCAGCTCTCTGGTGGACAGCAGCAACGCGTGGCTATCGCCCGGGCATTATGTATGAAGCCAGAGATCATCTTGTTCGATGAACCAACTTCTGCGCTCGATCCTGAAATGATCAACGAAGTGTTGGAGGTTATGACCGACTTGGCAAAAGAAGGCATGACCATGGTGTGTGTAACGCATGAAATGGGCTTTGCCAGATCAGTCGCTGATCGGGTGATCTTTATGGATGCAGGGGAAATCGTTGAAGAAGCAGAACCGGAGGATTTCTTCCTAAACCCTCAGAACGAACGCACCCAAAAGTTCTTGAGCCAGATCCTCACTCACTAATGCTTTATCGTTACGCACCCTAGTTTTATGAACACAAAGAAGATCACAATGAAAACTCAATTCCCTCCGTATGAAGTGTTTCTAGAATTTGCTGAAAAGCTTGCCGATGTCAGTGGCGAGATGTTATTGGCCGCGGCAAATAAAGTCCCAGAAATTGATGTCAAATCTGATGCGTCTTTTGTCACGCAAACAGATAAGGCGGTGGAGAAGACGATGCGCGAAATGATTGCGCAGGCTTATCCTGATCATGGAATTTTAGGCGAAGAGTTTGAAAACATAAACCTCGATGCCGAGTACGTTTGGGTGCTGGATCCCATAGATGGCACGGCCCCCTTTATTGCGGGTATTCCTGTTTATGGCACGCTGATCGGCTTGGCCTGGAAGGGCAAACCTTTTGTGGGTGTAATAAACCATCCGGCAACCTCGGATCGCTGGGTTGGTGTTTCTGGGCTCTTCGCAAATCGTAATGGACAGCCCGCGAACGTTAAAGCCTGTGCCGAGCTTTCCAAGGCTTTTGTCACCTGTAGTAGCCCGGATTTTATGAGCGAAGACGAACTTGCCCGTCTTACGAAGTTACGTAAAATTGTTCCCTACGTCCAATATGGCGGTTCTTGCTTTGTCTATGGCACCTTGGCGTCAGGGCGGACCGATCTTGCGGTTGATAGTGGCCTTGATCCTTATGATGTCTATGCCAGCGCGGCCGTTATTCAAGGTGCCGGAGGTTTTATGACGGACTGGGATGGTAATGAAATCACCTTGGATTGGTCTGGTAAGGTCATCGCTGCAGGGGATAGGGATTGTCTCGAGGCTGCAATAGAAATCCTTAAGGCTGACTAAAGTTTCGAAAGCCTAGGGTCAGGCCCCTAATCACTACATTTTTCTAATGATGAGAGGAACTGCAATGATATCAAAATTGCTGATCAATGGGTCGTGGGTAAATGCCTGCTCTGGAGAAACTCTTGATGTAATAGATCCGGCCACCGAAGACGTTATTCACCAGGTTGCATCTGCTGGAAAAGAAGACATTAACGTTGCGGTGAAAGCTGCGCGTGATGCGTTTGATAGCGGGCCGTGGTCTGAGATGAACGGTGCAGAGCGGGCGGTTATTCTTCGAAAGATGGCCACTGAAATCGAAGTCCGCACCAATGAATTGGCAGGGTTGGAAGTGTTAGACAACGGCAAGCCTTTACCCGAAGCCGTGTGGGATATCGAAGACACCGTCGCGTGTTTTAATTTCTATGCTGATCTGGCAGATGAATTTCACAACACACCAGATGAAAAAATAGCTCTCTCTGATTATCGATTTACGACCAGGGTCGTTAGAGAACCCGTTGGGGTGGTTGGTGCTATTATTCCGTGGAATTTCCCCCTGCTTATGGCGGCTTGGAAAGTGGCGCCTGCGCTTGCCGCAGGCTGTGCCGTGGTTCTTAAACCTTCGGAAGTTACCCCGATTACGGCGCTTGAATTGGGGGAGGTTGCACAAAGAGCAGGATTGCCTGATGGGGTATTGAATATCGTCACCGGGCTTGGCGCCAACGCAGGTCAACCGTTGAGCGCACATCCTGATGTGGACAAATTGGCTTTTACCGGATCGGTGCAAACTGGATCTCGTATCATGCAAACCGCAGCCAGAGATATCAAAAATATCTCTCTCGAATTGGGGGGGAAATCCCCTTTCGTGGTGTTTGCTGACAGCGATATCAAGCAAGCAGTTGAGTGGATTTTATTTGGTATCTTTTGGAATCAGGGTGAGGTTTGCTCCGCGACATCACGTGTTTTGATTGAAGATGGGATTTATGAACCCGTAATAGAACGGCTCAAGGAAGAAGCGCAAAAAATTACCATTGGGAATGGTATGCACGATGACATTTTGTTGGGGCCACTTGTGAATAAGTCCCAATACGACAAGGTTCTCGGGTTTATCGAGCAGGGAAAAAGAAGTGGCGCACGTCTGGTGACGGGCGGTGGGCCCGCAAAGGGGCTGGACAAAGGTTACTTTCTAGAGCCAACCATCTTTGCCGACGTCGAAGAAAATAGCTCTATTTGGCGAGAAGAAATTTTTGGACCCGTGGTCTGTATTAAATCCTTTAGTACTGAAGAAGAAGCCGTCAAACTGGCCAACGACAGTGAGTTTGGTCTCGCTGCGGCGGTAATGTCCAAAGATGATGATCGATGCGACCGTGTTGCTTCTGCTCTTCGGGCCGGAATTGTCTGGATCAATTGTTCTCAACCAACGTTTGTTGAGGGGCCTTGGGGCGGATACAAAAAATCCGGCATCGGGCGCGAACTCGGCAGATGGGGTTTTGAAAACTACCTCGAAGAAAAACAAATCACCCGCTATAACAGCGAGGAGCCCTGGGGATGGTATGTGAAGTAGAGACGTACTAAGTCTTTGTTATCTTACGGATGGGAAAGCAGGCGCCCATCCGAATTTTTGCTTTTGCTTTACAAGTAAACTCTGTTGGTATTGGACGTTGTTTTTGCTAGGATGTGTTTCCGTAATTGAAGGTAGCAGACCCAATGGCTCCAGTGCCCCCAATGACCCGGGCTTGTGTTCCTGCATCCGCAGGAAGCGTCGACAGTGAAATTTGTGCTGGCATCGTAGACGCGATCGGGACTGAGACGTTTTTCTCACAAGCTGGAAAGCTGTTAGAAGGTTATATGTCCTATGAGGGCCTTAATATCCTTTTATACAGTGAAAATAACGCTCCGACTTGTTTGAAAAGCTTTAAAATGGCGATCAATTTTCAAGCAGGTTTGGAGAATTTTTTAACCTACACCTATATTATAAATCCTGTCTATCGCGCCTTTCAGGACAATATTACTCCCGCCACTTATCTGATTGGTGATCTGTTGCCTGTTGGATATACCGAACTGATTGCCAATACCGATTTAAACATATGGATTGATGATAAAGAGACCATCGGTTATCGCACGCCTGGCTGGCCGAAACATCTAACCGAAGTTCTTGCCCTGATCCGTTTACCCGACAACAAGATGATAGAGTTTAGTTTCATGACCGCGCTGTCAGGTGATCAAACCGAAAAATGTCATACTCTGTTAAAGAAGATTTACCCGGTTCTATCTAGTGCAATTTTAAAACACTTTGAATTTGCAGCCCAGGACTTTGATGTTTCTGAAAGTAAACCAAGTCAGGAATACCGTTTTCAGGAGTTCGGTAAAGATATTCTGACCAGTCGAGAGCAGGATATTACCAAACTTATTTTAATCGGACATTCCAGCAATTCAATTGGGCTGAATTTGGATATATCCCTGCCGACGGTCAAGACCCATCGGCGAAACATCTATTCTAAATTACAGATCTCGTCGCAAGCGGAATTGTTTAATTTGTTCGTCAAAAACTTGATGACCAACCAATAGATTACTCCAGTAGGCTAATAAGGAAGGACTACCTGTATTATTCACAGGTAGTTATCAGAACCTTATCTCGGTGCTGAGGTGGAACCTCTTATAACGATTTCGCCTTTGATTGTTTTTTCTTCAGGGGTGTCATTTTCAGAAAACACATAAGCCAATGCTGTTTCGGCGAGCAGTTCAGTTGGCTGCCGGATGGTGGTTAATCTGGGCACAATAAGCGATGCCAGTGCGATATCATCAAAGCCGGTAACCGAAAGATCTGCGGGGATTTCCAGTTTTAAGTCTCGCGCTGTTCGAAGAACACCTATGGCGAGCTGATCGCTTGCCGCGGCAATCGCGGTCGGGCGCCATTCATCCGATGCCGTTAAAATTTGTCGGCCGATGTCTTCCCCTGACCCGTAGTCAAACAACCCTTCAAAAGTACGGAGGGTAACAGGGTCGTCATTGCTGTTTAACTCTTCCATGCGAGAGATAAACCCATCTCTACGGCTGCGCCCGACTTCGGTGCTTTGAGGTCCGGCAATATAGGCAATTTTCCGATGGCCGAGTTTGTAAAGGTGGTTGGCAATCTGGGCCGATCCCTCAGAATGATCGGTTGAAACCAAGGGAAAATTCTCAAATCGGCGATCGAGAGAAACAATGGGAACATCGGTGTTGTACCCAAGGTCTCCGGTGTCTGCGGCAGCGACAACCAACATCCCACGGGGAGAGCGATCCAAAAGAGCTGAAATTTGCTTTCGTTCAGTATTGGCATCATCGTGAGAGTTTGCCAGCATGACCGAATGACCTCGTTTGGCGGCCTCGGTCTCAATACATTTTGCAAGCTGGGCAAAAAAGGGATTTGTAATGTCAGGAACCACCAAAGCGATTACATCAATCCTGTTAGTTCGAAGGGCTCTTGCGGCAAGGTTGGGTTTGTAATCCAGCTTTTGCACCGCAGAAAGTACCCGTTCTTTTAAGGGCTGCTTGACGGCTTTGTTTTCAGAAAGAACACGCGATACTGTACCGACAGAAACACCAGCCATTTTTGCCACGTCTCTCACAGTTGTCATCGGTATTTCTCTCCATTTCTTATTGTTTTTAAGTTCGTAGGTACTTTGACCTAATGGTCAGGGTTGTGCAATTGGCACCTTATGCAAACTGGCAACAAGCGGTTTTCCCTTTTAAAAAACGACACCACTGACCAAAATGATATTGGCGAAAGGGGTGGTTTCACCTGTACGGATGATCGCTTTTGATTGCTTGGACCGCGATTTCATTTCCTCGTGGGATGTTTGAGATAAGGCTATGGGCTTGTTAACTTCTGTGGCCCAATCATCCAATGCCCATTTCATACTGTCGACAAGACTTGCATTGGCTTCTTCTGCCAAGATGGCTGATTCTATAATGAGTTCTGATCGAAGCGCTTGGAGGACATCCAAAAAGCTTGGCAACCCCGGAACCACAGAGAGGTCAATGACATCCACTCCTTCTGGCGTGGGAAATCCTGCGTCTGCGACGAAGATCTCATCGAGGTGACCAAGGCGTGCGATAAGGGCGCTTAAGTGACGGTTTATCAGCTTTGTTCGTTTCATTTTTTGGCATACCTCGCGCGGTAATAATCGAGGATGACTGCAATAATAATCACCACGCCTGTTATCATTTGGCGCATGAAATCGCTTAACCCAATCAAGATAAGTCCGTTGGCGAGTACCCCGATAATAAAGGCACCAAGCAAGGTGCCGATAACGGAACCGCGTCCGCCGCTGAGGCTGGTGCCGCCGATAATCACGGCAGCAATGGCATTGAGTTCAAAGCCAATACCGGCAATCGGGCTCGCGATGTTCAAACGCGCCATATAAACAACGGCAGCTATACCTGCGGTTAAACCACAAATGGTAAAGGCGGCGACTTTGTACCAAAACACGGGGTGACCTGCTAAACGGACGGCTTCTTCATTGTTGCCTATGCCATAGAGCAGACGACCAAACACGGTGCGGTTTAAAACAAACCAAGCCAGCAGGACGAGTGCGAGAGCCACAAGGAATACAACGGGCACGCCATAAATTTGTGCAGATCCAAACTCTTCAAAGGCGAAGGGGAAAGAGTAGATTGTCTGGGCATCTGAAACGTGAAGTGCGGCACCACGGGCAATATTGAGCATGCCCAGGGTAATGATAAACGAGGGGAGCGCCCAATAAGAGGTTATGAGCCCGTTTAACAAGCCGCAAACAAACCCGGCGGTAACTGCAGCAATACAGGCAAGTAAAATGACCTCTGTCGGGCCAAAGCCGGGCAGTGTAATCGCCTTACCCGCAACCACCGCGGCAAAGGCCATCACTGACCCGACGGAGAGGTCAATGCCGCCAACGAGGATAACAAAGGTCATGCCAACGGCGAGGATAAGGTTGATGGTTATTTGAGTTAGAATATTGGTGATATTGTTCGGATTTAAAAAGTGCTCGGTAAAGATCGAGAAGAACAGGATCAATCCCAACAAGGCGAGCCCGATACCAGCATTGTTAATAATGGAGCGGATGGAAAAATCACGCCCCGTAGGTTCAGCAAGAACATCAGATTGCTCGGCCATTAGCTTATTCCTTCGGCGTTGGTGTTTTGGCCGTAAGCCAGCTTGAGTATATTTTCTTCAGAGAATTCAGAACGCTCCAGGGCGCCTTTGACTTGATGGTCGGCGAGGACAAGAATGCGATCAGACAAGGTCATGAGCTCGGGCATTTCTGATGATACGATGAGGAGGGCGACGCCTTCGCGCACCAGCCCTTTGAGAATGGCGTATATCTCGGCCTTGGCACCAACATCAACACCGCGTGTGGGTTCGTCCAAAATGAGAATTTTAGGATTTCGGGCGAGCCATTTGGCCAGAACAACTTTTTGCTGATTACCACCAGACAGACTGGACGCAGGGTCGGTAATCTTTCCGTATTTTAATTTCAGGCGTTTACCACCTTCGCGGGCTTGTTGTTTTTCTTTGAAAAATCGCAATAGCCCACTGGCGGATACATTGTGCATATTGGCCAAGGAGATATTAGCTGCAATAGGCATCTCGAGAATAAGGCCTTCGTCTTTACGGTCTTCTGTAACAAACCCGATCCCAGCTGCTATAGCATCACGCGGGCCGCTAAACTTGACGGGGATGCCATCACGTTCGATGGTTCCTGACCTCAGAGGATCAATGCCAAATATGCCGCGAAGAAGTTCTGTTCGTCCCGCACCTACAAGGCCGGCAATGCCAAGAACTTCCCCGTAGTGAAGGTCAAAAGAAATCCCTGCATCATGAGGATTTTGGGTTACACATAGGTCTTTAATGCCGAGCGCGACATCGCCCCGGGCGTGTGGCTCTATACCGTGTTCCATTTCTTCGGCGAGTTTGCGCCCGACCATGTGACGGACAACGCCTGTTGGGGTGGTATCTGAAATCTCTTCGGTTGTAATGGTTTTGCCGTTACGAAAAATCGTGACCCGGTCACAGATCGCAAACACTTCGTTGAGGTGGTGTGAAACAAAGACAATGGTCACGCCTTTGGCTTTGATGGATTGTACAATCTCAAACAGGCGTTTGGTTTCGCGCTCGGTCAGAGTTGCCGTGGGCTCATCCAGAATGAGGATAGTGCTTTCTGATTGCAACGCGCGGGCGATCTCGATCAATTGGCGGTGGGCAATTCCGAGGCTCTGTACCGTGGCGCGGACATCGACGTCACGCAATCCAATCGCATCAAGAGCTACGCGGGCGCGTCGGTTCATCTCTTTGCGGTCAAGCAATCCCAAACGGGTTTTTGGCATCGCTTCAATAGAGATATTTTCAGCGACGCTTAAATGATCAAGAAGATTGAATTCCTGATGAACCACTTGTACGCCGTGTGTTTTTGCGTTGTGGGGATTGGCAGGTGTATAGGGTGCGCCGTCTAGGATAATTTCCCCGGCATCAAATGGGAATACACCCGATAAAACTTTAATAAGTGTTGATTTTCCAGCACCGTTTTCGCCGACCAGCGCATGGACTTCGCCGGGTTTTAAGGAAAAACTGACCCCATCCAGGGCCTTAACGCCCCCGAAGTGCTTCTTCAGTCCTGTGACAGATAAAAGATTATCTGTTTCTTGAGATATTTCTTCACCAATCGGCTGTACTGCGACCATCACTCTTTACCCAGTATTGTCAGTTGGTTTTCAGCATGAACGAAAACGCGTGCCCAATTCAAGCAATTAGGGGGAGGACAAGTAATTAGAGGCAGGGACCTCTAATATCCAACTCCTTGAGAGGACACGCGTTATTTGTTCAGGCGATTAGTTGCCTTTTACGAGCTCGATTGGAGTTTTCACCCAACCTTCAAGCTTTGGACCGCCCGCGATCACACCAAGGGCGAGGTCGATTGAGTTTGCGGCCATGGCCTGACCAAACTGATCGACGGTGGCAAGCATACGGCCATCTTTGATCATCGGGCCAACGGCTGGAATATTGTCAAAACCAACAACCACGATGTCTTTGCGGCCCGCAGATTCAAGAGCTTTCACAACACCGATCGCCATGGAATCATTGGCAACCATAACGCCCTGAGTGTCTGGGTGTGCGGTTAGAATGTTAGAGAAAACTGTGTTGGCCTCTTCGGTTTCCCAATGAGCGGTACGGCTGTCGAGTAGTTCTAGGCCGAACTGTTTAACTGAATCTTCAAAGCCTAGGCGGCGTTCGTTGGCATTGTCTGCACCTGGATTACCTTCGATGATGACAACTTTACCACCAGCACCGAGTAACTCACCCAAAGCATCGCCAGCTAGTTTCGCGCCACCACGGTTGTCAGGGCCGACAAACGCAAGATCAATACCCTGTTGCTTTTTAGCATCGGCGTCCAAGGAAACGTCAAAGTTCACCACAACAATGCCAGCTTCCATCGCACGTTTTAGCGGACGTACCATGGCACGTGAATCAGCTGGGGCAATAACAATTGCATCCACGCCTTGAGTAATGAAGTTTTCCACCGCATTGATTTGGGATTCAAAGTCGGTTTCATTTTGCATGCCCACAGCACGGAGCTCGTAATCACCGCGTTTTATTTCGTGCTCTTTTGCGCCTTCAAGCATGTTTTGAAAGAACTCATTGGCGAGTGATTTCATAATCAGGCCAACAACGGGTTTATCATCCGCGTTTGCTGAACCAGCGAGTAAAGCGATTGAGGTTGCTGCGACAGCAGCGAATTTCATAAATTTCATTAGAATCTCCCAGAGAATGTTCGTGGTCGCTTTGCAACTTATTAAACTCTCGCTTTGCGACAGGTATATTGAACACATGAGGATCTGTTTCTGTCAATATGAAACGTTTCATTTTTATGAAAGCATTCATATTTTGAAAAATTAATATGCTATATCAGCTAATTAGATGGGAAATAATTTTTGAGAATCTCTTTGGAAAATTTTAGTTAGAAGGCGCAAGTTTAATCCGTTGTATTTGTTAGATTTTCCGGATGAACCAACGCCCTCTCATATTTATCTGATAGAAGGTAGTTATATTATCGTGCCGAAATTTCTCTGACCAATTCCAAGAATTTATCGATCTCATCAAAATCATTAAAGTAGTGCACCGATGATCTGATCAAAATAGGGAGGTTATTGTTGGTGGCGTCTAACAGGGTGCTGCTAGGGGATGAGCCGCTAACATTTACGCCTTTGGATAATATCTCTTTGACGGCTTCAAGAGAATTTATGCCTGAGATTGAAAACGTCACGATCCCGCATTGAGTTGGACTTGAGGGCTCGACACCAAAAGTGTGGAGTTTAACTGCGGGAAAAGACTGCAAGTTTTCACGCAGATAACTTGCCAGTTCATCGATCCTTGCCTTGATATTGTCGAGGCCGACCTCGAGCGCGTAATCAACGCAAGCGCCGAGGCCAAGTTTGGCGGCGTAATTGTTTTCCCAATTTTCAAAGCGGCGGGCATCCGGGCGCAGAGTATAATCGTTTAGACTTGTCCATGTCGCCGAATAAAGGTCAATCATTGGTGGATGGAGCTGATCCAGAACGGAAGAGCGCACATATAAAAAGCCAACGCCGCGGGGGCCACGCAAGAATTTTCGCGCCGTTGCTGTGAGTATATCGCAGTTGATTTCCTCAACATCCAATGGCATTTGCCCGGCGGATTGGCAGGCATCCACGAGGTAGAGAATGCCGTGCTTTCGGGCAATGTCGCCGATGGCTTCGATCGGGTTTACCAGGCCAGAGTTGGTTGGCACATGGGTGACAGAAATCAGTTTAACCCGGTCATCAATTAATTCTTCAAAAGCGGTGAGCGATACCTGACCGTTTGGTTCACTCGGAACGACGGTGATCTCGACACCTTTTTGTTTGGCCATTTGTAGGTAGGCTACGTAGTTGGACGCATATTCAGCTTCGACAGTTAGAATACGGTCGCCTGCTTTGAAGGGGATGGCGTAAAAGGCCATCGCCCAGCCCACGGTGGCATTTTCAACCACGGCAATTTCATCACGGTGACAATTTATTAAGCGAGCGACAGAATCATAGACGCCTTCAATCGCATCTCGTCTTTTATTTGCAGCTTCATAGCCGCCAATGGCCGCTTCGAGCTTGAGGTGGTTAACCTGCGCATCCAACACAGACTGAGGCATCAGAGAAGATCCACAATTATTCAAGTGGATAGAGGTTTTCTTGCCGGGTGTGTCATCGAATATTTTTTGTAAATTGATGCTCATGTCTTCGACCAATGAAGGAGGTGATAAAGGAACTGGGTATTTGTAGCCCTATTTAAATCACGAAAATTCAATTCCGGACAAACGATTAAATCGAGTACATGCCTTTACAAAATGTAAAGCCTATGGCGTGATGATGGTGTCTTTACCCGCTAAAAAGCATTTTGACTTCATGAAATTACCTCCACTGACCGCTGTTCGCCATTTTACTGCTGCGGCAACACACTTGAGTTTTAAGCTCGCAGCCAAGGAACTTTGTGTTACCGAAGGCGCGATCAGTCGACAGATAAAATTGTTGGAACAATATATTGGTTCCGCTTTATTTGTCCGGGTCCATCGCGGGGTACAATTGACCGATGAGGGGCAACGACTTTACGCCGTGACCGACAACGCGCTTTTTCAAATCGCACAGATCGCCGAAGAACTCCGGGGTGTGGTGCCACAGTTCACCTTGTCGGTGACAACCAGCTTTGCCATTCGTTGGTTGATGCCACGGCTCTCCCATTATGAGAGCCTGCACCCCAATCACCCGGTTAATATACAGGCGGTGAGTTATCCGGAACTATCTCCGGTTAAGCGGTTTGACGCCTCAATTATCTATCTGTTGGGTGACCCTTATGAAGGACAGGTGCGGGTGCCTGATAATGCCGAGCGCTTTATGGTGGAGTGGTTGTTGCCTGTGTGCGCGCCAAGCTTTCTTGAAAAAAATAAACCTCTTCAACTTGGGGATCTGGAACACCACCGAATTATTTTTAATGAACCCACCGGCCGTGACTGGCGCAGTTGGGCTGGAAAGTTGGATGATGCCAAAATCAACTTGGATACTGCACTTCGGTTTGAGCACGATGACACCGCTATTCAAGCCGCGGTCGCAGGTCATGGCATCGCTCTGGCAAACCTGGCCTACATCCGCAACGAGTTGGATATGGGAAGCCTGGTTCCTGCCGTAGCGTGTGAGCCTTTGCCAATCGGTGCGCACTATCTTGTCAGTGAGCCGGGGAAAGCTTCCCTTTCACATGTACAAATATTTCGCGACTGGCTGATCAAATCAGCTGGGGAATGCTGTTCTCAAAGGGATATCTAGGCCATTTTCTCATAACCTAGATTAAACATATCAACTTTACTTACAGAAAGATCGGATGTTATGTGCCTTATGAAATTCAACGATGGCGATCATGTAAAAATACTCCCACACCTGTGGTGGCCTGAGGGTGGTACTGGCAGGGTTTCTATACCACCAGATTTTATCTCCGAGGCAATTTACAGTGGAGATACGTTCGATACAACTCAACGCACCTTAATAGGGAATAATCGGCTTATTACCGAGATCTGGGTTTCATTCGACACACCAATTATGGACATTAGTGACGATGGTCCCTATGTGGCAGGTGAAGTTAGTATGGAATATCTTGAACTTCTATAAATTTCAAATGCATCTTTGGTACAGCTTTTGATTTATAACGCTGTACCCGTTCTGGCTCAATTCGATCGACAAGATGTAGCACGAGCAAGAACTCTTCGATATAGATCTGGAGTGCCACCCGCCTTGGTGATCGGCTCTATAACATCTTAATCTAATGAATAACGCGCAATTTCACAGTTGTTGAGCATGCGACCGAGCATGGCTTCGAAAAACAGGCCGTGGCCGACGATGGCGAGGGGACGGGTTGTTGAGGCCTCTAATATGGGTGCGAAGGTGCGGACGCGTTCTTGGAAGATTTCTACGGGTTCATGGGGGACACCATGTTCGTTTTCTGTGCCGCGATGCCACCAATGGGGATCTAGATGATCAAACTGAAGGGTCGGGAATTCGAGGGCAAGAATTTCCGGGTGTCGCCCTACATCACAACTGTTGCACACCATTTCGCGGTGATGGGCCTCGACAGATATGGGTGCTGCTCCATCGAAAATCCGCAGGGCGGTTTGCACCGCACGGGTGAGGGGCGAACATATGACCTGCTCAATGCCAAGTTCTTTGACCTTCTCACGCGCCTCATCGGCCTGACTGCGGCCAAGAGCAGTTAGTGGCGCATCGTATATCAGCGGATCTATACCGTTCTTGGCAACGGCGTTAAATTCGGACTGGCCATGACGGATTAGATAAATGGGCATGTAAACAACTTTCGTAACAGATAGAGGCCTGCTTTCAGACCTCTGGTCGCATTATTTATATGTATCCGGCACTTGAAGGGATCAACATTATTTTTATCGGGAGGTTATAATTACCATGGATGTCTTATTGAACAAGTATGGCTTCGCGTTTTCGTGGGCTTTTCAAAATTTCATATGATGCTATGCTTGAGCACCTATTGAGTTCATAAAGCTTTTGGGTACGTAACGTTTTCTGCCAGTGTGGGGGCCGGCCAATTATCGAATTGTATCATCCGCGAAGTCAGGCTTTGTTGGACCATTGGTTAAGTCTTCCGCGTGAAGGCGTACTTCCGTTGCGGAGTAGTTTTCTACCAGAAAAAATTCCGCAGTTGCTTCCTTCTCTGATTATTTATGAGATGGTCTCTCCAACCTTTATCAAGTTTCGTCTGGCAGGAACTGCTGTGCGCGAGCGCATGGGGGTGGATGCAACAGGACAAAATTACCTCGATTATGTCTCCCCAGAGCGCCGGGAAAAAGCGAGCCAGTCTTTTTTTGCCGTAGTCGGGCAACCCTGTGGCATGCGTGTGATATCTCATCACGGGATGGCATCGGGCCAAAAAAAATATCTTGAAATCTTAATGCTGCCGATGGAAAACGATAGGGGTGAAAACCCGATCGTTTTATGTCAGGGCAATGAGATAAAACCGGAAAAAGAAGAACTTTTCCAAGACCAAGATTTACTTAAAAATATTTCAATCGTGCGCCGTGATTTCATCGACATTGGTGCGGGGCTTTCTGGCTTTACAGATTAATCTGTCGTCGTTTCTTAAAATACATTCTGAAAATCTAATGTCGACCACAATTAATAGTTGTGGTACTTTCGGTACCGCTACCCGTTTAAGGGTTTGGCATCTTTACATACTCTTTCGATACCCAAATATTCTCTGTTGGAGATTAAAGGATGAACGAAATACCTTTTTCAAGCATGCAGACCGAATTTGTTGACTATTCGAATGATGTGATTGAAAAATTAAGAATACTTTTGATGAGCGAAGTGCTCAATGAAGAAGAAACTTATGAGCTCCTTCTCAATACACATAATCTCAAAGGGGCTGCCTCTTCTTTTGGTTTTGAGGCTTATAGTCGGCATTGTCACAACATAGAAAACCTGTTGACCACCGATGGGGGATGCTCAAAGAACATTATATCTGAAATTCTATTGCGATTGGAAAATTTACCAATTGTCGCTGACCAAGAATTGGCGGATCTTTTGAGCGATGGAAAATCGCACGTTCCTGTTCCGCAAGAGGCTGTAAAAAGCCAACAGGCAACGTTAATTTACGTGAGCAAACGTAATGAGGATGTTGAGCTTTCGGTGGAAGATTTACTCGATGTCGCACGAAGAAGAAACAAAGAACATAATATCACCGGGGCTCTTTTATTCAGTGGCTATTACTTTGTTCAGGTCCTCGAAGGTGAACGTAGCAAGCTAAATAATTTATACCGAAATATCCAAGCCGATACGAGGCATTATCAAGTGGATGTCTGTTATGTTGCTGATATTGCCGAACGGTTCTTTGGAAACTGGAGTATGGTTTACTTTCCAGATAACAAACGGAACAAAGATAAGCTTCGGCAGCTCACCGATAGTGACGTATTTAATCCGGAAAGCTATTCTTCAAAAATGCTGCTACATCTCATGCGTAAATTTACGTCTGATAACGACTAAAATCAGTCACTTGAATTTGGCCAGTTATTTGTGACTGCTGAAAAGCTGCCTGAAGGGCCAGGCCAACTGGCCGAGGAAAACCGGAGGCATATCATCTGAAATACCAAAGTTGGCTGGTGGTCGGTGATCAGGGTTGATCCTGGTGCCAAATACCTGATCCCAAGAACAATGGAAAATAGAGAGTCGACAAAATGAAAGCGTCCGGTGTTGGTGATCCACAACCGGGTGAACGAGTAGTGGGGCGCGTGGAATTTTTAGGTTTTATCCTTTTTTGATCCGATAAACATTGGAAAAAAATAGTCGTGAATTAAAGGACTCGAAATGTTCTTTAAATCCGACCTCTAAGGTCAGGATATCGAAATATTGATTTTGCGCCATCCCTTGTGTCGCCTACGACACCGCGCTGGTTTTTATTTTTGAGAAGATATAATTTTTTATCAACAAAAAGGCTTCAAAATACCTCTAAAAACGCCTTCGAACAGGTGATTTATTCTGGAAGCGACACAATTGTAATCGCGGTGGTGTTTTTAGAATATCTGCATGCAGGAATTGCATAGCCAGAATGAAAAATTGGCATTTGTCGATTGGAGGGAGCGAGCGTATCTAGGATTCAAGAGAAAACAAATGGCTGTCGGGATCCAGTGGGACCGAGCCTCTATTAGGATTTAAGACCATGGCAAATGTATCTGTAAACGCAGTTCAGCCCGTTTCCTTCTTCAAGGAAAATGTGATTACCCACGTTATGCATTCAATTTCTGACGCGATGAGTACGTTCAAAGCAAAACGTCAAGAACGTCGTGTAGAGAAAATTCTTGCCGGTCTTGATCCACGTATTGTTCGGGATATTCTCCCACAATAAGGACGATATAAACGGTAGAGCAATAGCCTCCCGTTATATTGAAATGAAATAACTCTCGGTCCCCCCCCCGGCCGAGGGTTATTTTTTTGTTCAGTTTATTGAGTTATTGGTTCGCCTGTGTTTGAGCTTTGGCTTCACCGTCATCCTTCTTGCCAAAAGCGAAACCAAGTGCCCCGGCAATTATTGTCGCCGCTGGCCCATCGAGGGCATCGTTAAGCGCCAAAATAGCCACAATAGGTAAAGCTATGCTGAGAACCGTATAGCGAATAAACTGCCAGCCAATACCTTTACTCCCCTTACCATCGGCCCTTTTCCTGTTGAGATGCCCGAGCCACAAAACCATCGGGACCGAAGCGGCGAGTATTATCATCGTGGCTGAAAGTAGTATTTCGGAAACGTTTTCCATAGGCTCTGCTCCACTGGCTTATTTGATGTTTTGGAGAAACAAAAAATCAATGCACCTGTTGATTGTAATAAGTCGGCAGGCTATAGGTCTAGAGCTATTTATAGGGGATTGGTGTTGCGGATTTTAATTACTATTCTGATGGTACTGTGGGCACAGAGTGCTTTTGCACAAGGGCTTGGTGATTATAAGAAGGATTGCCATCCCAAGGTTAAAGACATTGATAAGCGTATCAGTGCTTGTACTTGGCTTGTTGATAATGGAAATCTTCCAAAGGATGAACTTATCATTGCTTATGGAATGCGGGGTTTATCTAATTTCGAAAGTGGAAAATATCACGATGGTTTAAAGGATTTTGATGATGCGATCAAAATCGACCCGACCTACGCTCAAGCTTATAATGGTAAGGGTGCAATTTACTCAGAGCAAAAAAAATATCTTCTTGCGATTTCAAATTTAAAAACGGCAATAAAATTGAATCCCAATTATGGGATTGCATATAGAAATCTTGGGATAAATTATAGCAAACTCGGTAAATATGATACCGCGATAACAAACTATAATAAAGCTATTCAATTAGATAAGAATGATGCCGACGCTTATTTTCTGAGGGGTGATAGTTATATTTTTCTAGGAAAAAATGAACTAGCGATAATTAGTTTAAGCGAGGCTATCAGAGTAGATCCTAGTAATATTGTTCCATACCTTACACGGGGAAAACTTTATTACGAGCAAGGTGATCTTGAAAGTGCACACCAAGATTTTACTTTAGCAATAACGGTCAATCCAAATCTTGCGGGGGTTTATATAAGTCGTGGCCGAATGTCTTATGAATTGGGGCAGTATTCTCATGCTATCCTAGACTACAAAATCGCGATTGGTTTGAAGCCGAAGAATAGCTTGTTTCATACTCTACTTGGTCTTGCGTATTCAAAGAGCGGAGATCGCGAAGCCTCAATCTTAAGTTATGATGAGGCAATTCGGTTGGATAAAAGTAATATTGATGCATACAAATTAAGAGCGGAATCCTATCTGGATAATGCTGAATACCAACGTGCGTTATCTGATTATAATGTGGTTATTCAATCAGGTACTGATGATGGTAATATATATCGTTACCGCGGTGTAGCTTTCGCAAAATTAGGGAAGTTTATCGAGGCCAACAAGGATAACGATAGAGCAATCCTACTATCTCCAACAGATGAAGCAGCACATTTTAATCGTGGTTCTGTAAATCTATCATTAGGAAATTACTCTAATGCAATTCAGAGCTTTAACGAAGCTATCCGGTTGCATGGCAGTTACACACTAGCATATTATCATCGCGGTAAGGCCCTAGCATTTGAAGATAATCATTCAGATGCGATTTTGGATTTTGACAAGGCGATAGAGCTTGGTCCACTAAAACCAAAATTCTTTAACTCCAGAGGTTTAAGTCATGAGGAGATGGGCGAATTTGGGCTCGCGCTAAAGGATTATAGCGAGGCTATACAAAGAAATCCGGAGAACGGGGTTGCTTTCTATTACCGTGGGTATTTGTACGGTGATCAGAAAAAATATGATTTAGCGATAAAGGATTTTTTAACCTATATTCGCCTTGAACCAAAAGACCCAGATGGATTTAACGCTTTAGGTTGGTTGTTTGCTACTAGTATCGATATCAATATTCGCAATGGTGACAAAGCTGTTTTTTATGCGAAGAAAGCCGTGGATCTTGCCCCAGATGATTATAGTAATTGGGATACTTTAGGTGCGGCATATGTTCAAAATAAACAACCTTCAAAAGCCTTAAATGCTTATCTACAAGCTCAAAAAAAAAGCAGTTTAGAGGGTGTGAAATACGATCAGGAATGGCTTAAAGAGAAGGGCTATTATTCTGGTGTGGTTGACGGCAAAGCCAACGAAGCTACGCAGGCTGCGCTTGAGAAGTGTATTGCTGCGGGATGTCAGATGTATGTTGATCAAGAGAACTAGATGGAGACTTAACCCATGTGTCGTTAAACAGAGTTTAACCTGTTTAGTACAGGGCTTAGGAATCTATCTTTGGCCTGTAGTGCGTAAACCCCATAGCCTCTAACGCAGCGTTTATTTTTTTCATCAGCACAATGTTTAGATCCGTTGGGCGACAGGTGAGGCTATCTTCATAAACTGCCAGGGGAAAGGTTGGGTCATAGGATAATGGCTCAATGCCTTCATGCTCAAATACCTCTAGGATATCTGGCGTATAGGCAATAATGGCGTCAAACCTGTCTTTATCCAACATCTGCACCAGGTCCTTGAGGCGGGTTGCCGTGTTGTTGCCAATAATGTCGATAAGTTCTTTTGTATAAGGGATGCCAAGTTCACCACCGGCACGGAGGCCTTCTAATCCCTCAATATTTCTGATTGGTTGCCGTCTTCTGGGTGTGAAAGCATAGAGCTTGGCAGCATAAAAAGGGATGGATTGGAGGTGGTTTTGATGTTGTTGCTCAAAAACCGGATCTAAGGGGAGCAAACAATCATATTTCCCATCTTGATACAGAGCTCGGGCTCGAGCAATGGGTAACACCTTTAGCTCAAAGGTTATTCCGGTCTCGCGGGATAATTCACGTAGGATCTTATCGTATTCCCCACTTCCATCCTGCTCTATAACATTGGCAATGTGAAAAGCAACAACTTGTAATCTTGGCTTTCTTTCATCTGATATAGTGGCCGAAGAACAGAAAATTAAATGCAGTGAACTGAGGAATACTCTCAATACCGTATAGTGCATTAGAGCCTCCAAGGCATAACTCGCAGCAACTTAGTCTGATACTGGTAAACGTCTTCATCCCTCTCAATAAGGACTATAGTATAGGTGCCTTAATATTGTATTGATTGGTTGTTTTTGCCCTGACCTATAACCACATCTTTGGTTCCGGCTTTTATTAAGGTCTTGTTTCTGGGCAAGATAAGGCAACAGGAGAAACGCGCAATGTCCATCCAAAATCCCGGCCAAAATCCAGACACAACAAAAACAACCACCGGACAGGATGTTCGAGAGGGGTATCGGGTTATCATTGACCCTGCTCAAAACCGGATCCGTGCCATTTTCAATGGTGAGGTTATTGCCGACAGCTCCCGCGCCATGATCATGCATGAGACACGCTTTCCCTGGGTTTTTTACTTCCCGCCAGAAGATGTGAACTTTGATTTATTGAAGCGCGCAGATCATCTCACCTACTGTCCTTTCAAAGGCAACGCATCCTATTGGACGATCGATGCGGGCGGAAGGGAAGCTGTGAATGCGGCCTGGAGCTATGAAGAGGCGTTTGATGAAGTCTCACCCGTCAACGGCTATTTAGCATTTGACTGGCAGACGATAGATAAATGGATCAGCGACGAAGAGGTTCTGGAAAAGCAACCGCGTGACAGCGAACAGGATAAAGACAATCCTTTTGTCAATTGGCTGGTGCACGAGGCGTGCAAAGCAAAAAATATCCCGGAGTTACTCACCGCGACTGCGAAAATGATGAATGCCTCCGGGCTGCCAACATGGCGGTTACGGTTGTTCGTGCGGACGTTAAATCCACAGTTATATGGGCTCTTTTTCAGGTGGGATCGAGATATCGACGGTGTCGAGGAATATCAGGCCACCCATGTGGGCGTTCAATCAACCCAATATCGCGATAGTCCTTTTGCCCCGATCATTAATGGAGAGGGCGGTGTGCGACGTCGATTAGAAGGGGAAAACCCGGAACTGGATTTCCCAATCCTGAAAGATATCCTTGAGGAGGGTGCAACCGATTATGTTGCCTTGCCGCTCAAGTTTTCTGATGGGCTTATCAATGTGCTCACCCTTGTTTCTGATCAGCCTGGCGGTTTTTCGACAAATCATCTGGGATATCTTTACGAGATTTTACCCGTTCTTGGCCGTTTGGTAGAAGCCTATGCGCAGCGGCTGTCGGCGCTCTCTCTCTTGCGAACCTATCTGGGCCGTGATGCGGGTGAACGCGTTATGAATGGCCTTGTCAAACGCGGGGATGGTGAAGATCTGCATGCGGTTATCTGGTTTTCTGATCTGCGGGGGTCGACCAAGATGGCCGACATGATGCCACGCGCCCAATATCTTTCTGCGTTGGATCAGTATTTCGATTGCGTTGCTGTGGCTGTTTTGGAAAATGGCGGTGAAGTTTTAAAGTTTATTGGCGATGCGGTTTTGGCGATCTTCTTGATTGAAGACCCCAAAGAGCAACATCCAGAGGCCTGTGCGAATGCGTTATCGGCGGTACAGCAGGCCTATACACAAATCGGTGCTGTTAACAAAGAACGCACGGAACGTGGAGAACCCGTTCTTAAGTTTGGTACCGGGCTGCATCGCGGGAATATTACCTATGGTAATATTGGTACAGAGATGCGTCTTGATTTCACTGTCATCGGACCTGCCGTTAACGAAGCTGCGCGTATTGAAAACTTGTGTAAGGGATTGGGCGTTTCGGTACTAACGTCTTCCGAATTTGCCGATGGCGTGGCAAGTGCCCTTAAATCTCTAGGGACACATGAACTGCGCGGTGTGCAGAGCAAGCAAGAAATTTTCACACCAACAATCCTGGAGCCCTAATACTCCCGGGACCTCCATCTCCTGCGGCAATATCGAAAACCTTGTCCCCTAAGCAAATTTCGGCCTGATCGAGCATGGTCTCGGTAGCAACGCTTAATAAATCGATGATAGTTGGGATCCATATGCACGCCTGAACAGTATTATCCCAATCTTGCATTTCTGCCTACGTATAGACTTCGTGTTCGGGTGTCATTGAGCTCATATTTATCAAATTACGCTCGGAAAGTTAATTTTCACAATTAATTTTCGAGGGTAGAACAAGTATCATGTTCATCTGATTTTTCAATGTCTAAGCCTGAATTCTCTTAGGTATATACATATATAAATACAACTTATAGAGGATATTTTTGTAATCAATTTTAATGAATTTTTAATAACCAACCTGCAACCTAGGGTATTAAGAGTTTCGATTCTACTTAATGTGAGTGTGGTATTTGTAGAGTAGATAAATGAGCTGCTAAATAACCTTTTTTTGAGCGATATTGGTAAAGCCGAAACAGTATCTGTCTTTATTGCAAGCTAACTTTAGGGCTCGCCAAGTGCCAAGTGCCAAGTGCCAAGTGCCAAGTGCCAAGTGCCAAGTGCCAAGTACTAAAAGCGTTGTACCAATAATTAGACACTTAACCTGACCGTACTCGTTGATGGTAGGTTTTAAAAAATAACACGGCATAGTTTTATTAAATAACAGTCCTGTATTGCGTATGTTGCCAGCACAAAGGATTAATTAAATGCTCGCCTTATTCACCAACCTAAAAATTTCCTCGAAAGTCATACTATTTATGGTGGTTAACCTTACGGTTCTAGCCATCGTAAATGGAATGACAACATATTCTCTGTTTTCAGTTGGAAATAAGCTTACTGAAATTGCAGAAGAAGATATCCCTCTCACCAATGCCATTGCCGGCATAACACTTAATCAGTTGGAACAGGCCATTAATTTTGAACGGGCCATGCGCTATGGCGAACATATGGCTAAGGATGAACACGCGAAGCCACTTTTTGATAAAGCGGTACAGCGTTTTAATGAGTTAACTGTTAAGGTCAATAACGAAATCGTTGTCGCCGAGGGAATGCTTGAAAATTTCCTGGCCCATACATCTGATCCCGCGCTCATTAAAGAGTTCAAGCATGTCGATACTGCTTTGAGAAAAATTGAAGCGGAACATACTGATTTTGAACATCATGTCGTAGCAGTTTTTGAACTGCTAAGAGAAGGTAAAATAGCAGAAGCGGATATGGCGTCCGAGGTTATCGAAATTGAGGAAGAACAACTCGACCATGAACTCAGGGCATTAGAAGAAGAGTTACAAGCGTTTACCGCGAAATCAGCTTTGACCGCAGAACATATGGAGATCCAGGCACTAACAACTTTGGGTGTCGGTACTATAATTGCCTTTTGTTTGAGCTTATTGATGATATTTGCATCCTGGAAGTACATATCCATACCGATGGGTAAGGCTATGGAGGCTCTCTTGAAATTATCAGCCGGGGATACATCAGTTGAGCTGAAGGTTAACACGAAGGATGAAATCGGAAGCCTCGCCCGGATTATTGAAGACTTCCGTGAAAAAACTCTCAACCTTAAAAGATCGGAAGAACAACAAGCCGAGCATGATAAGGAGAAAGAGGTTCGGGCGAAAAAGGTTGAAGACTTACTTGGTGGTTTCGAAATCAAGGCAGGAGAGATGACTTCTGCCGTTGCCAGTGCATCAACCCAGCTTCACCAGACAGCGCAAACCATGAACGCTTCTGTGGGGAGCGCGACCAAACAAGCGGGTGAAATCTCAACTTCAAGTGAGCGGACATCGGCTAATGTGCAAACCGTTGCTGTAGCTTCAGAAGAAATGGATGCGTCTATTCGGGAAATTTCACGGCAGGTTCAAAGTGTTACCACGGCTTCAACCACTGTGTCTGATAAAGCGACTGCAGCGAATGCAACCGCCGAAGAGTTACAAGATGCCTCTAACAAAATTGGCGAAATTGTTAAACTTATCCAAGATATCGCAGAGCAAACGAACCTGTTGGCATTGAACGCCACAATTGAGGCTGCACGTGCGGGAGATGCCGGTAAAGGTTTTGCTGTGGTTGCCAGTGAAGTGAAAAACCTTGCCGGGCAAACTGCTTCTGCTACAGCTGAAATTGGAGAGCAAATTAACAACGTGCAAAGCATTTCAGGTAACGTTGTTGAGGTTTTTGCCGATATTCAACAAGCTGTTATGGGCCTAAGTGATTCGGCCAGTGGCATTGCCGCTGCGGTCGAGGAACAAAGCTATGCCACCAAAGAAATAGCTGGCAACATGGCCACAGCCGCGGAGGGTACGGATCAAATCCGGGTCAATGTCGGCGAAGTCAGCCAATCCATTTCTGAGGCCAACTCGGCTTCGTCAGAAGTGGTGAATACTTCTGAAATGCTGTCGGATCAGGCCGAAGTGATGAACCAGGAAGTTAATAAATTTCTGCGAAATATCGCAGCAGCCTAAAACTCCCTGTAGTATAAATAACAAAACCCCGTCGGTCCGTACAAGACCGATGGGGTTTTGTGCTTTTGGGGGGATAAGAGTACTGCAAGGGTGCCTTAGGAGAAAACGTTGAGGGCTTTTTGTACGGGGGCAGCCAGTTCGCTATTTGATCCTTGATAGTGTCTAGTGAGGAGATCCTCAGCCGAGGCACAGTATTTATAAGCGTGGGGATCTTGATAAATGGTGGCAAAAAAATCCTGCCTGGGCTCAAACGGGTCCATTTTGACAAAACCCTGTTCTTCAATATCTCTCTCAGCAGAGGCGAGCATTCTTGCATAAAGAGTTTCATGGCGATGCCAGAGTTGAAGTCCTTTTCTTGAATATTCTGTATAGCCCAATTGCCCCAGTTCCAACACAGCATGCAGGTAGGTGAGAATGTGAATTTTAGAGCCCGAGAAAAACCAGGTGCGCTCACCACCCTTTGCATCTTTGAGGGTCGGAACAGCATTTAGTAGGGTTCGTTCAATCAATACATCAGTGGTGATATCATCCGGCAGGGGCGATACCTTTTCTTGGGTATGATCTGTAATGCCATAATAACGATTATCGTCCCGGACCAAGGCAACTTTAAAGAGGTCGCCGAGGCCATTTAGGATTTGATCAGTGGCAAACTCTGGGGCGTTCGATAATACCCGCGCTGCCCACATGAAATAAATAGTGCCGTGGCCCGAATTGTGCAATTCCTTAAACAGCGGCTCAGCCAAAGCGCCGAGCTGATCTTGCCAATCTTCAATCTTTGAGCCACTATCTTCCAGCCAAGCTGCTCGACCGCAATCATCTATAAATTTGAACGATCGAGTTCGATATTCCGCTATCGCTGGAGCGAGTTCGTCTTGGGTGTGGGTTTCTTTAAGCGCATCAAGCGCCAGCAACCCCGCACCAACATGACCAAAAAACCACCCGCGTTCCCCTGCAGCGGCAAGCGCCAGAATACCGAGTTCCTGATCAGAAAGTTTTGCCGTTTTAGGCATGATTTTCTCCCCCTCAAAGCGATTTATATGTCTTTAAATCTATGGAGGAGCGAACAACTTTTCAAGGCACGACAGAAGGTGCGAATTATCAGGCGAAGATCTCTGAGTTATTTGGCCAATATTTATCTCTGTGATGATAGAGATATAACTGAGCCACCCATGCCGAGATACCGCTGATGGGGAGTACGAGTAAATACCAATAGTAGCCATATGTATAATCGGCAAAATTATTGATGTAATAACCGATATAAATGAAGAAATGATCTTCTTCTGGTCGGGTTTCTAGAAATGTGGCCTGATCAGATAAAAATGATGGTAATTGATTCAAGAAATCATAAAAAAATGCGAAGGGAAGAATTAGGGCGCAGAGTTTGATTCCGCCAAGAAAAGATTTCCAAGGTTTGTATTCATCTCCGCATATATACCGAGGCAAAATGTAAAACCCACTGAGTAGAAAGAATGGTGTGAAGTAGAGAGTCTCACTTAAATGATAAAAATAAGAAGAGCCGGGGCTAAACATCTGCAATATGGAACTTGTGGCAAACGTTATCAGGAATAGAAATGTAAAACAGCTGAACATGAACTTATCCCAGTTGGACAACTTGGATTCATCAATAAAGCGTGGGAAGATCAACATTCCAATGACTAGCGAAACTAGAACTTTTAGCAGGAACTCGATTGAACTGGTATCCAGATCAACAGAAAAATTACCAAGGTAATCTAATTTGATCATATGCCTGAGTTTAACACGTATCTCCCAATGCATGATAAAAACATGCGACCCGATAAAGAGTGTGAAGAAGGCAAGGAAAAGCCGGAGCCTTAATGTCGGTTTGATATCCATTTGGCGATTAAGAATTTATCCGACTGATAAATCAAGGGAATTATGAGCGACTCTTATTCGTTTTGATAGGTTTATCAGTGAGATCCTCTTCATCCCATCTCTTATATACCCGATCCCTATTGCCCTCTTTACTTATCTTTTCTTTACGTCAGCCCTTTTCAAGATAGGGGATCGTCCCAGCGAGATCTACAGCGTCGAGAATATGCAGGCGGCTAACTGATCCGTCTTGCCTTGCTTTTGCGTAAGGGGCGTATTCCTCACTGCCGGCAAAATTTTGCACGGATGCCATGTCAGGAAATTCGAGTAGGGCAACCAACGTGGTGTCTAATGGTTCGCCCTCGACAGTGGTGATGTTGCCTGTGCGGGTGAGGTACTTGCCGCCATATTTATGCACAATATGGTGCACATTGGCAGCGTAGTCCGGGATCCAGCTGTCGTCGGTAACTTTAATATCTGCGATGACGTAAATACTCACGTGTTATTCCTCCATAAAATCTGATGTGGCAAAACGCGATGGCGCGGTGCCTTTGCGAAAGTATGTTTAAACAAGAATAGGATCGTGGTGATACGGAACTGACTAAGAATGCACAGGATAGCCTTTTTTTAATGGAAAAATCTGTTAAAAAGTGTTGGCGGCTTTGGGGGAGCTGACCCAACTTTCCAGACTTGCTATATACGGGCTATTTAAGGGCTAATTGGAGGCCGAGTTTGGCTTTGTGAGTTGGTCACGGTACGGAGGCAAATGTATGCGAAAGGTGGTGCCTTTGCCTTCTTGACTTTCAACGGTGATTTCGCCGCTCAATTTTTCAATCAGGTCTTTGCAAAGGTGGAGGCCTAGCCCTGTGCCGGTTTCACCACTGGTGCCCGGGGTGGATATGTTTTCATCCAGTTGGAATAGCCGGGAAATACGATCCGGTGATATGCCAATACCAGTGTCTTTTATCTCGATCGCAATCCAGGGATCACAGTGCTGTACATGAACCAACACACATCCATGGTCGGGGGTGAATTTTATCGCATTGTTCAAGAGATTGCGGATTACGGTATCGACCATGTCAAAATCAGCCAGGACCATGATCGGATTATCCGAGTTATCCCAGTTATCCCAGTCGCCATTGAGCTGGCCGCCAGCTTGGTCAGCGTCGTGTAGCGTTAGGGTAATGTCTTTATTGTCTGCAATATTTTCAAACAGCTTGAGATTCGACTTTATGACATCGTTTATATCAATGGGGCGGAGATCACATTCCATCCTTCCCATTTGTATCAAAGACCATTCAAGCAGGTTTTCCAAAAGCTTAAAGACCTGCTCAGCAGATTGATGCACCGCACCGCTATATTTCATGATCTTCTCTTGATCCAAGGTCTTGCCGTCTCTTGATAACAGGCTGGTGTAGCCCAATAGCGCGGTAAAAGGACCTTTGAGATCATGCGCTATAATCGAGAAAAATTTGTCCTTCTGGTCGTTGATCTTTTCCAGTTCATCCCGGGCACTGGTTAAATTCGTGGCAAGTCTGACCAGATCCACGGCCTGTGTCTCAAGACGGGCTTCGCTTTGTTTGAGCTCCTCGACCTGTTGTTTGAGGAGTTCTTCGCTTTTTCGAAGTGCTTTCTCGGTTAATTTTTGCTCCGTGATGTTGGTTTGCACATGAATATGTCCGCCCAATGTCGATTGGCAAAGCTTATATCTATAGCTCATACCATTGGTATGGGTGCTTTCACCGTGGGCCTCTTTCGCTCCTCTTTTTTGTGCCAGCCGCATAGTAATCCAGGCGTCGGGATCGGATCTCGCGAGGGGGGCATCTATTTGCCTGGCATCCAAAGTTGTACGCAAGATCTCTGTGAAGCTACAGCCAGCGATTTTATCCCGTGGCGGGGAGGCTGGATAAACTTCGTGATAGCGTTCATTGGTAAAGACCACCTCTTCGTTTTTATCATAGAGAATGACACTGTCCGTGAAGGTTTCGATGGCCTCGCGAAGCATTTGAGATGTGCGCTCTTTTTCCAGGATATCTGTTATCTCGGTGAAGGTCGTAATACGCCCCAGCTTATCCATTGGGTAGCGCCTGACCTTAAAAATACGGCCAGTTTTGCTGGTGTGTTGAGACTCAACCAGAGGGTCTTCCTTGAGGATTTCCTGATACCTGTTCTGGGCGAGAATTTCTGGATCACCTTCTCCATAATAACCTTCCTTGGCCATATAGATCAGTATTTCTTTCAGATGAGTACCTGGACCCATCAATCCTTTTGGAACATCGAAAACATCCCAAAATATATCATTGCAAAGCACCAGCCGCCTTTGGTCGTCCCACACCACAAAGCCCTGATCGATGGTGTTGAGAGTTTGTTCCAACAGTTTTAATCGCGTTTGAATGTGGTGCCCGATTTGTTCAGACGTTTGAAGCTTGGCGCGAGAGGATCTTGAAATCAGATCGCGTAATAAAGCGGGAACAAGCTGAAGATAGGTTTCATCAGGGTCTCTGGTTACATAGTTTGAAATGCCGTATTGCATTGGAAGAAGGGCTTCTTGTTCCTTGTCTCTTTCTGCAATCATCAGGACGGGTAGGTTTTCGAGGGTAATTATTTTTTGAGTAAGCTCCGCCACTGGTTCGCCAGACAGCTTACAATCAATAGCCACTACATCATATGTATTTGTGGCACATCGTGCTAAACCGTTTTGCCCAGTATCAACCGCATCGACCGAGTACCCTTGCGCTTCTATGGCAACTTTGAAGTTCTGGTGGGTATCATGATCATCCCCGATGAAGAGGATGCGTATGTCCAAACATTCCTCCATATCACTTTAAAGGATAATAGAAATTCGTTAATAATTTTTTTTAAGAGGAAGGATTTTGATCGATAGATTGTGTCGAATTTCTAAGCGGGTGAAATTAAAGGTATATTATATTAAATTTGGATATATTTGTTTGAAATTAAGGCTTTTGTTCGAATCACAACCCTTTGTTAACCAATCAAAACTTAGTATTTCACATTATATCGGGGGGGAATCCCGATACGGCAATGTAATATCATTTAACGATTGTTATGCGCGATAGTTTTTGACAATTCGCGTGGCGCAATGCAGGGGGCGTTTGTGACAAAATCCACGATGGTTGAAAATCTTAAGATCTCGCAAAAACTGAATATTCTAACGTTTGTTGCGGCTCTTGGTTTTTTGATAATTTTTTCCGTGTCCATCTTTCAAAATCGTCAGGAATTGGTCGAGCTCAAAAAAGATGAGCTGACACAACTCGGCGCCACAGCCCATTCCATTTTGAAATTCTATCAAGGCAAGGTTGACGCTGGAGAGCTTGATGAGCAGGCAGCCCAGAAATTGGCAATAGAAAATCTGGCAGTGCTGAGTTATGACGGCGAAAACTATTTCTGGGTCAATGACTACAACGCCACCATTGTGATGCACGCCACCAAGCCGGAACTCAATGGCAAGGATTTATCAAACTTTGAAGATCCGAACGGCAAAAAAATCTTTTCCGAATTTTCCCGTGTGGCCAAGGCAGAAGGCGCTGGATTTGTCGACTATATGTGGCCTAAACCGGGTTCTGAAGAGCCGATAGATAAACTCTCCTATGTCACCGCCTTCAAACCCTGGGGATGGGTCATTGGCACCGGGGTTTACATGGATGATCTCGATGCCATCACAGTTTATCAGGTAACGATAATGTCTGTGGTTGCTTTGATCATTTTGCTGACCTTTGTCTTTATTGCCTTTACCTTGAGCCGAAATATTTCTCGCCGGGTGAACTCTCTAACACACGTCATGAACAGCCTGTCAAAGGGCGAATACAACGTTGATATCCCTGCCGTATCCAGCAAGGATGAAGTGGGGGAGATGGCGCGGGCAGTTCTAATCTTTAAGGCTGACCTTATGGAAAAGGACGCCATGGAGCGCAAGGAAGCCGCAGCCCAAGCCTGGCGTCGTACGCGTCATGAAGAAATTGATGCTGTCACCGCGAGCTTTAACCAAGATGTTGCCAAAGTTGTTGGAAATCTGGCGAGCTCCTCAGACGAAATGTCGACAACATCCGGCACCATGATGGCAACTGCTGAACAGACACAATCTCAGGCTTCTGTCATTGGTGAAGCCATCATGACAGCAACGTCAAATGTCCAGACGGTGGCCGCGGCCGCAGAAGAACTCTCTGCCACAGTGGATAGCATCAGCCAGCAAGTACGAAACTCTGCAGAACACGCCGAAGTGGCGGTGCGCCAATCAAGCGAGGTTGATACCACCGTGGGCGAGTTGCGCGCGGCATCAGAATCTGTGGGGCAGATTATCAGCCTTATTTCCGATATCGCTGAACAAACCAATTTACTTGCGCTGAACGCCACGATTGAGGCCGCCCGTGCGGGTGAAGCGGGCAAAGGCTTTGCCGTGGTGGCATCGGAAGTGAAGTCCCTTGCCAATCAGACTGCAAAAGCGACCGAAGAAATATCTGAACAGATTGCCCTGATGCAATCAGCGACCGGAAATGCTACCACTGCCATTGGTCGTGTTGAGCAAACCATCAACGATATTAACGCGACCACTGCCGAGATATCTGTATCTGTCGAAGAACAGGGCGCAGCAACCCGTGAGATCGCCAGGTCTGCTGTGGAAGCCGCAAGCAGCACGGAACAGGTAAGCGCCTCGATCGACGACATGCATAGGGCTGCAGCGATGACCAAGGATTCTGCCATTTCTGTGCAGAAAACATCTGAAGGTTTGTCCCATGAAGCGAGTTCACTGCGCGAAGAGGTCGTGACTTTCTTTGCCTCCATTGATCAAGCGGGTGAGCGTCGTAAACACAAACGTATTGTCGCTGATGTCGAGGTTATGATTAAAGGCGCTGGCATTAATCATAAATCCCGCACCATTGATATTTCTAAAGGGGGGATTTTTATTACTGATCAATTGACCTCTCAGGTTGATGGCGCGGTGACGATTGAGATTTCAGGTGTCACGATGAAAGCAAAGATCGTCGACATGGAAGAGCGTGGAACCCATCTCCAATTTACGGAACAATCTGAAGAGCTGGATGATCTCTTGACCCTGTTGTCAATGGACGCAAAATCAAATCACAAGGCAGAGACAAAAAGAAAACAAGCTGCTTAACGTCTTTGTCTGTAATTGAGAAGGTCGGTTCTAAATTTAGAACCGGCCTTTTTTTATGGGTATGAAGAAATCACTGCGTAAGGAGTTCCAGCCTTTTGGTCGCGAGAACGACTTGGCTGAATACGTCTGAAGTTTCGATGCTCTCTCTTATATCAAAGCGATAAAACGGGGCAAAAGGTATCCCGTTTCCATAGGTTATCAGTTCCCATTCCTGCAGAGAATCAAGGACGAGCAGCGAATTTATAAAGACGGTGCGGGGTTGCATGGCTTTGGAGGAGAGGTCTCGGGAGTTTGAGCTGGGTGACAAGCGATGTAAAAGGCGATTGTGGTCGAGAACAATGCGAAACTTGTTAACCTGGCCAAGAACCTCACGTGGGATTTTCCCCTCAACTTTGGTGAGAGTAAGAGACTTTATACGTGTGAGTTTTACTTGGTCTTCAAGGTTTTCTTCGGCAATCGCGATCAATAATTTGTTTATATTTATCCATACCGCATACACATGGCTCGGCGTTGTTTCAGACAGCGGCCAAAGGGTGAGGGTTTCCGCGTTGGCTTTAGTAGGTATAGAGATAGCATTGAAGCTTATTATCAGGGCTAGTATTATGGGGATGATCCTAAGAGCCATGGTTTCTCCATAAAGGAAGTTTATAACCTCAGAACTTGATCTTCATATGCTTAGGGGCAAGTAAATAACTGGTTCATAGCCGCACTAATACATTATTATTCCATACTAAAAATAAAATAACCTTAACAAAATTAAGCTCTTTATTGTTGAGGAGAGGTTGGTTTCTGACAGTTATTTGAATGTCACGTAGGCCAATGTTTCAGATATTTTGCCCGCACGTTCGAGAGGGATGATGACCGCATTTAGGAATTGGAAATCTTTTCCAAGCCAGTGAATGTTGGTGTGGAGATAAACTGGATTTTGATCGGTAATGACGTCCATGTGGGCTTGCCAGAAGGTATCTTCTGTTTGCTTGAATTCTCCCCGGCGGATGTACTTTCCCGTTAAGTCCATGCCGTACACTGTCGTGAGTTTTGTGCCCCAAAAACTATAGATGAAATCTTCTTTGTCCTGGTGCCACCGATTAAGGATCAGGTGAGGCCAATACCTGCCAAATGGTCGTGCTTGCACCAAGGGAACCGTCATATGGCCATCCCCACGCGCGGTGTCACAGAGTTCAAGAAACTTAAGTATATCCGGATGTTTAATACTTTCATCCAAGTTCCTGAAAATTCCTGACACACTTTTCCAATCTTGACTAAGGGTACTGAGCAAGGTGCTGCAAAGGATAATATAAAACCTCTTAACGCGAAGCTAACTAATAGGCCAAGTTATTATATACAGTTATAAATGGTGAAGTGTCTTGCTGTTATGTTCAGCCAATCCACCGAGAAGGCGTAAAATCACAGATCATTAAATTTCAAACAAAATCATGGATTGTGTTTATTGAGGTAAAAAGAGTTATGTGTAATCTTTTTATGGGGCTAACTGATTTTAATTGTTACCTTTAATTATAATCAAGTAATTTTAAAGGCAAGATAGATAAAATTTGAGCTATATTTATCACAAATTTTGCGACTTGTTTTTGTATTTTCTTCAAGGCAAACTCAAAAAAACACAGTAGTACTGTGTAACTATAGATATTTACGGTTTAAAATCAGGCGCAAAAGCTACGAACGATTACATTTTTTAATATGAGTTCAAATATTATGAAGTTTGCCTTCATGGTGATGCGACCTTGGTGTTCGGCTGGATTACGGGGGTAAAACATGCCAAAAATAACACTGCTGTGGGCAAAGTTAACCTTGTCTTTGGGGCTGTTTAGTACGGCGCTGGTATTTTCTAGTAATATTTCATATGCAAGCGAAGCTTGTGGGCGGCTTACCGTGGGCTGGATTGACTGGCCACCATATCAAATTGTGAACCCTGCTTTTCCTGCGGATGCTGTTCCCATGGCAAACCCGATGGGTATTGATATAGAAGCGGCGGAGAAATATCTCGGTGCGCTTGGGTGTGAGCTTGAATACGTTAAAAAACCCTGGGCACGCCTGTTGAAAGAAATGGAAGAAGGCAAGCTTGATGTTCTGCTGGGGATGTCCGATACGCAAGAACGGCGCCAGTACGCCAAGTTCAGCACAGCTTATCGCAGCGAAACCGTTTGGCTTTTCATGAAGGCTGGACGTACAGAGTTCGATCACTTTCAAAGTTTAAATGATATTTTAGGAACAAATTTCCGCCTTGGGATTTCACGTAATGCTTATCTCGGCGAAGAATTTGAACAATTGTCAGAAAACCCTAAGTTTCGCGAACACTTGTATAAAAATATCGGTGGTGAAAACTTCCATATGCTGGTCGGCGGCCGTGTAGATGGTTTTATGGTAGATATGGAAACCGGTAAGGCGCGTATTAAAGCTGACGGTTTGGAAGGGCTTATTGTTCCGCATAATAATGTAAAAGTTGATTTGGGATCTATCCATATCATGATTGGTCAGAACTCTTTGTCAGATGAACTCTTAATGCGCCTTGATGAGGTTATCGAGCAAGATCTCGACCAGGTTCAAAAAAATGCCATGTTCAGCCATACTACCGTTCCCAGCAGTTAGAGTTTTAAAGAAGGTCGCCATAATCTTTTAAGGAGGTTGGCTTTTGAGATGACTTCGGATTTTCAGATCCTCTTAATCTTTCTCAGGCATGATCTCTAGGACAACCAAATCCCAAAACTCTGGGTGAGCTAGAGTTCTGGGCAGGGAAGAGGAGATTATAATGAAAAAGTATGAACTTGTGCTTGAGCACAGTCGAGAAGACCTCAATGAAAAGGTGACTTCCATGCTCAATGATGGTTGGGATGTCTCAGGAAGTCTTATAATTGGCAAAGATGACGAAGGTTTTCCTTACCTTTATCAGGCCATGATCAAACACGATCTCGGTTCCCCAAACTGAATGATTTAGTCCAAGGTTAGATCCTATTCTATAACCAACAGCCCCGGTTTGGTTTCTAAATTTCGGGGCTGGGTTTGGAAGCTATTCCATATACAATCCTTCTTTAGGGCACGTTAACGCAAGACTGCTGGAAGCCGTTCAGCCGCAGAGAAGGCTTGATCGATAAAGCGAGAAATAATTTGCTGAACGGGTTCAATCTCATTGGCAAAACAAGCACTTTGCCCATAGTCGAGCAAACCCTGGCTGGTATCACCTGAGGCATAGGCTTCGCGTGCTAGGGTACCGCTGAGCAGATGAGAAAAACTCTCGTAATCTTTGATGCCTTGGCGCTCTAATTCCATTACCGCTTCAGACGTTTCGTTGTGCAAAACGCGGTGATGGTTTTTGATCGTTGTCTGAACCACAAGACTATCCAACCCATTACCCTCGATGATGCGTTTTTTGTAATCCCTGTGCGCCCAGATCTCTTCAGATACCAGCATGCGGGTTCCCATAAGAACACCTTCGCAGCCCATGGCGAGAGCCGCGGTTAGTTGGCTGCCGTGTCCGATACCGCCGCCCAAGACCACAGGGATGGAGAGTTTTTGCGGGCCTTCTGCGCCCTGCACCATAGACCCGACCATCATATAGCCGGGATGACCGCCACACTCTGCGCCGATCAGGATAATGGCGTCAACACCTGCGCGTTCTGCCGACAGGGCAAAGCGAACGGCAGGGACCTTGTGAATGACTATGATACCGGCTTCTTTCATGAAAGGGACAATCTGCCCTGGATTTCCCCCAGCGGTTTCGACGACAGCGACTTGTTCATCACGAACAACGGATAGTAAATTCTCCAGCCTGTTATTGGCATCGTCGCGTGGGGAAATATAGAGGTTCACGCCGAAGGATTTGTTCCCGACGAGGTCGCGACACTTTTGGATTTCGTCTCGGAGCTGCACTGGATCAAGGAAGGTGAGGGCTGAGATAAATCCCATTGCCCCGGCATTGACCACTGCTGCAACATAAGTTGCATCAGCCAGATGCATCATCCCGCCACAAAGGATCGGGTGTTGAATGTCGAGTAGGTCAGTAATTCGGGTTTTAAAACCTAGCGTCATATTTCTTTATCCAAATTACATCTCGCAAACGAACATTCATATCTGAGTATAGATTAGGATGTTCAGTATGCACCAGCTGCGTAAGTTAACTCATAGCTGTGGCTATAAATTTCAAGAATATTGCCAAATGGATCTTCCATGTAAATCATGCGATATGGTTTTTCATTTGGGTAGTAATATCTTGGCTCAGCCATTCTTTTTTTTCCACCCGCGTTAACAATTTTCTCTACTAATTCTTCCAGGTTAGGGTCTTGAACACTAAAATGGAACACACCTGTTTTCCAATATTCAAAATTATCTTTGGGATTTTCCTGGTTTGAAAACTGGAACAACTCCACACCAACCCGATCGCCTGTGGATAGATGGGCGATTTTGAATTTTTTCCATTTAGCACCAAAGACATCGGTACACATCTCACCAATAGGGCTCTTGTCTTCAGTTATTTCAGTTGGCTTCATAATTAAATACCAACCAAGTACCTCCGTATAAAATTTAACCGCCTGCTCGAGGTCCGGTACAGAAATACCAATGTGTGAAAAAGTTCTTGGATATTCTTTGCTCATCGTATTCACCTTTGAAAAATTGATGTGCAAAGAATAGAAGGGATGATAGATTAAGAAAAATTATCATTATTAATTATTATGAGTATGTTTTGTAATGCTTAATCAGATGTGGCTCAATACCTTTTGTACTCTTGTAGATGTGGGGCATTTTACCCGAACTGCTGAGCAGTTAAATATGACCCAATCTGGCGTCAGTCAGCATATCAAAAAGCTTGAACAACAACTGACCAAGGCTCTTCTTCAAAGAGAAGGGAAGTCATTTACACTGACGGAAACTGGAAAACGGCTCTACGAACAAGGACAACAAATTTTGCTCTCCTTTGCAGAGCTGGAACTGTCAGTTAAACAGGATGATAAATACGAAGGTGTCGTTAAAATTGCTTCGCCTGGCAGTATTGGTTTGAAGCTTTATCCGTATTTACTCAACCTTCAAAGTGAGCATCGAAATTTAATTATTGATTATTCGTTTGCCCCGAATACGGGCATTGAAAAAACTCTTTATAAGAGAAATTACGATTTTGGCCTGATGACTGAACTTAGTAAGTTAGATAATATTTCAAGCCAGAGAATAGCAACTGAACCTATCGTGCTTGTAACACCGGCAAACATTGAAAATATTACCTGGTCGGCTTTAATGAAGTTGGGGTTTATTTCTCACCCGGATGGTAGTTACCATGCACAGTTACTTTTAAGCCAGAACTTCACAGAGTTTGAGCATGCAAATCAATTTCCGCATAAGGGTTTTTCTAATCAGATAGGCTTAATTTGTGAACCTGTCAGTCATGGACTGGGTTTTACGGTATTGCCACTTCATGCCGCTCAACAATTCAGATCTCAAGATCTTATCCGTATACATTTTTTACCTAAGCCGACCTACGAAACATTATATCTTTGCGTTAATAATAAATCAGTGCAGAGCGAACGGGTTAAGTTGGTTAAGTCATTGATAACTAAATTTTTAAATTGAAGATTTGTTGTGTTTTTGAGCGGGCAATCTGAATAAAAAAAGAGGAGGCAAACGCCTCCTCTGTAGTATTATTTTAGACTGTTATTTAGGACGCACACCTTCAAAGAAGACGAGGATTTCAACTTCCTGAGCGGCTGGACCCATGTTGAGCATGCCGTAATCGCCGACAGGGATTACAGTAGAACCTTCAAAGCCCTGACGTACATTACCCCAAGGATCATCACCGCCGCCAATCCAGTTTACGTCCATGGAAATTGGTTTGGTCACACCTTTAATGGTCAGATCGCCGTTAAGAGTTGCAGTTTTGTCACCAGTTGATTTCAGGCCCGTGCTTACGAAAGTTGCGGTTGGGAATTTTGATACATCAAAGAAATCACCACTACGGAGGTGTTTGTCACGCTCGGCATGATTTGAATCCAGGCTTGCAGTATCGACAGTAATGTTAACAGAAGAAGCTTCTGGGTTGCTTGCGTCAAATTCCATCTGACCTTCGAATTTGTTGAAGCGGGCCAGTACCCAGGAATAACCCAAGTGGCTGATTTTGAACTGGATGGAGGCGTGAGCACCTTTGGTGTCCAAAGTATAGCTCTCTGCTGATGCAGCAGTAATGTTACCAGCGATACCGCCAGTAATACCCAAAGATAATATCGAGGCGATTACTGCTTTTTTAAATTTTGATTTAAACATCGTGTTTTTCCTGTTTGTTGAATTAGGACGGATTTTGGAAATGAAACTTATTGTTTAGTTCGTCTCTTTGATCATGCGGAGTAGTGTGCGGTCTTTATCAATAAAGTGATGTTTGAGGGCAGCAAATGCGTGGAGTACAACTATACCTGCCAAAGACCAGGCGATTATTTCATGTGTAAGACCTGCGATGTCTTCCATTCCCTTTACGGCGGGGAAAAGAGCGGGAACTTCGAATAGGTCAAAAACGGAAATGGATCTTCCGTCTGCGGTTGATATCAGATAACCCGAAATAATAAGCGCAAAGGGTAGTGCATAGAGAACAAAATGTACCAGTGTAGCGACTTTGTGTTCCCATGGCTTACCGCCAGCGACGGGATCAGGAGTGATCGTGAAAAGCCGCCATAACAAACGGGCCACCATTGTTATTACGACTAAAATGCCAATTGACTTATGCCAGTGCGGAAAGGTTTGGTAGTTGGCATCATAATAGGTGAGTTCAACCATATACAAACCAAGGCCAAAGAGACCAATAGCAGCCAAGGCAATTAGCCAATGCAGGGATCGGGCAAGCCAACCGTAAGTATCCTTTGTATTGCGCATCATATTATTTCTCGGGTCTCTTTTTGGGGCATCTTCAGTTTTGGCAATTAATTACCTACTGCATCAAATATCGGATTGAACTTGATTTAAAAAAGTATAATTATTTCCTGTCTCTTATACACATCTCCGAGCCCACGAGACCGAGGCTGATCTCGTAT
>OJDH01000138.1_pt1 | contig 56472 bp, 52 predicted proteins | sample 1592761 | NCBI WGS metagenome assembly OJDH01 (sample SAMN05416855, study PRJEB24817) | seawater metagenome | isolation source: Sea water | place: Canada:Atlantic | collected 2013-11
TGTATAAGAGACAGTCTCTTGGGATTCCTAGAGGCGGCTTTTTTGTTTACCCCGAACTTTACCCCGAACTTTACCGGGGCCGCTTGATATGAGTTTTCAAAAGGGTGGAGGTGGTCACTTCACTCACTTCTGGATAGGCAGACAATGTTTCTCTGATCTCGTTTGCGCGCTCCAAGGTATCGGTTGAGACCTCAATCATCATATCAATGGCGCCGCCGAGGGAATGGCAGGCGGTAATTCCGGGGATACCTTTCAGCCTTGGGGCGATAAGTTCACAAGAAGGCTGGTGCGTCTTAATCATGAGAAAGAGCCGGAGAGATTTTTCTTTTTGGGGCGGCTTTAAGGTGTAGCCCGTAATCTCACCGTCCCTTTCCAAACGCTTGAGCCGTTCCATGAGAGCTGTGCGGGAGAGATTGATACCTGCAGCAAGCTCCTTAATTGAAGCCCGGGCATTTTCACGCAACAACATGAGGAGCTTTTGATCTTTGTTGTCCAATTGGCGCGCCTTATTTTCCTGTTGAATAAATAGGTCCTGACCCTAGTCATAATAACAGTCTCTACACTACATCATGTCTATATCTTTGGTCTCAACAAGTTTCTAACCTCTGTGTTATTGGATTTAATTACATTGAGATGGGATGTGCTATGAAATTTGTTGAGCCGAGTAATTTTACCGGGAATAAAGCCTGGGACGCCTTGGATATCGCTGAAATCGAAGGGGCAACAGTACGACTTCATTGGACGGATCAACCCTATAAGTGGCACCAAAACGATGGCGATGAAGTTTTTGTTGTGCTCGATGGAAAAGTGAAGATGTTCTACCGAAATAAGGGGATGGAACATCATCAGATTATGAACCCGGGAGATATTTTTCACGCTGAAAATGGCGACGAGCATGTTGCCCACCCGTTAGGGGAAGCCAGAGTGCTCGTGATTGAGAAAAAAGGATCTATCTAGAGGGTCGCGAGCCTAGGCTAAGTTGTATGGTTCTTTCAGTCGCAGGATTTCAAAGGCTGAGTTTCATACCTTCATGACTGGCTTTGAAGCCTAATTTTCCGTAAAAATTCAAAGCTTCAGGCCGAGATTTGTCAGTAGAAAGCTGGACCAACTCACAACCGCGTCCCCGACATTGTTCAATGGCCCATTCGAACATTTGGCTACCAAGCCCTGATCCTCGGTGAGAGGACGCAATGCGAACGCTCTCTATCTGTCCGCGCCACATACCAAGCCGGGAAAGCCCCGGAATAAAGGTCAATTGCAGACAACCAATGATCTCACTAGTTTGTTCAACGACTGCCAGATATTGATTGGGATCGCGATCGATGGCTTCAAAAGCAGCAAGGTACTTCGCATTCACCGGCAAGGAATTGTCCTCGCGTTTTGCCCCAAGGGCATCATCGGCCAGCATGGCTATGATGGCGGGGAGGTCGGCTTCTTTAGCGTGGCGAAAGAGGATATCAGTCATGGCTGAAGATTAGGTATTCATCCCCGATCCCACAATGTTTAAATCATTCTGTGAGATCGGGAATATTGACACTACTTATACCCCAATTCTCTCTCCACCTCGCCCAAGCAGATATCAATGATATTCATGGCGTACTCCATGTCCTTTTGAGAGGTCACCAGTGCCGGGGTGAAAGTAAGGACATTGCCCATGGTGGTTTTAAAGCTTAGACCTTTGTCCAGAGCGCGATAAAGCACCATGTCTGCTGCGTCATTTGCAGGAGTGCGGCTATCCCTATCCGTTACGAGTTCTGCGCCGAACAGGCATCCTCGACCGCGTACATCTCCAATGAGTGGGTGGCGGGTCATCATCTCTTGGAGGCGTTCCAGAGCATAGGCACCAATTTTGGCGGCGTTATCGACGAGGCCTTCGTCTTCAATAATCTGAAGAGTCGTCAAGGCTGCGCGCGTGGTGACCGGGTTCTTTTCATGGGTGTAGTGACCATAGGCATAACGATCAGCGATATCGAGATCCGGACGGCAAATGGTGGCTGCGATTGGAAGTATACCTCCGCCAAGGCTTTTGCCGACCACGAGGATATCAGGTACGACCTCATCGTACTCACAAGAGAACATCTTGCCGGTTTTACCAAGACCAGTTGGGATTTCATCGAAGATCAGCAAAGCACCAAAGTCGTTGCAGGCTTCACGCACCTTTTTCCAAAAGCCAGGAGGTGCGATATAGGGTACCGCGCGTGTGGGCTCTGCAATGACTGCAGCAACATCACCCTCTTTTTCAAGCACATAACGAATGGTATTGGCGCATAGTTCTGCTGAACCTTCCTTTACGCCCCAGGCGTTACGATAATCACCAAAGGGGGGAACGTGCTCTGTCCCCGGTAAAAGTGGTCCTATAGGACCTGAGCGAAACATTTCTTCTCCGCCGATTGAACGGGCACCAAAGCCGGCCCCGTGGAAGGAGTCCCAAAAGGATATCGTTTTGAAACGACCAGTTTTTGCCCGAGCGTAGGCAAGGGCAATTTCAATCGCGTCGGACCCCCCGGTGGCAAAAAGAACTTTGCTGAGATCGCCTGGGGCCAGCTCAGTCAGTTTTTCAGCAAGCTCTACTGCTGGGTCACAGGTGAAACGTCGAGGGGCAAATGGCAGGTCATCGAGCTGTTGTTTGATGGCGTCTTTCAAGCGGGGGTGACCGTAGCCGATGTGATGCACGTTATTACCGTGAAAATCCATGAAGCGGTGGCCTCGATTGTCTTCTATCCAGATCCCCTCAGCCTTTTTGATCACAGAAAGGCAAGGTGTCGAAACTGACTGATGAAGAAATACTTTTTCATCACGGGCCAGGAGATCTTTAGCGCCATCATCTATATTGCGATCATGCCAGTCTTTGCGCCGTGGGGAGTGATTAACATCCCCTTCTGCACCTTGGGGGGTGACTTGTGTGATCTTATCATTGGTGATGCTCATAACCGTGACCTTAATGAAAGTATTGAGGACTTTTGAAAGAAGTATCCTGGATTATGGACATTTAAATGATATAACTCTAATTGTTAGTTTTAATCTCTCCTATAATTAAAAATTATGAGTAGCAAGATGAACCTTACCCAACTTCGCGCCTTTGATGCTGTGGCTCGTGAAGGCAACTTTACCCGCGCCGCTGAACGTCTCTCCATAAGTCAACCGGCAGTGACCACCCATATCAGGACGTTGGAAGAGCGGTATGAAGTCAGTCTTTTTCGGCGGGGAAGTCGAGGAGTAAAGTTAACGGATGTCGGGGTTGATCTTGCCGGGATAAGTACCCGAATTTTTGCGATGGAGATTGAGGCGTCTGAACTGCTCAGTGCCACAAAGAATTTAACACGCGGCACTCTCCGAATTGCCGCTGGAAGTCCTTACTTTATTGTCCCCGTTCTTGCCGCCTTTCAGGAAAAATTTCCAGAGGTGCATGTGGGGCTCAATATCGGAAATTCGCAAAAGGTTACGGCGGATCTGTTAACGGAAAAAGTTGATCTCGCACTACAAACTGGTTGGGAAGAAAACTTATTGGTCGAAGCCATTCCTTTCCACACTCACCGCGTGGTCGTGTTTTGCCAACGAGAACATCCTTGGGCCATAAAGAACAAGCAAAGTCTCAGGCTTGAAGAGTTGATCTCAGAAAAGATGATTTGGCGAGAGCCTGAGTCAATTACCCGCCAGGTTTTTGAGAGCGCCTGTAAAGAAGCAGGTGTTCAAATTACGCCCGTGATGGAAGTGGCCAGCCGTGAAACTCTGCTGGAAGTCGTTGCTGCAGGTCTTGGTCTGGGGATCGTATCATCCCATGAATTACCAAGTGATCAGCGGATCCATGTGATGGAAGTTGAGGATGCCGAACTTGAAACCATAGAATTTTTATTAACTCTCAAACGTCGACGGGACCTGAGAGTTGTAAAAGAGTTCCATAAAGTCGCTGAAGTCTTTCATGGCTAAGGTCGAGTGCTGTTTTTAGTCAATATAGTCAATAAACGCAGTTTTATTTCCTCCCCGTGTCACAAGTGTCGAGGCTCAATCGTCTTACTTCATGACGATGATGTCACAATTTGTAATCATGGAGATTGATAATGGCTGTAACTAGCCCAGTGCGTTATGAACAGGAAATCGGAGATATTCTCGAACAACTCGGTGGGGTTCATAAGACAATTGCAAAACATGGGCTTGATCCCAAGATCATTCATCTTGTGGAAATGCGAGCCTCACAAATTAACCAATGCGGGTTTTGCATTAAAATGCACAGTGCCGAAACTCGTGATGCTGGGGAAACCAATGAACGGCTTGATCGTTTGATTGTGTGGCGTCACGTCCGGGATTTTAACGATAGAGAAAAAGCGGCCCTTGCTTGGACAGAAGCATTGACTGATCTTGACCAGAAGATTGAGTACGCGCCTTTACGAAGCGAGTTGAAAGTGCACTTTTCTGATAATGAAATATCCGTTTTGACAACGGTGGTTTGTATGATCAATCTTTGGAATAGATTCCAAATTTCGAAACATTGATATGATGGACGTAAAAGATACCTTAATTTTTGAGCAAACCAGCCCGGCACTTGTCGGGTTGGCTTACCGGATTTTGGGCTCCTTTGCCGAAGCTGAGGACGCTGTGCAGGATACATTTTTAAAATGGTCATCTGCTGATAAAGATAAAATCCTCAAGCCTAAATCTTGGCTTATGACCGCTTGTACACGACGATCTCTAGATCTCTTAAAGGCAAGTCACAGATCTAGAATTAGCTATGTCGGGACCTGGCTCCCTGAACCTTTGGTGGATGAACTTAAAGAAACGCCAGAGGATAAGGTTGGGCTTGCCTCATCTGTTACGACGGCCTTCTTGCTATTATTGGAGCGGCTAACACCTAAAGAAAGAGCGGCTTACCTTCTGCGTGAGATTTTCGATTATTCTTATGCTGACTTAGCTGGTGTCCTAGAGGTCTCCGAAGCAGCCTGTCGAAAGCTGGTTTCTCGGGCTAAGAAAAACATTGATGTTTCTGACGTTCGACAAAATACACCGCAAGATAGACAAGTTGAGCTACTGGGAGCTTTTCAAGAAGCGCTTGTGAGCGGGTCGCCTAAGAAGCTTGGTAGCCTCCTTTCAGCGGATATTCAGCTTTGTGCAGACAGTGGGGGCAAGGTAATTGCTATAAGGGAAATTCTCTGTGGGAAAGAAGGCGTGTTGGACTTTATTTTACAAACTCTTGGGCCGGCATGGATTGATTGTGAGCAGATCGTAACGCGGCTAAATGGCCAGTTAGGTATTGTCCTTCGAGAGCAGGGTACCGTTACCGGAGCGATTACCTTTGCGTATGATCAGGAGCATCTCAGTAATATCTATATAATGCGTAACCCAGAGAAACTCCACCGGGTAAACCAGTCCTTGCGGGAAGTTCATTAATAATCAGGACAGTTCGTTGAAGCGTTTTAGAAAATCTTCGCGAGCTTTTTGTGGAGAGACACCTGAAATTCGGATGTTTGGCATCGCGCGGGGTTTACCGAATATCTTACTGGCTTCTTTATCATTGAAACCTGCCAGTTGAGTGGCCTCTAAGTAGGCGGCCATTCGGTCTGCGCGTTTTATAAGCTTGTTGATGGTATCAGAGAGATTGGCAGGTAATCCAAAGCGAACATGGATTGCTTCCATAAGGTGGTTTTCAATACCTTTATACCCTGTACCGATGGCATATTTGAAGGGTGTGATAAGATCGCCGATCACATATTCCGGGGCGTCATGTAAAAGTGCTGCTAATCGGATCTCAGTTTTAACATTTGGCTTTATTAAGCCAACAATTTCTTCGACCAGCAAAGAGTGTTCGGCAATTGTATAGCCCCATTCGCCGACTGTTTGCCCATTCCAGCGAACTTCGCGAGACAGCCCTAAAGCAATATCATCTATTTCAATGTCGAGGGGGGAGGGGTCGAGCAGGTCCAGCCTGCGGCCGCTTAACATGCGCTGCCATGCGCGAGGAGCCCGGGAACTTTTTTGGGAGTTTTTTGTTTTGGAAGTATTACTCATCTTAAATCAGGTCTGTTTCTCATTTTGAGCTACAGACCTGATTGTAACAGAAATCTATAGCGATTAACGTCTACGTGCCATTGTTGGGATAACAAGGCGTTCGATCCAATTCTTCACTTCCGCCTGACGAATGTCCGCGTTCATGATGTCGTGGTCGATACCAAGCAACCACCAGAGATCTTTTCGGCTTGGATCTTGGTGGAGAGCTTCAAGCATGTCCACAAATTTTTGAGCATCATCAACGTTGAGGAAGAATCCTTTGTCGACCAACTTTTGTTTGCGGCAATAACAAAGGCGCGCCATCTCATGCAGGTCGTATTCCGGATGATATTGAATGGACCAGAACACGCCGCCTTTATGGGTAACAGATACAGCCTGTACGGAAGTCCAGTCGTTTGATGCCAATACTTGCCCGTTTGGCGGCATATGGGTGATTTCGTCGTCGTGACTGATAAAGGCATCAAAAACGGATTTCTTGCCTTCGTACATCGGGTGTGCACGACCTTCGGGAGTCAGTGAAATCTTACGAGCAAAGCCCATTTCACGATCTTTGGGGTTTACAGCGCAGGCGCCACCTGCGGCTACAACGGAGATCTGTGCAGCCCAACAGCTTCCAAAGCTTGGTACCTGAGCATTGTATGCTGCTTTGGCAAATTCGATCTGTGGAACTACTTTTGGATCATCGGAATGAACTGTGAGGCTAGAACCCGTCCAGGCAATACCATCGTATTGGTCTAGGCCAGTGCCTGATGGCAAAGTTGCGCCCGGATCGGCCGGGTATACGATGTCACACTGTGCGCCGGGACTTTGAGCTTCGAGCATCTTAACGTAAAGATCACCTGCAGTAGAGGCGCCGCCTTCTTTCAGGCCATCGCGACCTTCTTTGGCATAGCCATCGACTATTAGGAAACGCGGGTTTTGAGACATCTCGTCTTCTCCGAGTGGGTGTTTATATTTGTTATCTACTTAGTTCAGCCAGGCGATCAATCGTGGCTGGCAAGTCCGCGTAACTATCAACGATAGCGTCCGCGGTGGTGTGGTCTTTGTCGGCATCCCGTGTCGCGGTGAAGAGAATAGCCTTCATGCCTAGAGCGTGCGGCCCTTTGATATCATTGTGGTCGCGATCGCCGATGTGAAGCATTTCTTCGACCTTGACCCCAACCTGACTAGCGGCAGTATCAAACATGCTGCGATGAGGTTTTGAATGGCCAACTTCATCTGAAAAAGCAAAACCACTGAAATATTGTTTCAGGTCGTAGTCTTCTAGGATCTGGCGCAGGCCCGTTCCGGGTGTGACGATGGCGTCCGAAACAATACAAAGTTTGTAGCGACTGGCCAAATCGGCAAGTGCCTCTTTCACACCTTCGATTGCATTTGGTGCGATATTGACCTCCATGTCGCCGGTTTCTTTAACGACGCGGTTGAAAAGCTCTTCTGGAAGGCGGCGGCCCAGACCGTTGAGAATAGCATTTATGCGCTGTTCCACGGTCCAGTTGATGAAGAGTTCTTTCCAAACAATATTGAAAGAGGCATCGGCAACGTCATAAGCGAGGTTGACGGTTTCCAAGTCAATCGCTTCAACTTCGTTTAGCGCGGACCATACGATATGACGGCGTTCTTCTTTTTTAGTCCTTAGACCTTTAGCCGCGCGCTTGGGTTCATCAGAATCGTCATCGACGATGGTATCCCATAGGTCAAAGGTGATGGCTTTGATCATACCGGGCTTCCTCTTTCGTATCAGGGCGTATTTTATCTGTACGCGAATTTAAACGGTGTTTGTGTCAGTTTCTGACTTATGTGGGAATACTACGAAGGAAATTGATTCGGAGCAAGTTGAAAAGTGGGAAATAAGTGGTTATTAAGCGAATTGTGTGGGTAATTTTGTTTTAAAAGCGCAAGACAGATGAATTGGACTGATTGTATTTTGTGTAATGTGGGGCTTAGTGGTCTGGTTTCCTCCTCTTTATAAAAAAGGCGACCTCTAGCAGGCCGCCTTTCTAAGTATTTTTTGCGCAGTAAAATTTGGATGTAAAACCGTATACTTAAGCAGCGATTGCCTGCTTGAGAATTTCTTGAGCTTCATTTAAGCCTTCGTCACTCTTGGCAGAATTTGCAGCAGAAATGAATTCTACGTCACGAAGACCTAAGAAGCCGAGTACGGTGCGTAGATAAGGATCTACGAAGTTCATACCGCTTGCGGGGCTACCTTCTCTATAGTCGCCACCAGTTGCTGCAAGAACATAGGCCTTTTTACCACTTAAAAGCCCTTTGGGGCCTTCTTCTGTATAAGTAAAAGTTTTTCCGGCGCGGGCAACAAGATCAATATATGACTTCAAAGTCGAAGGTATTGAAAAGTTGTGCATTGGTGCACCTATTATGATGGTATCGGCTTTTACGAGTTCATCTACCAAGGTGTTAGAGAGGGCAACGAGCTCTTTTTGGCTATCGCTAAGTTGATCTTCGGGGGTGAAAAATGCGCCGATTGTTGCTTCGTCTAAATGACCTAGGGCCGTTTTGCTTAGGTCGCGTTCAATGACGCTAACTTCTGAGTTTTTAAGTTGCCACTCTTTTGAAAAAGTATCTGTTAAAGCGCGAGATTTTGAGCCCTGGCTGAGAGGGCTTGAGTTGATAACCAGTAAGTTCTTGCTCATGGGATTCTCCTTGCATTTCCGTTACAACAAGAATTAGTGTTCGTTTTAATAAATAAAATTGTTATAAATTGACAGTTTGTGTCGAATGAATAGAAAGATTGATTGTGATTGGCCCCGTAACTCTTGAGCAGTGGCGTATTTTTCATGCTGTTATAAAGTTTGGCGGTTATGCCCATGCAGCTAAAGAGCTGAATAAAAGTCACTCGTCGTTACATCACGCACTTTCTAAAATGCAAGATCTTCTTGGGGTACCTCTTGTAAGGACCGAAGGAAAATCTCTTGTGCTGACTTCTGAGGGGGAAGTGCTGCTAAGGCGCTCTGCACGCCTTTTGGAAAACTCTGAAGAACTACAAATGACAGCTAAAACTTTATCTGAGGGGTGGGAAACCGAACTGTCCATTGCGGTAGAATCTATTTTTCCTACCAGTTGCCTGTTCAATACTTTGAAAGCTTTTTACCCTCAAAGTCGAGGCTGTAGGTTGCGCATCAAAGATACCGTAATCGGGGCGACGATCTCCGCAATTGCGAACAAAGAAGTTGACCTGGCAATTGCCAGCTTTCTTCCAAAGGGGCATTCCGGGACGTCTCTCATAGAAATTGAGATGTTAACCGTTGTTCACAACAGTCATCCTTTGGCGAAGCGAAAGGGGCTCGTACCCGAAAGGGATTTGGCCGGGCACTTGCAAATCGTAATTTCCGAAAAAATGTCTAAAGAAACTAAGGACAGGGGGTGGCTAAAAGCAGAGCAGCGTTGGACGGTTGATAGTTTAAGTGCTGCACTTTCTTGTTTGCACCAGGGAATGGGTTTCTGCTTATTACCTCGGCATGAAGTTGAGGGTGACCTTGCATCTGGAAAGCTTGTTTCTTTACAGGTGGAGAATATTCTCTCTCGAAAAATATGGCTATCACTTGTTGTTTCAAAACCTGAATCTCTGGGACCTGCGGGTAAGTTACTTCGGGATCTGTTTTTAGAAGGTATTAATGGTTCTTGTCTTAAATAACAGACCTGAAATTTATGAGATTACTGGTAAATGTTGAGGCAGGCTATTATACGAAGCCAATAGTTTTGATTTGTCCGCATAAGCCGCCACCATTTCAAAGTTGAAGGCGGGACAGGAATTAGTAAAGGTGAGTTTGTGGAACAAAAGGTTTTGAACCGTAAGATATGTGTCGCGCCGATGCTCGATTGGACCGATCGGCACGAACGATCTTTCCTGCGTATGATCTCCAAGCATACTGTTCTTTATACCGAGATGATCACAACGGGTGCTTTGTTGCATGGACGCGATCCTGAGCGGTTTTTACAATTTGATGATAAAGAGCATCCTATAGCTTTGCAGCTTGGCGGAAGTGATCCCGAAGCAATTGCAACTTGTTCCAAAATGGCGGCAGATTTTGGGTATGATGAGATCAATCTCAATGTTGGATGTCCTAGTGATCGCGTACAAAAAGGACGTTTTGGGGCCTGTCTGATGGCAGAGCCGGATCTGGTCGCTGAGTGCGTGTCCGCGATGGCTCAATCTGGTTTGGCCTCTACAGTGAAGACGCGGATTGGTATTGATAATCAGGATTCTTATGAATTCTTACATGCCCTGATAAGTAAAATCGCTGATGCTGGCTGTAAAACTTTGATCGTCCACGCTCGTAAGGCTTGGCTAGCAGGCTTGAGCCCGAAACAAAATCGGGAAGTACCGCCTCTCAGGTATGATATCGTGTATCGGGTTAAGCAGGATTTTCCTGAATTGGAAGTCATTCTTAACGGTGGAGTTCAAACTCTCGAAGCCGCGCAAGACCATTTAGAACATGTTGATGGAGTGATGATTGGTCGTGAGGCCTATCAAAACCCCTATGTGATGGCTGAAGTAGATCAAAGGTTTTATGCCGAACCTGGTGTGAAAGATAGATCTGAAATCGTTGATGCGCTCGTTGCATATGCAGCTTTGAAAGTTGCCGAAGGGGTCCCCGTTAAATCAATTACTCGGCATGTATTAGGGTTGTTTAATGGCCTGCCTGGGGCACGCGCTTGGCGACGGAGTTTGAGCCAGAATGCGTTTAAACCTGGAGCAGATGAAGGTGTTATTGTACGGGCTTACGAAGAATTTCTTTCCTCTTCGCTAACTCGAGAAGTCGCCTGATCTGGTTATCTGGATTTCCATTTGGTACACTAGAATTCTCTACTGGTTGTCTTTAAGGGGATATGATGATGTTGAAGCTCACAGCAGTAATGAGTGCGGTGATACTTTCTTTCGGTTCATCAAGCCTTTCGGCGAGCCCGATAGATTGTACAAAAATTCTTGATCTGTCTCCTATCGTTAAGAAAGTACTCTATTTCGATAGTGGGAAAACGGCTTTGACTACAGAGGCTAAAAAAAAGATCGATCAACTTGTTGACGTTGTAACGGGTAATCCGTCCCTTAAAATTTGTGCCGTGGGGCAAGCCGATAAAGAAGGTGATCCGGAAGCGAATAAAAAACTCTCTTTGAAGAGAGCGGAGAGTGCCAAACGCTATCTGATTATAAAAGGCATTGAGAAAAAACGAATTGAAACGGTTTTTCGTGGAGAGGCTTATGGCAGTTTTTCGTTTTGGGGAACTGCGGATAAAAAGGACGAAGATCGTCGAGTTGAAATTTTTGCATTCAGCGAATAGATTTTTGGCCACACGAACGTTTTAAAACGGTTAGGTTGATAAGATTGTCAAATCAGTATGGTGGCGGCCATGTTTTGCTTTACCACGGTGTGTTTAGCGATATTCCGTCTGGTTTGGAGAGTCGCATTCATAATGTTTCTCCTGAAAATTTCCGACACCAGATTACATGGCTCAGACAGAACTTTGATATCGTCGCTCTTGAGGAATTTTCGATATCGAATAACCGAAAGGGACTGGCGGTTGTCACTTTTGACGACGCTTACATTTCGGTTTTTTCAAACGCTCTTCCTTGGTTGATTGATCAAAAAATTCCGGCTACCGTTTTTGTTAATAGTTCGCTGGTGGAGGGGAAGCTCTTTTGGCGCGACAAGATACGCTATCTTATCGGTAGTCAGTTGGTCGATGACTTCCTGTGTTATTGTAATAAGGCCCCGTGGATGTCAGAAGTGCGCCGGGAACGGTTTTATAAAGACACCAAAAATCCGAGTTTAAATAGTAAAGTAGTGAACGAAGCAATCGACGATTTTTTTCGTGATCGAGAGCTTTTTGATGCGGTTACTAATCAACTTGGAAATGTCATTGCTCGTCGAGATGATCTTATTTCCCATCCTTATATAACCTATGGCAACCATTCCCACTCCCATTATGTCTTATCTTCATTAACGCAAGAGCAGCAACGCGAGGAGATTACGCGTTGTCAGTCTTGGTTAGCAGAGAGTGGACTAGAACTCAGTCGGATCTTTGCGGCTCCCTTTGGCGGGAGTATGGATGTGAATGAGGTAACGAATAAAATACTTATAGAGCAGGGGGTTAATGGCCTGTTAATGAGTAGAAAAGCAATAAATTCAGGTATAAAACGTGAGGGAACTGGGGCGCTTGATGTTCTCGAACGCTATATGGTTCCGTCAACTCTGCCCGAGTTACAGGAAATGGCTTTAACACTCGACCAAGGGTAATAAGCTTAAAGTTCTTCTAGCACCCGCGCAGCGATGGTATGGATTTCCTCACCCTTGCTGGTCATATAATTTGAAGCGGTTTTTGCTAACTTTTGGCATTCTTGTATATGCGTTAGAAGGTGCAGTAACTGGTCTTCTAACTGATCCGTATTCCCTAATTTTATAACTGCTCCGGCCTCAACCATTTCATCGCAGATCGCTTCGAAATTTTGCATTTCCGGGCCACAGATAATGGCGCAGTTTTGCCGCGCCGGTTCGAGAAGGTTTTGGCCTCCTTTTCTAAGAAAAGATCCGCCCATGACAACGACAGGGGATAATTCATAGAAGAGCCCAAGTTCGCCTAGGGTATCTGCAAGATACAGGTCCGTGTCTGGCTGGATGGCCTCTGATTTACTTCGTGTTGAAACCTGTAAATTAGTCGATCCAAGCTCCGCAATGATATCGGGCCCCCGGTTGGGGTGGCGCGGTGCGATGATGCTTAGAAGGTTGGGGACCTTGTCTTTTAGCTTCTCTTGCAATCGTGCGAAATAAAGCTCTTCGCCTTTATGAGTAGAACTTGCAAACCAAACCGGGCGATTATTGATTGAGTTACCAAGTTCTTCAAAATTGGCGCTGTCATAAGAAAGCGTTTCTGCTGAAAACTTTAAGTTTCCACTTTCCAAGACCCTGGGCGCTCGGAGTTCTCTAAAATGGAGGGCATCCTGTTTTGACTGAGCAAGTACAAGCTTGAAGCATCCTAAGAGATCTTTAATAAAAAAAGGAAATCTCCGCCAAGACTTTGTAGATCTCTTGGACATCCGTCCATTGATAAGCAGTAAGGGGACACTTTGGTTTTGAGCTCGAAAAATGAGTTGTGGCCAAAGTTCAGATTCAACAATTAAACCAATGCTCGGTGACCAATGGGTCAAAAACCGCTCAACGGCAGCAGGCACATCAACTGGAATAAATTGATGGATCGCGTTTTCAGGGAGCCGCTTTCCCATTAACTCGGCAGAAGTTGTTGTCCCCGTAGTGATCAGGAACTTTAGATTTGATTGTTGTTCATTCAGTTCTGCTATTAATGGAAGAATGGATAGGGATTCACCAACTGAAGCGCCGTGTATCCAAATCAATTTGCCATTAGGCCGCTCGAGTTGAGTATAACCTAACCGTTCTTGATGACGTTCGGGGTGTTCTTTTCCGCGTAGTCGGCGCTTTTTGAGGTGGTGTTTGATAACTGGCGTAAGAAGAGTCGCTGTCGAGCCATATAATCCCAATGCGATTTTAGTAAAAATAGTCGTCATTCCCTACGCCTTTTAGGAAAGAGCAAGAATTTGGAGTTGGTTGGCAATTACCTTTTGCTCATCATAGAGTTCCAGGGCGCGTTCTCTACTGGCATTCCCCATCGTTTCACGTAGTTTGGGGCTGTTGACGAATTTGCAAAGAGCATCAGCTAGTTTGTCAGGAGAGTGTAGGGGGATCAAAAGGCCGGTTTTGCCATCGATGACTTCTTCTCTTGAACCACGAATGTTTGTCGCAACTACAGGTAGCCCAGTCATCATCGCTTCAATAATTGATCTTGGCATCCCTTCGCGGTGGGAGGGGAGAGTGAAGATGTCAGAAGCGCGCATGATTTGATTGACGTCCTGTCGATACCCTAAAAATCGGATGCGTTTTTTTAGCTTTGGATCGTTATTGGCTAATTCAATAGCCTCGTTAATATCGGATGCGTGATCGCTTTCTAAACGATCACCTACGATCCAAAGGGTTGCATCGACCTTTCGCATCGCATTAATAAGCTCAACGTAACCTTTTTCACGTACCAAACGACCGACCATCAGGATAATCGTCTCATCATCTCTGGCCCCGAGTTCTGTTCTGAGAGCCTTGCGATATGATTTTGGTGAGGCAGGATAAAATTTGTTGATGTCGATCCCGTTACCAATGGCGACAATCGTACCGTTTTTACACAGATTATGTTTTCTTGCTGTTACGGCATCTTCTTCTGCCTGAGTAAACAGAGTATCGGTACATCGTCCAGCCAACCATTCCAGCCCAACAAATATATTTCGTTTTAACGCGGGCATGTTTTCATGGAAGTAGAAGCCGTGCGCCGTGTAGGCAATCTTGGGAACCTTCGACACGCGTGCTGCAAATCTGGCGATCAGTGATGCAACGGGTGTATGTGCGTGTACGAGATCAAATTTTTCATCTTTGAAAAAACGCATTAGTTTCTGAAACGATTTTATATGTGAAAAGAGATTGAGGCTTCTCTCTATCTCAATCGTCTCGACACGAAATCCCTCTGCGCGAATTTTTTCAACCAGCGGGCCATCGCTGCACACACCTACCACTTCGTGGCCTGCGTCTCGCATGCCCTTCATTAAGGGGAGTATCATGTGATAAAGCGAGAAATCGACAGCGCAAATTTGGCAGATTTTCATTCGGTTCCTGCTGGTTAGACTTGGACGTATGTTCCCATTTGCTGGACATCATATAGTTGTCGCCAGCGTACGGAAACGCAATAGTGGATTTTCTATGAAAAACGAGATCTTCAATACCCACTTATTACCGGGCATGCAATGTTTGAAGAGGTCTTTTCCATGCCGTACCTAAAAACGACAGAGCACCAAAATTTCCAATGAAATAAGCCTTTGTCTCGCGGAGGTACATTACTTCAATGTTACTTCGAGGGATTGCGGAGAAAGAGGCCGTATCGGGAAGGGAGATATTCGTACACGTAATCGGTGACATACTCTTATAACTATTTTTTTTCAGCATTTTCTCTACCCTTTGGCTCTGGATGCCGTATTATTGACCTCGATTTAGAAAGTGTAATGCTCTTCATTTACACAGCAGCTGTCATTTTTAGGTAAGAAGTTTGATATTCTTCACCTGCGAAAAGGTTTTTCGAGGAAAAGAAGGCGTAAATTTTTCCTGAATAACAGCGCCGAACACAAAAAAAACACAAGCCTTGAGGGGCGTGTGTCGATAAGGGATAGTTAGCGCTCGCGCGATGAAACAATTTATGCCGGGATATTTTCACGTAATGAATAGGTTTGAGGGGGCTTTTGGTTATCTACAGCTCTCTGCATTAATATTACTCCTGTCTGGCTGTAGTTATCTGCCTTCGGCAAATGATATTTTTGCAGGTAAGCAAGATGTAGTGCCAAAAAGCGATACTGATCAACCTAAAGAATCTGCAGGTGGTGGTGCAAAACACGAACCTGAAACTGCCGCGGAGCTCGATTTGCCAAAGCCGAAGTGGAAGCCTGATGTTATCCCTTCTGTACCCGAACGTACACCGGAATTGGCCAGTGAGACATCTGAGGCAGTGCCAATAGATACTATTGATCAAACTGCTCTTGTTGAGAACCCAGACGTTCAACAGTTATTGGGAATGTCTTTTCTTCAAGTTAAAGAGAAACTAGGTCAGCCTGGTTGGATACGCGATGTCTATCCTGCGAGAGTTTGGGGATACGATATGGAATCTTGCAGTTTGCAGATATTCTTTTATCCCAAACTTGATCAAGCAGGAGACTATCGTGTCCTGGCCTATGAAAGCGGACTTCAGGATGAGGCAAATAGTGCCGAACAGATGCTGGGGAATGTGGAAAAATCTTTGGGAACAGTTTCTAAAGACGTAGAGGCTGGAGATGTAAGTCAGCTAGAGCAGACAATAATTCAGGCTTGTTTTGAAAAACTGTTGAGTGATTCTGTTTCTGTTAAGACCGTTGTGCCCAATAATGCCTCGCCATGATTTAGTGAGCGATGGAACAGGATAAGCTAAGGTTCAAGGTCATAAGACAAATACCCCTTAGACGAAGGTAAAGATAGTGATCGTAGGAGAAATAAAATGATGGCAGCATCCGTGCTCGAAACCAGTAGTCCCCGTGTTATTCTGGTTGATGACGATGATCTTTTTCGTGAATCGCTCGGATTGAACCTTTCTGAAGAAGGTTTTGATGTCATAGATTTTGACAATGGCTCCGATGTATTGAGTTTCCTTTTGAACGAGCCTTCCCTAGATCCGATTTTACTAGACTGGCGGATGCCGGGTCTTGATGGCCTTGCTGTCTTGCGTCGATTACGAGAAGCAAGGATGGATAATCCGGTTATTTTTCTTACAATGCTGAGTGACGAAATATATGAAGAGGCTGCGCTAAGGTGGGGGGCTGTTGATTTTATCGATAAGTCGAGGCGCCTGCCAATAATATTACAACGTTTACGCTTGATCGCTGAGGGAACTAAGGGCTTCTCCCCTGCGCAAGAAAATGAAAACCAGACCGGGAACCCCTCCTCTACAAGAGTGGGTGATCTTGAAATCCGGGAAGATATTATGCGAGCTTATTGGAAAGGGGACCAGCTCGATCTGACCCTTACTGAATTCGCTATTGTCTGTTTCTTGGCAACGGGCATTGGTAATGATGTCAGTTACAGACAGATCTATGATCTGGTACATGGTAAGGATTTTGTCGCGGGTTATGGAACTGACGGCTATAAGGCAAACGTAAGGTCTTTTATTAAGCGCATTAGAAAGAAGTTCCGAGAAATCGATGAAGGCTTTGAGCACATCGAGAATTATCCTGGATTTGGGTATCGCTGGCGGAACGATGGGCCGTCAGGTACGGCCTGAGTAGTCAGGAAGTTATAACGTGAAAACTCAAAGTACTGTGGCATTAGGCAACGAATACAAGGCAAGGCGGTCCCGTGTCAATCGGGCGCTGCACTCTCTTATTGCCAAATTCGTCATCATGGTATTGGTGTTTTTTGCGGTGCCAGCACTACTTTATCAAGAGTTTCGCCAAGCAGATCTCGATCGCCAAAACATCGTTTTGACAGCGGTTAGAGAGCAAGGACGCTTGATGGCTGAAAGCCTCCGGCCAATGCTAGAGAGGGCAGAACCTTCCTCTCTTTTGGAATTACCCGAAGAAATTGAACGGATCGCAACTAAAGGTAACGGCATAAAGGTGCTTTTCCGACCTGCGGGTGAAGAGGGTGTGCAGGGGGTCTTCTTTGTTGCTTCCGAGCCTCGTCTCTCACCTGATGAGCTGCGAAAGGAAAGAGCAGCCCTTGTCGAACAAGGGGTGTTTGATAACCTCACAGCTAGTTGCTTGATTGAGCGCCCGATGGCGATACGCCATTTACGTCCAAGTGGGGTGGAAGAGCTATTAACCTCCATGACCGCAATCCAGACCGATGCAGGGTGCTGGGCTGTCATTGCGACACAGTCAGCGCAAGTTTTTCTTGGCTCTTCGATTGGCCAACCCTATTGGAAAACTCTAGAAGTACAGATCGCTTCGGCCATTTATCTTGGTATGGCATTTATACTGGCAATCCTTGTTTTTACGGTTTGGCGGGATTTGTCTCGGTTTCGTGATCTTGCACGGGGGATTCGAGAGGGCAGGGTTGGTAAAAGCAGCTTTATGGTTGGAAATAAAGTTCCTGAACTCGAACCTGTCGCTTACGAATTTGACCGTATGACACACACTTTGCGTGAATCTTCAGACTCTATTCGACGGGCAGCAGAAGACAATGCGCATGCATTTAAGACGCCGCTTGCAATAATTCGTCAAGCTCTTGAGCCTCTTAATAAAACTGTTGAGCCTGAAAATAAGCGGGCACAGCGTGCCTTACAAGTTGTTGAAGAAGCTCTGGATAGATTAGAAAACCTGGTCTCCACCGCAAGGCACTTGGAGCATACCTCCGCAGAACTCCTTGATCCTCCCCGTGAAAATATCGGCCTCTCAGCCTTATTGTTACGAATGTTAGAGGCTTATAACGTCAGTTTTTCCGAACAGGGCGTTATTCTCCAAAGCTCTATCGATCATGAGATTTCGGTGTTGGCTGGCGAAGATATGCTCGAGACAATTTTGGAAAACATCATTGATAATGCCCTCGAGGTTTCCCCACGCGGAACAACCGTCACCGTAGAGTTGATCAATGGTAAAAAGACTGCTGAGCTTGCTGTACGGGACCGTGGACCTGGTGTACCAGAAAGTGAACTGGAGCGAATTTTTGAACGTTATGTTTCCTACCGACCACGTAAGTTGAGTCAGGACCAGGACGAACCGATTAATAACGAGAACCATATGGGAATTGGGTTATGGATTGTTCGACGAAATGTTGAAGCTATCGGTGGCTATGTTCGTGCCGAAAATCGCCAAGACGGCGGTCTTTCCATCATAGTTTCTCTTCCTCAGAATGATGAATAATTTTAACTTTTCAGATAAGTGAAAAGGTGCGTTTATCCAATAGACCTGGCTAAGGCTGGCCAATAGACCTGGCTAAGGCTGGCCAATAGACCTGGCTAAGGCTGGATAGTATCTTAATAAGGTAAGGCCGCGAGAGGCCATATAGATAGCCATAGATAACCAGAGGCCATTATTTCCCCATAGAGGCACAAATAACCAGCAACTGCCAAGGAAGATAATAAGACACTGGATCATCGCATTTCGGAGTTCTTTGGTCTGTGTCGTGCCTATAAAAATACCGTCCAGTTGGAAGCTTGCGACACTAATCATGGGTAACAAGATAACCCATAAAAGATAGATATGAGCCGTTTCTTTCACGCTGTTGATGTCGGTAAACAGGTTGATGATTGCAGGCCCGGTGATATAGAAAATCAATGAAAATACGATAGAGGTAATTAGAGCCATAAAGCTACTCGCTTTTACGGCGCTTCTGAATTCGTGGTTGTCTTTCTTGCCCTTTGCATAACCTGTCGTGATCTCGGCGGCATGAGCGAAACCATCCAATCCGTATGAAGAGAAGTACAAGAAGTGCATAAGAACAGCATTTGCAGCAAGGGTATTATCACCTAGGCTTGCGCCAATACGGGTGAAGTATGCAAAGGAAAAAATCAGGCATAGGGTACGAATAAATATGTCTCGGTTGACTGTGAAAAGCGACCGAATGTGGGCGGCCTCAAATACATTTTTCCAGTTGATGTTTTGATCTAAGAAATAAGAGCGTTTGAGAATAATCCAAACACCAGCTACGAGGCCAGTGGCTTCCGCGATTACTGTGGCTAACGAAACGCCTTCAACTCCCCAACCAAGTTCGACGACAAAGAAAAGGTCCAGGAGGATGTTTACCGTGTTTATAAGGACTTGCAGTATAAAGGTTAAACGGGGTTCTCCTTTGCCAATTAACCAACCGATAACGGCATAGTTGGCAAGGGTGATTGGGGCACTCCAAATCCTTATGTAGCTATAATCAAGGGATAGAGAACGTACTTGTTGGCTCCCGTCTATCAAATCAACACAGAGTTTCAGCAAGGGAATTTGGAAAAGTATTAAGAGGCAACCGAGCGCTACAGACAGAGCTATCGGACGAAGCAAGGAAGCTTGTTGCTCATCCTTATTACCAGCACCAAAAGCTTGTGCGGTAAAGCCGACAGTCCCCATTTTGAGAAAGCCAAATCCCCAAAACAAGAAGCTGAAAATTGTGCTGCCCACGGCAACGCCGCCTATATATGCGGGGTCGGGTAAGTGCCCCATTACAGCAGTATCAACAGCCCCCAAAAGAGGGACAGTCAAATTTGAAATTATAAGGGGGGTCGCCAGAGCGAGAATGCGTTTGTATTGGTCGGTCAAAAAAACCTACTGGGTCAATATGGTTAGAAAATTCTACATGAAACTAGAATAGGTCAGGCAGCCCTTTTATAATCGAACTTTAAGGACTGCCCTACATATATATTCAGTATGGCTTGATGTTTAACAAGTATGTTTACCTGTTACTCTTCACCATTGTATTTTGGCTCTTGTTGCCTTTAGCTATGGTATCTTTTGCGAGACCTAGAGTTTCGACGACAATTGGACAAACGAGATTGGGGATATTCTGCCGTTTGTCGTAGGAAGCCGAGAGTTTTTAGGGCTCCCTCGTTGGATTTCGCGGCTAAACCCTCATATTTAGTCAACAAACGCTTGGCCGCTAGTGCAGGATCGAGTTCATTGGGGAGGCTAAGAATCCAGGCCAAGATAGCATCCTCAGCAGGTGATAATTGGATACTGTCTATCGTAACCATCTGATGAATAATGGATTTAGGATCATCATTGATTCTGGAATGAGTAAATTTATCAGAAAAACTGATATCAGTAGTAATGGTCGACATTGTTTTATCTCCTCCGGTGCACCCCGCCCGGGTTAGTGGTTGAACAATGCGATGGCAGGTCTCCTGGCTCATGGATCAACAACATTTGCCTTTCCTTCCCGATCTTTAAGTTCAAGACCAGTGGGTAACATGACAATGTCTAACCATTTACAGTTGCGGGGGCAGCTTTGGATTCAGTCTTTTACGACGTCACCAAATTCCCTTTTCATCCCATAGGGGGAACCTCGCGATTTAGGAAACGTTACTTGAGGAACAGGGAATATGTCAATTGCAAGAATGAGATTGGTTCATAATTATGATCTGGAAGGCTCAAACGTCTTCAAATATGTCGCGTATATCATACAAGGCGTTGTTGTCTTGCTGTGGATGTCAGGATTCTTGTTTTTTTACGTCATAGAATAATCGTGTTGCGATTGAGCGATTATCTAGAGAGTAGGGGGCAAGAATAGGTTGTTGCGTATTGGTGATCCCACCCGTTGAATTTTCATTTCCATTACGAGTTTCTTCAGAGGACGCTTTTTTTCTAGGGCTCGACTTGGGAAGAGTTTTAATAAGCTCAGGAGTAATCTCTGTCTTGATGTGTGTCACAGGAATTGCGCCGGGTTTTCTCGCTTTTTGGGCACTTTTTTTCCGAGCCTTCTTTTCTAGGGCAGCGAGTCTCATTTCTTTATTTAGGCGATGTTTTTCATCTCGCCAGGCTTTCAGAACTTTACGTCTGTAAGGGGTGCTAAACTCTTGATTATAGGAATGATAACGTCCAACTGCGGAAGTCCATGACGGTGACCTTTTTCGAAGATCCACGAGAAATTGAGCGGCATAGGCAACATTCTTCTGAGGATCAAAAGCTTCTTCAAGGGAAGCGAAAGCCTTGGAGTGATGATGCAGGTTAACTTGCATACACCCAACGTCGATATTTCTTACGCCTTTGGCTTTTAGCATACGTACTTCGCTAATCGCGGCTTCTTTAGAGTGGAGATATCGGCCTTTTCCCTCTGCCATTACTGTCCAGGGCCAGGCAACTCTTGCCCCTTTATCTTTGTCCCACTTTCCTGATTCAACCAGGGATATTGCGCGAAGAAGGTGAAGAGGAATGGTTTTTCGCATTTCCGTTTTGGTTATAATGCCAGCACAAATGTCGCTATCCCCTTTGATCTCTAAGGATAGTGCTTGTTGGCCTGTCATACCGGTGGCCAATATGCTTGCGCTGAAAAATAAAACAAAATTGCGGGGTACCATATTACTTCTCCTCTCCCCCTCTTTCTAAGCAATGTCTATGCCAAGATGTTTTTACATAAACTATGTCGTTGAGTGGATTAGTCCAATAGCTCTCAATCCGTTTGAATTGGCAGCATTCTTGGGAGAATTTCCCAGCTTGCTTGGGGGAACCGACGCGTTACACGACGTATATAGCTTTTGGCTTCACATTCTTTGATAGCCAAGATTTTTACCGGTTTTTGATTTCTACGGATGAGGAAATCCTGACGGTGCTCTTGTTCTAACATTTTCTCCTCCTGGGTTCGGGGTTTGCTTAAACCTCTGCAAATTTAAGGCCAAAGGAGGTTGGAAAGTCGGTTAAAGATGATTTTTGATTGCGCCCTGGCTGAGGTTATTACAGTGAAAACCATGCAGAAGAGGCGTTTGAGTTTCAATGTCCGGGATTAAAAAGGTAATTATTATAAATCATTAATGGAAAAGATGTCGTCTAGACGATGAGATTCTTTATGTTGTTTTGCTCCAGAAATTAGTAGGGTTGCCTACGTATTCAAAAACGCGGATGCTTCATTAATTACAGTAAAGAAACGGTTAATTTTGGGAGGTATTCTAATACTCTTCCCAAATTGACAATTCATGAGGCAATTTTTGCCAACTTGAAAGTGGTGGTAATCTAATTCGGCGTGGCATTATAAGCCTAATAGTCGAGTGAGGAGGAATCTATGGCGCCAACTCCTAAAATGATTTTGTCCATCAAAGATCTAATCAACTCGATTTCTGGACGTCGCTCTATCGTCTCTTCGTCCATATATAAATGCCGCGAAATTTCAATTTGAAGACAGTTTATCCCAAGGGAAGGTTCCCCATAGTGTTGGGTTATAAAACCTCCAGGGTAAGGGTTATTGTTTAAAACTCGATAATGTTCGCCCTTGAGGATCGTTTCGACTGTTTTGCTGATTACGCTTGAACTGGATTTTCCAAATCGGTCTCCAAGCACGAAATCAACTTTTGGCGGCTTGGCGTTATTCTTCGTTGCTTGGGTAGAGAGATGCGGCATCGAGTGACAATCGATCAGGATACAGAACCCGAACTTTCTTTTTGTGGTATCGACAAGCTGCCGTAAGACTTGATGATAAGGCCAATAAAATTTTTCAATACGTTCTTTGGCCTCTGCAAAAGTGAGCTTGTCCTTATAAATTTGAGTATCACTGGTCACATTTCGTGCAATTGTGCCTAATCCAACGGCTACTCGGGGAGAACTTGTATTTACATAACTTGGGAGTTCATCCTCGAACATTTGAGGGTCAAGCTCAAAAGGTTCTCTGTTCGCATCGACAAAGGCTCTTGGGAAAAGGGCGCAGAGAAGGGGGGCGCCAAGTTTCGGCGCGTTCTGAAACAGTTCGTCGACGAAACTGTCTTCCGACCGCCTTATATTGTGGCTATCCAACCGAGAGCCCTCAATGAAGGAGGTCGGGTAGTTATTCCCACTATGCGGAGAGGAGAGGACGACAGGTAAAGTCTGTTCTTCAGGCAGGTGTAGCCGATAAGATTCGGTTTCTTTTAACACACCGATTTTCCGGTCCGTAGTTGTCGGGGCAGAGGGGAGGGAATGCTTATTTCCCATTTCAGTAAAATCAAATGTCATAAGTTCTCTACCAAGGATCTGGTTGGAACTTTAGGTTTCAATAGTCGTAGCTTCAATCGAACTCTCTTCACTTAATATTATTATGATTTCGTGCTTATGGGGAAAGGTTACTATAGTCTGTGCAATAACCCAATAAGGGACTGTGGAATTTTGAATAAACATATTGGGTTGGGAAAAAAACTGACGAGTAATGGCTGATATCTTACTTGCGGAAGATGACGATAATCTGAGGTATTACCTTCACCGTGCCCTGGAGCGGGCGGGGCATACAGTGATTTCTGCTGCTGACGGATTAGAAGCCGAGGAAACGCTGTCCTTTCACCGTTTTGACCTCGTGTTAACAGATGTTGTTATGCCTGAAAAAAGTGGAATTGAATTAGCCAAGGCCGCACGACAATTCCAACCTGATATCAGAGTGATGTTTATCACAGGCTTTTCCGGAATTGTCCTCAGTGAGGCCGAAGGAGCATTTGAAGAAGCAGCACTGCTATCAAAGCCATTTCACCTTAAAGAACTCGTTCTTCAGGTAGAGAAGGTGCTGTCGAGTTCCGGGTAATAGGCGGTATGGATGTAACTATTGTTGAAATCTTCCTTTAAGGACTTGTCAAACATCTAACAGTTTGATATTTCCCTCTTCACCGAGCGGGGTTAACCCATCGGGTACAGGGCGCATAGCTCAGCGGTAGAGCACTTCGGTGACATCGAAGGGGTCGTAGGTTCAAACCCTACTGCGCCCACCATGAAAACCTCAAGGGAAACCTTGGGGTTTTTCTTTTATCCAGTTCAATGTGATTTTTTGTAATACACGGTTTTTGTCGATGAGATCTGGTGTCTTGATACCGTTTACAATCAGGGTAACAATCAATCGTGGTTAATAAACACAAAGAACAGCGCCAAGCCAAAAAAATAAATCTGAACGGATTATTATCTTTTGCGAGGAGTGCTAGCTACCATAGTCATTTCGAATTCGTGCGAACTCACCATTTTCTCGAATCGTTTTTAGCCCCAGATTGAATTGCTCATTCACCTTTTCAAAATCAGGCCAATTTTTACTAAGGCATATATAAAATGGCACAGACTTTGACCCGGTAACAGGTAGAAAATCTAACTTTGGCGTCAACCCGATTTCCTGGGCAACAAACTTGGCCGCTTCGGTGCCGACGAAAAATATATCTGCGTTCCCATTTGCAACCACTCGAAGGCCTTCTTTCATAGAGTTTACTTTCTCATGAGCAATGCCCAAGCTCGTTAATTCTTTGTCAGTGGCATAATCACTTACTGTAACTACTCTACGCTGCTCCAGACTTGAAGTCCCTTCAAGCGCCGGATTGCCTTGGTTTTTGCGAACGACAAAAGTTACACTTGCCTCGCTGATTGGGTCGGACCAAATGGCAAAAGATGTTCGTTCTTCTCTAAAGGCGCAGGTTATAACTGCTGTTGCATCGCCTTTCTCAAGCATAACCATCGCACGTTTCCAGGGTACAAAAGTGGTTCGGGCTTCAAGCCCTACGGCCTTGAAGGCAGCTTCTGCAATCTCGACATCAAAACCACGCTTTCCGTCAGGAGAATTTTGCATGTCAAAGGGAGGGTAGTCTCCGGTAACTAAAACAATTGGCTCGGCAACTGACGTTTGAGAAATCAGAACCGAAAATGAGGCTATCAACAGTGCCGTTACAATAGTGATAAAACGTCTTTTACTATGGGAATCTATGCTGGGCAAAGTGTCGTATCCTCGAAAAGAAGTCGCCAATCAGACTTGATTAGAGATTTTGATTGCTTTCAATAATCATATGAAAATTTACAGTTAATATATCTTAACACTCTTAAACATATCGACCAACCAACTGGTATCACAAGTGTAAAATGCAGCTAAAGTGAAACCCGCAAGGGAATTCTTGGTTTCCTTTTACCTGCTAACTGCCATACGCAATATTAGGCAACCATGTCACGATCTTTGGGAAGTAGTATATAAACGCAAGGCCCAAGACTTGGAGCAGGATAAAGGGTGCAACCCCTTTATAGATATGTGTGACTTTGATCTCTGGAGGGCACACGCCTTTTATGTAGAAGAGGGCAAAGCCAACTGGCGGTGTGAGAAATGAAGTCTGCAGGCATACGGCAAACAAAATGGTGAACCAGACCAGGTCAAAGCCAAGCCCTTGAACAACGGGAGCTACCAGAGGAAGAATGATCAGGGTAATTTCGACCCAATCGAGGAAAAATCCCAATAGAAATACAATAAACAAGATGGTTATCAGGACGCCATCCGGGCCAAATGGCAATCCGGTAAGGGCGTCTGAAATTACTTCATCTCCACCGAGACCGCGTAAGACTACTGAAAAAGCGGTGGCACCAACAAAGATCGCAAATATGAACGAAGCCGTTTTTGTGGTGGAGTAAAGTGTGTCTTTAATTACGCTAAAATTGAGACGTTTGTTTGCCGCGGCAAGCGCCATGGCACCGGCGGCACCCACACCAGATGCTTCTGTTGGGGTTGCAACTCCGGCAAAAATAGACCCGAGGACCAGCAAGATAAGACCTGCAGTTGGAAGTACTGCTTTTACAACATCCCAGGCAACGGACCAGTCAACCTTTACCCTGTCCTCTGAAACTGGAGCTACGGATGGCTTAAGGTAAGCCAAAACCAGCACATAAGTTACATACATCGCGCCGAGCATAATTCCTGGGAAGAAAGCGCCCATGAAAAGGTCGCCAACAGAGGCTTCGGGAGTTGCCAATCTATCTGCCATCAAAACAAGCATGATCGAAGGGGGGATAAGAATGCCGAGTGTACCCGTAGCGCAGGCCGTGCCAACGGCAAGTTCTTTTGAGTAGCCACTACGCATCATTATTGGCAAGGAAAGCATGCCTAACAGGACGACGGATGCACCAATAATGCCTGTGGTCGCCGCAAGAAGAACCCCTATGACAATGACGGTTACGGCGTAGCCTCCCCTTACGCCACCAAACAGTTTGACCATATTGGACATCAGTCGTTCTGCAACCCCTGACTGGTCCAGCATTATGCCCATGAATATAAACATAGGCAGGGCAACCAGGGTCTCGCTTCCGACCAGCCCCCAAAGTCTTTCAGGGACGAGACCAATTGAGCTCCCCCAGTCAAACCAGAGGTCAGCCCCGAACTGTTCTACCGAAATGATGCCGATAAATGTCCAAATAACAGCCGTTCCAGCCAATACCCAGGCAACAGGAAAGCCGCTAAATAAGAGTAATCCGAATGTTGCGAACATTCCGATGACGAAGATTGTTGTAAGCTCCATGCTTATTTCTCCCCTTCAGGCACACCGCCGTTTGAGTTTACGGAATGCGGAAAGTTGAAGAGCAAAGCAGTTACTTTTAACAACCGTGAACTGGCGGCCACCATTAATAATCCCATTGAAAAAGGAAGGAAGAATTTTAAAATCCATCTCATGGGGAGACCCCCAGGAGCTTGTGAGCGTTCTCCTTGCTCAAAAGAGCTCAAGGCATAAGGGGTTACTTCCCACAAGGCGATAATAAGGAATGGCATCAGCAAGAGAAGGATACCTAGCAGCTCGCACCAAGCTTGGGCCTTTAGCGAAAATCGCTCATGCAAAACGTCGACCCGAACATGATCATCGTGAACCAAAGTATAGGAAAGGCCAACCAGCCAGGCTGCACCCGCGAGATGCCACTGAACTTCTTCCAGCATCACTGAACCTTGGGAGAATACATATCGTGCGATAACAGAATATAAAATAACGCCAACGGTTAGGATCCATAACCAGGAAAACAAGATACCAATGCGATCAACCAGGGCGTCGAGAGTGTCTGATAATGCCGTGCGTGGCAGCTCTGTATGGTGAATTATCTCATGTTCTATATCGGTTAAACTATGAGGGTGCTCCTCGGTTTTCCGAAATTTTTCTTCCATGTCAATTCTTCCCCATACATACGCTGTCTACGCACGACACTTTATCAGTTTTTTAAGCTTATGAACTACTTGAGAAGCTCTGTTGGCAGGTAAGCATGATCATCCCAGATCACGTATTCTGCCTGAAATGCTTGCTGTGATTCCAGTGCACGTTTGAAGTCGGCATCGCCCGCAGCTTCTTCAGCAAGGACTTCATTTGTGATGCCTTTCAGCTGCTTCAATATTGGCATTGGGATCTTGCCAATATTGATGCCTTCGGCCGCAAGTTTGGTCAAAACAGCACCATTTTTGTATTCGCCTTCAGCCAAACCACGAAGCACACCTGCTGTACAAGCTGATTCGATCAAAGCTTTTTGCGCTGGTGTTGTGCTTTTCCATTCGTCGCCATTAATCAGCATGTACTGTGCGGTGAAGGGTTGATGCCATCCTGGGAACAAGTTGTTTTTCACGATTTGATTGAAGCCAAGGATTTGGTCAATTGCTGGCATGGAAAATTCAGTCGCATCAATAGTACCTTTTTCCAAAGCCTGGAACAGTTCACCGCCCGGCAACATGGTCACAGAAGCACCAAGTTTTTCGAGAACTTTGCCGCCAAGACCTGCAAAGCGGATTTTCATGCCTTTGTAATCTTCCAGGCTTGTAATCGGCTCTTTGTACCAACCGGCTGTTTCTGGGCCGATGATGCCGCAAAGCTGAGCATGTACGTTGAAGCCTTTATTAGCATAGACTTCCTGCAGCATTTGCTCGCCGCCGCCATAAAGATACCAACCTGCAAAGGCAGGAGGTTTTAGGCCGAATGGAACCGCGGCAAACAAGGGGAGGGCAGGGACTTTACCTTGGTCGTAACCGATCCAGGTATATCCTGCACTGACTTTGCCATCGGATACAGCTTGCAATATCTCAAACGGAGGCAGCAGCTCTTTTGGCTCATACACTTTAATTTTCAAAGAGCCATCACTGGCCGTGGTAATTTTGTCTGCAACCCAAGCCGCAGGGGAGCCAAGCCCTGGAAGTTTAGTCGAGAATGCAACAGGCATTTTCCAGCGCAGGTCGTCTGCATGGGCTGCGCCGAAAGCGGATAGCCCTGCTGTGGCAATGGCTGCCGATAGAAGTAGATTTTTGATCTTTGACATAGGATGCCTCCCTTAGAGGTTCAAAAATAAATTACGCCTACCGCTCTGTCGAAATGAACGAAATCAAAGCAGTTGCTTAACGTATTCAGTGATGAAGGGGACTGATTGGTGGCTGACGAATGTTGGTTACGCCGAGGTCAGGTCTGTACTGCCTGGGTAATTCTCTTTTTTCTATCGTAGCATTTCGTCCTTCAGCTTCCCTCATATTTTATTCAGAAAATAGGAATGAGTACTTGTAAACTTATGTGCTGATTTTATTTGGTTACTATTTGTAAGCTCCTTTTCTCGGTTAAATCTTGTGATCAACTTTAGATTGGGTTCTATAAATTTCTGTCTGCAAGAATCATGTCTGCGGCTTTTTCCGCGATCATGATCACAGGGGAATTTGTGTTGCCGCTGGTTATCGTCGGCATGATGGATGCATCGGCGACCCGAAGTCCGCGAAGACCGTGCACACGAAGTCGATCATCGACCACGGACATGTCATCTGACCCCATTTTGCAGGTACTTACGGGATGGAAAATGGTTGTTCCAATCTTACTGGCTGCTTGTGCCAATTCTTCTTCGCCATTGACGGATGAACCTGGAAGATATTCTTCGGTTTTGTACTTCCGTAATGCAGGCTGTGAAGCTATTTTACGAGCTAGGCGGATAGAATCTGCTGCGACCTGACGGTCGCCTGGTGTGGCGAGATAATTGGGTTGAATTTCTGGATGGCTAAAGGGATCGGGACCTTTAATGCTGACATGGCCTCGACTTTCTGGCCTTAAATTACAAATGCTTGCGGTAAAGGCGGGAAAGTCGTGAAGGGGATCGCCAAATTTATCAAGGGATAGCGGTTGGACATGGAACTCTACATTGGGAGTTTCAAAAGCAGGGCTTGTTCGAGCGAATGCGCCGAGTTGGGAAGGGGCCATCGACATTGGTCCGCTGCGTGATAGCGCGTATTCAAGCCCGATACCCATGCGTCCCAGCAGGCTGTTGGCGCGTTCGTTAAGCGTCGGTATCCCATCGACTTTGTAAATGCAGCGAAGTTGCAGGTGGTCTTGGAGGTTTTCACCAACGCCCTTCAGTTCATGTGCAAGATCTATCCCGTTATCTCGAAGGCGTTCTCCCCCACCAATTCCTGAAAGTTGCATGATCTGTGGCGATCCAATTGCTCCGGCGGAAAGCACAATTTCACACGTGGCATCTATACGTGCATCCCTATCACCCAAACATAAGTCAGCACCAGTCACGCGGCCTTCTTCGATGCATAATTTTTTCACTTGAGCATGAGTAAATACGGTTAAGTTTTGGCGGTTTTTAACTGGTTTGAGAAAGCCTTTGGATGTATTCCAACGCCAACCCCGTCGCTGGTTAACATGAAAATATCCGCAACCTTCGTTATCGCCTCTGTTAAAGTCGTTGGTTTTGGGTATTCCAGCTTCTTCTGCAGCATCACGAAATGCCTCAAGGACATCCCATTGTAAGCGTTGCTTTTCTACTCGCCATTCGCCACCTTCATGATGCATGTCGTCGGCAGTAACCGCTTGTTGATCTTCTGATTTGAGGAAATAAGGCAGGACATCGTCCCAGCCCCAACCAATATTGCCGAGTTGCCGCCATTGGTCATAGTCTTGAGCCTGGCCACGCATATAGATCATACCGTTGATGGACGAACAGCCACCGAGAACACGACCGCGCGGATAATTCAATGCGCGTCCGCCGAGGCCTGGCACGGGCTCGGTTTTAAAACCCCAGTCTGTACGAGGATTGCCCATGCAATAGAGGTAGCCAACGGGAATATGTATCCACATGTAATTGTCTTTGCCGCCTGCCTCTAACAGAGCGACTTTGACACTTGGATCCTCGGACAGGCGATTGGCCAGTACACATCCTGCGCTACCGGCCCCGACGATTACATAGTCGAATGTTCCAAGGTTTTTTATCTGGGAATCATTCTTCATTGGCTTTGACTTACTCTTAGAAACACTTAACCCAAACCTCAATCCGAACCTTAATTATTTGGCCCCTGATAACGAGCCTCTTACAACGGACTCTTGATGACTAGCCATGCCGTATTTATCAGAAACTGGCAGCCTATAATTGATGTTTAAGGATGCCAGTATCATACACGATCAATTTTATCGCATGACAGTGCTGCTTATTAATTATCATTAAAATGTGCATTTTTGATTTTGAGTGTGCTATTTTGCACACATGATTACAGATAAGTTAAATTGGAATGATCTTCGTTACTTTGTTGAAGTTGCTCACAAGGGGCGGTTATTGACAGTGGCTAAGCGCCTTGGTGTCAATCATACAACGGTTGCGCGACGGATTACTGCATTGGAAAATGCGCTTGAAGTAAAGTTGTTTGAGCAAGATGAAAGTGGCTATCATTTAACGGAGGTGGGTGAAAACCTTTTGCCTTTGGCTCAACAGATGGAAGATATATCAGAGCTTGCAAAAGAACGCGCCCAACTTTCAGGACAATCTCTGTCTGGAAATATCCGGATCGGTGCACCAGATGGATTTGGTAATTCATTTCTGGCAGAACAAATAACAGAATTTCTTATTGAGAACACGGGTTTGACGGTTGAATTATTACCTGTCCCGCTGACCCACAACCTTCTTAAAAGAGAGGTTGATCTCTATATTACTTTTGAAGAATCAACGAACAAGAATATCTTCTGCCGGAAGATTACGGATTATAAGCTTTACCTTTACACATCCAAAAAATTTATTGAGGCCAATAATATTGATCTTAAAAATATTGACGAAATAACGAAGGCTCCCTTTGCGAGTTATGTTGACGATATTCTCTATACCGAGCATTTGAGTTTCAATAAGCACATCAAAAGTAACCTGAATAATCAGTTCCAAAGTTCAACTTTTAATGCTCAGCAGCAATTTGTCGCCAACGGAGGTGGGGTTGGCGTTTTGGCTTATTATATGGCTTGTAAGGATCCTCGATTGGTTCCCGTGTTTACTAATCAGTACTCCTTCACGCGTTCTTACTGGCTGCAAACTCCGCTGGAGCTTCGCCGTTTGGCAAGTGTGCGCAAGCTGGAAAAAAAGATCATGACACAGGCCCGAAACGATCTATTCAAATTCATGCCAGAAGATATTTAGCAGAAGATATTCAAATGAAGATATAAAACTCAATACCGTCTCTTTTTAGTAGACATGGTCTACCACGCAGCTTGGTAGATTGAGAGGGCGTCAGCTTCACTGAGTTTTCTTGGGTTGTTGACCAGAAGTCTGGATTGGTTCATCGCATCACTTGCCAATCTTGGCAACATGTCCTGTGGAATATTCATTTCCCGAAGGGTCTGTTGTAAACCACAACGCTCTGATAGCGCGGCCATAGCTTTGCAGAAAGCTTCCGCACGCTCTTGGTTTTCTAGTTTTGCGAGTTCAGGAAAAGCGTAGGGGGCAATTTCGGCATAAGGTTTTGGGGCAACTTTGGTATTGAAGCTCAATACATGGGGGAGGACCAGTGCATTTGAGAGCCCGTGAGGTATGTGAAAATGACCTCCAAGAGGGTAGGCCAGAGCGTGTACTGCAGCCACCGGTGAATTAGCAAAGGCTTGCCCGGCAAGCATGGAACCCAACAACATGTCAGATCGTGCGTTTATGTCGGTACCATTGTGCACGGCTTTCTCTAACGATGCTCCCATCAGACGTAGAGCTTCTGTCGCCAAATTACGTGAAATTGGATTGTTATTTGGGTTGGCTGATGCAAAGGCCTCTATAGCATGCACCATTGCGTCGATCCCGGTGGCAGCCGTGATGTGTGCAGGCAAACCAAGTGTTAGCTCTGGGTCTAAGAGTGCAATGTCTGGTAATATTACGGGGGATACGACACCCATTTTTTCATTCGTCCCTGTTGTAACAATTGAGATAGGTGTGACCTCTGATCCGGTCCCCGCGGTGGTGGGTACAAGGATTAATGGTAGGCGTGGACCTTTGGCATTACCAACGCCATACACCTGTTCCAGTTTTTCGTTACCATAAGCCAGAAGAGCGACGAGTTTGGCAACATCAAGCGAAGAGCCGCCACCCAACCCGACGATGGCTTCGGCGCCACACTCTATGGCTACTTCTGTGGCTTCAAGAACAATTTCTTCAGGGGGATCTGCACGGACATTGCTATAAAGCGTGGCTTCAACCCCAGAAGATTTAAGTGCTTCAAGGCTACGATCAACAATGTCAGTGGTTAGCATTCCGGGATCGGTTACCAACAGAATACGATTGCCGATGTGATCTTTGACGATGTCCCCGAGTTTGGAAAGCAAACCTGCGCCAAATCGAATACTGGCAGAAGTATTAAACGTAAACGGGTCCATGTTTTTCTTCCTTATACGGAAAGCAGGATATGCATTTTTATATTACGAAATGGGAACGGAGGTTCTTTAAGTAGAAGGTATTCTGAATAAAGATGTGGCGTCAAAGCCTACAGCGCTCAAGATGGGAATTTCAAGAGAAACTACCGATGTTATTTTGTTTTCTATTTTAGAATGAGAGCCGAAGCGGAAATGATAAGAATAACAGACAAACCCTGTTTGTACTTATTATCTGGGATATGATGGATTAACTTCTTGCCAAATAATGCGGAAATAATCGCAATGAAGATCAATCCAACTCCGGTAGAAAGATGTTCTGATCTCAGGATTTGATTATCGGAATAACTCCAAAGCTTCGTAATGTTCACGCCGAGGGCTGTCGCGGCCATCGCCCCGATAAAAGCTTGTTTTTCAAATCCCATACGGTCCATGGCAAGAGCTTTAATTGGGTTGCCACTGCTTAAAAGGCCGGAAATAAATCCATAAGCAGCAGAAACCGAGACTGCTACGACAATTGTATGTGGCAGTTTTAAGCGCAGGCCGAACTGATTAATAATAACGCTCACAATAATAAAGCCGGCAAGTAATGGCTTTAAGGGAGCTGGATCTAACGTGGCCAGTGTTTCAGCTCCGAGCCAGGCAAAAGGAATGCTGCCAAGCGCGATAATCCCTGAAAGTCGCCAATTAATATCGTGTCGGTAGATATAGGCTTTGGTGAAAGTTGATGCCGTGAACAAAACCGTTGTGAGGGCTATACAGTCTTTTAAAGGAAGTAATAGTGATCCGAAAGAGAGAACGATAAAGCCACTGCCTAAACCAAATACTGCTGAGACAAGCGACCCGCAAAAAGCGACGGCAAGAAATGCCAAGAGTTCCATGTGTGTACTCTCCCAATATCATTAACTCCTCAATAGCCTCATTTAAGGAAGGCCTCAATGAAGTAATTTATTCCCCATCACTTTTTCTGTCTGTCTTTCCTGAAAGCTGTGATAAGGGGAATTAAGGCTTAAAAAATGAAGGCCTAAATGTAAAGGCGATCCAGAAATTGATGTGATTTCGCGGATGCAAAACTGAGGTAGTGGATTTATGTGGGCTGCAATTCGGTCATCCTGGGCTCTGTTTATCGGGATGATTTTTCTGATGATCAGTAACGGCCTTTTGGCCACCTTGCTGACATTACGTGCCAGTGATCTGGGGTTTAGCGCATCAGGAATTGGCTTGATGCAATCTGCTTACCCTGTCGGATCTTTGCTTGGGTGCATAATTGCGCCGCGCCTAATCATTGGGGTCGGACATATCCGAACCTTTGCCGCCCTGGCTTCAGTGGCAAGCGTTTCTGCTCTTGTTCATCTTATTACGCATGATCTCTTGAGCTGGGGCGCGATGCGGTTGCTTTCAGGATTCTGCTTTTCAGGTTTGTATATTGTTGCTGAAAGCTGGCTAAATGGTCGTGCGGATAACAATACCCGCGGTAGCCTGCTTTCGATTTATTTCATCATTCAGACCGGTGGTGTAACCATCGGGCAGTTACTGTTAAATTTATCCAGTCCCGAAGGTATTTTTCTTTTCATTTTGGTATCGATCCTCATTTCACTGTCTCTGGTGCCAATGTTAATTTCGGCAAGTGCGACGCCATCCTATGAATTGCCAGAGAGAATTACTTTTATTGAGCTTTTTCGGCTTTCCCCAATGGGGTTAACGGGAAGCTTTGTTAACGGGATTTCTCAAGGGGCTCTTTATGTTGCTCTTGCTCTATACGGTAGTGCCATTGGTTTTTCCAGTGGTGCGATTGGGACGTTGATTGGGTTCATGACACTTGGTGGTATGCTTTCTCAATTTCCAATTGGAAAGCTCTCAGACCGGATAGATAGGCGTTTGGTGATTGTCGGAGCGCCAGCCTTAACCATTCCAGTGTGCTATTATTTGGCAACGTTGGAGAACCCCCTTGATAACAGCGCTTTACTCTTTGGGATGGTCGCGGTGCTCGGGGCACTTATTTTGCCGCTCTATTCAATATGTATGGCTCACATGAACGATTATCTGAAGCCCAGCCAAATGGTTGCGGCTAGTGGTACATTAGTGCTGATTTTAGCGGTGGGTATGGTCTTTGGTCCAACTCTAGGCTCCGTTGCGGTTGAACATTATGGTCCAGAAGGTCTTTTTTACCTCCTTTCTATAACATCAGCTATTACAATTAGTACGGCTTTGTTTCGTCTTTGGAGTGGCCAACCTCGTGTGGATAGCCCGATTGCAGCGGTGGCCATGACGACCAACTTGACTCCTGAGGCTACGAATCTTTTCCCGAAAATCTCTACACAAAACAGTAATAAGCCTGATGATTGAGTCCTCGAGTGTTGTGTCTATTTGTCGTTATCAAACTGAAATTCTTCATTTTATCTTAGGTGAAGGGTTTTTGTTTAAAATTGAATCTAAATTTGTCATATTTTTTAATGGCTTAGCATTAAGTTATTCTTAAGTGTTTAACTGCTATTGTGGCTACTAACTCCAGTATTTTGTAGTTTTGTCGTACGATAATTTTCACGGGGGTTTTTGAAAAAGGGCCTGTAATGAGATCAGCTCAAAGTGTAAGCGCGAAAATAGAGCAGTTTAAAGATAAGGTCCTTGATGGCCTGAACTCCTTTTATGGCTGTGATCGCGGAGCAATATTAATCAACTTTGGGTTGGCATTAATTCCATTGGTAGGGATGGTCGGACTAGGTATCGATACTGGCCGTGGGTATATCGTTAAAACCCGGTTGAGCCAAGCACTTGATGCTGCAGCACTTGCCGCTGCTCCTTACGCTGATGATACGACAAAACTTCAAGCAACATTTGAAAAATATTTTGACGCTAATTTCCCTGAAGAATTTATGGGTGCAAATATTACCCTTGCGACACCTGTAATCGAAAACAATGGTACGACCGTTACTGTATCAGCTTCTGCGATTGTTGATACTACTTTGATGCAGGTTTTGGGTCAGGATAGTATGTCTGTATCTGCAACAGCAGAGGTTACCCGAGTTATCTCGCCTTTGGACGTTGTCATATCCATAGATACGACAGGCTCTATGGGGTCATCGGATGGTACAGGTACCCGTTTATCCTCGGCGAAGATTGCAGCTAACGTATTGGTGGATAAATTATTTGGTGCAGACACGGAAAGCGATGACTTACAAGTTGCTCTGGTTCCATGGTCTGCAGCTGTTAACGTTGCTTATCGCGGTATTGACTATGATGATGCTCTAAATGATCAAATTGGCGGTTTGTGGTATACCAATAACTCTCCAGTGCCTTTTAGAACAGAACCTGATAGTGATTGGCAAGGCTGTGCCTATGCGCGCTACACAGATAATGGCACCGATGATGACGCTGATCATTTATTGTATGATGCGGATGTTGGAGGAGTGACTTGGGATTCTTGGGATCCAATGCCCAGAAGGGTTGTTTATCCAGGTAACGGTTATCTCTACACCGTTCGCTGCCCAGATTGGGGCATTTCTCCTTTAACAGGTACCAAAGCGACCACCACAGCAGCAATCAATGAATTGGATGACCCTGAAGGAACAACGACAATTGCCCAAGGTTTAGTTTGGGCTTGGCGTACGCTCATGCCTGGCGTTCCTTTTGACGAGGCAAATACAGATAGTGACGTTAATCGGGCTATCGTAATTATGACGGATGGTATGAACACGAGCTCTTTTAGAGATGCATACCGAGGAGATCTCAACACTTCCGAGATGGATGATCGTCTTTCAGCTGTCGCGGCGCAGGCGAAAGCGACAGGTATCGATATTTATGTTGTTGAATATCATGTTGAAACCAATCTTATGAAGTCCGTTGCGAGCTTAACTACGGCACCCTACTACTTTCACGCTGATAACGCCGCCGACTTAGAAGCTGCTTTTGATAAAATCGGTTCTGAACTTTCAGAATTACGGGTGTCTAAATGATATCCAGATTTTCGACACAAAAGAAAAATGTTAAGTGTTCAGCTATTGAGTGCAAGCGTTTTTGGAAATGTGACAAGGGGGCATTCGCTGTTGAATATGCTTTTGCAATGCCAGTATTCTTGAGCCTTCTTCTTGGGACTTTTGATCTTGCGGGCATCTTTTTTGGAACAATGCTACTCGAAGGCGGATTACGTGAAGCCGCACGGTATGGGATAACAGGTGATCTTACTCCTGGGGTGTCAAAAGTAGAGCGTATACTTGAGACGATTAACAATCACGGTGCCGGTTATATCGATGTTAAGGAAAGTGAACTGACAACCCTGGTTTACAGCGATTTTGACGCAATTGGGAACCCGGAACCCTTTGTCGATGCTGATGGTAACAATTCTTATGATGTTGGGGAATCTTTTACCGATATTAATTGCAATGGAAATTGGGATTCTGATGCGGGGATTGCTGGTGCAGGTAACGGATCTGAAATCGTTTTGTATACTGTAGAGCATGAAAAAAATCTTATCACGGGGTTCCTTGGGCCTATTATTGGTGATGATGGCAAGTACACCCTAAAAGCAACCGTTGCCATCCGTAATGAACCTTATGGTGGTGGGCCTTCTTGCTAATGAAACAAATCTTTTCTGGCATAAAGCAAAGCCCTGCTAAAAATTATTTTTGGAGCAACATTTTACAGAAATTTCGTAAGTGCGAGCGCGGCGTTGCCCTGGTTGAGCTCGCGTTAATTCTTCCTGTGTTTATACTGTTTTTGACTGGCGCTATAGAGATGTCGCGCTATGTCTGGGTCAACCATAAAATATTACGATTGAGTGCTGAGATAAGTGACCTTGTTACGCAATCTCAAAGTATGTCCGTGACAGAGATTGACGTAATTTTTAGTGCTGCCAGTTATCTTCTGGATCCCTTCGATATGGGCGCGAATGGTGTGATTATCGTCTCGTCGGTTAGCGGAACAGGTGAAGATCCTCCACAAGTTAACTGGCGCCAATGTGGCGCTGGAACACTTTCTGTCGCAGGACAGGTCGGCGCAGAGGGGGCTGACGCTACTGTGCCAAACTTAGTCGTTGATCCATTGGATAATATAATCGTAGCGGAAGTGTATTATAATTATAAACCACTAATGTTTGATAATATTATCGATGATACCCAGTTATACCGTGTGGCTATTCACAGCCCGCGTATCCAATCACTGATTTCCATTTTGCGTGAGGCTGGCCAAACAGATGGTTGTTAGTCTTTGAAATTCTTTGTTATTAATCTTTCCCTAAATTTTATAATGTAATGATTGTATTCATGAATATACACATTAGCGCCCAAAAGAAGGCGTAGAGTAATATTTACTAGAGGGAGACAACTGCTAAGCAAGCGGTTGTTTAGGTAGGGTGCCTGTTAACGTTTGTAGTTTATTTATCTATGCGTTAGCCTTTCGGGCATGAGGAGTATCGCGTAGATGGCAAAATCAGCCAACACACAAGTTATGCACAGGCAGATCTCACTATTGGATCGCCTTAAAGCTTGGTGGTTTGGGTATGAGTTACGGATCGTTCCTAGAACGCCCCCTATGCCCGTTGTAAAAGAACATGATGTCAGGGCAGATACCCACAAATGGGAAGACCTTCGAATTCAGTTGTTACAAGATGTCTGGGGGGAGGGAAACTCTACCCCTGGTGATGAAGAGTATATCGAAGAGCTGATCAAGCCTTTTGGATTGGATCCTTCCAAAACTGTACTCGATATCGGTTCTGGCCTGGGTGGTGCCGGCAGGACCATGTCAGACAAGTTTGGTGTCTGGGTGACCTGCATGGAGCGAGAGCATGCAATGGTCGAAGCGGGAATGGAGCTCTCGACCATGGCAGGTATGGCCAAAAAAGCTCCGGTGTTGACTTTCGATCCTGAAAAATTCGAATTCAAACCTAAGTCATATGACTGTATTTTTTCAAAAGAGTCTCTTTATACAATTCTAAATAAAGAACAGTTTTTTAAGGACACCTGCCGTGCCTTAAAGGATGGTGGGCAGTTTCTTTTTACCGACTTTGTTGCTGCTGACGAGCCTGATGAGAAAGTCTTGGCTGCCTTTAAAGAGGGTGAACAGGGTTCTGTACAGTTATGGACCAAAACAGACTATGAGAAGGGCTTTACCGCGGGCAATGTTCAAAGTCGAATTTTTGAAGATATGACAGATCGTTATCTGGCGATGGTGAAAAGCGGGTGGTCTGATTACTTGAGTGCAATTAAGGAAAAAGGCTCAGATAAAGACATGGAAGAGGTCCTGGTTTCTGAACTGGAACTTTGGGCGCGTCGTACTCATGCTATGGAATCCGGCGCGGTTCGTCTTTATCGTTTTCTCGCAATTCGCCAATCTCAGACACAGATGATGTCTGATTGGTAAAAGAATCCAAAAAAGTCCCTAAAAGAGACTCTTTTCTCTTTTAATTCCGAAAAAAGGTGCGTATAGAAGCGCTCAGTTTTCACACTGTTTGATCAGGCGGTTGACATCTAAGAGGCCCTTACATATTGTCCGGGCTTCTCGACAGCCCGGTCAGCGGGCACATTTTTTGCCAAAGGTAGGACCATGAAAGTTGTAAACTCTCTGAAGACTGCCAAGCTGCGCGATAAGAACTGCCGTGTTGTTCGTCGTCGCGGCCGGGTTTATGTCATCAACAAGAAGAACCCTCGCTTTAAAGCGCGTCAGGGCTAATCTTGTACAGTCTGGTTTTTAGCCAGAATGTAATTTAGAAAAAAACCGCTTCTCGTAAGAGAGAGCGGTTTTTTCTTTTTTGTCTCAAATAATATGAAACTTTCTCACCGAAAGTCTTCTTGTCCTCTTGGTCAACATCGGCAACTCTAGACCCACAAAATAAGAAGTCTGGAGAGACCTGATGAGAATGCCCGATCCCGACCAGTCTATACTGGCACGGCGAGAAGAGATCGCTGATAGCTTAAGACAAATTGTGTCCGGTGAAGGGGTAATCATCAGCCCTCAAGAGTTACAGGTTTACGAATCAGATGGTTTGACGGCCTATCGCCAACCACCGCTCCTCGCTGTCCTGCCACGTAACACCGAACAAGTAAGTGAGATCCTTAAATATTGCCACGCCGAAGGGATCAAGGTTGTTCCACGAGGATCCGGGACTTCTCTTTCTGGCGGCGCTTTACCTCTGGCTGATGCAATTTTGCTATGCATGGGCAAGTTCAATCAAATTCTCGACGTGGATTATGAGAACCGCTGTTCAGTGGTCCAGCCCGGTGTAACTAACCTTGGCATCACAAAAGCGGTTGAAGGTGATGGCTTTTATTATGCGCCAGACCCTTCCAGCCAAATCGCCTGTTCCATAGGCGGGAACGTCGCAGAGAACGCGGGTGGCGTTCACTGTCTGAAATACGGACTGACCACAAACAATCTCCTGGGTATCGAAATGGTTCTCATCGATGGAACCATCCTCCGCTTTGGCGGTAAACATTTTGATGGCGCAGGCTATGACCTGCTTGGTCTTATGACGGGATCCGAAGGCCTGTTGGGTGTTGTGACTGAAGTGACGGTGCGTATCTTGCCAAAACCTGAAACTGCGCGCGCACTACTCTTGGGCTTTTCTACATCTGAGGAAGGCGGCGCTTGCGTTGCTGCGATTATATCCGATGGGATTATTCCCGGCGGTATGGAGATGATGGATAGACCAGCGATCCAAGCCGCTGAGGCCTTTGTGAATGCGGGCTATCCCCTTGATGTTGATGCTTTGCTTATCGTGGAGCTCGATGGACCGCAGGCTGAAGTCGATTATCTCATTGAACGCGTTTCTGATATCGCCAAGAAGTCTGGAGCTGTAACCAGTCGCATTAGTCAAAACGAAGAAGAGCGCCAGTTGTTCTGGGCGGGGCGGAAAGCTGCCTTCCCGGCTGTGGGGCGTCTGACGCCTGATTACTACTGCATGGACGGGACGATCCCCCGCAACAAACTGCCGCTGGTTCTCAAGCGTATGCGGGAGATGAGCGCGCACTACGGCCTTGGGGTCGCAAACGTTTTTCATGCGGGCGATGGCAACTTACATCCGCTGATTATGTACGATGCTAACAATCCGGGGGAGTTGGAAAAGGCTGAAGACTTTGGCTCTGATATCCTGAGGCTCTGTGTTGAGGTTGGTGGAGTGCTGACCGGAGAGCACGGAGTTGGGGTTGAGAAGCGTGATCTGATGCCGGAAATGTTTACCGATGTAGACCTTAAGCAGCAGTTGCGGGTTAAGTGTGCGTTCGATGCCAAGGCGTTGCTCAATCCGGGGAAGGTGTTTCCGGAGCTGCACCGCTGTGCAGAGCTTGGTCGCATGCATATCCATAAGGGCAAACTTCCCTTTCCAGATATCCCGCGCTTTTAAATACGAGGTCTACTACCGGGTCTATTATACAGTCTATGACACAGTCTACTATCCAGTCTACCGGGGGGGTTAAATATCCACCAAAAAGCGCCTATTAAAAGCCACCTAAGAAAAGCTAGCACCACGAAACAATAGCACCAAAACGATCACCACAGCCCGTCCGCGAGAGAGTGTCATGAACCATATAAATCGGATGCCGCAGCCCAGATTGAAGACGTCATCGGAGGGCGATTGCGTAATAGCATCTAAAATGCTCACCATAACCCGTCCGCGAGAGAATACCTCATGCATCATATAAACCGGATACCACAGCTCAGCTTGAAAACGTCGTCAGGTGGGTAGCTAGCGCAAGAAGAACTAACAGCAATAAGACCCGAACTAAAAGATCCAACAACAATAACAACAGCCCGTCCGTGAGAGAGTAGCATGAGCCATATAAAACCCGATAACGCAGCGCAGCTTGAAGAAGCGGTTCAGTGGGCGCTTACGCAAGAAGAGACGCTGGAAGTTTTGGGCTCGGGGAGTAAAAAATCGCTGGGGCGGAAGGTCGTTTGTGATCACCAGCTTGATCTTACCAGCCTCACCGGGATTACGCTCTATGAGCCGGAGGAGCTTGTTCTCTCTGCCCGCGCGGGCACGCCGCTCAAAGAAATTGAAGCAGCCTTGGCCGAGCATAATCAGTATATGGCCTTTGAACCGTTGGACTATAGTACTTTGTTCTCCGGGTTCTCTGGGTTTTCTGGGCTTTCTGGCCCCTTGCTTACAGGGAAATCCAATGCCGAAAAAAACAATGCCGAGAAAACAAATGTGAACAAACCCAACTCCGGAACCATCGGGGGCGTTATTGCCTGTAATCTGTCGGGGCCACGGCGGATAAAGGCGGGCGCGGCGCGCGATCACTTCTTGGGCTTTTCAGCGGTATCGGGTCGGGGAGAAACTTTTAAATCCGGCGGTCGGGTGGTCAAGAACGTCACCGGTTATGACCTCATGAAATTGATGGCGGGCTCTTACGGCACCCTTGGCGTGATGAGTGATATTACGATCAAGGTCCTGCCGGCCCCAAACGAAGAGAAAACGTACCTGCTCCACGGTCTAACAGACGCCCAGGCGATGGAGGCCATGAAGCAGGCCTTAAACTCGTCTTGTGAGATTTCATCGGCCGCCCATATTCCCAGAACACTTGCTGCAACAATGGAAGAACTAAACACGGATCAGGCGACCACAGCCTTCCGCCTTGAGGGGCATGGTCCTTCAGTTGTCTATCGGGCAGAGAAACTTGAGGGTCTTTTGAAAGACTTCGGGTCAGGACTGCTCATTGATAGGGGGGATAGCCGTGCTTTATGGCAGGGCTTACGTGATGGAGCGCCGTTGGCGGGTAATCCTGATCATTCGGTTTGGCGCATTTCTGTGCCTCCCAAATCGGGTAGTGCTTATATTGAAAGCTTAAATCTTGGAAATGACGCCCAGTATTCCGATGCCAGATATTTCTATGACTGGGGCGGCGGGTTAACCTGGCTGTCTCTACCGGGGGGAGATAACGCAACGTTGCTTCGCAGTAACTTAAATAACAGTGCTCTTGAGCACATAACGGGACACGCCACGCTGCTGACATCCCCTGATGGCGCATCTGTAAATTGGCCAGACCAAGACGTTCCCAATCATCCGCTTGGCACCGGGGAACACATGCTTATGCGCCGGGTGAAAGAGAACTTTGATCCCAAGGCCATTCTCAACCCCGGTCGTATGTTCGGCGATATATAGGAGCGAGATATGCAAACCAATTTTTCACTCGCCCAACTCGCCGATCCCAATATTGCCGAAGCCGAAGATATCCTGCGTAAGTGCGTGCATTGCGGATTTTGTACCGCCACTTGTCCAACCTATGTCCTGCTTGGGGATGAGCTGGATAGCCCGCGCGGGCGGATCTATCTGATCAAGGGCATGCTTGAGGGCGATGAAGCCGCAACCCCGGAAGTCACCAAACATGTAGATCGCTGTCTGTCGTGTCTGTCGTGCATGACGACCTGTCCGTCCGGGGTGAACTATATGCATCTGGTCGATCACGCCAGAAACCACATCGAAGAAACGTACACGCGCCCGCTGTTCGAGCGATCCCTGCGCAATCTACTCAGCTTTGTTATCCCGCGGCCGTTCTGGTTTCGCGCAGCTTTAAATATGGCTTCCTTGTCTGCCCCGATCATGCGCAGATTTTTAACAGGCAGGTTACGCGCGCTTATTGATCTCGCCCCCAAATCCATGCCCGCAGCGAGTGTTGTCGATCAACCACAAACCTTTGCGGCGAAAGGCACCAAACGGGGCCGGGTTGCCCTTCTTTCTGGCTGTGCGCAAACCGTTCTTGCGCCTTCTATCAACGAAGCGACGGTGCGACTTCTTACGCGTCTTGGCATAGAGGTGGTGATTGCAAAGGGCGTTGGTTGCTGTGGCTCGCTGGTACATCACATGGGCAAAGAACACGCCGCAGATCAACAAATCAAAGCGGCAATCACTGGCTGGATGCTTGAGATCGAAGGCGTAGGTTTGGACGCCATCATCTCTAATGCCTCTGGCTGTGGCACAACGATAAAAGACTATGGCTTTATGTTACGCAATGATCCCGCGTGGGCAGAGAAGGCCGCCACAGTCTCCGGCCTTGCCCGTGATATCACGGAGTATCTCGTTGAAATCGGGGGGGCAGAAATTGGCGGGCTGGAGATTAATCAGTCACGAAGTGACCCTCATACCGGCCCAGCACAAATCGTTGCTTACCACGCTCCCTGTTCCATTCAGCACGGCCAGAAAATAACCAAGCAGCCAAAGCAGTTGTTACAAAGTGCGGGCTTTGAAGTTCGTGATGTGCCCGAGGGGCACCTCTGCTGTGGCTCTGCTGGAACCTACAATATCATGCAGCCCGAACTGGCCGGAAAACTCCGGGATCGAAAGATCAAAAACATCCAATCCCTGTCACCGGATATTATCGCTACCGGAAATATTGGCTGTCAGTGCCAGATATCGGCCGGTACAGATATCCCGGTTGTTCATAATGTTGAGCTTCTTGATTGGGCGACGGGTGGGCCAAAGCCGAAATCCTTGGGGTAGGGGATCAATGCCCCTCATAAGCTTTACGATGAGCGTGATATTATGAGCGGCTCTTGGTCGACATTTGTGGGCTAGTTTTGATTAATTGATATGAGGTGGTCGTATTTTACTTATTATCGAATCACTAAGGTATTGTATGTATTTTAAACATCTTATCAGTTTGTTCTAAGTGTCATTGTGCAGGACTAAATATGAAGAAATTCGCGCCATTATGTATCTTGTCGATCTTATTCCTGACACTCAGCTCATCCAATTTATACGCTAAAACCTTTAGGGTCTGTACTGTCGAAATCCCTGGTGGAATGACAGAGGATAAAGTAGGCCCGCAGCCATTATTTGATTTTTACCAAGAAGTTATTCAAATCGTCCGTCAGAAAACGGGTCATGAATTCGAGTTGGATTTTGCACCTGCATTAAGATGCCAGACGTTATTTTTTAAAAAAGAAGTCGATATTATTTGGCCGTATATTATCACTGAAGACGTCGAAAGAATTAAAGAGCATGGCTATTCATTTCTCCCCATATATTCGATGCCTATCATCATGGGGGGCTACTATGTCTTCACAAGACAGGACGATCCTATCATTCACAGGGTCAAAGATTTAGAAGGTAAATCTGTTGTAAGTGCCAGAGGGTATGGCGTTCCGATAGAATTTGAAGAGAGTACCAACATTACAAAATCAATGACGAACAGTAATGAACTCGTTCCTAAAATGATTATGGGCAACAGAGTTGATGCAGGGATAATACAAACAGGCTGGGTTCCGACACTCAAAAAACAGGGGCTTTTGGAAGGTCTGCACCATGGTGAGGTTATCGACTTTTGGGGAGGATCGTTTACCTTTCTGCCTGATCAAGAGGGGATCTCCCTCGCTAATACTTTCTCAAATACGATTTTAAAACTTGTTACGCAGGGGAAATATAAAGAGATCCTTACCGACGCGCCTTATTACATACCCAATTACTAACTGACGGCTTGAAATTAATTCATTATGTCTCGGGTTGGAAATTAAAGATCAGGAAATGGATCAGGCCCGATCTCAGCCCCTGCCCCTAAACCTGTCACCAAGTGACCCAGCCCAATCACTGCTGCCACCTAGATGTCAGCAGAGGAATGTTAGAACAGACAAACTTACTTAAAAACAGGAGAGAGTTTTGTCTGAATTGAATATTCTACGCGATGGGTTTGACACCCGCCCCATCGAAATGCAGCCCATGTGGTTGATCATGTTTCAAGCCCCAAAAGAAGACGTGGACCGCATTTTTGAGGCCATAGCCGAAGTCGCGCCACTAGATCAGGGCAAAACCGACCGGAACGGATATCGGGCACCTGCGGGTGTCGAATACTACAGACCCCGCGAGGGCACGCCGACGGGGGCCGAAGAGAACACTCGCCATCGGCCCGGCGTTGATGAGATGCGGTTTTACCTTCCGCGCGATACTAAAGCGCTAAACGATGTGATCGAGGCAATCTATGAGGTGCATAGTTATTATGAACCCGTGATTACCGTGACCGAAGTGCTGCGCAGCCAGTGTAAGGGGCTTGATGATAAAAATAATCCGCACCGCTGGTGGAACAAAGAAGGCGATTGGAAGAAGTAGGCCGCTGATAAGGAGGATGGCTTGTCTGTTTCTAGTTGGGTATTTCTTAGGTAGAAATATTGTGACTTGGAGTAGGCGGGCCATCTGCTTTTAGAACGCTGCGTTGAAGTGTTCTATGTATGGCTGAGGGTGCGAACTATTTTATTATCTAGTGCGCAATCATCGGCCTCTAACCAGATTAAGTGCGAAAATAATTTGAGCCGTCAATTACCCGTAAGCTAGCTACCGAAGACGAAAATCATCTTTACAATTTATTTTGATTTAGGAATCCACTTGTGATGAAAAATTAAGAGGTATATTGCTCGTTTATATTGCTATTATTTTCAATCATAAATACTCTAATAATATGTAATGAAATTCATAGGTGAGTAAGTGTTGAAGTGACTGCTTACAACCCAAAGCGGAAGTTCCTCACACAAATTTAATAGGATATAAAATACTCACCCGAATCGTCTAAGATACTAGGGGCTATTCAGGTGGATGAAACCTATATAAAGGTTAAAGGAAAGTGGAAGTACTTGTATCGAGCGATTGATAAGGACGGAGATACTCTCGGTTTCTATTTGACCGCGACCCGCAACACCAAAGCAGCCAAACGTTTCCTTAACAAAGCCCTCAAACGCAATAAGAGATATGTCCCTGTATCGATCTCATCAGACAAGGCTCCGACATATGGAGAAGTAATCAGGGAATTGAAAGCTGAAGGCAAGATACCTAATGAGCTTTTGCATCGCCAGATCAAATATCTGAATAACAGGCTTGAGGGAGATCACGGTAAGCTCAAACGATTGATCAAACCAACTCTAGGCTTCAAATCCATGAAAACGGCCTACGCCACGATCAAAAAATTTGAAGTCATGAGAATGTTTAAAAAGGGACAGTTTAGATTATGGATGCACGGTGAAACAGGACCAATAGCAGAGGCCAGATTCATTAACCGCTTGTTTGGAGTTTATGCCTGAGATCCGCCTTGAAAAAGGAGTTTTGCGCCTGGGTTAAGGTTTTGCAACGGAGCCCCCGAAAGATCATTTATATACTAACTTAACAATAAATTAGGACACACTAGAGAATACTGTTTCTATTGGCTGTAAAGTATCAGCCACGGATGATATGCCGTTTCATCCTAAGAACGACATTATTTTGTTGAAATCAGTATTCGATGAAAATGAGTTTAGTCGTACTGATAACCTATTCGAACGGTTGGTTCTTCCATACCGTTGACTGACATTTCCCGCTCGCACAGTTAAAAAAGAACACCCTTTGTCGCAAATTGTGGCGAGGTGAAGGTTATCTTTGTCGGGCAAAATTCAATTCATCAAATAGCTATTGTATGAGCAGTTTCACCATGGCTGTAGGCACTAGAGTTGAATAAGTCAATCGGCGGGAAGTCTAAGTATGAATAAGCTTTCATTTAAACTGCAACTGGGCTCGGTCTTTTTTGTCATCGTTACATTAATTTTCCTTGCCAACATGATCATCAATTCCAAGTTAAATGACGTAACGATGACAAAAGAGCTTATTGAAAATAGGGAAGTCCCTACGTACATTGAAGCTCTTAAACTATCATCTGGTATTTATCATTCGCTTGCCCAACTTAGAGGAATGATGCTCCTCAGAGACGAAGCCATAAAAATAAAGCGGGCCGAAGTTTGGGCTACTGAAATAAACCCTGCAATTGAAGCGCTTGAGAGAAATTCACTTAACTGGGATGACAAAGTTGATCTGGGCCGCTTGGCCAGAATAAAAATTGAACTCATAAAATTTAGACTCTTCCAGTCAAATATAGAAAACCTTGTCAATACGATCGATGAGCTCCCCGCGACAAAAATACTCGTGGAAGAAGCCAGCCCTCTTGGCCTTGCACTATATAATGAAATTACGAAAATCATTGAGTTGGAAACGAACTTAGGGGCAGGACAAAGCAGGAAAGATCTTTTAAAAGCAATGGCAGACTTCAGGGGGAGTATGAGCCAAATGTTGGCTACTGTTCGTATTGTTTTACTTACAGGGGATCCAATATTTTTCGCCCAATACAATAAATACAAACTCATTAACGAGCAAAGTCATAAATATTTAACCGAACACCGCGTCTTGTTTAGTAATGATCAAACGTCTCGTTTTGAAACGTTAACAGCAAAAAGAACAGCCTTTTTACTACTACCACCAAAAATGTTTAAGATTAGATCCAGTAAGGATTTCAATCGTGCAAATGCATTATTACGGACAACGGCGGCTCCTACAGCAACAATCATTCTTGAAGAACTTAACGAACTACAAGAACATCAAAAATTATTGTTAGAGCAAGCATTTACCCTCCACAGTCAAAAAATTTCTGAATCTGAAAATATTTCAAAAATATCATTTATAATCATCTTACTTTTGATAGTAAGCCTCGCGACATTTATAATTCGCGCCATCACTACATCTTTATCTAGAGCAGTCACTATTGCTGAGCGTATTGGGGCAGGTGAGCGCATTAACAACGTTAAACTATCGGGTTCTACTGAAATCTCTGCTTTAGGGACTTCCTTATCGAAAATGAACTTTGAAATAGCTTCAAGAGCAGATGAACTTGAAAGTAGAAACTGGGTAGCTGAAGAAGTATTAAAGGTTTCAGAGCTTTCTCAAGGGAACTACGATTTAGAGAGTTTAGCACCCAATGTCATTTCAGTCCTTTCTCAAGCTCTCGGTGCAGGCCATGGCGCACTCTATATTGCTGAATACAATGAAAAAAATCAAGTTTCTAGTCTTTCATTAACAGGCAGTTATGCATTTAAAACTCGGAAAAACGTCTCAGGAAAAATTGCCATTGGTGAAGGGTTGATCGGTCAATGTGCCAAGGAAAAATCGCCGATCCACCTAACAGACATTCCCTCTGACTATATCCACATCAGTTCAGCGCTTGGTAATAAAGAGCCAAAAAACATTTTTGTTGTACCTATTCTATTTGAAAAAAAATTATTTGGCGTCATGGAGCTTGCTTCATTTAGCAGTTTTTCTGAAATCCAAATGTCTTTACTTGAACAAGCTGCAGAAAAACTTGGAACAATTATTAGTAGTATTCGCAGTGTTAAAAAAACAGAAGAATTACTCATAAAGTCAGAAATTCAGTCAGAAAATTTACTGGCACAACAAGAAGAGCTCAAACAGCAATCTGAGGAACTCCAGGCCTCCAACGAAGAATTGGAGGAGCAGGCTCAGGCGTTAAGATTGTCAGAAGAAGAGCTTAAGCAACAATCTGAAGAGCTCCAAGTCACCAATGAGGAGATGGAACAACAAGCTCAGGTCCTCCGACAATCAGAAGAAGAACTCAAACAACAATCAGAAGAATTACAAGCCTCCAACGAAGAATTGGAAGAAAATTCTAAAAATCTAGAAGCCCAAAAACAGGCCATAGAAAAACAAAAAAATATTTTGGAAGAAGTCGGTAAAGATCTTGAAATTCAAACAGAGGAATTGCGCCAAGCAAATAAATACAAATCAGAGTTTCTATCCAACATGTCCCATGAGCTACGAACCCCTCTGAACAGTATGTTGATATTATCACAATCTCTGGCAGAAAATAAAAAGGGAAACTTGACAAAGGATCAAACAGAATCTGCAAGTGTAATCAATCATGGTGGCAATGAATTACTAAGGTTAATCAATGATATACTCGATTTATCCAAGGTTGAAGCTGGAAAAATAGATTTGCACATTGAAGATGTCACAATAAAAGAACAGACCGATATTCTGCTAAAACAATTTAAGCCACTCGCCGATGACAAAGAGCTAAAGCTAAGAGTAAAGGTTGACAAAAAACTAAACACTACCTTTCCAACAGATAGTCAGCGGTTACAGCAGATCCTTAAAAATCTTTTATCAAACAGTATTAAATTTACATCAGAAGGTTCAGTTTCACTCAAAGTTGGATACGCAGAAAATGTTTCACTGAGAAAACTCTCCGCCACCAATAATCAGGTCATATTCTTTTCTGTTATTGATACAGGTTTCGGAATTTCAGAGTCAAAACGGAGCGCTATTTTCTCTGCATTCCAACAAGAAGATGGCTCCACAAGCCGACTTTATGGCGGCACAGGGTTAGGTTTAACAATTTCGAGAGAACTCGCAACGTTACTCGGTGGTGAGTTACATTTAAGCGACAGTTCTGATAAGGGAAGCACTTTCACCTTATACTTACCCCTTGATGGCCCTGAAAGTAACCAAGCTGATAATCAGGGTGCGCACGTACTAAAAGAAACGATTATTGCCCCCCCCTCCAGAAATAGCATTGCAGAACTTCCTGCAAAACAATCGAGTTCTGATAATGAACAGAAAATAGAAAAAAAACGAAAGCTGCATAAATTTATTGCAGATGACAGAGGAGAAATCTCAACAGAAAAAAGATCCATGCTGATTATTGAGGACGACAAGGAGTTCGCCAAAATCCTACAGAGTGTCGCCCGAAATTGGGGATACTGTACGGTCGTCACTGATATGGGCCTTGATGGCTTGGATCTTACTGAAAAATATAACCCAACAGCCATATTACTCGATTTAGGCCTCCCAGACATTGATGGAGCCAAAGTATTGGCCGAATTGAAAGAAAATTCAGCCACGCGGCACATTCCAGTGCATATCGTCTCTGCAGGTGACAAAGATAACTACATCCTCAATATGGGGGCGATTGGGTATATGACCAAACCAGTAACCCAGGAAGGTTTGGAGCACGTATTTAGTGAAATTGAGCAAAGATTAGTTGAGCGCATCCAAAATATTCTTGTGGTTGAAGATGATAAAGATAGCCAATTTGCCATTACAAGCCTGATTGAAAGTAAAGCAATAAATATTGAGATCGTCGGAAGTGGTAAGGAGGCAATCAAAGCTCTAAAAAATAACCAATTTGACTGTATTATTTTGGATTTAAACTTACCCGATATTTCCGGTTTTGAGTTGTTAAATAAACTTCCAAATCTCATAGAGGGTAACCAACCTCCGATAATTGTGTATACCGGGGCAGAGTTGTCACACGCTGACAAACGTAAACTTGAACAACTTGCCGCCAGTGTAGTGATTAAAGGCGCAGAAAGTCCCGACCGTTTGGTCGATGATGTCACGCTATTTTTACATTCCGTAGAAGATCAGCTGCCTTTAGCACAACGGGAAGCCATCAAGATGGTCCATGATCGAAACAAAGCTTTTGAGGGCAGGAAAATATTACTCGTAGATGATGATATGCGTAATATTTTCGCCCTAAGCCAATTGTTATCAGATGCAGGCCTTAAAGTGGAAGTGGCAAACAACGGTCAACTTGCCCTCGATAAACTTTCGGAAATTAAGGATATCGATCTTGTACTGATGGATGTCATGATGCCCGTTATGGATGGTCTGGAGGCCACACGAGAAATCAGGAAGCAACAAAAACACAAGAACTTACCAATCATCGCATTAACCGCCAAGGCCATGCCCCAAGACAGGGAAGATTGTATAAAAGCTGGTGCCAATGATTATGCGACCAAGCCGGTGGAAACTGAAAAACTTCTATCTTTGCTGCGTATGTGGCTCTTTAAGGGATCGGTTTAATGAATAAAAACGATCTCACACGTATTGAAATTGAGTTATTGATCGATGCAATAAAAAAACGTTACGGATATGATTTCTCCCACTATGCCCAGTCTTCATTCCGCCGCCGAGTAGAAAACAGGTTAAATGCTCTGGGGTTAAATACTATTTCAGATTTAATTCCGCGATTAATGCACGACGAATTATTTTTCGAAGATGTTCTGGTGGGTTTTTCAATCACGGTTACTGAGATGTTTCGGGATCCTAAATTTTATCGAGACATTCGAACCATCGTCATCCCAAAGTTAAAAACCTATCCCTATTTGAAGATATGGCATGCAGGTTGTGCTACGGGCGAAGAAATATATTCAATGGCTATTTTATTGCATGAGGAAGGATTGCTTGAACAAACCCAAATCTATGCAACAGATTTTAATAATACGGCTCTAAAGACAGCAGAACGGGGCATTTATCCACTTGATGATATGGAAAATCACGCCAAAAACTACTATGAAGCAGGAGGTGCTAAAGAGTTTTCTGAATATTACAGAACCCAGTATAAAAGTGCGAAATTAAAAGGTTTCCTAAAAGAGAAGATCACCTTTGCTAACCATAACTTAGTCACGGATGGTGTGTTTGGCGAAATGCATATGATCATCTGCAGAAACGTGATGATTTATTTTGACAAAAATTTGCAAGACAGAGCTTACTCCCTTTTTGTTGAGAGCCTAATCCATAGGGGTTTCTTGTGCCTTGGCACCAAAGATACCGTAGCTTTTTCGATTGTAAGTGAAAACTTTGAAATTCTTGCAAAACGGAATAAAATTTTTCGTCTTTTACCAAACGCAAAATTGAGAAACCGTATTGGTGAGAAACATGCATGATCATTTTGAGTGCATTGTTGTTGGTGTATCAGCTGGGGGAATGGAAGCTCTTAAAACAATTCTCCCTGCCCTGCCAGCTAACTTTTCTCTCCCCATTATTATTGTCCAACATATGAGAGCAGATGCCCGTGATTGGTATTTAGCAAATCACTTTAACAGCTTACTTACCAGTACAGTCAAAATTGCAAATGACAAAGAAGCGATAGAGAATAACCATATTTACTTGGCCCCAGCGGGTTATCATTTACTGGTTGAAGACGACAGGACATTTTCCTTAAGTAGTGATGCAAAAGTAAATTACGCCCGTCCCTCTATAGATGTTTTATTCGAAAGCGCAGCCTTTGTTTTTGGTCCAGCTCTAATTGGTATTATCCTTACGGGTGCAAACTCTGATGGCGCTAAGGGCCTCAAGGCCATCACCGAAGCAGGCGGGCAAGCTGTAATTCAAGACCCATCAACAGCTGAAGTTTCAGCAATGCCAAGTGCTGCACGAAATTTATGCAAAAACGCTAAAATTACTCCCCTACCAGAAATCGCTAATTACCTGATTAAAGTCACGGAAGAAAAGGGGAGATTGATTTGAATATGATTTCCAAACCCAAAGTGTTGGTTGTCGACGATAAACGCGAAAACCTCATTGCAATGAAGGATCTCCTGCAAGATTTTGACCTTGAACTTGTGATGGTTACATCCGGTATAGACGCAATGTCAGAGGTTTTAACGAACAACTTTGCTTTTGTCCTTCTGGATGTACACATGCCGGAAGTTAACGGTTTTGAAACCGCTGAAATGCTTAGAAGAAACGAAAGCAGTAAGTCAATGCCCATTATATTCGTCACGGCACAATCCGTAGATGAGCATATTATGTTCAAGGGGTATGAGGCAGGAGCCGTTGATTTTCTATATAAACCGATAGAGAGAAAACTACTACGCAGTAAAGTTGGTGTTTTTATCGAAATTTTCAGGCAAAAAAATGAACTTGAGCGTAGCAATAACGCCCTACAAGAATTTGCCCATTTGGCCTCTCATGATCTGAAAGCCCCGTTACGCCAGGTATCTAAATTGACGGAAATGCTCAGGGAAGACTTTAACAACCGTAATCAAGAAGATTTTAACCAAAGCCTAACGCATATTAAAAGAAGTATCAGTAGAATGAACGACCTCGTAATGGGTCTATTATCTTTTGCCGAACTTGGTGCCAAACCTCCTCAATTTGAAGAAGTTTCCCTTAATAACATAATCGATGATGTTCTTTACGAATACAGACTGGATATTCAGAAACATTCAATAACGGTCAATGTTGATAAGTTGCCGATTATTAGTTGCAGTACCTTTCATATTAGACAAGCCATGCACAACTTAATTGGTAATTCTATTAAATATAAAGACAAAAAGAGGCCTCTCATAATTGAGATTACACACCTAAAAGATAACGATCCCTCGAGATGTGTTTTCGCGATTAAAGATAATGGCATTGGTTTTAGTGAGGAAAATTCACAGGCTATTTTCAAGCCTTTTAAACGAGCTGTAGGTGTTTCTGAATACGATGGATCAGGAATAGGTTTGGCCACAGTCAAGAAGGCAATTGAGCTGCACAACGGGAAAGTAGTCGCGTCAAGTATGAAAGGTAAAGGAGCAACCTTTACCATCTATCTACCCTTGTCACAAAACTAAGGTAACCACGATACACAAAAAATAACAGAACCAGATGTTGAGAATGAAATAATGGAAATTATTAAAAACATTCTAGTCATTGATGATGATAGCAGTGACAGGGTCTTACTTGTACGTTCCGTAAAAAGAGTTTCAGGTACAATCAAAGTTACCGAAGCATGGGATATGGATACCGCTGAAACACAGCTACGTAAAAGAGATTACGATTGTATTTTTCTCGATTTTGAATTGGGTTCAATCAACGGTTTAACGCTTTTAAAAATTATTTTGGGAAAGAGGTTAACCAGCGCACCTATCATAATTCTAAGTGGTGTTAATGATCCTGTCTTGATGCTTGAATGCCTTCGTGCTGGCGCCCAGGATTATTTATTAAAGGCAGAAATTAATAGTACCATCTTGGCACGTTCTATTCGGCATGCCAAAGAACGTATGGATTTGACCCACCAACTTCGATATATCGCCCAACACGATCAACTCACAGGGCTCGCCAACCGAGAAACCTTTTTGTCAGGTGTATCTCTCGCTATTTCCCGGGTCCGACGACACGGGATGCATTTTGCGGTTTTTTTTCTAGACCTTGATCATTTTAAAGATGTGAACGATACATACGGTCACGATGTTGGTGACATTCTACTAAAGAAAGTAGCTAATCGCATACAATCTTCCGTTAGAGAAAGCGACATTGTTGGAAGATTGGGTGGCGATGAATTCGCTATATTATTAGATGATCTAAAAACCAAAGAAACGATCATAGAAATCGCCCAAAAAACTCTTGATAATATTGGCCACACTTTAAATATCAATGGCATCGACATTAAGGTTACCCCCAGTATTGGAATTGCACTTTGTCCCAGTGATACAGACGTAGCTGATGAACTTCTCCAATATGCAGATATGGCTATGTACTATGCGAAAAGTGAAGGACGGAACAAATACTCATTTTTTGCTGATGAGATGCGCCAACTGGCACTAAAGCAGTCTCTAATAAAAAAAGAACTCATATGTGCAATTGAGAGAGAAGAGTTCGAACTCCTATATCAGCCCCAAATTGAGATTGAGACTGACAAAATTATAGGAGTTGAAGCACTAATAAGGTGGAACCACCCTGATAGAGGACTAATATCTCCCAATGATTTTATACCGATTGCTGAAGAAACTGGATTAATACTACAAATTGGAGAGTGGGTTGTAGCAAAAGCTTGTAATCAACTTCAGATTTGGAGTTCCGCAGGGATAATAACCGACCAAAATTTTTCAATGTCCGTGAATATTTCTGCTTGTCAAATAAGACAGGGAAAAACCATCGACATCATTGAGACATTTTTAAAGAAGAAAGATTTCACAAATAATCAACTCGTTCTCGAGATTACCGAGAGCATGCTAATTGAGGACATTGACCGCAGTGTACAAGCATTGAAAAAAATAAGTGATCAAGGCGTTAGCATTGCAATTGATGATTTTGGAACGGGTTTTGCCTCCTTTCGGCATTTATTACTTTTGCCTCTGACTTATTTGAAAATTGACAAAATTTTTATAGATAAAATTGCAACTGATCAAATGGGCGCAGAGATAATTTCAGGGATTATAGCTATGGCAAAAGCCGTAAATTTGAAAGTTGTCGCTGAGGGAGTTGAGCACAAAGAACAATTGGAACAACTCCAAAAAATGGACTGCAATAGGTATCAAGGGTATTTATATAGTAGACCAATCCCTATTGATAAAGTAACAAGCCTACTAACCCAACAAAGGTCTGATTTTTACACAAACGAAACAACGCATCAGTGATTTCTCACAGAGCCGACTAAACTACTACCGACTAAAGTCGGTAGGTTTTGGGTAGGGCCGACTAAAAGTCGGCTTCGTGTCTAAAGAGCGTGCTTCGCACGCAACTTAGTTTTTATACCGCATAGAATGCGGTGGTTTTAACCATTTGTGAGACAATAAAGTACTGTAGAAAATTTTACTTCAGGATGAAGTATTTCAGGTTTATTGATTTTATAGAGCGTATAGCCAGAAGATTTTGTTGATCAGACAAACTTGTCCCTTGATTCCTTTTTCTCAAAGTTCGGACTGCCATTTCTCGATTGTAGTATTTAAGACTTAATCCAATGTATTTTAACAAGATGAACTGTAATTTAAACTTCAGTATGCTCTGCTAGTTCCAAGGCGTCATCCACTTCGATACCCAAATACCGTACTGTGCTTTCCAGTTTTGTGTGTCCAAGCAAGAGCTGCACCGCTCTGATGTTCTTTGTCCGCCTATAGATGATAGTCGCTTTGGTTCTACGTAAGGAATGGGTACCATACGCAGTAGGATCGAGACCAATTTCTGAAACCCAGGATTTAACTATTCTTGCATATTGTCTTGTCGTCATATGTGTTGAGTGATTTGTCCGACTTCTGAACAAGTAATCCTGACCGGATAACTTAGAAAATTCGATCCAGGATGTCAGGGCTATACGGGTTTGTTTGGTGATTTCAAATTGCACTGGGCGTTGCGTCTTCTGCTGCAACACCATCGCGCGTGGTATAATGTTTGAGCCCTGTGCGATGTCGTGGACTTTAAGTTTTACCAAATCACAACTACGTAGTTTGCTGTCGATGGCAAGGTTGAAGAGTGCAAGGTCTCTGATGCGATTAGCGATCTGTAGTCGGATACGGATGGACCAAACCTCTTGAACTTTCAAAGGCGGTTTCTGGCCTACCAGTTTTCCTTTATTCCAAGGTATTGACCGTATTGATTTCTGAGATAAATTTAACATG
>OJDH01000140.1_pt1 | contig 56249 bp, 48 predicted proteins | sample 1592761 | NCBI WGS metagenome assembly OJDH01 (sample SAMN05416855, study PRJEB24817) | seawater metagenome | isolation source: Sea water | place: Canada:Atlantic | collected 2013-11
TTTTCCTCATAACTCCCATGATAACACCTAATTTGCGTTATCTAGGACAGCCCCTAAACTTTTTCACCTAAAGGATAAGTTTACCTTGGGTGATAAGAAAATTTGTTCACTTTTTATTCTCTTACTAAACCCTGCTGACATAATGTTGTCAGTAGGGGGCGGTTATGGTCTCGCTCATGGACGAAGTTGAGTGATTTTATATGCTAAAGTTAAAGCCAGAAAATAACACTCATGAACTAACATCCGTGATTAACGATGACATATGTGGTGAGATTATCTCACCAACAGGACGCCTAAAGAGGGAATAGAATTATGACAACCGATACCATGGTTTCTGACAAAGATACCAAAAACTCAAGTGCAAAAACTATGACCGGAAGCTGTCTTTGCGGTTCAGTGAAATTTAAAGCTACGGGTGTGGATGGCAACCATGGGGTCTGTCATTGCGGCACTTGTCGCAAATGGTCCGGAGGACCGACTATGGGGGTACATGTTGAAAGTCTCGATTTCGAAAGTGAGGATAATGTCACGGCGTATATTTCTTCCGATTGGGCTGAACGTGGGTTTTGCAAGAACTGTGGCACCCATCTTTTCTACCGCTTGAAAGAAGGCAATATGACCGTGGTGTGGGCTGGTGCTTTTGATGACAATGAGGGGTTCGAGCTGGAGAGAGAGATTTATCTCGATAACAAGCCTGCGGGTTATAATTTTGCCGGTGAACACCCGCGGATGACGGAACACGAGTTCTTGAAATCTTTGGGGATGGTGGAATAGAGCCGATGAGACTAGGACAGGCCTAACATTTAGTCTGATTGGTAATGCCTAAGTTTAAGGGAAGGGGATTTCTAGACTGTAATAGGAAGCCCCTTTTTTTGATTCTAATTGTACGCGTATTCTTTTATCCAGAAGCCTGATTACTTCGAGGCGGACTTTCATCATCCTCTAAGCTGAGTTCCATAAGATCACCATCTTCTGGTGAATTGTTATTTTTGAGACGTGCAGCCAAAGGTGCCGTAGCAGATGCTGATTGAAAACTTAAAGGAGCTCGGTTCTTAAAAAGGCCCTCAATACGCTTTTGCAAGAGAAGGGGAGAGACAGGTTTGACCAAATAATCGTTTGCCCCAGCGACCACAGCTCTTTCTACGTATTCGCGTTCGGAATGTGCGGTTAACATAATGATGGGGACTGTGGATATTGCTGGGCGATGGTCCTTTCTAATTTGCCGAACAAGATCAATGCCCGATGTGGGTTTCATGGACCAATCAATAAAAATTAAATCCGGTGTTTTGATCCGCAGAAACTCGTAAGCTTCTGTTCCATCTGAAGCAATGCGAATATTTTTTGCGCCGAGAGTAACCAGCATGGTTTTAATCAACTTTTGCATAAAGCTATCGTCTTCGGCGATACAATATTCCAATAAACCAAAATCTAAAGTTTTATCCATAACTCAAAATCTCTCATACATGATTAATATAAAACAGTCCCTTAACCTTCTATTCCTGTGTGGAAAATTTCTTTAGTAACACTTGTTTTTGAGAAGGAACTATTTCTGTTACATGAGACCAAAAAGTGTCGTCCTCATCGTTACCCAACTCTGTATTCGGAGAGGATAAATCCTGCTTGCTTGGGAAGATCTTCTCTATCCTTAGTTGAAGTAATTGGGGTGAAATTGGCTTTAGAAGGTAATCGGTTGCGCCTGCATCCATGGCCTCTTTGACACATTCTTGTTCACAATTTGCCGTTACCATGATGACAGGCATATTGGAAATCGCAGGGTTTTCAGAACCACGGATGAGCCGAACAAGATCAATGCCAGAAGTAGGTTTCATCAACCAGTCAACAAAAATAATGTCGGAAGGTTTCGTTAAAAGTTGTGCAAAAGCGTCTGATCCATCCTTCGCCATACGGATATTTACGACGCCTAATGACATCAGCATAGACTTCATTAGCTCTTGCATGTTGACCTGATCTTCAGCAATGAAGAAGTCTAGGGGTTCTAAATTCGCATTTAAACTCATAATAACGTCCTCACGCATAAATTGAGTATAATATTTTTATGTAGCTTATGGTAGTGTAATTGGTGGTGGTTATGATTTTGTTAACGTTGTGGGGTGTGTATAAATTAAAGCTTATGAGGGTGGTAGAATTGTGTTTGTTCAAGGCTCTTTAGATTGCTTCTCACGCTCTTTCTTGCGCACTGCTGATCGGTGCACGGTATAGAAGGTTGACACGATAATGATACTGGCGCCACCTAATGTCCAAAGTGTGGGGATTTCCGAAAAGAACATGATCCCGATCCCGGTTGCAAACAGCAGGCGCACGTATTCGACCTGGGCAACCGTAACGGCCTCAGCCACCCGGTAGGCTTGGATATAGAACCATTGCATCGCCGAGAGTAAGGCGGCGATCGTGACGATGATAATCAACTCATTTAAAGTGGGTTCTTGCCAATACCAAATTGCCGGCCCCATCATGAAGAGGGTGATCAGGATCGACTGGTACATCATGATGGTCGAAGGCTTGTCAACTTGGGAAAGTTTGCGTAAGATCACCATGATGGCGGCGACAAAAAATGCAGATACCAAAGCCATAACGGCATAAACATTAAGGCCATCTGTGTCTGGTCGGATAATAATCAGCACTCCGATAAAACCGACAATGGTCACCGACCAACGCCTGATCCCGACCACTTCCCCAAGGAAGACGATCGCGAGTAGGGTGGTAAAGAGTGTACGGACAAAGCCAATGGCCGTGACCTCTGCCAATGGCATATATACCACAGCTGTAAACCCGGCACTCATGGCAACAAATGAAAAGATCCCTCGCAGTAAATAGAGTTTCCAAACGGAGGTTCTAAAGGCATTAGCGCCAGAACGGATAATAACCGGGGAGAGCAAGATTAGGGCAAAGAGTTGGCGGATAAAGAGGATCTCGAATACTGGGATCCGTTGCCCTACGACCTTGATCAATGCCCCCATCACGGCTCCGCTAAAGGTGGCCAACAGCACCAGTATTGCTCCGCGAAAATTACCTGGGATGGCTTCCCAACGACCCAGAAAGGTGGGCAGAAAGTTATCAAGCCAATAGGTAGAAACACGTTCGGGCACCAACTGCATAGCAGCGAAAATCCTCTATTCTCCCCCCCCCATAATCAAATGGTTGAGGTGCGAAAGTAATTGGGCCTGCAAAATACAGGTCGTTGTTGAAAGGTGCCCTGTTAAGGTGAACGCTGTCAGATCTTTGCGGAGTTATAGCAAAGGCTGGCCCTCTAAGAAGCAAGAAATGAGAGCCAGTACAGGGGCACAAATAAGTTGGTCGGAGAAGTTTATCCGACGAGGAACAAGCTCGAAAAGGATAGGAATGAGCTATAAAGTAGATTCTAACTTGCGCCTCTTTCATAGGAGACGCAATGGAGTTTTATAAAATATATTTTTAAGTAGGGGGGATGAGATGATTTTTACTAGTGTGAATTTTGGGCCATGATCCGATCAATTTCTCCAGATTTCTGCATAAGGTATATCTCGTTATTGAAAGCCAGCATGAAGTCAGATAAGTAGGGGTGTTTCCCAGATAATCGAGCGGGTTTTGAATAGCTGGCATAGACGGGGTCTTTACCCGTTACGGGGCCACTTGTAAGAACGTTATAGGAAATTACTCTGTTCTCAAGTTCTTTTTCTAATTTGCTGTACTCAACTTTGAAGGCTGTTTTTTCAATGAGAAGGCAATCAACGCGTCCCAACGTGCCGTTTCTTATGAGCACTTTGCTCTAGAAGATGATCTTTCAGAATAGGTTAAGCCGCTTCCTGTTCGAGACAGATTTTTTCGCTGCCGAGTTCGCTCAAGGGCTCATTAAGCAGGCTGCAATAATGAGGCTCGCCAGAGGGGGTATTTTTGCGAAAATGTCGGCAGCTTTTACAGATGCCAAAGGGTCTGTTGCCTTCGCTTCTAAGTTTGGCGCGTAATAGTTTTTCCAAAGCCTCTTCAATGTCTTTTTGATCTTCTACTGGAAGTACTTCGATCACATTAGCAAAGGGGCGCAGGGCATCTTCCTTTGCGAGGGCTTTACCCGCCGTCGTCAAATCTAGACCTACGGAGCGTTTATCGTTGGGATCTTGAGTTTTTTCAACCAGCCCTTTTTTTTCAAGTGACATCAGTGTTTGTGAAATCGTGCCCTTGGTTGCACCGAGATAGGCGGTGAGGGCGCTGGGACTGCGCGAAAACTTGTTGGCTTGTGCAAGATAGCGCAGGGCATCCCACTGTGCGGGCTTCAAGCCGACGGCGTGACCTTCGTGATTGATAAGGCGCGATAACCGGGCGAGTAGGCTGATGAAATGGGCCTGGTTTGAATGGAGTGCTTTGTTCATAAGAAAATAGTATCGACTAAAAACAATTCTTGCAAGTGCGAAAAAATATGCTATCAATAAAAATGTATCGAGTCGATACTATTATCGTGGAGCAAGAGAACATGACAATTTCAAACAAGTACAGCTTATCAAAATTGGCCTCAGGACCTTTACTGGCTACAGCAATCGTCAGCACGAGCATTTTAGGCGCGATCGGAAGTGCAGGCGCACATGATATCAAAAGCGCGGTAAACAAAGATATCATTCCACCTTTCGATATCATCAAAGCTTCTGCAAATACAGACGGTCGCTGGGCAACTTTTTTGATGGAGTTGGCTGGTGAGACCGGAACTGTAACGCCAGCAGAGACCGGAGCCTTCCGTGGCTCAGCCGTGTTTGCTTATGTCTGGCCAACTAAGATTGATCCGGCAGGGGTTGGCTTTACCTCTAATTCTGGCGTTCTGGCACTGGCAATTACTTCGCACCCTGATTTTGATGATACCCCGCTTTATGATGAAAATGCCGATGGTGATCCGGCCAACGACGGTAAAACCTGGCACGCACACTGGGCGGTACTAGCCCAGGATGCGGCTTGTGGCGCTGGTTTCAAGGTGCGGGAAATCTCTCCCGGTCAAGATCTTGTTCCTGCCACCATGCCGGATCTGCCGATCGCATTGGATGCGCCAGGCCAAAGTCCGATCCTGTTTGATAACCAGCTGAAGGTCACGCTCCCGGTGAAAGGGGCAGAGGGCGCCAATTTTGACGCGATGACAGCTGTGTTGAACGTGTCAAACGAGGGCAGTGACAAACCTTTATTGTGTGTAAATCAGGCCCATGATGTGGCTTCGGGGGATCTTTCTTTCCCGGGCATCATCATGAAAAAAGGTGAGTCTAACCTCGCCAGTAACTGACTTCGTCAGACTTTAGTTAATAGAATTACTCGATAGGCGTCCCGGACAGACCGTTTATCCTATCGAGATCGGAGACCTGTCAGGGATGTGATCCCCCCATTCCTGACAGGTTCTTCGATCAGTCTAATGAAGCGACTAATCAATGATTAAGGAAAATCAGAGATGAGACAAACTTTACAGAAGGCCCTCGAACTTCAGGTTGATCAGTGGATGAATACCAAGGCTGATATCACTCTTGATAATTGCCTGGGAAAGGTTGTTTTAATCGAAGCTTTCCAGATGCTGTGTCCCGGCTGTGTCGAACACGGCCTGCCGCAAGCACAAAAGGCGTACCAGCTTTTCTCGCCCGATGACCTGGTGGTACTTGGATTGCACACCGTTTTTGAGCACCACGCCGCCATGGGGCCGGAAAGCCTGAAGGCGTTTTTGCATGAATATCGGATATCCTTCCCGGTTGGAATTGATACCCCGGCAGATAAGGGGCCGGTGCCAAAAACGATGACGAGCTATCAACTACAAGGAACCCCCAGCTTGATCTTGATCGATCGCCGAGGTTATCTCCGATGGCAAAAATTTGGTGCGATCTCTGACCTGCAACTTGGTGCTGAGATCATGGCATTGATCAAGGAAGAGGTTGTTGATGGTATCAGTTTGGATCAAGGGGATGGAATTTCGGAAGAAACAAGAAAATCTCAAAGCGTACTATGTGATGACCATGGCTGTCGGGTCTGAGCAACGATTTCTCAAGTTGAGCAGGAGGAAAAATATTCATTTCCCTAATTTGTTTTAGATCAATTGACGAAAATCAATGAATTGATAATGAGTTGCAATATCATGTGCCTTATTTAAAAGGCAAAACTCTTTGTATGAAGGAGGGCTTCGCCTTGTTCCAATTTATATGAGAGTTAAACATGTCCAAAAGAACTGTCCTTCTCGCTTGTGTATCCTTGCTTGCGCTTACATCCAATTCCTTTTCAGATCCCGCAAATGTACGGGTCGAAATTATTGATAAAACCTACCAGCCTGCGGGAGGTTTCCTCGCTTATACGGAGTTTGAATTGTCGGGTGAGCCGATGGCGGAAAGTCTTGGGCTCGACCTGGATGTACTTGATCCTAATCAGTTAAATCAACCAACAGCCTTTGATTATGCGGCGGGTATTGAGAGTTATGAGTACTCTGAAGAGGCGATGTATGCGGTAAATTACCAATCCAGAATGGGGCCGCATTTGGTGAACGGTCCGGCCAATGCGTCACGTGGTGGCAGCATGCAAAGCCTGGGGAGCCGCATAGTTGAGCTCTCAGAGGCGGTCGGCTTTTCCTCCGAAGACATCCCCCGAAATATGTATCCTTTGAGTTTCCCCTATATGCAGGGTTTGCCTGAATATGCTGGCCCACTTGATACCACTGTCGTGGGAACAGAAGAAGTAGAACTGCTGGATCTCAAAGGAGAAACCAGGGTCGCTCTGGTCGATATCCCTGCCTATGCAAAGGATTATAGCAGCCTTGGGTGGCGCGAAGACAAAATGGACAAAAGTTTTACCCCGGCAACCCTCGGCGGGCAGATGCTAAAGGATGTTATGTGGTCTCAGGATTTTCTCGGCGGCATGCATGTTATTCGTGATGATACGGAAGTTGAAGCAATATCATCGGGGATGGATCAGGATGGTGTTCACGCGCTTGGGGTTTCCTCGGCTGATGGTTTCAACGGGGTGATTTTAACGGAAATTACCCACGATAAACTGCTGATGCTGCGCGATCGTTTTGGATATGACGGTAACAAGCTTGGGGCGATCATCGGGCCTGATTATGATCCCCTGAAAGCTCCGGTTTGGTTTCCCCATAAAGTTGCTATTTCCGAGGAAATCAAAAACGGGACCAAGGCGGTGGGAGGATTACAGGTAATGGATGCCAGCTCATCCCTGCGCGATAACTGGATGCTGTTATGGCCGTTAAGCGAATTTTATGCCTATGCAGATCAGCGCACGGTTAATGAAAATCAAAACCCGGCTTTTCTGGCGGTATTTGATGGCGCGCCTTTCGCCAGTGCCCCGGTGGCAAATATAGATGATAAGCTGGCTAATGATATCGCTGCCGATGACCCATTCTCTGTTGCCAGCACCTTGGCAAATGCGACATTTAAAAACCTGGATGCTCTACATTTCAATGTGAAGATTGGCAGCTTTGTCGATAGTTATAATGGCAAGCAAACCAAACATGTAACGACCTATGATGCGGCCTATCTGTTACAGGCTTTGACGATTTTTCAGCGGTCGCAAGATGCTTTGCCCGTGGGATATGCCTCTGCGGATGCAAGCGCTAGTTTGGATACGCAGCGGGGTAAACGGGCAACTTATCTTATCAAGGCTCAGGCTGATTTCATTTTGAAAAACTTGATTGATGCTGATGGTCTTGCTGTTAACGGGTTTGAGATTGGTATCGGTCCTGATGGCAAGCGTGATATCGGCACTCAGTTCGCGGTCATCCGTGGCCTTAGTGCAGCTTTCAAAGCGACAGGGGATATACTCTATCGAAAGGCGGCACGGGCGCTGTTTGTTGCGGTTGAAACTCATATGTTTGATCCGGCGATTGGCACTTACGCGGATGTACCGGGAAAACCAACCGAGCATACGCCCTATACTGTGGCGGCAATCAGCTCTGGCTTACGCAATCTGTTGCTGACATTGCGCAATGAAGAGGGGGAGAATGTCGAGGTTCTGGAACTGGGCCATCTGGCGGGGCGCTATGAAAGCTGGTTCAAAACCATCATCAATGGCCGCAACACCCACGAAGGCATGCAATTGGCCGAATGGCTCGGCGATACGGGGGAAAACATTTCTCCCCAAGACAGCTCCGGTGATTTGGATCGGGACGGAGTTGCCCTGATAACCGCAGCGGGTGGCAAGTATGGCACAGCCATGACCATGGCCGGTAAAGTTCTGGTTTCTGCAGAGAACTAGCCTTTGTTCTATATCAGAGCGTCGGAAGTATAATTGCTTCCGGCGCTTTGTGTGTTCCTAGGATATTGCGCCATGCACACAATTCCAATTTCTCCCAGTTATCCATAGTTCTTTTGATTTAATATCCCTGTGATTTCTTACCCTTGTGATTTATTGCTCATGTCAAAAACAGCCGCACCGACAAAAGCTTATTCGAATTTGGTTCCCAAAAGGGATTTTTTCATCTGGAAATCCTTGTGGAAGACGGTTGGTTATAAGTCCAAACAGGCCGAGTTCGTGTTGTATCTGTTGTGCATCAGCGGGCTGTTATTGTGGGAAGGCTTTGATGTCTCCTGGCCATTGGTTCGATCAGGATTGGTGGTACACTTTGTATTGTCCATTATTATTTTTCCCCTCTTTATTTTGCCCTTCTGGCTGTCGCATCGAAAGCTTTTAAACAAGTCGGGCAAACCAGTATTGCGCGTAACAGGACAGGTGATCGAAATCATGCTGGCCTTGTTTTTTATCAGTGGATTTTATTTGGTATTTTTTGGCAACCGGGGAGGTCTTGATGGCGCGTTGACCTATTGGGCACACCTTCTACCTTCGGTTCCGATGATACTCGCCGTTATTTATCATGCTAAAAGATGGAGCATGTTGAGGCTTTTCAAGTGGGTGGCGATGCTATCTTTGGCAATTTGTGCCATCACGCTTCCGGCCTTCGCATCATCCCCCTTGGATCGAACAGACTTTAGCTCTAACGAAAGTGGGGCGCTACTACTCAGCCCGGATGGAACCACGCTTTACAGTGCTAATTATGACGCTGGGAGCATCTCTAAAATCAACAGAGAAACCGGTGCGCGACTGATCGAAATAAACCTTGGCGGCGATATTCGCAGACTGACAGCTGATTTTGAGAGCGGAATTTTGGCTGCGACTGATTATAGCGGCGACCGTGTCCTATTTATCAATCTTAATACGAATAAGATCTTTGCTAAAACCGATGTTCCTTCGCGCCCCTTTGGCATAATCTTCGATCGCAAAAACGAGCTTTTCTGGGTCACGATATTTGAGGGCCACAAGCTCATAGCGCTGAACCGAGATGGCGAAATAGTTGTGGAAAAAGAGGTTGCCGAAACGCCCAGAGGATTGGCGCTATTGTCGGATGGTCGATTACTGGTCAGCCACGCCATGATCGGGGAGGTATCGATTTTTGATATCAACACCTTGCCCCTACAAGACCCCGATACCATTAAGCTGCATGAAACTCAGGAAGACAAAGAGACTGTGTCTCAGGGGGTGCCGAGGTTGTTGGATGATATTGCGGTCAGCCCGGATGAAAAGGAGGCCTGGTTGCCTCATGTGTTATGGAACTTTGATCATCCTTTCCAGTTTCAATCGACGGTCTTTCCCAGTGTTTCCGTATTGTCGCTAGACCTAGGAGCAGAACGGGAATTACCCAACCGCCGCAAACATCTTTTCAGGCAAATCAATATTGTCCAATCCAACAATCGGACTAGGATCGTCTCTAACCCGCATGACGCCAGCTTTTCTGATGATGGCAAAAAAGTCTACGTCACCCTGGCGGGCAGTGAAGATCTGATGGTGTTTGATCTCTCCCGCCGCAAACCTTTAGTCAGGAAGGTTTTGGATTACAAGCAAGCTGGGGATCACAAACAAACTGGTAAAAAGAAAAAACTCAGTACCCGAAGACAGGGTAAAAAGGATCAGGGCGGGGCAAAGGTTGTTCAAATTTTTCGTCATATACCTGGCGATAACCCCCGTGGTTTGGTGGTCGATGCCGATGACATCTACGTGCAAAATGCCATGAGCCTCAACCTTGTGAAATTGAGCCGTGGTGGCCGTTCCGCTTTTAGTCGTGTGAAATTGGCGAACGATAACTTTGCAACGCTGGTGACAAAGGATCCTCTGTTGGGGGATCTCCGCCGTGGCAAAACGCTCTTCAATAGCGCGAACAGCGATGATTTGCCCAAGACACCGATGGTAGGTGATTTCTGGATGAGCTGCCAATCCTGCCATCTTGATGGATTTAACTTTACCAATGGTTATCTGTATCGCGCCAGCCCGATCGATAAATATCAAGATGCGGTGGTGGGACACCGGGGACTTAACAACATGATCGCCGGGGATCATGCTGAGGATTTCGTGGGGGATTACCTTCGCATTATTCGTCAAACCCAAGGTGGGATGGGCGCAGACGATAGGGATGGGGCCTTGGATGTGCAGCCAAAGGCACCTGATCCGGAAATAACAGCGCTTATGAAACAGCTGCGTGCGTATGTCGGAGCCAATGAAAATCTACCGATCCAGGCCTCATGGTTGCGACTGGATGATAGCAGAAAGACGGTTCATGAAAGCGAGTGGATCAATTCCGCTGCTTGTGCGCAATGCCATTCGGATATGTTCGAGCAGTGGTCAAACTCTCTGCATCGGTTAATGGGAGATTCCAATCCCTATTATAAAGTCGCTGAAGATATCGCGGCGCAAACCGAGGGCGAAGAGTTTCGCAAATGGTGTATGAGTTGCCACCACCCGCAGGGCATCTTGTCAGGCCTCACAGCGACGACCAATAAAGGACATATGTTCGAAAAGAACGGCGTCTCTCTGTTTGAAGCGCTGGAGCGCAATGAACCCGATCTGGATGAAGGAACCGGGTGTCTGTTTTGCCATCGTATAACCAAACTGGAGGCGGCACAGGGGAAAAATTCAGGTGGCAATGCCAGTTTCACGGTCAATCTAAAAGACCGGGAACGCTATGTTTTTGAAAATAATGATAATCCGGTTTTAAAATGGGTCGGGGATCATCAAATCAACGCTAAGCCACAGCAGCATGCACAATCCTATCGGCAACCGTTTTATAAAGACTCTCAACTCTGTAGTTCATGTCATAACGAGTTTGCCCCGGGCAGTGGCAGCCAGATTGTTAACACTTATGGTGAATGGGAAAAATCCCCCTTTAATCGGCCAGACGATCCGACCAAACACCGCAGCTGTATCGATTGTCATATGCACGGAGACATAAGCAAAATTGGCGAGGATGTCCCTGGTATCTCAACCGATGGCGGGCAGGTGAAAGACAATGTGGTGACCCACCAGTTTACCGGGGCCAATCACCATCTGGTTGGTTTACGAGATGAAAAACTCGCAAAGATGAGTATAGAATTGCTCAAAACAGCGGCCAGCCTTTCTGCGAGGTTGAACAAGGCGGGTCAGTTGGTGGTCCGGGTTGATAATACCGGGACCGGGCACGCACTTCCAACTGGTGTTGCTGATTTTCGTCAGCTTTGGCTCGATATTACTCTTAAAGATGCCAAGGGAAATACGGTCCTTGAGAGCGGCAAAATGAGCCAAGAGGGTGTTGTCGATGCAAATGCTCGTTTTTTCCGCAAGGTCTTTGGCGACAAAAATGGTAAGCCCGTTGGGTTCGTATTCTGGCGTTATGAAAAGATGCTTGAAGACACCAAGATTCCCGCAGGAGGACACCGGGATGAGACTTATGATTTACCCTTAAATATTCAATCAGAAATTCAATATCCGCTGACACTGGATGCCAAACTGATGTTTCGCATCTATCCGCAAGCTGTGACCGATATTGTCAGGAAAAGTTATCCGGAGTTGCCGAACCCTGAAGCCGTGCTCATGAATGAGATTAGACTCAAATTGGAGCGACTTTAAGTCTTAATTTTTGTTTGTTTAATTGAGGGATGAAATTTCGTAAGAAACAAAACGGGCGACCCATGGGCCGCCCGTTTATCATTTTGTATTTTGCTTATTGCTACTCTGCAGGACTCTCACCCGAGATGGGCTCTGAGGTGAACTTCCTGATTTCTCCGGTTTTTAGACGGGCGAGGTAACTGGTAAGTTCCCGTTTAACAATCGGCATGAGGAAATAGAGCGCGGTGATGTTAACCACGGCCATGGCAAAGATCGCAGCATCTGAGAAATCGATAACCGGGCCAAGGCTGGCCGCAGCACCAATAACGATAAAGATGCAGAAGATGACTTTGAAAGTCAGCTCTGAGCCTTTGCCTTCCCCGAATAGGTAGGTCCAGGCTTTCAGGCCATAGTAGGACCATGAAATCATGGTGGAGAAAGCAAAAAGAACCACTGCGACGGCGAGTACATAAGGGAACCAGTCGAAAGCAGAGGCAAAGGCGGCAGAGGTAAGTGCAACACCTGAAGCACCTGTTGCCGTCACGATTTTACCACCTTCAACGATATAGTTACCCGTCTCTGGATTGATCGTTAGCTGGCCGGTAATGATGATCACCAGTGCGGTCATCGTACAAATCACAACGGTATCGATGAAAGGCTCAAGCAGGGAAACAACACCCTCTGTGATCGGCTCTTTTGTCCGAACCGCAGAGTGGGCAATAGCGGCAGAGCCAACACCCGCTTCGTTAGAGAAGGCGGCACGTTTGAAACCTTGGATCAACGCACCGACAAAACCACCTGCAATACCAAGTCCGGTAAAGGCACCTTCGAAGATTTGACCAAAAGCCCAACCAATTTGACCGGCATTCATAATCAGAATAACAACGGCTGCCGCGACGTAGAGGATGCCCATGAATGGCACGACTTTTTCGGTGACATTGGCAATGGATTTGATCCCGCCAACAATAACAGCGAAAACAACGCCTGCGAAAATCAGACCCGTGATCCAGCCAGGATAATCCCCAACGATGCCCGAAATCTGTGCATGAGCCTGATTGGCCTGGAACATATTTCCGCCGCCAAGAGCACCGAGAATACAAAAGACCGAAAACAGGATCGCGAGGTATTTACCACAAGGTAATCCGCGTTCTTTGAAACCTTTGGAAATGTAGTACATCGGGCCACCGGAAACGGTGCCGTCCTCGTATTCATTCCGGTATTTCACACCCAGGGTACATTCGGTGAATTTGGATGCCATCCCCAGCAAGCCAGCAAGGATCATCCAAAAGGTTGCCCCAGGGCCGCCGATACCAACGGCGACGGCAACACCCGCAATATTACCAAGCCCTACAGTACCAGACAAAGCAGTGGCAAGCGCCTGAAAGTGGCTGACTTCACCCGCGTCATTTGGATCGGAATAATCGCCTTTTACCAAAGAGATCGCATGACCAAAGAGGCGAAATTGCACAAAGACAAAATAAAGTGTGAAAACGGTGGCGGCTATCACAAGCCACATAACAATCCATGGAAAGCTGGTTCCCGGGAACGGCGCGAAAATGAAGTTCACGAACCATCCGGTTGCTAATGCAAACCCGGAATTGATCTTTTCGTCTAAACTCCCGGCTTCTTGTGCCAGAGAGAGAGACGTCGTGCTCAATAGAGCGAGCGCGGGTAAGAAAAATTTGAAAATCTTATTCATTGCTACTCTCCTTATCCGACCACGGTGACGGGAACGCTGGCGTGCATGACTAGATTGGCTGTAGAAGTGCCAAAGACACGTTTCACAAACCCCCCTTCGGATGTACGGGCAACAATGATTTGTTCGGCATTTTCTTCTTCGGCAACAGAATTCAGCAGGTCGGCGACATCTCCGTGTCGTACGATACCTCTGGCGGCGATTCCATCCGCGAGCAAAGAAGATACAGCAGGATTAACGACCCTTTCCGTAGCCATGACAATCTCTTCTTCACGGCGCTTGTGCCGTTCAGAGTTTTCTTCTGCTGTTTGAAAAGTGTAAGGCGACCATTCGATCACATAGACCACAAGTAATTCGCAATCACCGATAAGGTTAGCGAGCTTTTTGGCATAGGCTACGGCACGATCACCTGATCCTGTACCATCAAGACCTACGATTAATGTAGCAGGCATCTATTCCCCCTTGTTAGATATAGCTGTATTAGCAAGACCGCTTGGTACCTCCCTATTAAGCGCTCCTGTAAGACGGTTACAATTTTTCGATTTAGTGTTTAGTTGGTAACTTTTTGGTAACCATAACTTAAGAGATAAAATTTTGCGACATTTTTTACATTAAAGGGGGATTGCAATCTTTCGGGTTCTATCTCAGCAGTTACAAAATTATCTTTAATAGTTCGTCCTGGAACGAAGCATTTTACTGAGATAATCATCTACTATTGCACTCATAAACCGGATTTTAAGTCTGGTGGTGGGCTCATGATAGATGATGAAAAAGGTTAGAAATAGTGAAAACTCTCGAACACCCAAATCTCGTTATTGAAATAGGATTTCTCGCTTTGTTGGCGCTGCTTTGGGGATCGTCTTATCTCTTTATCAAAGTTGCGGTAACTGAAATTCCACCAATAACACTTATTGCCAGTCGTGTTTTTGTTGCGGCAGTTTTTCTGTCCATTGTGCTCGCCTTGAAAAGAGAGCGCTTACCGCGTGATCCCAAGACCTGGCGCATGCTGTTTGTACAGGCCATTTTCAACTCTATTGGCGCCTGGACGATCCTTGCCTGGGGACAACAATTCGTTGATAGTGGTTTGGCAAGTGTGTTGAACTCAACCTCTCCGATATTTGTCTTCTTTATCACTCTTCTTATTACCCGTCACGAAACCGTAAACGCTATGAAATTGTTTGGTGCGACCCTTGGCTTGCTTGGTGTGCTCTTTATCGTCGGGGTTGATGTGTTGAACGGATTGGGCCAACAGATCACAGGCCAACTTTGTGCCATCGCCGGAGCAATCCTCTATGCCTGTGCGGCTATCTACGGTAAAAGATTTGGCCATCTTTCAGCAACTGTGACATCTGCCGGGACAATGATTTGGGCGAGCGTATGTTTGGTTCCTCTCAGCCTTCTTATAGATAAACCCTGGACTTTGGAGCCTTCTCTTAAAGCACTGTCGGCAGCGCTTATCCTCGCTATTTTTTGTACGGGTATCGCTTTGTTGATTTACTTCCGGTTGGTAAAAACTTTGGGCTCAATGGGTGTTGCCAGTCAGGCCTACTTGCGCGCTGGTATAGGCGTACTGCTCGGTATCTTGTTCTTAGGTGAGGAAATATCGCTTATCGTAGGCATTGGTTTGCTTGCCGCTATCGTGGGTGTTGCCGCGATCAATATGCCAAAACGCGTTGCGGGTAATAAGAAATTATTGAGGCCTTAAGCTCGATCTTATTCCAAATAAACCTAGTTATAGTCAGCGGTCGACCTTGACACTATTCATGGATGTGTTCATTTTTTGTTCTAGTTGGTTCGTGCAAAATATTCCCTGATCCTACGTCACTTAAGTAAATGGAGGCATCTCCCCATGAGTACCCAAACTAAATCTGAAGTTTTCCGCGATCTTCATTCTAAAGATGGTCTTTTTGTGCTGGCAAATGTTTGGGATATAGGCAGTGCAAAAATGATGGCGGCGATGGGCTTTCCGGCTCTGGCGACCACCAGTGCAGGGTATGCATTTTCCCAAGGCAAGATTGATTGGGTCGGAGCCTTATCAAGGGACGAAATACTCCACCATGCCGGCGAATTGCTTCATGCCACGACCCTACCGATCAGTGCGGATCTGGAAGACGGGTATGGAGCGACACCGGAGGAGGTTGCGAAAACGGTCAAGCTTGCTGGCGAAGTGGGCCTCGCAGGCTGTACCATAGAGGATACAACAGGAAACCATGAATTTCCGATCTATGATTTCGGTCTGGCAAGAGAGCGAATTGCTGCGGCGGTGGAAGCGGCTAATGCTCTAGATCATCCCTTCATGCTCACGGCACGGGCGGAGAATTATTTGCATGGTCGTCCCGACTTGGATGACACGTTAAAACGGCTACAGGCTTTTGATGAGGCTGGTGCAGACGTGCTTTATGCACCGGGTTTACCTGATTTAGAAGCGGTTCGTACGGTGTGCCGCTCAACAGATAAACCGATCAATGTGGTGGCAGGCATTGGCCTTCCTGGCGTGACCTTGGAAAGTCTCAGAGATGCAGGGGTTAAACGGGTTAGTTTGGGGAGCGTCCTCGCCCGCACAGCTATTGGTGCTGCGTTGAGTGCAGCCAATGATATCTTGGAAAAAGGGGTTCTAAACGATGCTTTTGGAGCCGCGGCGACCTTTAGTCATATCGAAGGTTTGATCTCTGCCTCTTCAAGCGATTAGTAAGGTTTGGTAAGCCCTGCGACCCAGTTGCAAAATAAGGTTATGTCTTCACGCTTTTCAACGCCTTCGCGGACAATCAGAAAGTGCGATTGTTGTAGGGGGAAGCGGTGTTTAAGCGGGAAGATGAGTAAGCCCGCGTCGATATATTGTTTGGCAAAGCTTTCTCGAACCATGGTGCTGCCAACCCCTGACATGACGATCTGGAGGGCGACGAGGGATGAGTCAGCTTTAAGCCATTCCGGGGGCATTTCCAGATCAAGCCCGCAATGCTCTGACAGTTTGATCCAATCGCCTTCTGAGCCAATAATTTGGACGACTTCTGCCTTGGCTATTTTATCAATGGTAAGGTTACGGCCAAAGGATGCGGCGAAATCAGGATGGCAGGCTGGCGCGGCATATTCGTGGCCTAGGTGCCAGATATGGGTTTCTTGCCAATTTCCATGGCCGTAGCGGATATCAATATCGATACTTTCATCATCAAAACGATCCGCCCAAACCGTCGTAGTCAGTTGAACAAAAATATCAGGGTTATCAGCATGAAATTGCGCCAATTGCGGGGCCATAATAAGCGCCGCATATGAGATTGATGCCCTGACTTTGATCACACGTTTTTTCTTAGTGCCAAATAACCCCTTTGTAGCGGTTTCCATATCGACAAAAGACTTTCGAATGGGGTGGGCGTAGGCCTGTCCTATATCGGTGAGAACGACGCCCCGAGGCAGGCGCTCAAATAATTGGACCTTTAGGTGCCCCTCCAGCAATCGGATCTGTTGGCTGACCGCTGCTGGGGTCAGATTTAATTCAGCGGCGGCGGCTGAAAAACTACTGTGTCGTGCCGCAGCTTCAAAGGCTTTGAGCCAAGTAATGTGGGGTAGATTAGCCACTGCTTACCTTCAATGAAAATTATGTCTTAGGCTATAAAAGGGTTGTTTGAATTAATCCTAACCGCGTGCAAATCATTGTGCAACGCCGGGAAATATCGGTGCTACGAAAGATGCTGCGCGAGTAATTTAAACAATTGGGAAATCCGTCGACCTTGTGTCGAGGCTTTCAAGAGAGCCAGAACGATGATCACAGGAAATTATGATTACATTATCGTGGGTGCCGGATCGGCTGGCTGTGTTTTGGCGAACAAACTCAGCGAAAGTGGCCGCCATAAGGTGCTGTTGGTTGAGGCAGGGGGGACGGATCGAAAGTTCTGGATCAAAGTTCCGCTTGGTTATGGTTTTACCTTTTCAGACCCCAAAGTGAACTGGCGCTACAATGCCGAGAACGATCCTGGCTTAAACGGGCGTGGGGCTTACTGGCCCCGGGGTCGGGTCCTTGGCGGATCGAGTTCAATCAATGCCATGGCTTATTCCAGAGGCTTGCCTCATGATTTTGAGGATTGGGAAGCCTCCGGAGCCACCGGCTGGAATTGGGGGCAAGTAGAGCAGGCTTATGATGCTCTTGAGATCAACGATGAGTTTGGGGCCGATGGGAAACGACAGGTTCGGGGGGATGGCGCCCTTTGGGTCAGTGATCTAAGCGACCAGATGCACCCGTTTTCGCAACGGTTCTTACAGGCCGCGCAAGATATTGGTTGGCCCGTGACGGATAATTTCAATGGGCCTGAAAAAGAAGGCCTTTCTTTGATTCGTAGCACTGTACGTAAAGGGTTTCGCTGGTCGTCTGCTGATGCTTTTTTACGACCGGCCAAAAAACGATCAAACCTTCACGTGGTAACAAATGCTCTCGTAGAAAAGGTTATCGTTAGCGAAGGACGCGCGACCGGAATTCGGTATCGTATTGGCGATAAGGTCCATGAAGCCCTTGCAACCCGTGAAGTCATCCTTAGTGCCGGAGCGATCAACTCGCCTCAATTGTTACAACTCTCAGGTATTGGCCCAGTAGAATTGTTGAGACAACATAATATCGGGGTCGAACGAGATCTCTCCCAAGTTGGGCAGGGCTTACAAGATCATCTTGCAGTATCGCATTTTTATCAGGCGAATGAGCCGACCCTAAACAATAGGCTGGGTAACAAATTCGGTCAGTTATTAGCGGGCATGCAATATGTGTTGACCCGACGTGGGCCCTTGAGTGTACCGGTAAATCAGTGTGGCGGTTTCATCCGTTCGGATGTGGCGACAACGGGACCAGATGTTCAGGTCTATTGTAATCCAGCCTCTTATTCAGTACCCGCCTCGGGCCAGCCAAAAATGGATAAAGAGCCTGGATTTTTACTCAGCGTTCAACCTTGCCGCCCGACCAGCCGCGGAGAAATCAACATTGCCTCTGCCAATCCATCCGACGCTCCGATAATTCAACCAAACTCTCTTGCGACAGAACACGATCAATATATGGCTATCAGGGCGAGTAAGTTGCTTCAAAAATTAGCAACATCACCGACTATTACCAAGGTCACTCAAAAGCGTGTCGCTCCCGATATCATGACAATGACCGATGCGGAGTTACTGGATAACTTTCGCGCCCGAGCGGGAACAGTGTTTCATCCTTCTTGCACCTGCCGCATGGGACGTGACGCAACTGATTCCGTGCTGGATGCGCGCCTGCGGGTCCATGGTATCAGGGGCTTGCGGGTGGTCGATGCCTCGGCTTTTCCGAATGTGACCTCGGGCAATACCAATGCCCCGACGATAATGCTCGCGAGCAAAGCAGCTAAAATGGTGTTGCAAGACGCAGAAATGTCAGTCTGAATAAGAACTTAAAATGACGATGAACAGGAAGATCAAATGCATCTGGAAAAAATAGAAACATTTGTCGTAGGTAATCCGCCCCCGCGTCACGGCGGTCGCTATTTCATTTTTGTCCGCTTGACCACGGCTTGTGGCATTTCTGGTGTAGGGGAGATTTACAACGCCACCTTTGGTCCAGATCTCTGTGCGGCAATGGCACAAGAGGTGTTTGAGCGTCATTTTTCTGGCAGCGATCCCCACCACATTGAAAAGCTGTGGCGAGAAACTTACGGGGCAGGTTTTACCCAGCGCCCTGATGTCACTGTCATGGGCGTGCTTAGTGGGCTGGAAATGGCGTGTTGGGATATTGTTGGTAAAGCAGCAGACAAGCCCGTTTATGAGCTTTTGGGCGGTAAAGTCCACGAACGCTTGCGCAGCTATACCTATCTCTATCCCACCACGGGTGATGTCTATCCTGATCCAAACGTGCCAAATGTATATAACGATCCAGACATCGCGGCCCAAACCGCTTTGGAGATGGTGGACAAAGGCTTTACCGCGGTAAAGTTCGATCCTGCTGGGCCATATACGATCTATGATGGTCACCAACCTCGTCTGGAAGATTTGGAACGCTCTGAGTTGTTCGTAAAGCGCATTCGTGAAGCTGTGGGCACCCGCGCTGATCTTTTGTTTGGTACTCATGGTCAGTTCACCGTATCGGGTGCCAAGCGCATGGCACGTCGGCTTGAGCCGTACGATCCACTTTGGTTCGAAGAACCGATCCCGCCGGAAAATCCAGCTGATATGGCAGAGGTTGCCCGTTTTACGTCTATCCCCATTGCAACGGGTGAGCGGCTTTGTACCAAACATGAGTTCGCACGACTGCTCGAAGCAGGGGCTGCGTCTATTTTACAAATGGATTTGGGGCGTGTTGGAGGCCTTCTGGAAGCCAAAAAAATTGCTTCTATGGCTGAAACCAGATCAGCTCAGATTGCACCGCACCTTTATTGTGGACCAGTGGTTGCTGCGGCGAACATCCAGATCGGCACCTGTAGTCCGAACTTTTTGATCCTTGAATCAATCGGTACTTTCGACGGGCCTTATACTTCGTTCCTGAAAGGCTCGATTACCTGGGAATATGGCTATGTGATCCCCCCAACCGCTCCAGGACTTGGGGTTGAGCTAGATGATGCGGTTATCGCAGCCAATCCATACACAGGTAAAGAGCTGCATATTGAGATGGCAACTGAAGCCGTCGTACAGTAGCGCAAATAATAACTGCCTAAAACCCTAGAAGACGAGATCAAAAGCAATGAAGAACCTGAACAAATTTTATATCGATGGTGCTTGGGTCGATCCACTTACGAGCACGGTCTTTCCGATCATGAACCCTGCCACTAATTCCCAAATTGGAGAAGTCGCACTGGGCAGCGAAGATGATGTAAATGCGGCTGTTGCTGCAGCCAAGCGAGCTTTTGAAACTTTTTCAAAAACAACTAAGGCTGAACGTCTCGCGTTATTGGAACGGTTATTAAAAATTGCTAAAGCTCGCAATGAAGAGATGGCCCAGGCGATTACTGCGGAAATGGGCGCACCGATTTCAATGTCCCGTGATGCTCAGGCCGGTTGTGGTATCGGACATATTCAGAGTTTTATTGATGCTTTGAAATCTCAGGAAACGCACAAAACTCTTCCTAGTGGGGATGTTCTCATTCGCGAACCTATTGGTGTTTGTGGGTTGATTACGCCTTGGAACTGGCCGATTAACCAAATCGCTCAAAAGGTAGTTCCAGCCTTGGCAATCGGGGCGACTTGCGTGTTGAAGCCTTCGGAATATACACCGCTTTCTGCAGAGTTATTTGCTCAAATGGTAGATGAAGCTGGATACCCGGCGGGGGTATTAAACCTCGTCTATGGGGATGGTGTAACCGTGGGGTCGGCGATGTCACGCCACCCGGATATTGCAATGATGTCTTTTACAGGATCGACCCGTGCGGGTATTTTGGTATCCAAAGATGCAGCTGAAACTGTGAAACGCGTCACGTTGGAGTTGGGCGGGAAATCACCCAATTTGGTGTTTGCCGATTGTGATTTGGAAACCCGGGTTAAAGCATCAGTGATGGAGTGTTTTTATAATACGGGGCAGTCTTGTAACGCACCCACCCGCATGTTGGTAGAACGCAGTTGTTATGAGCGAGCTCTAGTGATTGCCAAGCAAACAGCAGATGCACAAAAAGTTGGAGATCCTTCGCAAGCTGGCGATCATATTGGGCCGCTCTTTGATAAGCTCCAATATGATCGGGTTCAAACTATGATTGGGGTCGGAATTGACGAAGGTGCGCGTCTCTTGGCAGGCGGATCAGGTAAACCAGAAGGTCTGGAAGCCGGATGGTACGCCAAGCCAACTATCTTTGCTGATGTGAACAACGACATGCGCATTGCCCGCGAAGAGATTTTTGGTCCTGTTCTGGTTATTATCCCGTTTGATAGCGAAGACGAAGCCATATCTATCGCAAATGATACTGATTTTGGTCTGGCTGCTTACCTGCAAACCGGGGATGCCGCACGCGCTATGCGCGTCTCAGATCAATTGCGTGCTGGGGCTGTCGCTATTAACGGCAAAGGCAGCAACTACGGCTCGCCGTTTGGCGGGTACAAACAATCCGGCAATGGTCGTGAAGGCGGTGTCTTCGGGCTTGAGGATTATCAGGAGTTAAAGGTGCGCTGTCCTATCTAAACTTTGTGGGAGTGGGTTGGTTTTTGCTACAAAGTTATCGTGACATTTCTGGGTGTTAAGCGATAACGATCTTCTAAACAGTGATTACAGGTAAAGTCGTGATCTTAATCAGCTGAGTCTGTTTGACGCGGTTTAATAAAGCGCCGCGTCAGCAACAGGCCAAAAACCGTGCCGAAAATTGCGAGTGCAGAATCTTTCTGCGCGTCGAATATATCGCCCTGGGTGCCAAGGTAGGCCATCGCTGCCTCGGGGCTGACGACGATAGCCACGATCCATTCAATGATTTCAAATATAGTGCTTGATGTGGCTATAACGGCGAAGGCTACAAACCCGCTCAAACGAAATCCGGCACCCATATAACGGAACAAAATTTCACGCGCGGGATAGAAAATGAGGACGCCGAAACAGAAATGAACAATCCGATCGAAATGGTTGCGATCAAGTGAAAAAGAGTCTTGCAACCAGAAACCAAGCGGGACTTCGGAATAAGTGTAATGGCTTCCCACAGTGTGGAGCATCAGAAATATAGTGATTAAAATATAGGATAGATCCGATAATGGTCTGGTTCTGTAGAAATAAGAGAGTAGTCCAACAGTCACGAATACAAGTAAGTTTTCGAGGAACCAGTCGAAGCGGTTCACTGGGGAGATCGCGGCGACCAACCAGACAAGAGCAAAGAGTGTTGCTAGTCCCTGTAACAATCTATTGGACAGGAAGCGGTGCACAACGCGATCTGATGCAGTGGTCAGCATTGGTTGCACCTGTGACTGTTAATCGGTCGTATCCTCAAGACGAAGTTGCCAATGAGGAGAACTTTATCATTAGGCAATCACAGGTGCAAATGAAGTGATCTGTCTGCATTCGGAGCAAGATCCGCTGATAAATTTGTTGGTTCAGAGCTCGAAATTGAATATATCACTGCCACCAATCACTTGAGAATTCCCAAGGTACTTTCGGACTTGGGGGTCGATTATTCGTGATTCTGGATCATACAGCCCAACCATTTTAAGGGCTTCTTTTAAATCGGCGTTGGGACCAAGGTACTTCCATACTGATTTCGCCATATAGGGATGGCGACGTTGGCTTGAGACGCCAAATGTTACACCACGCATATAGGTGAGACGTGATCTGCTCATGGGGTAGAGCACGGTCTCGACAATGGCGTCTTTGGCGAGTTCTTGGTATTCAACGACAAAAATCCGGTTTCCGAGCCAGGCTGCCTGTCCTGCGTATTTGGAGAGGAAGAGCGTGTTGTCTTCGGGGTCGCGGCAACGTTCGATGGTTTTGCTTTCAACGGTGCCGTTCTTTTCTGTAAGCACGGTCAGCGCACACAAAATTTTGCCTTTCCAGCTAAAGGAATGGAAGTAGCTGAGATAGGCACCGAGGTATTTTGACAGGGGGCGGGTTTGACCTTGGAAAGCCTTGGAAAGTGGACTATGTGAAAAGCTGGTATTCTTAGATTTCTCCTGACGCTGAGTTATGACGTCGCTCAATTGAAATTCATCGTGCGGGAGGTATAAATCAGCCAGTCTGACTTCAAAATAATCACATATTTTGCGCATGTTTTTATGGGAGGGGGTTGAGGTTCCGCTGAGATATTTGCTGAACTGTTGGCGGTTTATTCCCATGGCCCGACATGCTTCGGAAACCGAGGCTTCAAAACTACATAATAAGCGCAAGTTTTCACAAAAATCGGGTTCACCGATCTCTGATTTACTGGTTCCAGTTTTACTAGTTTCGGTTTTACTGGCTTCAGGTTTTACCAACTCAAGAGCTCCCATTTGTAAATCTGTTCACTTTTCGGCTCCAGTTAATTGCTTCTACGGCCAACTTGTGAGCTCTGGAAGTTATTTATTTTTGCTTTGTAACACGTATTCTTGAAAATCTTAAGCTACTTTAAGCGAATTTAGCTAAAGAAAGCAAAAAGTAGCGCTCATGTGCGAAATTGTCTTTAAAAATGAGCCGAGTCACTCTTGTTCTCAAGGGTGAAGAACGTTGGACCAGAGGTATACGAAATATCCAGGCGAAACACCCGTCAGAAACATCAATCAATTAGATCCATAACAGGGGTCTTTAACAGGGCAGCCATTTTATTGGACATCCGTTCTCAGGGAGTGAGTACAAGTGAAGAAAACAAACATTGAGTGGACCAAAGTACCCGTCAGCAGACGTGGATTTTTACAAGGCGCTTCCGCACTTGGCTTGGTTAGCGCCACGGGCCTAGGTTTTGCCGGTTCGGCCTTCGCGGGTGGTTCAATTTTAAAGACAAGGGCTTACGCAGATATGCGTTCGTTGGACCCGGCCTTTTCTCAAGGTGTAAGCGACGAAGAAATCCAGGCTCCGATCTATAACAAGCTCATCCAATACAAACCCGGCAGCAAATGGGGCTGGCAGTTGGATGCAGCTGAAAGCATCGAGCAGGTAGACGACACTCATATCAACTTCGTGCTCAAAGATAACATTGGTTATACTAACGGTTTTGGCGCAATGACCGCCGAAGATGTGAAGTATTCATTTGAGCGCATCATCGATGACAAACTTGAATCCACCAATAAGCCCGACTGGAGCGCGTTGGATCACGTTGAAGTAACTGGCGAGCGCAGTGGTACCATCGTGTTGAAAAATGCGTTCTTGCCGTTGTGGAGCATCACGCTTCCCTACATTGGCGGTAACATCGTATCCAAAAAAGCCTTTGAGTCCGTTGGCGGTAAAATCGATACCACACCAGTTGCGACCTCTGGTCCTTACATGCACAAGTCCTGGGAGCCAAAACAGAAAACAACCTTGGTGCGCAACCCGGATTGGAAGGGCGATCCAGCCGCTTTTGACGAAATCCAGATCTATCCGATCGATGATGAAAAAGCATCAGAAATCGCCTATGAAGCCAGCGAAATTGACTTCACGCGGGTGAGCCTTGATTCCCTGCAACGTTTGAAATCATCACCGCCGGAAAACTCCACCGTCGCTGAATTCCCATCGCTGTTTTACGTTTGGGTCGGCATGAACCTGAACAATCCAAAACTTGGAAACCTCAAGCTGCGCCAGGCTATTCAATACGCCATTGATGTGCCTTCTATCATGCAGGCCTCTTATTTTGACGGCGCGTCACCTTCCACGGGTATTATCGCGCCAGGTCTGTCAGGTCACCGCGCGCAATCTCTTACTGGAGCTGCGGCCAATATTGATAAAGCCAAGCAACTGTTTGATGAGTCAGGAGAGAGCAATGTTTCTCTGACTATTGATGTGCTCAACAAGTCAACCAACGTGACTACGGCCCAGATCATTCAGGCAAACCTTGCAGCTATTGGCATTACGCTGGATGTACGCCTTCACGAAGCGGCGACGTTCTGGAACCTTGGTGGCAATGAAGATCTAGAATTGATCCTCAACCGCTATTCCATGACCCCGGATCCGTTCTATGCCACATCGTGGTTTATTTCTGAACAGGCAGGTGTCTGGAACTGGGAACGCTTTGCCAGCGAAGAGTTCGACAAACTTCATACCGACGCACAGGGTGAAAAAGATCCGGCCAAACGCGATATGATGTATCGCCGCGCTCAGGATCTCATGGAAGAAAGTGGGGCGTATAAATTTATTACCCATGAAGCGACTTCCAACATTTACCGAAACTCAATTACCCCTGCGTTGAGGCCGGATGGATTGCCGCTTTATCGGTATTTCAACAAGGCTTAATCGTTCTCCCTAGGCGGGTGGTGGTTTGTTTTATTGGCTGCCACCCGTTCTTTTTGGATCTATTTATTGGCATGAAAGACCGTCGTAATGCTGTCTTACATACTTAGGCGACTTGGCCTGGCAATGGTGATTACGGTGCTGGCCGTGACGCTGCTTTTTTTAATCATTCACATGATCCCAGGTGATCCCGTTAGCACGATGTTGGGGCCCCGCGCTTCACCTGAACTGCGCGCCGCACTGGAAGAGCGCATGGGCCTTAACCGTCCTTTGTTTGTGCAGATTGGTCTGTTTTTTTTCAACATGCTGAACGGGGATTTGGGAACAGACGTGTTCTCCAATCGTCAGGTTACCGATATTGTGCTTGGTCAGTTGCCCTATACCCTAACGCTGATCCTCAGTTCCATTACCTGGTCGGCAACTCTGGGCATTACCTTGGGGTGTTATTCTGCTGCAAACCGGAACTCTTTGGCTGATCGCCTGACCGGTATTCTTTCTGTCAGCATGATTGCGGTACCGGCATTTGTAGTGTCGCTTTATTCCCTGCTGATTTTTGCGGTTAACCTAAAATGGTTCCCCGCTATTGGCGCAGGAGAGCCAGGTAATTTTTCCGATCAGCTCTGGCATCTGGTTTTACCTAGTCTTGCCATTGGTCTTTCGTGGGTTGGGTACATCGCGCGATTGGTGCGGGCATCGATGTTGGAAATCATGGGCGAGGGCCATGTGCGAACCGCACGATCATTTGGCCTACCAGAGCGCTGGATTACCTATAGCTATGCTCTCCGGCTTGCAATCTTGCCAACGGTTACGGTTATTGGTGTCGGCATGGGGTTCTTGCTATCAGCGGCGGTCTTTACCGAAATCGTGTTTTCCCGCCCGGGTTTGGGCAAGCTGGTGATCGATTCAATAACCACACGGAACTATCCCGTTGTCATGGGGGCGGTGTTGTTTTCAACCCTGATCTTCGTTGCTTCGACCACATTGGCCGATATTGTAAACGCGGTTCTTGACCCGCGTGTGCGATCTTCGAAATAGGACGGATAGCATGAGCGAACCTATAAAAAATAATTCAGAGATCGTCGAAATTTTCCGCCATCTCATCCGCGATCAGCTTGGTCTGTTGGGCTTGATCATCGTCGTCCTTATTATTGGCAGTGCGATCTTCGCACCGCTTATTGCACCTTACGATCCCATTGCCATGAATATCCCTGATCGCATACAGGGACCAAGCTTTGCTCATATTTTGGGTACGGATCAGTTGGGACGCGATACTTTTTCTCGAGTGATTTACGGTGGACGTGTCGCCCTTCAAGTTGCCCTGCCAACCATCGCTGGCGCGCTTTTTCTTGGTCTATTGCTTGGTATGATCGCGGGTTACGGCCCTAAGTGGCTCGACAACTTGATTCTGCTCTTTTTTGATACTGTGCGCTCTTTTCCAACTGTGATGTTTGCCCTTGCTGTTGTTGCCCTGGTTGGTCCTAGTCTGAACACAGTTATCATGGTGATTATGGCAACATCAATTCCCACTTATGGTCGCGTGGTCCGGACAATGACGCAATCGATTAAAACCAGCGAATTTATCACGGCCGAGCGTTCCTTGGGCGCATCAACTGTCCGCATCATGGGCGTTCATATCTTACCAAATGTGTTGGGACCGCTCGCGGTTTTGGCGGCGATGGATATTCCGACAATCGTTGGACTTGAGGCTGGCCTGAGTTTCCTCGGAATGGGAGTGAAACCCCCGACGCCTTCGTGGGGATCCCTACTCAATGATGGCTATTCCCTGCTTCGCAATACCCCATGGCTCATTATCGCGGGTGGTATCCCTCTGATCTTGATAACTCTCGGGTTTACCTTCTTGGGTGAAGCATTGAGAGACGTTGTCGATCCTAAATTGCGTGGACGTGGAGGGTCAAAGTAATGCCAGATCTATTACAATCCGAAGTATTACCGGAAACTTCCGATAATGTTCTCGATATTCGAGATCTCTCGATTAATTATGGCACCCCGCGTGGAGAACTGCAGGCCTTACGTCATGTCTCCATGTCCATTGGCAAGAAGAAGATCGTTGGTATCGTCGGCGAAAGTGGGTGCGGGAAATCGACCCTGATCTCTGCGATCATTCGCTTGATGGCATCGAATGCCACGGTTCAATCGGGTGAAATCTTGTTCAAGGATCAAGATCTGCTTGGGCTCAAAGAAAAGCAGATGCGAGCCCTACGTGGCATTGATATCTCTATGGTGTTTCAAGATCCGATGCAGACCCACAATCCGGTTCTAACCATCGGGCGACAAATGGTTGATATTCAGTATCGCGACAAGCTGTCAAAAGCGAATAAGAAAAAGCGCGCGGCGGGAATGTTGGCCTTGGTTGGCATCCCCGATCCCGAAGCTCGGCTTAACCAATACCCCTATGAATTTTCCGGCGGTATGCGCCAAAGAATTGCCATTGCAATGGCCTTGATGGCCAAGCCTGATCTGCTGATTGCGGATGAGCCGACAACGGCGTTGGATGCAACCCTTGAGGTCCAAATCATCAAACGACTGGAAGAACTACAGGACGAAATCGGTTGTTCGATCCTCTTTATCTCGCACCATCTCGGCGTCATTGCCGAGCTCTGTGATGAAGTCGTGGTGATGTATGCGGGTGAAGTTATCGAACAGGGTTCTGTGCGCGATGTGTTTCACAATCCAGCCCACCCTTATACGGCAGCGTTGTTGAAATGTGACCCCGGTCATATCAAAGAAAAAACCCGCAACCTTCCGACCATTCCGGGGGAAGTCCCGGATCTGGTTGATCTGCCATCTGGCTGTATCTATCAACAAAGGTGCACCAAAGGGTTTGCGCGCTGTCAAAGCGAACGACCAGCGTTCAGGCAGATAAACGGATCCCACGGGGTAGCTTGCCATCTGACTGAAACAGATCTGTCTAAAGAAACCAGCCAGCAAAACGAAGAGGGCATAACATCATGAATGCACTTCTTGAAATCGAAGACGTCTTTGTCAGCTTTGGTGTACGTGGCAAAGGGTTGACGGGCAAGCGAGGTAGTATAGATGCCGTCTCTGGTGTTAGTCTTAACATCGAACAGGGTAAAACCTATGGCATCGTAGGCGAGAGTGGTTCTGGTAAGACAACATTGGCTCAAGCCGTCACCGGACTTCATCATGCCAGTGAAGGATCAATTCGTTATCGCGGACAAGAGTTACGTGACCTGCCCGAAGCGAAATTCCGTCCGCTGCGCAGTGAAATTGTGATGATGTTCCAAGATCCGATTGGCAGTCTTAGTCCACGTCTCACCATTAGATCCTTGATCACAGAGCCTTTTCGCATTCAAGGCATGAAAGATCGTGATCTTGATGCCGAGGCCAGTCGGTTGCTTAAAATGGTTGGTCTGCCACAAGAATTTGCCAACCGTTATCCCTACCAGATTTCAGGCGGGCAGGCGCGACGGGTTGGCGTGGCTCGTGCTCTGGCGCTGGAGCCAAAACTACTGATTGCGGATGAGCCGACAGCGGGACTGGATGTATCGGTCCAAGGCGAAATGCTCAATCTCTTGGCCCGTTTGCAAGACGAGTTGGGCCTGGCGATTATGATCATCACTCACAATTTGAATGTCGTGCGTCATATTACCGACACTGTCGGCATCATGTATCTTGGCAAGCTTGTGGAAGAGGGACCAACCGAAGAGGTTTTTGCCAATCCGCAACACCCTTATACCTTGGCACTTCTGGCTGCCAATCCTGAGCCCGATCCTGATGCCAAGTTAATGCGGATCGAACTCAAGGGTGAGCCGCCGAGTATCTTGCAACGCCCTTCTGGCTGTGAATTTCACAATCGCTGTCCCTTTGTTCAAGCTAATTGTCACCAAGATGTCCCCCAATGGTCTAATTCTGAATTAGGTGGCGCACATCGTTGTCATTACCCTCAAATCTGGAAGAATAATCAGGTCGTTTAAAATGAGTACAGAAAACAAAATCTTCACCAACGGTCACATTATGACCGTCGATAACAACAACAGAGAAGTTGAAGCAGTTGGCATTTGTGGTGACCGTATTATCTCTGCTGGCAGCTTCAATAAAGTCCAAGCCGAATTACCAAAAGATGCAACGGTTATTGATCTCCACGGTAAAACCATGATCCCGGCTTTTATCGATCCACACGGCCACTTCCCCGATCCCGGATTTATTGATCTCTATCGGGCTGACCTTGCGTCGCCACCGCGTGGGGAAAGCACCTGTTTAGCTGATGTATTTCGTCTGGTCGGGGAAAAGGTCGCCCAAACACCTGTTGGTGACTGGGTGATGGGCGCCGCGCTGGATCACACGTCGCTGGTTGAAGGCCGAATGCCTAACCGGGATGAGTTGGATAGGATATCAACTGAACATCCTATCTGGGTTATCCATGCCTCTGGCCATTGCGGATCTGCCAACTCACTGGCTCTGGAGCGACAAGGCATTACTGAAGATACCCAGGATATCCTCGGCGGTCGTTTCCTGCGCGATGCTAAGGGGCGGCTCAATGGTCAGATAGAGGGTATTTCTGCCATGGCAGAGATGGGGGACACCCATTTTCTGATTAACTCGGAACGGTTTCGCGAAGGGTTTGATACTTGCCGTGCGGAATACCTCCGCCATGGCGTAACACTGGCCCAAAATGCCTGGGCGCCGACCTCGCTTTTAGAAATGTTTGCTGAAGTGGCGGAACAAGGTGATCCGGGCATAGACCTTGTGGTTTTACCAATTGCCGAGATCGAGCCGGAGTTTTCCACGACAGGTCTGGGCGCGCACTGGCCGGATGATACCTATATTAAGTTGGGCCCGCGCAAGCTTTTTACCGATGGTTCGTTCCAGATGCGCACGGCTTATCTAACTGAGCCCTTTTTTACCGCGCAAGATGGCGGCACACCGGATTGTGGTTTGCCTTATGTGGAGCGCGAAGTGCTTTTTTCCGAGATCAAAAAACTGCACGACATGGGCTTTCAGATACATACCCATTCCAACGGGGATGCGGGCAGTGACATGTTACTCGATGCCTTGGAGGCGGCGTTGCTAGCCAATCCAAGAAAGGACCACAGGCATACGCTTATTCATGGCCAGGTGTTGCGCGATGATCAGTTGGCGCGGATGCACAAACTGGGTGTGACCGTCAGCTTTTTCAGTGCGCACATCTATTACTGGGGCGATAAACACTACACAGATTTCTTAGGGCCTGAGCGCGCTAACAGGATTTCTCCCGCAGGATCAGCCGAGCGAGCCAAGGTGCGCTATACCATCCACAATGATGCTGCTGTAACACCAACCCGCCCGTTGCATCTGATGCATTGTGCGGTCAACCGAAAGACATCCTCTGGACGTGTCCTCGGCGAAGATCAACGCATCTCGGTCACAAGTGCCCTGCGGGCGCATACTATCGATGCCGCTTGGCAGGTGTTTCAGGAAAACGAACGTGGATCGATTGAAACGGGCAAACTGGCTGACTTCGCCATCCTCAGCGATGACCCCATCATGAGGTCAGATACTCTGGATCAGGTCCGGGTAGTGGAAACGATCCGCCGCGGGAGAACGGTTTGGAAACAGGGTTAGTGTAGAAATCTATTGGTACTGCCTTTTCGAAGGCGGTACCTAATATCTAAAGTCCAAGTTTTGCAGATAATTCGGCAAAGGCATCTGGAATTGCCTGTTTCAATTCTCTTTCCGTTTCTGAACTTTGCAGCCAGGGGGAGACGGCGAAGTAGAAGTGGGTCTTTTGTTCGAACTCTTCGATTTCCCGCCAAACCAATCCGGGGTTCTTCTGGCAGAAAAGTTCAGCGATCAAAACGTTACCAATATAAAGCGCATTAAACTCTTCGGCCATTTGCATGGCGAGGGTGGAGTAGGGTGTTTCAAGCAGGTTTTGGATCTGTAAATTGTGGCGGCGGAAGATGTCCTGATGCTCACTGTAGCAAGGATCACTTTTGGGGACTGAGATCATTTTCTGATTTTGCAGGTCTGCGACGGCCAACTGTGTTTTGTCTGCGAGAGGGTGCTTTGTGGGCAGGATGCAAACTTGACGGGCAGAGAGAAAACGTTGGTTCTCGATACTTTTGTGATCCAGTGGCCTGGTATGAAAGGCAACATCCGCACGATTTTCTGTCAAAGCAATGACGGAATCTTCTTGGGACGCGGATGTGACTTGAAAGTGCATGCTGGCTTGCCGTGGTAACTTGGTTAGCAAGTGAGGCAGCACCAAAGACGAATTTGAAAACGAGGCACAAATGCGCAGCTGATTGAGTTGCCGAGTTTGACCACGCCGCCACTTGGTGAAGGTTTTGTCGATCCCCGAAAGCAGGTCTTCGACATCTTCATACAGGATCTTGGCGCGCTCGGTTGGAAATACACGTCCGTTTTGGCGAATGAAAAGCTCAGTCTCAAAAGTGGTCTCGAGGCGCTGGATGTGTTGGCTGATCGAGGGTTGGGTCACGCCAAGCTTCCCTGCGGCTTTGGTAAGGCTTCCCGTCTCCATGACCGCCGCAAAAGCCTCAAGAGATTTCAAATAGGCGAGCTTGCTTTCTTTAAGGCTAAACATGGATGGTTTTGCGATGTTGCTCACACTTAAGGTCCTGTTCTTGGATTGGGTCTGTTGTCTGGTTCAAGGTCATAATTTTTAGCTTATGTATAGTGTTCACAATTAATTCTTACCTTAGGAGCAAAGAGCAAAGTGTAGGCAACCTACATTTGCGATGCTGTCCCAAAACTATGGTGACAGGTAAGGGGTAAGTGGAAGCGCTTTACAACGTTGCCAAACAAATTCATTAGGAGCTATGCTATTAAAACAACCTATAAGTTCATAAGTTTATTTTATAAGATTGTTGGCTACTCCGTAAAGCTGTAGCCATTGTTATCTGTGATTATTTGTATATCTCCGGTGATTTAATGGGAAATACTCTCTTCGCAGTTCTTGAAACTGATCTCTGAGTTTATAAATAAAATCTATAATAAGTGTTCACCAGTTAAAAGAATTCAATTAAATGCCGCCTATTCGTTACCACTAAAGAAAATATGACGCTCTAAATAGTTAGCCTAAATAGAATGCCCAACTAGATCAGCCAAATAAAATACAGGGAAGAATTTAATGTTTATTAGCCCCAAAAAGGCCGCGTTAGCCTTTGCCACTACCTTACTTACCTCGACCATACTTTCTGGCTCCCTCTCAGCGCAAGAAGCTGTTCAGCCTGAAGCCACCCATGCCGTGGTGGAAAAGCAGTCTGTTAAATCTGAAAAATTTATGGTGGCCTCGGCCAACCCAATCGCCACCCAAGTTGGCTATGAAGTGCTTGAGCGCGGTGGCACTGCTGCCGATGCTGCCGTTGCGGTACAGTTCATGCTCAATCTGGTGGAGCCACAAAGCTCCGGCATAGGTGGCGGTGCCTTTATGGTCTATTGGGATGCAAAATCCAAAACCCTGACCACTTTTGATGGTCGTGAAAAAGCCCCGATGGCAGCAACGCCAGACTATTGGCTAGGAGCAGACGGTCAGCCCGTGGGGTGGTTTGACGCCGTGGTTGGTGGTAAGTCGGTTGGCGTGCCGGGAACGCTGAAGCTGATCGAAACTGTGCAACAGCGTTATGGTAATCAGGATTGGGCGTCATTGATTGAGCCTGCCCGTGCCCTAGCGCAGGGTGGGTTCCAGATTTCTCATCGCATGGCGAGCTCTATTGCCAAGGCTGTGGGCAAACGCAAGCTCGAAGCTATGCCGGATACACGTGCATACTTCTTTGACAAGAACGGCAATCCTCTCAAAGCAGGGACTTTATTGCGTAATCCAGAATTTGCCGCAGCTCTTGCCATGATCCAAAAAGAAGGCTCCAAAGTTTTCTATGAAGGACAGATTGCTAAAGACATCGTTGCCTCTGTGAAAACAGAAGAAAACGGCGGTATTCTGACCATGGAAGATATGAAGGCTTATACCGTTGTTGAGCGTAAGCCTGCCTGTGCAGATTATCGGGGCTATGAAGTCTGCGGCATGGGCCCGCCATCTTCCGGGGCCTTGACCGTTGGGCAAATCCTGTCTGTCCTTTCAAACTATGACATTCCTGCCATGGGTCCGGGGGCCGAGAGTACGCACCTTTATCTTGAAGCCGCCAAGCTCGCCTATGCTGATCGTGGCCTTTACATGGCTGATAGTGACTTCGTGAAAATGCCCGAAGGCCTGCTTGATCAAGCTTATCTCAAAAGCCGTGCAGCCCTGATTGATCCAAACAAAGCAATGGCAAAAGCCGATGCAGGCACACCACCTTGGAAAGAGGCAAGCATTTATGCGCCTGATACCCAGCTCGAGCGTCCGGGAACCAGTCACTTCTCCATCGTTGATGCGCAAGGCAACGTAGTGTCAATTACTACAACCATCGAAACCGGCTTTGGTTCACGGGTTATGAGTAACGGCTTCCTGCTCAACAATGAGCTTACCGACTTCTCCCGCGCGCCGGAAAAAGACGGCAAGCCGATTGCCAACCGCGTAGAAGGTGGCAAGCGTCCGCGCTCTTCCATGGCCCCGACCATTGTCCTCAAAGACGGTGCGCCTGTACTGGCAATTGGCTCTCCCGGTGGATCGCGGATCATCAATTACGTGGCCCAGTCCATCATTGGTATTCTTGACTTTGATATGGACCCACAAGTCGCGATCAGCCAGCCGCACATCGTCAACCGCAACGGTGCCACCGATGTTGAGGAAAACACCGATGCCATCGTCATGATCCCGGCGCTGGAAGCACTCGGCCACGAAACCAAAGTGCGCGACCTGAACTCTGGCTTGCACGTCATCCAAATCAAAGACGGCGTTCTCATCGGCGGGGCCGACACCCGCCGCGAAGGCACGGTGATGGGAGACTAAGACGCCTCCAATAATGTTTGAAGGAATACCGGGCCTGCTTTAGGCTCGGTTTTCTTTTGTGAAATTGACCTGTTAAAAAAAAATTCTATCGGGGTAGGGTGTGAAGAGAGTACTTTTAGCAATACTTTTGATCTTATTGGTACTTTTCGGCTGGAAAATCTACATAGTAGATGAGGCATTTTCTCCAGAATGTGAAGGTCCAGGTTTTGACGATCTTAAAAATACGACAATCACTTCAATCAAAGTGATCGAATATCCTGAACTAGATCCGAATTCTCCCCTCAGTGAAGGCCTCACTATAACTCTAGAAGATGATAATATGTATCGGGATGACTCATTTTCCCTAAATATCAAGTTCATCCATATTGACGATGAGGCAATAATTCGGGAAATCAAAGCCTTTATCCTAGAGCGGGAAGGCATACTGGAGGCCCAGTTCTTTACTGTTCCTCACGGAGCTAAGGATATCGAATTTTTAAGTAACGAAGAGGTTGTTGTTTCAATAAACTATTGGGGTTTCTTTTATAAGACCTCTGCCTGTCATAATGGGATCATTAGCTTAGATGAAACAGAAAGTAAGTATCTGAATAGCCTTTTGGATGGTAAGGGCATGTAAAACTTTAACGAGGGAAGTTGAAAATTAGATTGGATCCACCGGACAAACAAACACTATATGATCATATGCATATTGAATTCGGCAATAAAAGAACATTTGATCGGAATTTGAAACCTGTCAACTATAGAAGCCCAGATGCACATATTGAAATACAAGGACCTTGAAGATGGTTACCGATTTATTGGGATACGAATTCGCAGATAATGTTGTTGAAGCGTTTTTTTATGACTCTGATGCAAAAGTAATCGAAATGTATTTTGATTACATCTATGAAGATAAAACTATTGAAAAACCCTGTAAGCTTGTAATCAGCCAATGGAAAGATGCTCGAAGTAAGCAGCATGATATAGGAGTACATGAATCTCTAGAATCTCATTTGGGTATCATAAGCATGATATTAGATGTAGAGATCCAAGGTAATAGGTTGGTGATGATCATCAATACAATTGATGGAAGGTATATAGAGTTAGTTTTTACGTCACCCGAGGTGAAGGTAGATTTTGATAATTTAAAAAGGTGAGATAAATAGCCCCCCTAATAATATGCTTAGGCATTGAAGAGGAATTCTTGTTCCAGCTTCAATTTATTTTCTCTCTGGAAAACGTAACGGTGGCATCTTTGGAATAATTTTCAATGCTTCGCAGGTGGCGAAGGGCGTAGCCGTTATTATAAGTCAAATCATGTACACCGTGGTTTTAAATACAAACGCCAGTATCGCCGTTTTCAACGTAATAATTCCCACTCTTATTATAATAAGCACAATCGTCATCGTTCTTATTCCAATTCAAGGCGTCATCACCGCCGTTAAGGTGAAGCGGATGGATAGCCATTTAATAATAGCGTCTAGTGGAATGCCGGCATACTTTAGGCTCGCTTTTTTAATCATATATGAAGCAATTCCAGCCACACTGAAAAAGCAATTATCATTTGGCTAAGCTCTGTCTTACCGCGAGAGAAATCGAAATTATAACCTTGATGTTCCGAACACTCTTTTCGTTGTTATTTGGCTTTATGCTCTGCTTATGGAGTAGCCTCGCTTCTGCCGCAACTCTACAGGTCAGCGTCTTTGATCTTCATCCCTTTGGCGGTCGGGATGCCGAGGGGAAGGTTGTTGGGATTATCCCTGAAATTCTTCAAGAGATCGCTCAGGAAAACGGGCTTGATCTCAATGTGAGGGTGGTGCCGTACAAGCGGATGTTTTACGAGCTTGAGACCGGGGACACCGATTTTGCGATATTTTTCAGAACACCCAAAAGCGAGCAGATCGCTACGCCAAAAGTTCGAATTTATACCCTGCGCAATATTGTTGTCGGCAAGCGGGGAATTGATCTCTTGGCATATGGCGACCTTTACAGGCACACAATTTCTGTGCCGAGGGGAACTTTTTATCAAGAAAAATTCGATAATGATCTCGTCTTGAAAAAAACACTTGTTCCAGGATTTTCCAATGCGGTCAATCAGCTGTTACAGGATCGTACAGAGCTTGTGGCGGGACCAGAAATATCTATAGCCTATCATTTGAAAAAGCTAGGGTCTTCAAAGGGTATTTTGGGGAAATCTTTTTTCCTAAGCAATAGGTCTGCCTGGTTACAGGTTTCCGAAAAGTCAAAAAACCTGACCCCGGAAACTCTCAAAGTTCTTATCGATACGGTCAATAGTCTTCATCAAAACAAGACCATCGAAAATATCATGCTAAAGTATAACTAGTGAATTTGAGAAAATAGAACCCGTCTCAAAAGCTGAAACGGGTCAGATCAATTGCTTTTGGGTGTTCATCAAGTGACATATATGAGGATAGTCGTTGACGACCTTCCGGCGGCAGATGGTCGATTTGATGATTTTATCTTAAGTAACTGAAATAAAATGTTATTTACCTCGAGGAACAGTACTTTTGTTCCTCGAGTATTCTTGATGGCTCAAGTTCATTAACGACTTTAGCCCTGAAGCTTATACAACCCTTTACAACTTAGCGTCATTGCCTGGAATGATACGTACCACGGGGCCCATCAGTTTTTTGAGGCCCACACTATGATGTTCGATGTGGGTTGATTTTCTGAAAACATCGGTACAGAAGGTTTTTTCAAGCTCAACTATGTCGACACAATAACTTGCTTTGTCGGATACTTTCCAAATACCCGTGATTTTGCCACTTGGCATCTGGGCTGCAAAGCGGCCATCTTGCCCATAGAAGAAAGGACTGAGGCCGCCTTTTCCAAAAGGCTCTCCAGGAACAATATCAACGTAGACCGTGTTCCCTTTCAGATAACCATCCAGTTCTGCCCCAGTTAATTTTTGTGCGGTTTCGGCAGAAGCAAAAGATGCCCCGAGTGTGATGAGTAAGGCTATAGCGGTGGTAGATGTGATTTTAGTGTCCAGCATTTTCGATCCTCAGGTTTTATGATTAATCGGGAGCTTGTGGTTTTTTGAGAGCACTGAAAGAGGATCACATAAGTAAAATTATAATTATAATTGATATTTTTTATATTCTATATAACTATTTGGTTATGATAGAGATGCGATTACTACACGCCCTTATTATTCTCGCGGAAGAACGCAGTGTTACTCATGCTGCTGAGCGCCTTTATATTACGCAACCTGCCATGAGTGCCACGTTGCGCAAACTCCGTGAAACATTCGGGGACCCCTTGTTTGTTCGTTCAGCCAGTGGATTGGTCATGACAGAACAGGCAGAACAGGCTCTTGTTCAAGCGAAGCAAATTGTCGGTTTGATGGATACCCTTGAACAGGATTTTAGTAGTTTCAATCCTGTACAAGATCCTTTGTGCCTCCAAATTTCAGCGTCGGATTTTGCTCATTCTGTTATTTTGGCAAAGATCATGCGGATGTTGTTAATTGAAGCACCTAAAACCAAGCTGATCATGCATCCTCTTCAATTGAATTCTCTAGAGCACTCACTGGACAATGGTTCAATAGACTTGGCTATATTGCCAGAGTTTCTGGCACCATCAGGGTCCCAAAGGCGCAAAATATTTGAGGAAGACTTTGTTTATTTAATGCGCCGAGGTCATCCTTTGGAGCGGGAGAATCTGACGATGGAATTGCTGGCCAGGTGTGTGCATTTGCGGGTCGTGCCCAATCTTTCGCACCGTAACAACAGGGTCGATAGAGCTTTTAAAGCCGCGGGGTACGTGAGGGATGTGCGTTTGACCATCAATAGTTATAATACAGCCGCAGATATTGTGGCAGGATCGGACCTTGTCGTTTTGTATCCTCGGGGGATGATGGCGCAACTTACAAATGACTTTGTGGCACACGAAGTCCCTTTTGTCTTAAAACCCGTTACCATGTGTCTGGTTTGGCACCCGAGAAAACAAACCTCGCAATCACATAGCTGGGCAAGAAAGTTTATTGCCCGAGCTGCTAAACAAGCCTACGGAAATTTAGAAGTATCTAGTTGAGATAGGTTCCTGAAGTGCGAGTATTAGGCAAAATCCACCTCACTTACAAAGCACCGGACTTGAAATAGCCCGATGCTTTGTCGGTAAATTTAGGTCTTTAATTGTTCATCAAGTGGCTGCCGTGGGGATTATCGATCACCATTTTCCAGCTGCCGTCGGCTTGCTGGCGGAGCACGGCGACCGAGAGGCCGGATTGGGTAATTTCCTGGCCGTCGGGTGTTTTGCCGAGCATGGACCAGGGAGCGAGATGGACGGCGATATCTCCGGCGACGATGACCTCATGGCCACTATAGGTGAATTGTGGGTTGATTGCTGAGAACTCGGCGAAGATCTGTTTGGCGACAGCGGGGTCGGTGACAGCAGTGCCGGGCTCAAACATGATTGCGGCGCCTTTCTCATAGGTCGACATTACCTCATCGAGGTTACCCGCTTCGAAGTTGGAGGTCATTTTCTCGATTAAAGAGAGAACATTAGTTTGCTCCGATGTCACTGGGGGTGTCATTTGTGTCGTCGTTTCTTTCGTCATGGCTTTGTTTCCTTTGGTTTGTGTATCAGATGTAAATGTGTCTGCGAGGGTGATTGTTGGCAGGGAATTACTTGAAAAAAGGCCGAACAAAATTACGCCCAAAATATGGGTTTTCTTGAACATTTGTGTCTCCGTTAAGGGGCTATGTAAGCGATATGGTTAGTGGATCAAATCAGATCCGTTATTGTTACCAGGCGGCGTACCGGATGGAGGTTTTTGTTTTACTGGTGAAATGTCTGGATCAAGGATCTCAGATAGTCGGGCAGCAAAATCATCAGGGCTGACAAATTCAGGTGTCGCGCGTTGAAGTTTGAGGGTTCTGAGCTCTTGTTCCAGTGATTTAACGCCTGAAATCACACTGTTATAATCTGGGGCGCATTTAGTGGCATATGTTGGTGCACGCCCGTCTTCTTTTTTGGGAATGCGGCCAAGTTCTCTGGCCGCAGGTAACCTGCGTGGACAACTGCACTTGGCGGATTCATTGGCGATCCCGCAGTGGTTTGTGGTAAAGGCAACCACATCATTTCTGGCCCGTGACAGACGCTTTCTGAAATTGGCTTTGCTTAAGCCAAGGACTTCGGCGGCCTCGGCCTGATCGAGATCAAGAATATCACCGAGAACATAAGCCAATCTGTGTTTGAGGTCGAGGCACAGCAGCATGGCCATGGTACAGGAAATGCGCAGTTCATTGAGCCAGACTTCGTCTTCACCAGAGGGCGTACGGGAAGTCGTCGATTCTGGCACCAACCCACTTTCGAGGTCGTGGCGGAACATCTCAAAGTTTAGGCCAAGATCGCGGTTACGGACTTTTTTGGCAGTGATGAGATAGTTCGCTGCGACCCGATACACCCAAGTCTTAAAGGCGCTCTTGCCTTCAAAGGTTGAAAGTTTGGTCACCACCAGAATAAGGATTTCCTGTGTTGCCTCTAGTGCGTCATCCGGGTTAATCAACATGCGCATAGCGAGGTGGTGCACGCTATCTTGAATTTCTCGAACGACTTCTCCTAGCGCTTTTTTGTCGCCAGCTATTGCGCGTTCAATGATCTCATTTAATCTGTTACTCATCTCACAACTGCTTATCTGTTATATGGCAGACACGGTTTGATGTTCTAAAGTGCCAGTCTTTTTTTTGCCTTCTATATACTTAGACAACAGTAAGTGCGCAGGTGTGACAAATTAATTTTCTGTGAGAAGATTTATTTGAGTTTCAGGATGAGAATTTTCCACCTGTATGCGCATAGATGCCGTTTGGGATACTGTGATCCGGGGGAGTGGATGAGGCGGTTATGATCAAAGCTGTGCTGTGCCAACATCCAAAGGTAGAACACCCTGCCTAACAGTCTCAAATATATGCTCGGAGAAAGCTGGCAGGATGTTTTTGTGATGAACCTTTTTAAAGAGAACTCTGCGATTACTTTACTTCGTAGGCGGCTGAGTCCGCGATTACGGAGCGGATCATTTCTTTGACAATCTCTTCAGAGAAGTCGGCATCCTGATAGATCTTGTAGAGCTTGAAGTCGGAAATCCGGCTGAGGACAAACCAGGCCAGACGGGCAGCTTCGGGGGACCCTTCCTTATAGCCCAGGTCAGCGGCAACGGATCTGATCCATTTGTGGGCAGATTTTCCGGCGACATAGTGGGAGAAAGACCAGCTGCCATCGGAATATGATGAGAGGAACCATTCGGCCATGCGCTTGTCGGGGTTGAGCTGTGGGGCTTCTGTACCGGCGTATTCAGCCGCTTCTTTCATGGCCGGGTTAAAGCCTTCGGCCTTGCCGTCCTTGTTGGTTACTTCTACATCCCAATGAGGATCGAAGTGGGTAGAGGCGGCGCCAAATAGCAAATTTTTCGGGGCTTTACGTTTGAGTAATTCTGCATAAACCACCGCCCCGTGTTCGCCCATCCAGCCCCACTTAGCTACACCGTCTTTTCCACCCCAGGAACCGGGGAACCATTCCGGCTTGACCACGGTGCCTGATTTTACGTCCCAGTTGTACCAGACCTTGCTCCAGTCGTGGAGAGCCAGCTGGGCAATCACCAAATCACGGTCGCTGTTACGGATGCCGTGGACCTGATCAAAAGTGTTGAGCCAGCCCAGTGCGATCTCGATTACCTCCACGAGGTGCACCGCCAGACCGCCAGGATAATGGTGATGACCGGGGCCACCCGTTGCCGGAGCAGTCCGCAGGGCATCAACAGATGCCTTGCTGTTGAAGACGGTTGATTCCGGTGTGGAATACATATCGAGTACCAGGGTTCTGAGCTCCGGGTCCTCGATCGAATTGATATAGCCCATCAGGCGGTCATAGGCCGCTGTGGTCCAAGCCCCACTTATGGCCATATCGGTCGGGTCCATGGCAAGGATTTGGTCCAGCCGTTGCTGCGGAACATCGGCTGCCTGGGCAGTAAAGCCGTAACTGCCGAGCAGAAAACAGGCGAGAAGGAGAAGGCGTGGTTTTTTCATGATTATTTACTATCCAGAGGTGTTTATTCAAAGGTTCTCTTCGATAGCTTATGGAGATGACAGGACGATGACGGCAGCAAGTCTGGGGTGAGAAACTTTTGCGACAAGCGCATTCCGCAGATTAACTGGTGAAGGGTTTTCTTTTGTTCTTACCCACCGGTATGGGCATAGGTGCCGCTTGGAATGCTATGGTCGGGATAGCGAATGAGGCGACTTTCGTTGGTGGGGTTGTCAAAGCTGTGTTGCCATACCGCGCCGGGCCAATAGGTCTCGGCGATACCACGGGCGGGCCAATAAACTGAGGTGTAGAGAGTACCAAAGCCTTTGGAGAAGTTGGTTGAATAGAGCGGTGGCTTTAAGAACGCGGCGATAAATTTATCGGCGGGCTCTTCGTGCATGGTCAGGCGGCGCAGGAGAAAGCGTTCGCGTTCAACCGTTCCGGTCGCTCGGGCGTGTTGGTGCCACTCTACGCTTTCCTGGTGGTTGGTGGCAACGCGAGTGTCAGTAATGACGATCTCGCGGTCCGGAGACAGATAGACGGTGATAAAATCGCCGGAACGATCCACGCAGGTGATGTTATACGCCATATGGCAGGGCACCCGTCGGAGCACGGATATGGCTTCTTTTGTGGTGTCACAAAATTCTAGAATATAGCGCAAGATCAAGGGTACACCAAAGCCATCACCGACAACCCGGCGGCCGCCAAAGGTCAGAGATAAAGCTAGCCCAGCTTCGTTCATACCATCAACCACACCCCACATACCATCCGAGGTCGCGATGACCCGTTTACCGTTCCAGGCGCTATCTAAGATAATACCGTCACTGAGTTCAGGACTGTAATCGTAGTTGCGCACCAGCATCGGCTCATCCCCGAGCCATACGGCCTGAGAACACCCCGAGAGATAAGGAGGTGGGCGATAGAAGCTGAGAAAGCGTGCGGCGAGATCGCTGCCACCGGCTAGTTCACACAGGGTTTCATAGGTGGGGACAAGCTCGGGCATGTGTAGCTTTAGTGCTCGTAAACCCGAGAGGTAGGTTTGGCGCGCAGACAAGCTCTCGCTCAAAAACCACTTTTCATAGGCAGGCCAGAGCTTGTTAAACTGCTCTTGCCAGGCTAGACCCGCCTTGAGTTCGTGAATTTTATCGAAGATCAAATCCATAATACGCTATACCACACCACACTTACCTGTTTCTTATAGGCTTACTTGTTTCTCATATATAGAGCCCAGATAAGGTTGATGTTATCTGGGCTCTATCTTTAACGCCGTGATTTTGCCTACATGATTTTAAAAGCAGGATCACTTATCGGCAGCGCCTCTGCTGTCGGTAAAGGCTTGGCCTTGAATTTTGACTTGATGCCCTCGATCCATTGTTTAGATCGCTTATTGAGTTGGAATGCCTTGTTCATGGCCCGTCCACGGGTCACAAGGATACCGAGATCTGCGCCTTCGTAGCGATAGTCGCCGACATTGGAAATGCGGAGGAAAAATGCCTCTGTATCGGAAGATACCGCCCGACGGTGATAATCGAAGCGATTGAATTCGACACTGCCATCAGGCAACAAATTCCAAATACCGCTTTCAGGAGCTTCGGTGAGGATATCCACGCTGTCATCGGTGTGTTTGATCACCATCTGACACCAGTCATCGATATTATCACTATCCGCCCAGCGGTTATTCAGTTCTTTGACATCGATTTTGAAAGGTACATTGGAGAACTCAAGTAGATGGAACAGGAACAACGGTGCATCGGCGTGAGCAAAGGCGGCGTGATTGGTCATGGAGCTGGCACCTGTCACCCGTGGGTTACATTCGCCGAGGTATACTTCGCCATCTCCTTTGTCGATCAGGAAGTCGAGTTCGAAATAACCGCGGTAGCCTTCTTTGACCAACTGGTCGCCGAATTGTTCGGTATAACGGCGGGATTTTTCACGAATTTCCTCATCAAAGGCACCTGGGAAAATCTCATTTCCACACCAACCGCCGCGATAAGGGGTCAGCTGTTTGAAACCAACCAGCTCTGTCATCAACGGTCCAACAAGAGTTCCCTCTTTGGTGGCGCAGGCTTCAACTGCAGAACCGCGATTGTTGATGCGTTTCATGATCTTGATTTCGCCCTGGCCGACGATTTCTTTCTCATGACGTTTGAAGTCTTTTTCGGTCTTGATAAAGAAGGTGGTATGACCGGAATCACCAAAGGCGGATTGCAAAACCAGATCGGTGCCCACAGGTTTGGCAACTTCTTGCAAATGCTTCCAATTGTTTACCTTGCTGAGCACGTTTGGCACACTTGGTACGCCAGCGGCATTACCAATGCGCACAGTTTCGATCTTGTGGTCGATTTTCTCACGCAGGGCTGCTTTGGGGAACCAGACGTCGATCTTCAGTTCTTTGCAGATTTTTTCAATCCGGGCATCGAACATCAAGAACACCACTTTTGGCTTCTTTTTACAGGCCTTGATCTGGTCGATGACTTCTTTGTGCTCGAGTAAATAGACGTTGATGTCTTCTATGGACTCAAATTCCTGGTGCTCTATTTCAGTGGGGACAAATACGTTGGGATGCCGGCCATCAAAGCAATCAATATAGCTTATGAATTTAAAGTTTCGGCACCACTCATCGATACCAAGTAAGTTAAAGTTTGTCGCACTAATGAAAAAGATCGGCTGTTCGTTACGATGAAAAAATCGCCGAATTTCCGAGATGTTATCCAATGATTTAACCACCTTCTTTGGTGATTTTTTCCCAGTAGCCTTAGGTTTTTTGACGACAATACTGTCCATATTTAAGCTCCCTGTTTTGTTCTTTATTTGGATCTCTGATTAATTCAGTTTTTAGTTTTTTTATTCTTTTTTATTTGGCTATCAATTGCCTCTTGAGTGAATACTCGAAGCCCCAGTTCCGGGCGATAACCGTGGATTTCCTTCACATCAAGATTACGGAGAAATTCGATAATCTCTTTACTGGCAACTTGACCGGGGACCAGAATTGGAAAGCCGGGTGGATAGGGGATGATAAATGATGCCGAGACTACATCTCTTCCCTCTGCCATTGCGTTATCGATCGAGTTATCGTCCAGGTTCATGTATTCACAATTTTCGGCGTCATAGGCGAGGAAGAAGGGGGTTCTTGAATCCCCCTCGGCAACATCACCAGAAAGGTCGTGTCTGAAGGCGTCATGAAAGCGAGAGAAGTCAGGTAGCGGTGGGAGGTCTTCCACCAATGATTTGACACTCTTTTCGTGAATTTTTCGCTCGGCCGGGCTCATATCTTCGAGCTGTTGCTCAAGTTCATAGGCAATTTTAACGAGCACTTCGATCAAGTAAGCAACAGAGCTTCGAGTGGTGCCAATATTGGTCATAAACAAGACGGAATTTCGAGATGTCTTGTTTATCTGGATACCATATTTGTCCATCAGGATCTTGTTTTTGAAAGTATCCCCATCCATTCCGGTACTACCAACAAAGAGGGTGATCCGAGTGGCATCAAGGCAAAATTCGTCTTTTTCCCACGCATCCCAGATATCATTCCACCCTTGATCAGGGTCATAATAACTCTCAATTCCAGACTGACGATATTCAGCAGGAACGACGTCGCCCACGGTGAGAATGCGGAAGTATTTAGAGAGCATTGGATGCGTCATGATGCTCTGGCGCAAAACCATGGCCATTTCGACCTGCTTTTGTACCAACTCAAAACCTTCTAATTCCACTTGTCGACGGCCCACATCCAAAGAGGCCAAAATCTGGTAATTTGGCGATGTGGAGGTGTGGGTCATATAGGCTTCTTGAAACGCTTCTTCGACCTTTGATTTATAATCCTGATCATAAATATGGATCATGGATCCCTGTCGCAAGGCTGTCAGGGTTTTATGGGTTGATTGGGTGGCATAGGTTCGGATGCGAACTTTGTCTGGATCTGGGTAAAGCCGCCTATTGCTCCAGGTTTCGATATCATCCGGGTCGAGGCCTTCGGTCTCGATTTTGAAGGTTTCGTACTCTTTTCGGTAGCTTTCTGATTTGTATCGCGCAACGAGTTCTGATGCCGAGAACATGGCGGTACGTTGTCGATAGGTAGGACCAAACCGTGCAAAGCCAAACCAGGCTTCATCCCAAAGGAAAACCAGATCTGGTTTGATGGCAAGGCACTCTTCCATCACCCGCTGTACATTGTAGATAATACCGTCAAAGGTACAGTTGGTTAGCAAGAGCATCTTGACGCGGTCAAGCTTGCCTTCGCTACGCAGCTTTAGGAGTTTCTCTTTGATGGTGCGAAGAGGTACCGCGCCATACATGGAATATTCGCTTAAGGGGTAGGAATCAAGATAGACCACATTGGCACCCGCAAGCACCATGCCGTAATGGTGGGATTTGTGGCAATCCCGGTCAACCAGAACAATGTCATCTGGACGCACCAGTGCCTGGACCACAATCTTATTACAGGTCGAGGTTCCGTTGGTGGCAAAGAAGGTGACTTTAGAGCCAAAAGCCCGCGCGGTGAGATCCTGAGCTTCTTTAATCGGACCATGAGGTTCAAGGAGAGAGTCCAGCCCTCCGGAGGTGGAAGAAGTCTCGGCCAAGAAGATGTTCAGGCCGTAAAACTCACCCATATCCTGGATCCAGTGGGACTTGATGATGGATTTACCACGAGAGATCGGCATGGCGTGAAATACGCCAGTGGGTTTTGTTGAGTACTTTTTGAGAGCGGTAAAAAACGGTGTATTGTAGCGGTCGTCAATGCCACGCATAATGTTCAAGTGGAGCTCAAAAAAATCTTCACTATTATAAAAAACCCGGCGACAAGTTTTACCTACTTTACCTGCGATATCCTCAACAGATTGATCTGTAACGAGAAAAAGATCTAATTCGGGGCGAATACGAGAAATCGCATTGGCCAAGATGATGGCGTATTCACTGCTGTCTGCACTATCAATACCATCGATTTTAGCATCTCTTAAAAACTTGTTCAACACGGGCAAGCCGTTTTCGGAATGCAGGTCAAAGCCGAAACGGATGACAACAGATTGAATGCTGTGATTAAAGGATGCTGCGATCAGGGCGTCATCCAGGCTGGGTACAAATACAGGCGCATAGGTAAAACGGTCTTCATCACTTCGCATTGTTGCCAATGCAGCGCGTTGTGCTTCTTGTTGGGCATCAGAGAGATCGTCGACGATCAGAATTTCGAAATAAGGACGTTTACGTGCGCGATCAAAATTAGTGTAACTACCGGGCTCAATTGTGGCATCGCGATCGGCTTCGGTCTCGGCGTCCCCATTGAGATTGATGTGTTTACGCCGATATTCACCGCTTAGAAGTGCTGTGGCAATGCGTTTTACTTTGTTTGAAAGTTTTTCATATTCTTCTTGTTCTTCATCACGGATCAGCTGTTGAAAAACTTGTTTTCCTGGAAACGCCCAATAAACTTCAACGGGGGCGAGGTAGTCTAGGAGCTCGCGCACTTTTACCAAGTGGTTATCGGAATTTGGGCCGCCATTTGCCAGCTGGCGGGTGGTACTTTTTAGTTTGTTCCAAGTGTCGATACGAAATTGTGAGGCATTGTAATAATGGCTGAGTGATTTCTTATTATGAATCTTCTTAGCTTTCTCCATATGGTCCTCTTCCCTGCTGCATCTTTTTTTAAGATGCTGATTTTTTATTTTTTTGTTTCCTGTTTTTAGTGCGTACTCTTTTTTTATAAGTAATAACTTTATCTAAGAACCCTTGATTTTCCCGGTTATAATTCCAGGTTAAATTTCAGGTCAAACTTCTGTATCAATTATGCGGATGACGGCGTGCCATCTGCAGTGGTCCAAGACCATCATGGTACTCGTGATTGAATTTGTCATCATCATAAACGGAAAAATCGACATTCTTGTCTCTAAAGCTTTTGAGAACCTGTCCTAATCCGTTCTGACCAAGGGAGCGTTGGTGCCGTACCAGATCCATATCGATTTCAATCGGAATAATTTCTTCACTGCCGCGCGCTTCATAGAGCATGTTGCCACCAGGGCCAACCACACAGGATCGACCGATGCCACCGGCACCAATGCCATTGATATCAAAGACATAACATTGGAATTGAGCAGCAGTTGCGCGGGCGATGGCGAGCTCTACATCGCGGTCAGTTGTGCCTGTTAGAACGGGGTGTAACAGAACTTCTGCGCCCATCGCGGCCAGGGTCCGTGTTGTTTCTGGGAACCAGATATCGTAGCAAATGGAAAAACCAAAACGTCCAACCTGGGGTACGTCAAAGACCAGGAACTCTGTTCCGCCCGTAACTCCTTGTTCGTAAGGCATGAAGGGGAACATCTTGTCATAACGTCCAACCACAACACCTTCAGGATTAATGACGACTGATGTGTTGAATACGCCGTCTTCTCGGCGTTCGAACATAGATCCTGGAATAATCCAGATACCGAATTGTACCGCCAGTTCCTGAAAGATTTCGATCTGATCGGTCATCGTTTCCGGATGGTTATCAATGAGCGGGCCAAAGGGAGCCAGCTCACTAAAGATAACCATATTGATCCAAGGAAAGCGCGCGAGCGCAACTTCTGTCCGCAGTTTCATGGCGGAAACGTTTTCATGCGTTGCAGATACATACATTTGTATGCCTGCGATAGAAAATGGCGTCATATGCTTCTTTTCACGTTTTTACTGCTGGCGTAAGTGCATAAATGTGCCCCAAATGTGCATGGTCGTTTGGTTTTTATTCTACCCTGCACAGGGCTTTATTCGTTACGTCAGGTACCAAAGACACCATTACCGAGCATCAGAAATGCATTGAGCAAGTGATGCTTCCAAGACATCCAAACCTTCGTCAACCAAGGCGTCTTCCGCCGTGAGAGGGACCAGAATTCGGATCGTATTTCCATATATACCACAAGATAAAAGAATAAGCCCATTTTCCATCGCCTTGGCACACAATGCCTTGGCAAGATCAGGATTAGGAACACCGTCTTTCATCAGTTCAAAAGCAATCATACCACCGAGATTTCGAATGTCACCTATGACGGATCCTGTTGTGGTTTTTGAAAACTCGCGCAGGCGTGCAACTGTTCTTTCTCCCAGAACATCCGCTTTTTCGTTTAGATTTTCGGCTTCGATCACATCCAAAACGGCAAGTGCCGCCGCACAGCCAATTGGGCTGCCGCCGTAAGTGCCGCCCAGACCGCCGGGCGCGGGTGCATCCATAATGTCTGCTTTACCGATAACGCCAGAAAGCGGAAAACCACCAGCCAGGCTTTTGGCAATGGTGATCATGTCAGGCTCGATGCCGGAATGTTCGATAGCCAAAGTACGGCCAGTACGGGCGAAGCCAGTTTGAATTTCATCTGCGATTAACAAGATGCCGTGCTGGTCACAAATTGCGCGTAGCTTTTGCATAAACTCAGGAGAGGCAATGTAAAATCCGCCCTCGCCCTGAACAGGTTCAATAATGATGGCGGCAATCCGGTTTGGATCTACATCTGCTTTGAAGACGGTATTAAGAGCCGCGAGTGAATCTTCTTCGCTAACACCATGATTGACCATCGGGTAGGGGACATGGAAAATATCTGCAGGAAAAGGGCCAAAGCCAACTTTATAGGGAACAACCTTACCCGTTAGTCCCATCGTCAGGTTGGTACGGCCGTGAAAGCCACCGGAAAAAGCGATTACGCCAGGGCGACCTGTATGGGCACGGGCAATCTTGATCGCGTTTTCAACGGCTTCAGCACCCGTGGTGAGGAACAGGGTTTTCTTCTGTGTTGGGCCTGGAGCGATTTTGTTCAAACGCTCGGCCAGTTCTACGTAACTTTCGTAAGGCACAACCTGATAAGCCGTATGGGTAAAGCGCTCCATCTGCTCTTGAACACGAGACATAACCGTTGGATGGCGATGACCAGTGTTTAGAACGGCAATGCCGCCAGCAAAATCGATATAACGTTTGCCCTCAACATCCCAGAGTTCAGCGTTTTCAGCCCGGTCAGCAAAAACGTTTGTCGCCGTTGCAACACCGCGAGGAATAGCGTTATCACGCCGTGCAGAAAGAGAGCTATTATCCATAATTGACTTACCTTACTTTTTACCCAAAACCGGGTTACCAAAATCGGGGATACCAAAACTTGGGTTACCGACCCCAAAACGTGGTTTGCCTTGGGGCCGAATTCCCTGTTCTTATTTCAGCCTAGCTGTTTAAGCCTTCACAGATATCAATGACTGGAACGGCGTCCTGATCAGAAACGGAAGCGTCAATGAGGACTTCTTCTTCACTGACACTAAGATCTGCAACTTCTAGATCAGCTGGCGTCTCTACAGCCGTAAGATCTGCAAAACGCTTTTCGATCTCGTCTTTGCTCAGGTTCTCGGTTTTTTTGCTCAGGATCCAGACGTGACCGAAAGCATCGACAATTTTACCTGTGCGCTCACCCCAATAGGTATCTTCGAGCGGAAGTACGACAGCCGATTGCGCTTCTACAGCACGCTCCCAGGCGTCATCTACATCAGCGAGATAAAGCTGAACCGCTGTGGAACTGCCACCTAGGGAGATAGGTGACAAGATACCGTAAGCTGGCATTTCATCGTTCAGGTGAATGATCGAATTTCCGATTTTAAGCTCGGCACGTAAAATAGTTACGCCGTCGATATCGACAATTCTTGAAAGTTCTTTTGCACCAAACACCGAAGCGTAAAACTCAATCGCTGCGGCTGCGTTTTTCACCACAAGTACAGGTGTAGATGTGTGATAACCTTTTGGTACCGGGTTAATCTTGCGCGCCATCTTAAGCATATCCTCTTTGACAGGTTCGGTTTGGATGGTAATACTCTCCAAACATCATGACTCATGCTGTATCAAAAAAAGGAAGCTGTCAACACCATGGACCAAGATGTAAATTTGGGCGTAACAATGGCTGTCACTCAGGCCGATCTTGTTTATCTCCGTCAAGCGACAAGGTTGGGTGAATTTCCAGTGGTTTACCGCGTCCATCGCCAGCAAAAAGGTGGCGGTTTTGGTGATCAAAGCAAGCACCCGTTTTCCTGGGGAGTGCTGGTTTATGTCGACACTCAACTTGCCCGGATAAACTCTGCGCGGGGCTTTGGTCGCGAGTGGAATGATCTTGCCCGGGTCGAAGTATGGCTGCGTGCGCAAGGGTTCAGATACTGGTGGACCCGCAACGATCTGGAGCCCATTGGTGAATTCGAAGGTGTGGACGAGGATGACGAGGAAACAGGTGCAATGGAAAATCCAGCCAGTACCTTTCCAGGCCCCGGAACCGAATTCGGATATTAGAGCTCGGTTTGGGTAATTGTATAATCAGGGTTTTGTTAATTCTATAGACTAGATCAGGCTTGATCTGGCAAAAATTTTCCAAATAATACAGATTTTCCGTGCATTGGCTTTACGATCAACAAGAGACATTCTGGGGCTTCTCTTAATTAGTAGGCACATAATTTCAGTCTGTTGTAGAAACTAGAACTTTAGGATTCCGGAATGCTCCTAGCTATCCAGTAAGTCAATCAACGTTTTTCTAAACTCTTCAAGGCGATTGGTGCCGACCTTGTGCACCAATTCTGTTTCGAGGCTCTTGAGATTTTTTGCTGCAATCTGCCGCGCTTCGTTACCAGCTTCTGTGATTACAACAATTTTGTCCCTACGACTTCCTGGAGCGAGTTGAAGCTGGATTACGCCTTTGGCGATCAGGCGTTGCACAGACATATGGGTCGCTTGTCGTGACACACCCATTGCCTTTGCCAGGTCAGCAACCGTTCGTGGATGTCTTGAGGCGAGCATAAATGTCTTGGCGTCTGAGGGGCGTACTGTTTCCAATATCGTTCCCTCGCGTAACGCATTCATGCGCTCATCGAGCTTTTCAACCAAATCCTGAACCAGCCCCTTGATGTTGTCGGAACGGGGCACATTATTATCAACCATGGTTGACAAGTAGTAGGTCGAGAGTTACATGTCAATTGTCAACCTAGATTGACAATGTGAAATTTACCAAACTTTAGCGGAGAATTGAGATCAAAATGAACGCGAAGAAATTATCAATAGGGGGAGTTGCTGTCGTTGGCATTGTTTGGGTCGGATACCTGATTATAGATCGCATTCCTGAAGTTGACCCAGACCCGGCCAATGCTCCTATTGAACAGATGGTAATGGTTGAAGCAAAACAGGTACCTCTCACAACCGTAGTTGCTAATCCGGCTGGCATCGTCTTCCTACCCGACAGCAATACCTACCTCGTTAGTACGGATGATCGAGCGATAGTTGAGCTCACCGCTGACTTCTCGTCGGTTATTTCTTCCCGTACGATCCCAAACTCACCCCATGACATTGGCGATACAGAAGGAATTACATATCTTGGAAATGACCAGGGCGCAGCAATTGGCGAAAACGGGGTTATCATTTTGATAAGGCGAAATGGTAAGGAATGGAAAGAGACTACCCGAATTCCCATACCTGGTTTTAAAAGTGGAACTCAATTGGGTTCAGCCACTTATGATCCTGTAACAGGAACAATCTATACAGCGCAGAAGAAGGGAGAAAAAACTCTTTACAAGATTGATGTGAAAAACCGAACCGCAGAGACGTTGCCGATGAGCCTTGGTTCAACGGTTAAAGAGAGGTTGAATCGAAAATGGCAAGAATTCACCATTGCCGGGCTTCAGATTTACAAAGGACGTCTTTATGCGATTAGCGAGGCTTTCAGTTCTTTGTTGGTCATTAACACTGACGGGGTTGTGGAAGAAGTTATTGGACTCACGGGTATCAATGAAAGTTCTGGCATTACAGTGCGTGACGGAGTTCTAACCCTGATTGGTGATGCGGAGGGATATTTGCCGGAACCACCTATCTATCTCATTGATAAATCAGTAACTGATCTGATTAAATAGGGTTGTTTCAAATTTCAGGTGCCAGGTTTTTTCGATGTCAGGTTTTGTATGCACCAGTTTACATGGTAAGTCAGGTCGAGTTTAAGTCACAGTAAATAATTAAATAGAAACGTATCTGGAAATCTTCATGCCGCGCTGTAGAGTTGTCCCCGAATTGCTCTGTTCTAATCTGGATGTCAGTCTTGATTTTTATTTGAAGCTGGCCGGGTTTGAAGTCCTATATGACAGACCGGAAAATCGTTTTGCGTATCTCGGTAAGGATGGGGCTGAACTTATGTTGGATGAAACCCCTGAGGTGACTAACGACGAGGGAGATTGGTGGACTGCACCGGCGACCAAACCATATGGCCGTGGCATTAACCTCCAGATCGAGGTTTCGGACGTTCAGGCTATTCATAGCCGTCTCGCTGAAGCTAAATGGCCTCTATTTCGCCCCTTGGAAGACCAATGGTACCGCGCTGGTGATATTGAAGTCGGCAACCGAGAGTTCCTGGTTCAGGACCCGGATGGCTATCTGTTACGTTTTTTTAGCGACCTTGGTGAGCGTAGTGCTTCGTAACAGTAACGAATTTCATTTATCCGGTCTTTGGCACCATATTACCTGCATCTATCGGTAGGTTTTAAAACGAATTAAATGTGAATATAAATCGGGCCGTGATTTTAGCATGCTTCATGCCAGAAGCGGAAACTCACGACTTTCGGTAAACCAGTATTAACGCCATATCTTCCGAGTGATCATGCTCTGCTTTTGAGTAGATGGACACCTCGACAGGCTGGAGGTCTTTAATCAGGCCACTGACTTCCATATCCCTAAGAACAGGCTCAAATCCTGCCTCATGGAAAAATACCTTTTTCACGCCGATCACAAAGAGAGCGTTTGAGCGAGCAATACCGAGTAGATCTCGAAGCGGTTCGGGACCAAGGTGCCCGGAAGTGAATGTTCCCGCAGATAAAACCGCCCCGTAGTTATTTTCTATTTTCTCCAATGTTTTCGTGAGATCCACCTGGAATAGCGAACGGTAGAGTTGCTTCTCTGACGCCACACTGAGCATTTCAGGGGAAATATCAATTCCGTCGACTTGCTCTCGTGGGATCTTCAAGGCACTCGCAACAAGCCCGGTACCGCATCCTATATCAGCAATAGGTGTGTCCGTTGGTGCGGACTTATCACGATAAGCAGCAACGATTGCGGCGGGATAATAGTATCCCAGAGCATCGGCAAAGTCCGCATCGTAACAGGATGCAAATTCATCATAGTATTCTGAATTGTCTTCAGGACTAGAGAGTTTGTACGCGTTTTCCAGAAGGGCCTGTCCGTCGCTTTTCTCACCCATGTGATCCCCCTTGTGTCAGGTGGCACCTTTCCTAATGGAGTAGTTTACCAACCGAGACTACAGGGTAAATGCATCATCAATTTTCTGCAACTCGAGAGTTTTTATGATTATCGACTTCCGCTTACTGCGTAGTTAGAGCCCCATTTTACCACTCTGATATAGTTGGCTTAGTGCCCAGACTGTGTGAGAACGTGATTTTCAGATAACTCTTAACTTAATTTCTGGGTTTGTGCTTAAATCTAGTGATTTTGAATTTTCATCGAAGAATGAAGCTGGAGCAGGATTTATGAAATAAACTCCTCTAATTGTCGTATTTTAAGCATTATTGTGCACAAAATATTATGCACAAGCGCAAATGGAGCTGCATTAGGCTCTCATCGCCATCATCAGAGGTTTAGCGCCCACAATTTTAATGGCTCGTTTGAGATTATAGGATAGCACATGCAAGCTCATCTCTGTGCTGACCTTTTCCAGGGTTCTCATCTGGAAATGCGTGTGGCCCATCCATGATTTTATGGTTCCAAAGGGATGTTCAACCGTGGATTTCCTGACATTCATTATATTGGGTTCACTTTGCAGACGCTTTTCCATGGCATCCAAGACATCTTCATGCTCCCAACGGCTTATGCGGCGGTATTTTCCTGTAGTGCATTGTGATTTTAAAGAGCAATTTGAGCAAGCAGAAGACCAATAACGCTTAATAATTCGCCCTTTTTCCTGATGACTAAACCGGTAAGGCGCTTTCTCTCCTACAGGGCACTCATAAACATCTTCTTTAGCGTTATAGATAAAATCACTTTTATCAAATAACCCCTTGGCCTTATTGCCCGATGTTAAACATTTGGGCACAAAGGCGGTGATATTTGTTTCTTCGCAGGCCAGGATTTCCTCGCCCTTATAATAGCCTTTGTCTGCTATGACCTTTAGCATATCAATTTTCATAGCCGCTTTGGCCTGTTTACCCATATTGGAAAGCTGCCTTCTGTCATTGCCAATATTGGTCACCTCATGTGCCACAATCAGGTGATTTTTTACATCAACCGCGCTTTGAACATTATAGCCTACCATCGATTTTGTGTTTCTTGTCATCATAGAGCGGGCATCCGGATCTGTCAGGGATACCTGTTTATCAGGCGCCGTATCCAATGCCTCTCCAATCTTATTCAAGCATTTGATCTTTTCTTTAAGGCGCTCAATTTTCTCTTTCAACTGCTCGGTATTTGGCTTGCTCGTTGGGCCATTCCGATGATCTATGGTCGCGATCTGCTTGAGATATTCAGCAATACTGGCATCAATCTGCTTCAGGCGTTTCTTTAACTTGCCTTGCGTATAGTTACGGTCCCGGCTGTTTACCGCCTTAAACTTACTCCCATCAATGGCTACAAAAGATTCGGAGAACAAGTTAAGCTTGCGGCATAAGACGACAAACTCACGGCAGACAGAAATAATGGCTTTGGTATTATTTTTTCTAAAATCAGCAATCGTTTTAAAATTGGGTGCCAGCCTTTTTAAGAGCCACATTAACTCGACATTACGTCCAGCTTCCCGCTCCAAGCGACGGCTCGATTGAACACGGTTTAAGTAACCGTAGATAAAAATCTTAAGCATATCACTCGGATGATAGGCAGGCCGGCCAACCTCTGCAGGAATAGTTTTAAAGCCAAGATTTGCCAAATACATCTCATCTACAAAAACATCTATCACACGCACAGGATTATCTTCCCCAACATAACCATCAAGTTGCTCGGGAAACAAAGTTGCCTGTATCCGGTCCTCACCCTCTATAAAACCAGTCATCATTACCCCGTATAGTGCATATAGATACTGGTAAAACTATAACACTACTAAATTGGCTGGTAAGGACTTTTCACACAGTCTGTGCCATAAGCGGACATGGTGTTGGGGCTCAGTTAACGACAATAACCGCTATCTAAGCAGACAAGATATTTATGGTTTTAAAGCCTTTGGTTATGTAGGTATATTAGCATAATTTCTATAAGGTAATCATTGATTCAGTTGCGTCCTGACTGCTTGGCTACGATCCCAAAGATACTAAGAGATGTTTTACAATGACCACAGATGATTCAGTGCCTATATCTTCCACAGCTCGCCAACGCGCCGACGAGATCAAGGAATATCGATGCAAGAACTTGGTTGCTGTTTTGGAGTGGCCGACCGACATAAAAAACATTGGCACGGTCATAAGGAACGTAAACGCACTTGGTATCGAGAAAACCTACATCGTTGATCCAAGAGGAACTCTTCCAGACGATTGGCAAGATATGCGGGAAAGGAAATCACTGTCAAATACATCGGTCTCCGCAATTAAGTGGAGTTTTGTTAAACGGTTCGACAGTACCGAAGAGTGTATCGCACACCTGAATAAGAACCAGTTCGTTTCAGTTGTGACATCGCCTCACGTAAAAGGTAAGAAAAACGTTGTTCTCCATGAAGCTGATTACACCGTGTTTACGAAGCTGGCTGTGTGGTTTGGAAGTGAGGCGAAAGGAATAAGCGACCTCGCAGTAGAACATGCCGAAATGTGTGTCAGCATTCCAATGTTTGGAATGATCGAGAGCCTAAACCTTGGAACGACTTCGGGAATAGTACTGTATGAAATAACAAAGCAGCGCCGTGAGTATCAAAGTAGATACAAACGAAGCGGGAAGCGTCGAAAGATATCATCCTCATAGTACAGGCACTTTGTTAGTGGGTCAGTTAAGGTTCGTTTCCAGCCGATATGTGCGGTGATCTCAATTGATCGACGCAACACTTTAATCTTTTATGATG
>OJDH01000141.1_pt1 | contig 56227 bp, 53 predicted proteins | sample 1592761 | NCBI WGS metagenome assembly OJDH01 (sample SAMN05416855, study PRJEB24817) | seawater metagenome | isolation source: Sea water | place: Canada:Atlantic | collected 2013-11
TAGTTTGCCAAAAAACACTCTGAGTAGATCAACTTCTTATACTGATTGGTATTACTTGTGCTCTCACATTTCAGGCATAAAAAAACCACCGTTATTGCTAACGATGGCTATTTTATTAAATAAATTACTCTCCAGGCTACCGTTACCAGCGTAGCCCTTGAACCGTAGGTTCAAGGCGGGTAAATGAATAACTCCTAAGGCTTCTCGATACGAGCCGAGCCTGCACAATGTCATTAATACATTCATCCTGGGTTTGTAATTATCGGCACAGGGACATTGCCGGCTCACGCGAAACCCAGAGAGCAAAACAGGTGTATCTAATTCGTTGTAAACATTTCTACTGTCTTGTTTCTATAGCTTAACTATAGCGTTTATTTTGTCTTTACGAGCGAATTAAATAACTAAAATTTTTTACGTTTCTCTTGCATTGACTCAGTTATCACTAAGCTCTTGCTACAGAGTTTAATCTTCTTTGATCGAACGCTCAACTAACGCGTTTTCTAAAGTTGATTGCAACAGACCGATTTTTTCATCCATCTGTCGATTATAATCTTGGTTTTTCTGCTGTTCTTCTAAGAGTTCATAACCAATATTCAAGGCCGCCATAATGGAAATCTCTTCACGGCTTAAGTTGTTGGTTCTCGACTTAAGTGAGATTAATTGCTTCTCGAGTTTTTCTGCCACGTGCTGCAATGCCTTCTCTTGTCCCGGAGGGCAAGCGATGGAGTAAGTGCGGCCTAGTAAGCTAATCTCGATAGCATGGCTACTCATGAAGCGGTTGGTCCTTAAGTTGGTCTCTTGATCGGACTATAAAGGTCTGCCTTTCAAAGTGCAACACGAGTAAGGCTTTAGATGCCTAACTTTAGATTAAATGTTGTTAAGATAGCCAGCGTTGAACAAATTATAGTCATTTAGTTGGGTTTTATAAAGTTCTTCAAAGGTCTGCTTTGCTAGAGACTCTGTCTAAACGCACGTGTATAAACTCTTTATTTCGACAGAATACCGATCTTGCTGCTATTTCACCCATAACCTCTGTTAGATCAGAGTACAATCAGACGAGTGTCGGGTTTTCTTGGCCGAACGTCCCACTTCTGCTAGCATGAACTTAGAAATTTGTGTCATTGGAATCTTGTTATGGCGACCCCTCCTTCTTTACGTATTGATAACTTAATGGCGGCATTGGATCTAGCTGAAATTGCTCAGCATCCTGTCGAAGTTCACGGCGCTCTGGTTGGCCTTATTTGTGGCGGTATAGAGCAGTCTAAACGAGAGTGGAACACCTCTCTACTTGAGCTGATGAATGATGGTCAAGCACTGCCTGATCCACTGCAACAGCTTATCGATGAACTGTATCAAGACACGTTAGCTAGGATCTCAGATGTCGACTTCGGTTTCTCTCCTATGCAGCCTGAAGAGGAAGAGCCGGTGTCAAAGCGGGTTGAAGCGCTGTCACTTTGGGTGCAAAGCTTCCTAACGGGTCTCGCGATTGTGCAACCTAAACTCAATAATGCGTCGGCGGATGTGCGTGAAGTGATTAAAGATTTGGCCGAGATCGCCTTGGTTGAGTTTGATGTTGCCGATGACGATGAGTCTGAAGCGGCTTATATGGAACTGACAGAGTTTGCCAAGATGGCAGCCCTGCTTTGTTATTCCGAGTTTGGCCCAGAGCCGTCGGATCAAGAAGCCGGTGTTATCCACTAGTCTCGGGCGCCGATGTTAAACCTTGCCCTGAGTCCATGTTAATTGTCTATCGTCGCAGCTATCCATGCTGTGACGAGATAGAGAAGGTTAATGAAAGCGCAAACAGAACAAGATGCTAATTTGATAAGTGTCGATGTCGCCATCGTCGGTGGTGCAATGGCCGGGGCGACATTAGCCCTTGGCCTTAAAGCTCTGTCGGAATCACTTAAACGCCCTTTAAACATCGCGTTAATCGAAGCGCACCATCCCAATCAAGACCATCCAGGGTTCGACGCCCGCTCTATCGCTATTGCCCACGGTTCTATCTTCGAGTTAACTCGACTTGGCCTATGGCCTAAATTGGCGCACTTAGGCACGCCAATAGATAATATTCATATCTCAGACCGTGGTCACATGGGAATGACGGAGCTTAATGCCGAAGCTTTTCACCTTAATCATTTAGGTCAGGTGGTTGAGCTAGAGCGAATAGGGCAGGTGCTGTTCAAACTGCTCGATGAAGCTGATATTTCACTTTACTGCCCCAATAAGCTGGCCTCTGTGGAGGCAACCATTGATGCGCAGCTCTTAACTCTTGACGACGGCACCCGCCTAAGTGCTTCATTATTGGTGGCGGCGGACGGAGTGAACTCTAAAGTGAGAGCGGCATTTAAACAGCCGTTAGAACAAGTGGATTTCGGGCAAGTGGCGATCATTGCCAATATAGAGCTAGCGCATGTTGAAACCGATAAGAACAATGAAAATTGGGCCTATGAGCGTTTTACCAATAGCGGACCATTAGCACTACTCCCCATGTCATCGGTTAAAGGGGTTGAGCGAAAGTCATTAGTCTGGGCATTAAATCCAGACGAAGCAAAGCGCTTACTCAGTATCCCTAAAGATCAGTTTTTGATTGAGCTTCAGCAAGCTTTTGGCTCCCGTGCGGGTCAATTTACCGCAGTGGGTGAGCGCTATTCATACCCGCTAATGCTCTCTTATATGCCAAAACCCATCTATCACAGAACAGTGTTTATCGGTAATGCCGCCCAAACCCTACATCCCATTGCGGGTCAGGGCTTTAATTTAGGCTTACGTGATCTGGTGAGTTTGATTCAGGTGATTGAAAAGAATCTATTAGATGAGACCAGTGCCGCTCCAGCTGACTTGGGTAGCACACAAGTGACTTATGCGTATCTGAATAGCCGTGAAAAAGACAGAAAACAGACCATGACGAATATCGAGTTCTTAGTGCGTGGTTTCTCAAATGATTATTGGCCCTTAGTGGCTGGGCGCAGCTTAGGCCTGAGAATGCTGTCGTGGCTACCGCCTCTTAAAACGCCTGTTGCTCGTACTGCAATGGGCTGGAAGGCGTAATACTGATTGGTATAAGTTAATAAACCAAATTTAAGGAAAAGAAATGTTGAGTACTAAAACCTATGACGTGGCGATTGTTGGAGGTGGCATGGTTGGCCTAGCCACTGCGATTGGCTTAGCTATGGAGAATTTTCGTGTTGTGGTTATCGACGCAGGAGAGACTCCTACCGTCACTGGTGAGCCTAAACTTAGGGTCAGTGCAATCAACAAGGCGAGTCAGCGGTTACTGCAAAATATCGGCGCTTGGGCTTATCTCGATGACGACCGCCTCAGTCCTTACCAAAAGATGGACGTGTGGGATAAAGATAGCATAGGTAAGATTAGTTTCGATGCCCACAGCCTGAGTGAGCAGTACCTCGGTAGTATTATCGAAAATGATAACATTGCACATGCATTATCGATGCGAGCCGCTGAGTTCGATGAAATAACCCATATCGAAAATCACGCATTAGATAAAATAGCCTTCGGTGAGCGTGAAGCTTGGTTAACCTTAGATAATGGTGAAAACATCAGTGCCGCATTAGTCATTGGTGCAGACGGCGCTAACTCTTGGGTACGTGAACAGTGCAAGATCCCGATGACATTCTGGGATTATGGACACCATGCCATTGTTGCTACCGTGCGCACCGAAATCCCCCATCAAGATACAGCCCGTCAGGTATTCCTTAAAGATGGCCCATTAGCTTTTTTGCCACTTTATGAGCCTAATCTTTGCTCTATCGTCTGGTCAGTGCCGCCGGCAAAAGCCAAGCAACTGCTGGAGAGCGACTCACAAACACTTGAGCGTACCTTAACGGCTGAGTTCGATGGCCGTATGGGAATGTGCAAGTTAGAGTGTGAGCCACAAGCTTTCCCGCTGCGCATGCGTTATGCCCGTCACTTTGGTCGTCATCGTCTATTTTTGGCTGGTGACGCGGCGCATACTATTCATCCATTAGCGGGACAAGGGGTTAACTTGGGCTTGCTTGATGCTGCCGCCATTATTCAGACCTTAAGTGAGCTAAAGCTTGAAGGAAAAGACATTGGTGATTATGCAAATCTTCGCTCATTAGAGCGCTGGCGTAAGGCCGACGCGCTAGAGATGATCGCTGCGATGGAAGGTTTTAAGCGATTGTTCGAAGGTAGCAACCCCGTTAAGAAGGCGTTGCGTGATTTCGGCCTGAATCTGGTCGATAATATTGCTCCTGTGAAAACACTGTTTATGCAACAAGCCATGGGCAACAAAAACAGCCTGCCTAAGCTGTGTAAAGCTCAATAGGCATAAGTCAGACTTATGGGTAATAAGTCTGATTTTTCAGTAGCTTGTTCTAATTTTTCCTGTAAACATTTTGCGAACACTAAAATAACGAATGTTTCACATGAGAAAAAGTAATGATAAAACGACTCGGATTAGAAAATTTTTTTGTATACAAAATGAAGATGCAAGGTATAATTTCGCCGCATTTTAAGACCCTTGATGGGTCTAATACATCTTATCTGTCGCATTTGATTAACATATCGAATGCGAAAAACACACTGGCCTGAGTTACCCTACGCCAGGTAAGACCCGAAAAGGGCATAAAAGAAGAGATTATAATGGCTAATAAAACAGTACTCTTTAACAAGCACTTAGAATCAGACGCTAAGATGGTAGATTTCCACGGTTGGGATATGCCACTGAACTACGGTTCTCAAATCGAAGAACATCACGCAGTACGTCAAGACGCGGGCATGTTCGATGTGTCGCACATGACTGTTGTTGATGTGACTGGCACCGATGCTTGTGCTTTCCTACGTAAATTATTAGCAAACGATGTGGCAAAACTTAAGGTGCCGGGCAAGGCGCTTTATGGCGGCATGTTAGATCATAATGCTGGCGTCATTGACGATCTCATCACCTATTACCTTTCTGATACTCATTACCGCATTGTGGTTAACTCAGCGACCCGTGAAAAAGACTTAGCTTGGATTGCCGAGCAGGTTAACGGATTCGACGTAGTGATCACTGAGCGTCCTGAACTGGCGATGATTGCCGTTCAAGGCCCTAATGCAAAAGCCAAAGCTGCGACCGTATTTAATGCTGAGCAAAATGCCGCAGTGGAAGGCATGAAGCCATTCTTCGGTGTGCAAGCTGGCTCACTCTTTATTGCGACAACAGGTTACACTGGCGAGACGGGTTATGAGATTATCGTCCCAGAGGCTGAAGCAGAAGCTTTATGGCAAGCGTTATTAGAAACAGGTGTTAAACCTTGTGGACTCGGTGCGCGTGATACATTACGTTTAGAAGCGGGCATGAACCTTTACGGCCTAGATATGGACGAAACGGTTAACCCACTTGCGGCTAACATGGGGTGGACTATCGCATGGGAACCTGCTGATCGTGATTTCAACGGTCGTGAAGCACTGACGGCGATTAAGGCCGCAGGAACTGAAAAGCTGGTTGGCCTGGTTATGGAAGCCAAAGGCGTTATCCGCCCAGGTATGTCAGTGTTCTTCACCGATGCTGATGGTGCAGAGCAGCAAGGCACCATTACCAGTGGCACATTCTCGCCAACGTTAGGCTACTCTATTGCCATGGCGCGTGTTCCTAGAAGTATCGGCGATACGGCTGAAGTCGAAATGCGTAAGAAGCGCGTAGCGGTTAAAGTGATCGCACCAAGCTTTGTACGTAACGGTAAACAAGCATTCTAGTTATTTAACGGGTTTATCGCTATTTGATTCGATTTAGTTGTCGATAGTGCTCATTGATACATATCAACTGCGCGCTATCTCCTATAACTCAAATCAAATATCAGCTAACCTTGTCAAATAATAGAGACATGATTAAGCGCTTTATCGTCTGTACCTATAAATACAAAAATCGATAAATTGGCTAAACATTCAGAATTAGAATAATCGAATAAGGACTAAGAACAATGAGCAACATTCCTGCTGAACTAAAGTACGCTTCGTCTCACGAGTGGATCCGTAAAGAAGAAGATGGTTCATATACTGTTGGGATCAGTGATCACGCTCAAGAGTTATTGGGCGACATGGTATTTGTTGAACTTCCAGAAGTGGGTGATTCAATCAGTGCTGGTGAAGATTGTGCTGTTGCTGAATCAGTCAAAGCGGCTTCAGACATCTACGCGCCAATATCTGGTGAAGTGGTTGCAGTGAACGAAGCCCTTGAAGATTCTCCAGAGCTCGTTAATGGCGATGCATTTGGTGACGGTTGGTTCTTCCGCGTTATGCCAACTGACCTAACTGAAATCGATAACCTGCTTAATGCAGAAGGTTATCAGTCAGTCATCGACGAAGAGTAATCGCCGATTAAAAACAAAGCCTCATTTCTTCGAAAATGAGGCTTTGTTCGTTATAGGGTTATTCGATTACAAACCCTATTTATACCCAAACTACTTTAAGGTGATCCACTGCGCATCTCTTGAGGTAGCTTAGGTATAATAATACCAATCAGTATAAGAAAGTGATCTACTCAGCGTTTTTTTGACAAACTAATTCCAGGCGAATGAGCGATGGAATGGTTACTCCCTTGTGAGTTTATTCAACGCAGAAGTAGGCAGTCAAAAACACGCCTAAAAGGCGAGTTTTAGCGCATCCGATGCTGTGTTAACGAGCTTAAACGTAGAATAACTATGTCCCTCACTCGTTTCCTGGCCTCTGAAGCGCTAAACTCTCGCTGAGCGATCACACCTTTATACTGATTGGTATAAACACAACGAGACCGGTAACTTAGCCCCCTACAGGCGGATACTGGCAAATATGGAATTAGATTCATGACCACTGAAACGCTTACTCAACTTGAGCAACACGATCTCTTTCTCAGTCGCCATATCGGCCCTGATAGCGAACAACGTCAGGATATGTTGAATTATGTTGGTGCTGAATCTCTAGAAGATCTTACCGCGCAAATCGTCCCTGGTTCGATTCTCCTTAACCGCGATCTTGCCGTTGGCGATCATGTGAGCGAGGCCGAAGGTCTGGCTTATATCCGCGGTATCGCAGATAAGAACAAGGTCTATAAGAGCTACATCGGTATGGGTTACTACGGCACTGAAGTCCCTTCAGTTATCCAGCGTAACGTGCTTGAAAATCCAGGTTGGTACACGGCCTACACGCCATACCAGCCAGAGATAGCTCAAGGTCGCCTAGAGGCGATACTTAACTTCCAGCAGCTTTCTATGGATCTTACTGGCCTTGACTTAGCGTCATCATCACTGCTCGATGAAGCCACCGCTGCTGCTGAAGCAATGGCACTGGCTAAGCGTGTATCGAAAGCCAAAAAAGCCAATATCTTCTTCGTTGCTGATGATGTATTCCCACAAACGCTAGACGTGATTAAGACCCGCGCCGAGTGTTTTGGTTTTGAGATTATTGTTGGTCCTGCTGAAGATGCCGTGAACCACGAAATCTTTGGTGCGCTATTCCAGTACACCAACCGTTTTGGTGAAATCACTGACTTTACTGACCTATTTACCGCACTGCATGAGAAGAAAGCCCTTGTATCGGTTGCTGCCGATATGATGTCACTTGTCGTGCTTAAGTCTCCGGGCTCTATGGGCGCTGACGTGGTATTTGGTAACTCACAGCGTTTTGGTGTTCCAATGGGATTCGGTGGTCCACACGCTGCGTTCTTCGTGACACGTGACGCCCACAAGCGTTCATTGCCGGGTCGCATTATCGGCGTATCACAAGATACCCGTGGTAACCGCGCCCTACGTATGGCGATGCAGACTCGTGAGCAACATATCCGCCGTGAAAAAGCCAACTCAAACATCTGTACCGCGCAGGTATTGCTTGCGAACATGGCCTCTTTCTTTGCCGTGTTCCATGGCCCACAAGGGCTTAAAACTATCGCTGAGCGTATCCATCGTCTAACTGACATTCTTGCTGCTGGCTTAACGGCTAAAGGCGTAGAGCTGGTTAACAACACGTGGTTCGACACTATCTCGCTTAAAGGCGTCGATGTTGCCGCTATCATCAAGCGCTCTGATGCTGCGGGTATTAACCTGCGCGTTGACAGCGATGCAGCCGTGATGGGCGTCAGCTTAGCCCAGACCACGACACGTGAAGATGTGGCGCAGTTGTTCGATGTGATCTTAGGTGAAGGCCATGGCCTTGATGTGGCTCAGCTTGATAGCGACATCGTGACCAATGGCAGCAAATCAATTCCAAGTGAACTCGTGCGTCAAGATGCTATCCTGACTCACCCAACGTTCAACCGCTACCACAGCGAAACCGAGATGATGCGTTACATCAAGCGTCTCGAGAACAAAGATTTAGCCCTTAACCACTCGATGATCTCATTGGGATCATGCACCATGAAGCTTAACGCTGCCACTGAGATGATGCCAATCACTTGGCCAGAGTTTGGTAACATGCACCCGTTCTGCCCACAAGATCAGGCGCAAGGTTACGCACAACTCTTGAATGAGCTTTCTGAATGGTTAGTGGATATCACTGGTTACGATGCAGTATCACTGCAGCCTAACTCAGGTGCACAGGGCGAGTACGCGGGTCTGTTGACGATTAAGCAGTACCACGAGTCTCGTGGTGACGCACACCGAAATATCTGTCTTATTCCGCAGTCTGCCCACGGCACTAACCCAGCATCTGCACAGCTAGCTGGCATGAAAATCGTGGTTACCGCCTGTGATAAAGCGGGTAACATCGACATGGAAGATCTTAAGACTAAAGCTGCTGAAGTGGCCGATAATCTTTCTTGCATCATGGTCACTTACCCATCGACTCACGGTGTATACGAAGAGACGATTGGCGAGATCTGTGAAGTGATTCATCAGTTCGGTGGTCAGGTTTACCTTGATGGCGCCAACATGAACGCACAAGTGGGTCTAACTTCACCTGGCTTTATTGGTGCTGACGTATCTCACCTTAACCTACACAAAACCTTCGCAATTCCACATGGCGGCGGTGGACCAGGTATGGGCCCAATCGGTGTTAAAAAGCACCTTGCACCTTTCCTATCTGGCCATGCGGTAGTGAAGCACGGTTTAGATTCTGACAACAATGGCGCGGTATCTGCTGCACCATTTGGTAGCGCCGGTATCTTGCCTATCACGTGGATGTACATCAAGTTACTCGGCAAGCAAGGCCTGAAACAGTCAACTCAAATGGCACTGCTCAATGCTAACTACGTGATGAAGAAGCTGTCTGAGCACTACCCAGTGCTTTACTCTGGTCGTAATGACCGCGTAGCGCACGAATGTATTATCGATCTGCGTCCGTTGAAAGAAGCGTCAGGCGTCACTGAGATGGACATTGCAAAGCGTCTTAACGATTACGGTTTCCACGCGCCAACCATGAGCTTCCCAGTTGCGGGCACCTTAATGATTGAACCAACGGAATCAGAATCTAAGGTTGAACTTGACCGCTTTATCGAAGCAATGATCTCTATTCGCGGCGAAGTGTCACGCGTCGAGTCAGGCGAGTGGCCGGTGGACAATAACCCACTGCACAATGCCCCGCATACACTGGCTGACATCATGGACCCTGAATTTGATTCACGTCCATACAGTCGTGAGATTGCCGTGTTCCCGACGGCAGCGGTTAAGAAGAACAAGTTCTGGCCAACGGTTAATCGAATTGATGATGTTTATGGTGATCGAAATCTTATGTGTAGCTGCGTCCCAATCTCCGATTACGAATAATAATTGCTGCTTAGTCTCGCTACTGCGGCGTTGAACCTCGGCTCCAGTCCTCATTGACAACAGTCAACTCCGGGCTAGAGCCTTCGGTTCGCCTTGCATTAGCGTCGCCAGCAACGCAATTATGTTGGTAGTAGGCTTCATTTGATGTAGGAGCGGCTTTAGCCGCGAAGTGATTAAAGCGAACCCTTAGTGGTTCGCTTTTTTGTTGTATGCAAATCTGGCTCTAATACTTTATAGTCGCAAACTAAATAACTCTTAATGTATCAATGTTTACGCTAGTTATTGAAGGGCATGTTTTCTGGGAGAGTGACATTTACTGGTAGTTTATCATCATATAACGTATGAGCTACTTTTCCATCTGTACAAATCTCTCTCATATGCAGATTAACTGTATTCTCTTCGAAAGATAGAACTGAGTATGAATTTCTCATTGAATCTACCCTTCTCTTATTATTAACACCTCCACTACCACCTGATATTATAATTAAAGGTTGTGATTCTAGCTCATCTTTGAAAGGGAGTTTTTGATATTTCGATATTCTTGATAAGTGTTGATGACCGTGAATAGCTATATCGACTCCAACTTCTGCAGCTTTATCTAATAAGTCTATTGCATCCAGTGTCAAAGACACGCCCTTTGAGTTAGGAACTTCAACTCTACTAACGGGTAGAAGGTGGTGGTGAAGAGCCATTAATTTATACGTAGGGCGCACAATATCCAATAAGGCAAGGTTATCGAGTAAATCTATTCCTGAGTCGCCAACATAACCATACTCAGTCCATTGCGTACTTACGATCTTACATGAATTTAATGCTGATAAATGCACATCTGCAGATTTGAAGGTTAATGTCATGTTAAAGTTTAGCGGTTCTTTCCAATGTTTACCCGTCAACTCTTCTATGAAGATTCGGTAGCTGTGCTCATGTTCATAAGTTACTTGGTCATTTCTTAATAGTTGTTCTGAGGATATACCATCTTTATAACGAATTACGTCATGGTTTCCTGGGATGGCAATGATATTTTCCTTTTTTACACCTAACTCATTAGATAATAGTGTTATCTCTTTGGTTATGTAATTTCTTGTTCTATCTGACCAGTCTCCTTGTGTCGTTATATCACCAGTTAACAAAATGTATTCAATGTCTTCAAGTTTATTTAATCTCTTTAGGTCATTTATAATGCAGTTTGTTAAACATTTAGTATCTCCACTTTCTAGTGTAGGGAAGTCAGCGCTAAAGAATCCGTGGTCAGCTCCGAAGTGTAAGTCAGATAAATGAAGTAAAGAATTTTTATTGGAAATTTTTATAAATTTTGAAATATCAGTTTTATCTGCTGAAGTATCCGGTGAGTCTGAATGGTCTAGTATTAGGAGTGTGCTATCACCTATTTGCTTTCCTAGGTTTTCATCATAATCCTTACTTTCAATTTCAGTAAGCAAAAACCAAGAATTAACCTTTTCAGACTCGCCTCTATAATAACTAGGTATTCTATTTTTATCTAAATTATCAATATTGTTCTTGAAAGCTCGAATAAACTTTGCTTGGTAACATTTCTTTACAGAACGATCTAAAATAAAGACATGTCCGGACTTTTTCAAACTTAGAAAAAGTTGTTCGAATTCTGGTTCAAAATCTTTTTTCCACCAACCCCATAAGACAGAGCCTTCACTCTCGATTATTTTTCTATGTTCTTCAATCGTATCTACATTTGGGCTCGTGTCTCTGAAGCGTAAAGCTAGTCTTGGTGTTGCCATTCTAATACCCTTTTAAATGGTTTTTTAGGTAAAGCCCATGCTTCTAATGTACTTAAAACTGAAGTGATTTCTTCTGAGTCGACATTATGTAGATTTTCATCTGTGAATCCAAAGTGAGCTCTTAATACTTCGAGTATCTTTTTACTTCCCATGGTACGGGCAACTTCATTTTCTGAGCTCCAAAGCCCAATTTCATCTCTTCCTGACGCACGTTTACTTACAGATGTCCAAAACCATTCGTTGGATGATTCATGAGTGAAAACTCTTGGGTAAACACAATCTTCTTTACTAACTTTTACAGCGAGCTGATAATTATTTACTATAAACCTGTGCCATAGACTTCTCTTAATTATTGGGTCTAAAAGACTTTGCTTTAATTTGGGTCTAATTATAAGTAAATCCCCAGTTCGCCAATCTAGTTTAGGACTTGTGTGGGAATTCTGGCTCCGTAAACTCTGCACTTCAAAATTTGGTGTTGTATAACGGAAAAAATTTGGAATTACTTCGAATTCAGCCCAATTTTTGAGCCAGTTAAATATATTTAATTTTTCTTGAACAGCATTAGGTCTTGTTTCGTCTGGCCAGATGGAAGCATATATTACTCCATCATCGTTAAGAGCCTGAGCGCCCCAGTTTATCCACCTTTTAAACTCCTCAGGATACCAGGGAGAATCGACTAGAATGCTCGTAAATTCTTTGTTGAGTGCTTCCTCTACTCCAGGATCTAACATTAAGTGTTCTGTAGCATTTTGAATCGGGTGCCGATCTACAAGTAATACTCGCTGTTTTCTGGATTGAATTTCATTGATTACGGAGGGGACGCCAATTGAGAGCACATCACCCGTAGAAGGAATTAAGTTTATTAAGTCTCTCAAAGTCTCTGGCTCAAATCGCCAATCAAAATCAAGCGGGTGAGGATCTGGTCTAATATTTATTGTTGTAATCACAGTTAAGTTTTTGCTCTTCATATGTTATCAAATAAAACTAATCATACATGAAGTAAAGTTAGTTACGAATGGAATAAATTGTAAAAAACATAGGCATAGATAAATTAATAGAGTTGATTAAATAATGTGGTAATCCATGATTATTTTTTGAGTAAATGGGAGCAGAGTAAGATTAGCTTTGGTCCCTATTTTTTGGCTTGGTCTTCCTCGTTTCTTCTTCAATCTCATGTTTAAGTTTATAATTTCCGATAGCCATGCCTTTGTTAATGGCGTTGTGTATTTGGGCCATGAGTTGAGCTCTTTGCAAGTGGCAGATAGGTTTGATGGATTTATCTCTTGCTCCTCTCCGTGGCCCTCTGTGTTCTCCGTGGTGAATCGCTTAAGTTAGAGTGTTTTTTCGAATCTAGAAGACAGTGAATGCTAAGTTCGTATCTCCAATTCTAATTGTTTTAATACAGTTTGATGCTAGTTCTACTTGATGTTTTTCAGCATATTCCTTTACAAGATTTTCCAAGTCTTCTTGAAGCAGTAGTTGGTGGACGCCTAATGACCACATGCTACGGATGTCATCTTCAGAGCCTTTGACTAAGCTAATCTTACATACATCTTTCATCATCCCGTTAATACAAGATGCTGCACTTTTATTTTGCTTAACTTCTATAGCAATATACTGTCCTAACCTAGCTCGTCTTTTACGTACTAAGAAGTCAATTGCCATAAATTTTTTATTCTTAGAAGAACGTCTATCCATAGAGTATTGGAACTCACGAATCCACTCATCTACTTCCAAGTGTCCTTCAAGAAACATAGCAAATTCGACTTGAAGCCAAATTTCCCAACCAGAAATCTCTTTGTTTTCAATTAAGCTCATACGTTGAATAATATGCTCTTTATTGAAGAACTCGGTGGCAAGTTCAAAGATAAATCCAAAATCATTCTTTGTCATGAAGCACTCTCATAAATAGTTAATTCTTTAGTCTATTGTTACATCTAACAGACTGAAAATTTAGGTGAATGCATTCTGTCACTGCTAGTGTGAAAGAGTAAAATAACAGGGGGGAAGTGATGTGCTCAAGAGCTCGACGGCTTTAAGCTCATGTTGTATGAGCGAGTACAGCTAACTTGTCTTCATCCCTGAGTGACAGCTTTCAACTCTTTCTTATGAACCTTAAAGTTGTCAGCATTCCTTGATAGGTTGAATAATACCTTACATTTTCTATGGTATTCAATATGCATATGGCTAGTTCTTTGAAATATAAGGGGTTATACTGACTTTTGTTGATAATCGGAGAGAAATACTAACTCAGTGGCTTTAACTAGCCTTTTGCTCTGCCAGTTTTTGCTCCTCTCCGTGGTCCTCTGTGTTCCAACAACGTCCCTGTTTAACGGCCAGTTCGTATCTGCCAGACAGGACGTCTCAATGTTGTGAAGGACAGGAGTCCGAGAACGACCCTAGCTCTCGCTTATTAGTACATGGCTTTGCCATATTCGCCGTGGTCAATCGCTTTTATCTGACAGTCCTGTCAGTCTCTAATGTTGCAATTGATTATTGATGGGTGGCAGTGGCTTTTTGGATTACAATAGCGCGAGTATACCAGCTTGGGCAGATACTCAAGCTTGTTACTTTTTAGGGCACAGATAAACTCATGGCCCCTTTTTTTCGATATACATTATGAGGGTTTAGCATGTCTAAACAAGATTATTACAGCGTGCTTGGTGTTTCAAAGGCCTCCTCAAATCAAGAGATAAAAAAAGCCTACAAAAAGTTGGCGATGAAATACCATCCAGATAAAAATCCTGGTGACGCAGTGTCAGAAACTAAATTTAAAAATGCTAAAGAAGCGTATGAAATTCTGACCGATACTGACAAGCGTCGTAAATATGATGAGTTTGGTCATGCAGGGATTGAAAACAATGGCCAAGGTGGATTTAACGACGCGTACGGTGGCGGATTTAGTCAGCGTGAACGTGGATTTGGTGGTCAAGGTTTTGGTGGTTTTGATTTTGATGATATTTTCTCTCAATCAAGAGGCGGACAAAGTCGAGCTCAAAAAGGGCAAGATAAAGAGTTTGTTTTCACTGTAGACTTTGTTGATGCAGTGCAAGGTGCTGAAACTGTAGTTGAATTACCAGTTAATGGAGAAACTAAAAAGATAAAGGTTAAGATCCCAGCAGGTATTAAAGACGGTGAAAAAATACGTTTCACTGGCAAAGGTAGTGCAGGCGTGCATGGTGGAGCCGCAGGTGATCTATTGCTGGTCATTGCAACCCGCGAACATGCGTTTCTTGAACGTGAGAACAACGATCTCATTTATACTACGGGCGTCGATATGGTGATGGCGGCACTGGGTGGAGAGATTGACGTTAACGTATTGGATAAGCGCTTTAAGCTTAAAGTGCCTTCAGGGACTCAACCTGGGCGTAAGTTCAAGATAAAGGGCAAGGGTGTTACGGATCGTAAGGGAGCGACTGGCGATCTGTTTGTGAAAATTAAAGTGGAAATTCCGCAGGATATAACGGAACAGCAGCGTTCATTGCTAGAACAATTCAAAGCGTTAACGGAAACAAGTACAGTTTCTTAAACTTATCATTTCCGATAGCCGTACCTTTGTTAGTGGTGTTGCGTATTTGGGTCGTGATCTGAGTAAATAGGGTCAGACTCTGTTCCTATTAAGCACTATTTATTCAGGATAAAGCCAGTCAGTTTGCACTGACTGGCTTTGCTGTTTAACTCGAAAAGTTATCGCTTTAAGCCTTTATTGCGGAGTTAAACCTAGCTGCTTGAGTACTAACTTAAAGTTCTCGCGGCGCTCTTTCACATTATGAACTTCACCAGTAGAACAAACTAAATCAGGGCAACCACGGTTAACAATACCAGATACGTCATCAATAAAGTCAGTCCCTTTCATGCCACCATCAACATACTTTTTAAGTTCGTCATGGTAGTTCCAGCCGCCGTATTGACCTGTTTCGTCAGGGTATGCTTGTACTGAGGTTACCCAGTAGAACAGACCTGCAATCCATTTGATTTCTTTATTTTCTTCAGAGCTACAAATTAGACCTGGGTTCGAACAGAAATCTAGATCAGCGTATAGTGGATTTTCTGGTGGAGCTTGAACAACAACACCATCAACCGTTTTACCAATTGTCTCAGGGTCAACGTGTGAACGACCTAAATAATGGTTAAGCGTACCGAAGTTTTGGCGTCCGGTGGTTTGAATGACACCACGGCCCCACCAACCACAACCTTGCACGTCTGCTTGGCTGCTGCCATCCCAGAGGAACTTACCTGCTTTTTGGTCAACGTAAGTTTTACACTCGTCACGTTCCCATACTTGCTTAGAGCCATCTACTGATGTTGGTACATCATTACAGTGACCGCTGTTTGTCCAACGACCAACGCTACCGTTAACCAGTAAACCACGTTCTTCAAGTACTGCATTTGGTGCTGCGAACACAGGAGCTGGAGCGCCATACCATTTAGCATGAGTTAATGCACTGACTTCCATTTTGTTATCACGAGGACAAGAGTAAGCGTGATCTAAGCCAGACTCAGGGTTAACACCGTAATCAGCATACTTTTGACCAAGTTGGCCACAACTTGCTGACATTGGGTAATCTGTCGCTGCGCCGTATTTAATTTCAGCCCAGTTATTCTCATCACACGCATTGTAGCGAATAGTTTCTTGCATACTTTGTGCAAGGAAAGCAGCAATCGCAACTTTAGCGTATTTGATGTTGGTAGCATCATCTACATTTTCATCGAGTAGCCAGAACTTGTTACCAGCAACGCCCACGTTATGCATGGCATTTAAGCCAGTCATGAAGTCAGTCCACTTGTAAACAGTAGACGGAACCCATTGTGATTGCGGCGTTTCGTACAAGAATGCAGTGTTGTTCATTGACTCTTCAGCATTCATCAATTCGCTGTTTAACGCATCAATGATAGTTAACTTGCCGTTTTCTGTTGATTCACCAACATAGTACAATGGCACTTTAGCCGCTTGGTAACTTTCTATCTTGCTGGTCAATTCAGCGCTGTTTTTGTCAAACAAAATGGCAAATACGTTGCTGAATGCCGCTTTGCGGATCTGCGGTTTGTTGCTCGCATTACCCATGAAGTAAGCAGAAGCTTGCGCTGTTGGAATATTGTTTAGCATTGCAGGTGTTTTAACAAAATCAGTTACTTGCTTAACGTACTCTAGCGCATTGTGCCATTGCTCACTTGATAAGGCTGCTGTTGAAGCAGACTTAGTGAAGGCAACAAAGTCCGCTTTGTTTGCAGAGTCAGCTTGGTATAGCGCTAGCTTATCGAGTAGATCGGCTGTGAATACCGATGCTTCATCCCAAACCGACTGGCGACCAGAGTGAGTATCGAAAGCAAAATCACCAATGCTCAGAGACCAACCATAGTTCGCTTCTGGTGCTAGCGTAGAGATGATTAGGTGTTGAGCTTGAGCCCAACCTTTCAAGTCATTGCTAAGTGCGTTGATGTCATCAATATCAATGCTATGGCCAGTGATATCCATCGCTTTGGTTAGTGCTGCTTTAACCGCAATGCTGCTTGTCACTAAATCTTTATCTTGTGTGGCGTTATCAAGCACATCACTGCTGATAATGATTGACGCAGAATCTGCTTGTGCAGCCTGTTCCATGATTGACACAAAGCTGGCTGTTAGCTCATTTAAATCTGCAAGTTCAGCGCTGTTGCTAGTGTTGATAGTCAGTGTCGTTGGTGCCGCAGTCGATGGGCTAGCTACTACTAAGGTATTTGGCCAACCTGCCACTTCAAGACGCACTGGGTCCATTGGATTTGGCAATGAAAGCAGCGGTGCAGTGCCGGGTTCTGTACCATCACAGTTGAGGTGAAGAGCCCATGAGGCGTCACTACCTGGAAGGGTTTTAGTCCAGTAAATCGCAGAGTATGCGATGTTGTTGTGCACCATAATGTCACCACCTGTTGCATGGTCACCACGCGTCCAGTCTGGGTAAACATTGAATTCAGTACATAATCCACCTGGTGGTGTTACTGGCGGCTCAACGGCTTCCTCTTCAACGGTGATGTTTACACTGACAGTTGAAGACAGTCCTTCAGCATCAGTGGCGAAAGCTTTTAGTGTTACGCTACCGATTTGAGTCGGCTGCCAGTCACAGGCAAATGTGGCGACTTGAGCGGCATCAAATGTACAAATTTGTTTGCTATTGGCTGTAACAAGCAGTGTGGTTAAATCATCATCAGCATCTGTGGCATTAATAGAAATAGAGACGGTATCGATTTCGTTGAAAGTTGCACCACTGGTTGGTGTAATGAATGTCACCACAGGTGCGGTAAAATCTTCTTCAGCATCGGCTTCTACGGTGACTGAAACAGATTTCTGTTCAATTATTTGGTTGTCTTTGTCGAATACAAACACGTTAATCGCTGCGCTGCCTGCTTCATTTGGCGTCCAGCTTTGCGAGTAAATCGTCTGGCTCTGGTCAATCGCTTTATGAGACAACTTCTGGTCGTTCACCCAAAACTCAACTCTTGCTGCTAATTCACCGCCAATGCTTGCTTGAATTAGCGTCGCAGCGTCAACTTTTAGCTGCTGACCTGCCACTGGAGACAGAATCGATAATTCTGTTGCTTCTGGCTCGCCAGGTTCGCCTGAACATTCAGTTAGATCCCAAAACCATGAATCTGCACTTGGCGATTCCCATACACCAGGATTGTTTTTAGCAATAAAGCATTGGCCTTCAAATGAAACAACTACGCCATTTGCAACCTGAGTTTTACCTGGAACAAAAGCAATAATATCGCCTAAATCTGGTCCTGGCTCGGGTTCTGGCTCAGGTTCTGGCTCAGGCTCAGGCTCACCCGAACATACTGCAGTATCCCAAAACCATGAACTTCCGTTTGGGGATTCCCATACACCAGGGTTGTTTTTGGCAATAAAGCATTCGCCATTATAAGAAACCATATCTCCGTTCTGAGCTTTTGTTTCTCCCGGAACAAAAGTTACAACACCAGACGTTAGCATTGCTTCAGCGGCATATAGATAGCCACTGAACATCACGCTGGTAAGTGCGATAGTGATTGTATTTATTTTCATCAAGGTTTAGTTCTTCTTTTATTCATTTATCCTTGCAGATAAATTCATTAATTATTAAAGGTATCGATTAGAAAGTTAGTTGCCTATCAGCACCAAGGTAACCACATGGTGAGTTAATATAAGACACTAATTCGCGGCGAAGATAGCAGGTAGATTGCTGTAATACACTTATTTTTAAGTGGGTTTATGTGTAAGAGAGCAAAGAAAAAGCAATCAGTTAAATTAAGTGTAAATATGGATTTAAAAGCGAAAAGAATGATTCAGTTTTAACGGAACACTGTTGCTGAAAAGTGCAAATAATTGTGAATAAGAGGGGCTGGCTCTGACTCTACTTAAGTTAAATGGCAGCCCTGTCTTTTTGTAGAGGTTCCTATTCTCTTCCCTTTGTTACGCACTTCTGTATGCACTCCGTGGTGAATCGCTTTTATCTGATAGTCCCATCTCTAGTTCGTATTAGATGTCATTGTTGTAGTTGCATCTGAGGTTGTTAGATAGCAAAATCTAACGTTATCATTAGAGTGCCACATTATTCACGACCCTCGATTGACTATTTACGACAGAAACAAAGGTGAAGACAAATATGCAGCAAGGATTTCCCATTACGATAGTGGCCGATGGCCAATTTTCGGATTCGCTTAAGCCGTTGTTGACCCAGCTGGAGATGTGGATCAATTTTACGGCGCTAAAAGCGGAATGGTACGGTAATGAAGATTATATCCTCTCTTTTGATTTTACTTTGCTCAGGTCATTGGAAGAGAAAAAGCTGCTTTTAAGCGAAGATAACTGGGTTGTTGAATCGGGTTATGCTTATCATTATGAAAGCAGCAACCAGACGACGATTGCTTTTATTGCGGTTGATGATTTGGCTCAGGACGGCGTTGGTATTGAAGAGGCGATAAAAGCCAGGTTGATCGCTGTGGCTAATGCTGTTACCAGCTCTGTGGGAAGTGGGCATGACTTATTGGCTTTGTCGTAGAAGGCATTCCATTATTTTCATCCTCTTTGTATTCGCCGCCTATTTTACGGCCATATTGTAAATTTCGGCGGATACAACCGATAGCTCATTGTTTATTCATAATGCTAATGGTAGGTTGCTCAAAAGTAGTCGTGAGTGGTGTCTCATTGAGGCGTTAAGCACAATCATTACGTTGAGAACTGATATGAATAAGTCCGCACAAATATTTCTAGACCGTCTTGCCATAACAGGTTCTGCATTATGTGCTTTGCACTGTATCGCGGGGCCATTGTTATTAGTCGTGTTCCCGTCACTGCTCGCGTTTCCAGTAGATGATCATTTTTATCATATTCTCATGGTTTGGTTTGTTATCCCGACAAGCTCTATTGCTGTATTACTCGGTTGCACACGACACAAAGACCCTATGGTATTAGTGTTAGCTTTCTTCGGCATTATCGGGCTTGGCATAACTGCGATTTATGGGCATGATTTATTAGGTGAAACAGGAGAAAAACTGGCGACACTAGCTGCTACTTTTTTGTTGGCTTTTGCACATTGGCGTAATTATTCACTTTGTCACAGTGACTCATGTGGATAAATAGTCCAGAGCTAGGCTAGGTTTTGCTACTCTACGTGTACTCTGTGGTGATAGCTTTTATCTTTGGGTGTAAAGAAAGATGAAGAGCGGGTTAAAGGGATAAGTCATTGCCAAAAGTTAACACTTGAAAAGCGCATGAAATTAAATAGGGTCAGACTTAAATTCTGTCCCTATTTTGGCTGAGTGCATCTTCCTTTAACACACGCTGAAGGCTCAGCTCACTTTATCATTCTCTTGCCATCGCTATAAAGTATGATTAGTGGTGGTATCAATAATATATGGGTTGTCACTTTTGGGGAGGCTATCTAGGCTTTGAAGTGCATACTTTCTTAACTTCTTGGAGCTTGTCGTTTCAGCAATATTATGTAAATGTTGCTTATATCTGCCGTTTCCACTCTTAGCTATGACTTTACAGAGCCAGGATGTAGCATCAATAGTGTGCCCATCTTCGCTATTTCTATCCTTCCAAATTCGAGCGGCCATCATGTCCAATACATCTTCAGACAGCGAATCTTGTTTGGCGTAGTTTTTGGCAAGCTGTCTAAGCTCTAAAGCCGGCATCGTCATTATCTTCGTTTCAAGCTCTTCAAGTTGCGACTGTAATTGAACTGCTAAGTTGATGGATTCAACGTATTCTGGCTCATTTTTACTATAGCCAGTTGTATTGAACACAATTGAGCCTAGTTGGCTGTAGTGATAAATGTATGATGCGCGGCGTTGAGTGAAAAAATTCCCTTTGTCATACACTATATTGTCGGGCTTACCGAGTTTTCTGACGACAGACATCTCGCTTTCGCCTAGGTTCAGATGTTCAAAATGTTCTAGATTAGTGCGCTGTTTAGTATTTTTTGACGGTGATACAGTGACCATTTTAATCTTGCTATCTTCATCGTTGCCACGTTTCTCAAGTTTGTTTGAGACAATGTTCCCATTGGTATCTTCAATCCAAACAGCACTGTATTGTTCACTTAGTTTACCTGTAACTACGTAATGATGACCTGCTCTAGGGATTATCGTTAACTCTCCTTCCAGATGATAATTATCACCAGCGTTCATTAAGAAACCTATCGGAGCTGAGTGGTATATCTCACCAATGACGGTAAGCTTATGTTCTCTATCTGTTGCTAATGCTCTGGTCGCGCCTTTTCGTCCTAGTTGGTTCCCATAGCTATATGCCATGCTTCTCGTTACTGCATGCATTATCGCTTTGTCATCAATTTTAGCGACATAAAAAAATTCGCCCATTGACATAGAAGCATCGCCAATTGAATCTTCAATATATGCTTTTGTGCCGTCATAGCTCTTTGGGAATGTTGTCTGCGTTGACTGGCATCCAGTGATTGCCAATAGCAGTAATAGAGGTAACCATTTTTTCATTATTATTCCTTTGAATTTTATCTTAGGGTAGAGGCGTTAGTTCCCTTATCTTGTTTGGAATGCGCTGTTTGAGCTTTGAAAGGATAAATGACTTACAAGACAAAAAATAGAGGTTGTTAACAAAAAAGAAACAAGTGTAAGTGGGGCTGACCTATTCTCTTCGTCTTGCCTTGATCCTTTCTGTGGTCCTCCGTTTACTCTGTGGTGCTTGATGTCATTGTTATGTTCGTATTGATTCTCGTGTTAGCGCTTTAATCCTGCATAATAAAGCGGCTTGCATATCGCTATGCAAGCCGCTTGCGTTTACTGAATAAGCTAAACGTTATCGTCAGTAGATTAACTCTACTCCTACTCGAACCTAGCCAATAAAGACCATAAATAGGTAAGACGCTAGAATCACGGCGACCCAAAGCACCATATTACCCGAAGGATATGAGCCTGAAAGCAAGCCTCCTAAGCCTTTATGCTTGTTGGCAATAACAGACTGATATTGGCTTAGTTTGCCTCGTATCGCTTGGCGCAGCGCACCATCAGCTTTCCAAATCACTGCAAACACTTTTTGCATCGCAGCGGGAATAGCACGACGATAGATCCAGTCCACATCCAAGTTAGTCGAGCGCAACTCCGGTGGATACATGCCTCTGAGATTTAACCAAACAAACGCTAATGCCGAGAACAGTAACAACTGAGTTTGCGCCAATACGTGCGTCGCATCGTAAGGGTTGTAACCCGTATCATATGGCAGCAGCGAATAGAGTGCTGCTGGATAGATACCGATGGCAATACACAGGCTAGCGGAGATAAACATGGCGAACAGCATATTATTTGGCGGGTCGCTGGCGCGCAGTCCCGAGTCGTGGGCGAAGAATGCAAAATAGGGGATCTTGATCCCTGCATGATGGAACACACCCGCGGAGGCAAACAGCAGCATCAACCAGACCCAGTCATGACCCGTTTCAAGCGCGGCAGACATCACCATCGATTTGCTGACAAAGCCGCTAAACAGTGGGAAGGCTGAGATAGAAGCGGCACCTACGATACAGAGTATCGTGGTCTTGGGCATAGTTTTATACAGACCGCCCAGATCTGAGCCGTTTATTCTGCCGGTCATATGTAGCACCGCGCCCATGCTCATAAACAGTAAACCTTTAAAGATCACATCGTTGAAAGCATGTGCAATGGCGCCGTTGAGCGCCAGCGCAGTACCAATACCGATCCCGACCACCATAAAGCCCACTTGGTTGATTAGGCTGTAGGCCAGTACTCTGCGCAGATCATTTTCAATCACCGCAAAGAAGATCGGGAAGCAGGTCATGGCTGCGCCAATGTATACCAACAGCTCGGTGCCTGGGTAGGCGCGGGCCAGAGCATAGACAGCGACCTTAGTGGTAAATGCACTGAGGAGCACTGTACCGGTAGGGGTTGCTTCTGGGTAAGCATCAGTGAGCCAGGTATGGGCAATAGGAAATGCACATTTAATACCAAAGGCGATAAATATTAGCCAGCCAGCGACACCTTCAAGACCGATATAACCAAAGGCGAGTGAGCCTGTTTCTGCGGCATAAAACAGTGCGCCCACAAGCAAGATGACACCGGATAACACCTGAATGATCAGGTAGCGCATGCCTGCATGATAAGCGCGAGAGGTTCTGCGCGCCCAGATCAGAAATACCGAAGTAAAGGCCAGTAACTCCCAAAATACAAACAGCGTTAGCAGATCGCCAGCAAACACCGCGCCCAGCGCACTACCTGCATAGAACATAGCTGCGACCTGTTGAACAGTATCTTTGACATGGAGCGAATAGATAATGGAGATGAAAGCGGCAATATGAAATACATAGCCAAACAGCAGGCTCAGCTTATCAGCGCGATATGGCACCAACTCATAATCTAAAAACGTCAGCTGTAGATGAATGCCTTCAGGCACCGTCCACAGGTGAATGGCGCTAATAACAGGAATGGCAACCATTATTGCCCCGCGCAGTTTACCGCGGGTCATTGCAGCAATAAGCCCGCCTATAAAGAACAGGGTGAAGGGCGGTAACTCAAGCATCCACATCGTGACCACCTATAGTGTTTGTTGTTTGATCAGTTTGACCCTTGTGGGTGTTTTCATCAGCAGCATTTTTTAACGTGTGCTCGCTATCAATGTCATCAGGGATGTCATAATCGTCTTTTGGGTTGTCATAATAGTCTTCTGGGCGCATCAGAAACGTTCGCATCCACTTTGCTACAAACACCAAGACGACACAGCCAACAAAGCCGTAGAGGGGATAGAAAAGTGGCAGGTTTTCCCAGCTATGGTAGACATGTCGATGAATGACAAAATCTAGCACCACAAGCAGGAAGCAGCTGGCATACAAAGTATACAAAACCCTTTTGATATTTTTCGGGTTATCAAAGAGATACTGCTTGTCTTTTGTCTTGTTAGTGTCCATGGCTGACTCCAGGTGCAGTTAAGATGGTTTTTGCCAATTCATAGAGGGGTTGCGGATAGATAAATAGAATCAAGCAACCTAAAGTGGTGATTGATAGCGCGATTAATGACATGAGAGGCGCCTCCTTGATCCCCGTCTTAGCTGCTGGGTGGTCCTTCCCCGGGAAAAAGGCATAGTATGGGATAGGGAGCAGGTAGGCGATATTGAGCAGTGAGCTCACCATCAGTACTATCATAATGACCCAATGTTCGGTTTCCATTGCGCCCATTAACAGGAACCACTTACTCCAAGTTCCACCTGCGGGCGGCACACCAATAATACTCAAGCTGGCGATAAAAAAGGCCGCCATGGTCAGAGGCATAGTAAAGCCGAGGCCGCGCATTTCACTTATTTTCGATTTATGGGTTGCCACCAGAATGGCGCCAGCGCAGAAGAATAGGGTGATTTTGCCAAAAGCATGGGTAGCAATGTGCATCGAGCTACCGATAACCCCAGATGAAGTAGCGAGCAGTGCGCCTATGGTGATATAGCCCAACTGGCTTACCGTCGAGTAGGCAAGTCGTGCTTTTAAGTTATCCTGACGCATCGCCACTATCGAGGCTAACAATACCGATGCACTGGCTAAATAGAGCAGAAATTCAGTGGTCGGGAGAGTTGGCAGTAACTCGATACCAAAGATAAACACGCAGATTTTTAAGATGGTGAATACACCTGCCTTGACCACTGCAACGGCGTGCAGCAGGGCGCTCACTGGTGTTGGTGCCACCATAGCGGCAGGTAGCCAACGATGAAACGGCATGATGGCCGCTTTACCAATCCCGAACACAAACAGTACCAGTATGGCTCCCAGTAAGTTGGTATCAACATCGGTATGAAACACACCGCCAGGTTTGAAGTCCAAGGTGCCGGCCACAGACCAGGTCAAGATAATCGCCAGCAGGAAGAAAGCGATGGAGGTTCCGAGCAAGATCCCTAAATATACGCGTCCTCCCTGTTTGGCCTTTTCTGTCCCTGCATGGGTCACTAAAGGATAAGTAGACAGGGTCAACACTTCGTAGAAGATAAATAGGGTAAACAGGTTGGCGGAAAATGCCAGCCCCATCACTGCACTTATGGCCAACGCGAAGCAGAGGTAAAAGCGAGTTTGATTCTTCTCGTGGTGGCCACGCATATAGCCGATGGCATAAAGCGTGGTAATGAACCACAGAAAACTGGCAATTAGGGCAAACAGCATGCCTAATGGCTCAACCACAAATCTGACGGCTAAGCCAGGTAGAAGCTGCCACCAAAACACCTCGATAGATGCGCCAGCACTGAGTCCTTGATATAGGTTTATCACACAATACATAACGACAAGGCTGATGCTAATCGTTACAGCCTCACGAATGTTGGGGTGTTTTCCCGTTGCCAAAATCGCCAATGTGGCGATTAGAGGTAATAAAATGGTTAGCTGTAATAACAGCTCCAAAGATAAATTCATGGGTTAATTCCAAACAAGCTTTGAGAAGCCGCCTGTGCCACCTGCACACTAAGGCGAGTATCGATGCCAAAATAGATATTGGCCAGCACCAGTATCCAAATAGGGGCGAGGAAGGTCCAAGGTGCTTCCTGCACCGCTTCACGACCCGGTAGAGGGGGCTTGAAATAGGCCGTTTCAACGATTCGCCATACATACAGTACTGCCAGTAGTGAACCGAGCAGCAACAAGACTGCCACCGGCCACATACCTGCCTCAATCACGGCAAGTAACAAATACCACTTACTGATAAATCCTACTGTCAGAGGCACACCAATCAAACTTAATCCGCCGATGACAATGGCTGCCATTGTGAGTGGCATCTGTCGTCCTAACCCTTGGAATTGGCTTAGCTGTACACTGCCGATGCGGTACATCACTGCGCCTAACGCTAAAAATAGCGCGCTCTTCATTAGGGCATGATTAAACAAGTGCAGCAAAGTAGCCATAAGCCCTGTGCTGGTGTTGATGGCGTAGCCAATAATCATGTAACCCACCTGAGCGATGCTCGAATAGGCGAAGATATGTTTAACATTGGTTTTATATATCGCTGCGGTAGAGGCGGCGAATATGCCAACCAACCCCAGAATAATAAATAAGTTCTGTAGGGGGAGGATGGAGAAGGAAAGCTCGATGCCAAATACCGTATAGGTGAAGCGGATCAGTAAGTAAACCGCAACTTTAGTTGCCGTCGCAGCGAGAAAAGCGGTCACTATTGAAGGGGCATAGGCGTAAGCGTTAGGTAACCACAGGTGCAGTGGAAATAGGGCTAACTTTAAACATATCCCCACAACCAAAAAGGCAAATGCAGCAAATACGGTGCGTGTTTGGTTAACGTCTGCAAGCCGATTGGCGAGATCGGCCATATTCAGCGTTCCCGTCATTTGGTACAGCAAGCCGATGCCAATCAGAATAAAGGTGGCGCCTATGGTGCCCATTATCAAGTACTGATAAGCGGCCCAAAGAGCGCGTCTATCCTTGCCTAAAGCAATCAGCGCGTAGCCTGAGAGCGAGGAAATCTCCAAAAATACGAATACATTAAACACATCTCCAGTGGAGACGATGCCGAACATACCCGTTATTGACAGTAGATAAAGGCTATAAAAGAGCGTATGACGACTTTCTGGCAGCTCCTTTTGGATACTGGTATGTGCAGCAAACAGCACTATGGTTCCAACGGCTGAGATGATCAGCAGTAACAGGGCGTTGAGTTCATCGATGCGATATTCGATCCCCCATGGTGCGTCCCATCCACCGAGTTGATAGATAATGGTGCCAGAGGACATCACCTGCTGCAGTAAAAATATGCTATTAACGAAGGTAAAAGCGCAAACTAGTAGGGCAAACAGCCACACTAGCTTGGAGCGGTTTAGGAACAAGCATAAAGGTGCTGCCATCAGCGGCACAACAACTTGTAAAATAGAAAGATGGGCTAACACTATGTTTTGTCCTCAGTCAGCTGATCTTGAATTTGAATCTCATCTTCCTCGATAGAGCCGTATGACTCTTTGATTCTGACGACCAATGCAAGCCCTAGCGCGGTAGTTGCGATACCTACGACAATCGCGGTGAGAATAAGCACATGGGGGAGGGGATTAGAATAGCGGCTCAGTCCTTCAGCTAAGATTGGTGCGCTACCACTTTCGACATTGCCCATACTGATGTAAAAAATAAAAACCGAGGTTTGAAAAATCGTTAAGCCAACCAATTTTTTGATCAAGTTGCCATGAGCGATAACGATATAGAAACCTATCATCATCAGCAGTACCACGATCCAGTAGTTATAGAGTCCCAGTACCATCATTCCCCCTCACGGTTGTTCTGTTTAGTATTGTTTAGTTCAGTACTTTTTAGTTCATGACTGTTGTTTAGCTCGGAACTGTTCTGTTCATTAGCGTCCTGTTGTGCTTCTCTACGGCCGACAAAGTTGAAAAAGATAATGATCATTACCGCGGCGACAGTGCAGCCTACTCCCAGCTCGATAAGCAGAATGCCTAAGTGCTGACCGGCAACAGGGTCGTCAGCTAATACGTTGTAATCTAGGTAGTTAACGCCGCTAAATAGCGAGACTACACCGACGCTGGCATAGAGCAGCAAGCCGATTGCGGCGATCAGTTGGATAAGCGTCTGATTAAAGACACGCTTTGCGGTGTCGAGTCCAAATAACATGGCATACAGGATGATTGCCGCGGCAAAAATCACACCCGCCTGAAACCCTCCTCCAGGGCCAAAGTCGCCGTGAAACTGGACGTAGAGTGCAAACAACAGGATAAAGGGGATTAATGTTTTGCTAACAATGCGCACCACCATATGCTGTTCATGCATCAGCTCTTTTTTGCTTTCATCTAAGCGATAAGATCTTCGGCGTTGAGGCAGCGACAGGAGCGATAACACACCAATACCAGCGGTAAAAATAACGGCAACTTCACCTAAAGTATCAAAAGCACGGTAGCTAGCGAGTACAGAAGTGACAATGTTGGGAACACCGACCTCTTGCATAGAGTCGTTAATGTAGCGAGGGGCGACATGTTGATGAACTGGTGCTTCGAAGCTGCCAAAATAGGGCATATCCAAGGTGCCGTAAATTAGCATTCCACCAGTGACAAATACCACCAATAAAGCCAGCAGAGGTTTGTGACGTTTAGGTGCCTCAGCGCGTCCAGTCATTGTAATGGCTGCCAGCATTAGCAAGCCTGAAATTCCAGCGCCTACAGCAGCTTCGGTAAAGGCCACATCTACTGCATCTAATACAACAAAAAAACTCGCCGATAGTAACCCATAAATTCCGGTCAACATCACTACGGCCAATAGATCTTTCGTTCTAACAATGGCAATAGCTATCACGACGAGAAAGGTTAGTAGTACAACATCAACTAAGGTTTCGATGGCTTGTTCCCTCCTTTGTCAGTTGATTCGTCAAGCACCATATGCAAATTGTTACGCAGTGCTGCTTTGGCCAGTGCATGACTTGCAGTAGGGTTGATAAATAGTGTGAACAGTAAAATCATCAATAACTTAAGCAGAACCAGCCCTGCTGGGTTTTGTAGCATTAAGCCAATGAGTATCATCCCCGCCCCTAAGGTATCGGTGACGCCCACTGCGTGCATACGGGTAAAGAAATCAGGGAAGCGTAAGATACCTACACCACCGGATAGACAGAGAAAGCAACCAAGCAGCAAACAGATCCCGCTGCCGATCTCGAGTAAGATATTCATTGTTTACTCTCCTTGGTTGACGCTTGATCTTGATGCTTAAATTCAACAGAGTCAGAAAAGCGCAGTACGCCGATAACACTGATAAAGTTGATCAGGGCGTATACCAAGGCAATATCGAGAAACTCGGGGCGTCCCATCAAAAAACCCAGTATTGATATAAGCAGTACCGTTTTGGTGCCGAACATATTAAATGCTAGGATCCGATCATATAGCGTAGGCCCCACGATGCAGCGAATGATCGCGAGGAACATGACAACAAGAATTGCGATAGTGGCTGCAGTTAACATTTATTTTCCAGTTCAGTTACTCGGCGATCCATCTCGCCTGCTTTTAAGGTATCGATATTTTCTTTGATCAATGCGTGTATGGTCATGCGATCGCCGACTAAGTCCACTGTGACCGTACCCGGCGTTAAAGTGATGGAGTTGGCGTAGATAACCTTGCCGAGATCTGTACGCTGACTGGCATCGATCGTGACAAGAGTGGGACTGATGCTGCTATTACCCAGCCAAATGTGTTTGACCACAGAGATATTGGCAAGGATGATCTCTTTGGTTAGCCAAAGCAGATACCCCGGTATTTTGATTGAAAGGTGAACTGGCTGAGACTCATGGTCGATCACATCCATCCTGTAGGCAATGAAGAGCACTAGTAGGATAGAGGCCGCACCGAGTGACAGTAGAAGTAGGTTGCTGTAATTTGAGTTAATCCACCAAAAGAGAGAGAGGGTAATGCCGAGACTTAGTGTATGGACCGGCCAATACTTCGATTTCTCTTCGAGCGTTACTTTATTATCATTCATTGACATTTTCTCACTGTTACTCATGAGTTTGTTGGGTTGACTAAAGGCTGATACATGGCTTTTCTATTGTATTTAACCTGTGTGTCAGGTTGGTTATGAGCATGAAAGTTCGACCGCGAGTGCATCGAAAATCTGTGTATGCAATAATTTTATCGATTCTATTGGGGGCGAGAAGTTCCCAATGAGTTGCTCAGTTAACTGCTCAATATTTTTATCCTTAGGCAGGCATAATTGGATCGGTTGCTCCTCCGAAGTGCGATTGCCTACTCTCGTTCGATAGGCTCTATCGAGAAATGCACCTGATGTTTCATGCAGGATATAATTTGATTCTGTGGTTAGGGAACCAGCCAGAAATCCTTGAATGTAATAAACACAAGGGGCTGTAGCTAGGTCTTTAGGCGCATTATTAAGTGATGTACAAGATTCAAGTACAACTCTCTCTCCCTTTGTGGGAACAGTAGAGTCTGCAAATAAGGAAAAGGAAAAAGCTAATGTTAGTAATATTATTAATTGGCTGCTCTTCATTTTAACCCCTTGTCTATATGTTGACTTATTCGATAGTCATTACTGCATTGAAAGAAAATAGTTGTATGTAATTGGCAAGCTTATTGTCTTTATTGTCATTTTCAACGCCGATACTCTCTTGTAGTATTTAGATATTTACTCTGATGGGTTTTGAATTACCTGTATCAGTTGATAGCAGCCTGATCATAGGTTTAACATACTATCAGCTTAGCCATTATTCCAACTAATATACTAATAACTTATAGAAATTGTTCAGCATAGTCACTACTTGACCATCCCAGTTAAGAGTAAATGACTCGTTAGTGTAAACTCGGATATTGTTGGTCTATCCATCGGAAATTCCGATGCGTGTTGGTATGGTGTTGTTTTTTAGCATGTAAATTGTATTTCTCAGTGTTTATCGATGTGAAAATCAGCACAGTTAAGTTTGCATTTATGTTAATTCAAGCTTTTTTAGGTAGTTTTTTAAGATTTTTGCGGTGGCATAATTTATGAGTTAACGAGTATCTAGCTGAAGCCATAGCATGCCTAGATTGCTTGTTATTAATAAGTTTGGTTAATCAATCAAATGAAGACGTTTTTTTTGCGTTATTAATATATGTTTAGGTGCAGTGTTTTTATAGGCTGTTCACTATAAAACTTAAAGCAAAGCATTTGTGGTTACGCTTATCATTATGTAAAGCAGCAAACTTACGACGATAGCCTTTATTGCGGTTGATGATTTGGCTCAGGAGGGCGTTGGTATTGAAGAGGCGATAAAAGCTAGGTCGATCGCTGTGACTAATGCTGTTGCCAACTCAGTGGGAAGTGGGCATGACTTATTGGCATTGTCGTAAAAGGCATCCCATTATTTATCATCGAGGTTCAAGTCACTTAGATAACGTAAACCTCGATAGTGGTGACTGAGAAGGTAAATATCACCGTTGTCACATCATGGCATCGTAGGTTTTATTCAAGGTTTCAACGGAAATATTATTATTTCCATAGCTACCAACAATGCGGTTTAATTTGAGCTGTTTATTGCGAACAAAATCAATAAAGGTTCTAGTGTAATTGGGGATGACCTTGGCGATGGTGTTATCGAATGGTATGTGAAGGAAGTCGGATTGAAAAATAATCCCGCCGTCTTTGAAGTGAACAAAGCTTTAGCGTTTGGCGTGCATGCTCTCCAAGACATAAAAACTCGCACCATTAATTACTTGGGTATTTTGGATTCGACGAAACTTGAATTTATCGATATCGTCAGAAAATAGTGGGTATGCTTTGATGGCAGAAATAGTATATTCATCGGCAAGTATTTCGATACCTTGTTTAACATAAACGTTGAGAGCTGCTATTTCATCGCCATGAGGATGAGTTACATGGACTGAGGTGATTTTCAGCTTTGGAAATTGCTCATGTATAAGTTTAATCGTTTTCTCTGCTATTTTGGTGCTGCTGCTTGCGCCAAACACGATTATTTCATTACCAGTGATTTTAAATAAGCTATTACGCAGGCCTGCGGAGTTGGTAACAAGATAGAGGTCGGTTGAAATTTCTTTTGATACAAGGACCCCATCACCTTTTGGAAATTCTGGGCCATAACCTTGTGGAAGCTTAAGTCTGTTTGGATCGACTTGCTCAATGATGTTGAAACTGTCATTGAAGGTGATGTAATTTGGCTCTGAAAATCAACAGAACTTTGTATAAGAAATTGATTTTTACCAATACCCTGTCGGTGAATGAATTTGACTATTATCAACAAGTGTATAATCCGGTCACCAAGCAGCAACAGCAAGTACTATCGCCACTCTCAAGCTTGAGTCATTTACAGCTAAACAATGAGCAACCAATAAAAGGATTAGTTGGCTATTTTCAATATGACAGCCAAGGTCATTTTAATAGTCCAATCTGGCCAGAATCCTTATCAAAGCGGGATTTATCAGAACATAGTCAAACAAAAGATGATGGAAACAAGGTCAACCAAGAGGCGTCGTATCCGACACTCCCCCCGGAATTAGTGGTACGCAAAAAAGCAGCATTGAAGATTTATCAGATCCTGTCTCAGTCTAAGGCTATAAGTCAGATGATTCAGCGAGGGTACGATAAGAATAACCACTATTTCAGTCTTATTTTCGATATCCCTGATTATTTCTGTTTTCTATCGGATTACCTCAGTTGCAGGGCAAAGCCGATTGCAAGGGTATTTGGTAAAACGGACACCTTACATGCGTCAACATATCACTGAAATATTGGAATGGAGAAGTTTTAATAGCCCAGTATTAGTTAAGCTACAGGATGTTAAATATTTCGGTCAAACAGCGCTTTTTTTCTATGAAAATCTAGCTGATGATCAAGCTAAAGTGAGCCATCCCTTACAACTAGATAGCCGTTTTGAACAGCAAGCTTTACCATACTAAGCTGGAATGGCCATACGAAGGTTATTCACTGTCCTTGTCGACGCACTCGTTACCTTTGACGTCGGCGATGGTGTATAGCGGTATTGTGATTATTATTCTGATTGCAGCAATATTGTTAGCTTGTTTTGGCTTTTATCGTTTAGGGGTTAAGCAACGGGCATTAGGCGAACAAAGGCTTAACTTTGTGTCTTCGGTTAGCCATGAGTTAAAAACACCGCTAACCTCAACTCGTATGTATTCACAAATGCTTAAGGAGGGAATAGTAATATCCGAGAAGCATAAGCAAGATTATTACGCATTTATTTATGATGAAAGTGAACGTCTTACGCGATTAACCAATAACATTTTGCAATTGTCTGCACTTGGCAATCAACAGCAAAATACACAGCCGGAATATACCCGATTAACTATTTTACAGGATGTTATTCGTTCTAAAACTTCTTCAATCATTGATAAAAGTCACTTTCAACAGAACATAATAATGGAAATAGCTGACGCTAAAGAGGTGCAAGTTTTTGTCGAACAGGACACTTTCTCCCAAGTGATTATCAATATTACTGACAATGTCGTTAAGTTTTTTGACTCGCAGCTGATCAATGATCCTAGTCGACAGAAAATCGATTTTATATTCCGTCAACATCCCAAGCATAAAGACATGATACAGCTGGAAATCCGGGATTATGGTGAAGGCATAACTCAGGAGCAAGAAAGTAAAATTTTTGAACTGTTTTATCGTGGCGGTAATGAGTTAACTCGGTCCACGCAAGTGGCAGGAATAGGATTGGCTTTAGTTAATGAGCTGGTATTGGCACAACAGGGAGAAATTGAGGCTGAAAGAAGATCGCCTGGATTAGCGATGCTGATTTCACTTCACATTCGAGTTTGATTCATTGAAGCGTGTCATTGGGGTTAGAGTAAGGCTCACCGTCGTGAGCTGTTCTGAAGTGGACTGAGTATATTGATATAAGCTTTACCCAGTCCCCACAAATTCGTTCAACTTGGTTATTCTGCTTGCATCCAGTCGACTTTTACGCCGGCTTGGTTGAACATATCTTGGCTGATTTTAAGTGATGTATTTCATGGCTGAAACCTTGGATATCTTAATTTAATTATTTCCTTACATATTTTATGGATGATTTTTAGAATATAAATTACTTTTTATTTTCTGTTTATTAATACCACTTACCACTTACTAATAACACTTATAGTCTACGACTTGTTAATTATAAATTACTTGGTTTATGCTTTTTAGCTACTACTTATTACTTATTTATTGATTTTGTTGTTAGTGATTTTTTGTTTTTTTTTGATTGAGGTTTGCTTTATTTTTCTTGCGGGTTTGTTGTCTTTGTGTTTTATTTTTAAAGGTCTTTGTGATGCTCTTTTAATTGTGCTGATTAATTTTAGTTAAATGTTATTGATGCTTTTTAATTAGGAGGCTGGTTAATTTTATTTTATCGGAATTAACTTTATGACTCTACTGATTTGTTATTATATGTTGTTTTTAATTCATTGTAATGAAAGGGAGAGTCGTTTTGCTTGAAGGTGACGAACCTAAAAACCTCCTGAAAAGATACTTTGACAGAAAAGGATCTACCACTCAGTTCTTTAATGATCTGGCTGGCTCCGATGTGCAGGTTTGTATTCTTAATCAACAGCTAAGTGAATATTATCTTCATCGTGAGTCACTGCTGTTTATAAACGATTGCAGTGAACCTGTTCTTCTTGCATCGGGTGTATTCTTCATCGAAAACCTATCAAAGAGTCAGGTTGATGAGTTAATTCATACCAGTATCCCTGCGGGCATCATCTTAGGTGTCAATAACATCAGTAAAAGTAATGAGCGGATCTGTGTGTCACACGACAGGGCACTGCTGTCGAAACTAAAGGTGTCAGAAAAGGCTTGTTTCAAGCGTTCGTTCCAATTGATGAGCGGTGCTATTAAAGTGGCAAATTTAACTGAGGTGGTGAGTTGTCAAAGTTTAGCCAGAGCACTAGAAGGTTCAACACCATGCAAATTCTGAAATTGGAATGGAGGTCGATTAATGAATGTTCTTGATTTATTAGAGCAATGGAAACAATCCGACACATTTAACAATACCCTCAGTGATGATCATCAGGTGATTAGTTATCAAGAGGCTTATTTGCGTATTAGTGTTTACAGTGATTGGTTGGCGTCTAATTCATTTACTCAACCAATGGCCTTTTATTGTGACCAATCGATTGAACATCTGCTGATGTTGATAGCTTTAATGTTCAACGAAGTAAACTTTGTTTTATTACCTGCTAAACCAACTGATGTAGATAAAGAATTATTTGCTGATCAACTCATCTTAAAACCTCATTTTTGCGACATGTTGCGACATATACAACTGACGAAACATGCTCAATGTAAAACGGTTGCCACCCCGGGCAGAATATATTTTAAAACCTCCGGCAGTTTAGGTACACCTAAATTGGTGGTTCATCAACGTCAAAATTTGATTGCTAATTCTCGTAACGTCTTAACGCGTTTACCGCTAAATGCATCCAGTCGCGTGTTAATTCCGGTGCCGATGCATCATATGTATGGTTTTGGCGCGGCACTTTGGCCCTGTTTACTGGTGGGAGCGAGTATCCACTTAACCAGCAACCTGAACATTCTTAGATTTAAAGCGGTCGAACGACAATTCGCTCCTACCGTGGCTTATTTGACGCCATCGACTGTCGGTGCCCTGTTGCTACGCTCATGTAAATCATCTCAATATGAATTTATCGTCAGCGCTGGTGATTGTTTTGACCGTCAAACGTTTCAACAAGCTCAAACCAAATTTGGCCGGGTATTCAACTTATATGGCAGCACTGAATTGGGTGTGGTTGCTATTGGAGAAATTCAAAGTAAAGGCGAAGCCGTTGACGATTGTGTGACAGCTCTGCCGGGGGTAAAAATCAAAATCGAGTCAGAGCAAATTGCAGTAAAGCATCCTTTTGGTTTTGACTTTTATCTGTATCAGCAAACACGTGATGTTTTTTTTAATACAGGTGATCTGGCTCGTGGTGATGAAATTACCGGTTTTAGCGTGATTGGGCGCGCCAAGCTTAGTATCAATCGGGAAGGACGTTTAATCGCTTTTTCCGAATTGGAAAGCCAAATAAAACAACATCAACATATCCAGGATGTTGCTCTGGTAAAAGGGCGAAAGGATAGTAAGGGGCATACTATCGTTGCCATCGTGGAATCGACAACTGAGTTAGCACCTGACGAGCTACGTCGCCAACTAGGTAAGCTTTTACCGTGGTATGCAACACCTTCAAAAATAATAATTGAGCCACAATTACCCCGATTGGTCAGTGGCAAAATTAACCGAAAACAAATAGCGCTACACTATGAGGAGACTGAATTTTGATTGATTCAATAAAACAATTAATTGTCGAAAAGTTGGATGTCAACGTTGGCTATGACGAATTTGATCAAACAACCCCGCTTTTTGAAGGGGGACTAGCGATGGACTCTATTGTATTTACAGAGTTTATTGTTTTGCTGGAAAAGACATTCAAAATTGAGTTTGATGACGATGCTTTGGCTGTAGAAAACTTTTCTAACGTGGAGAAGATTGCAGAGACTATCGCTCAGCATACTCGCTAAGCGTATTTTTAATCGTCGCGTATTTTGACCTATATAATCACGAGTATTAAGAAACCATTATGGATATTGAAAATAACGAAACTGCATCATCTGTTGATGATTTACCAGCAGATGAGCTGCATCGAAAAGGGTTTATCACTAACTATCCACCGAGCCGTTATTGGAAGGGCACGTTTCAATCACAGGCGCAGGCCAATGACAGGCTGAATTTGTATATTCACATTCCTTATTGTATTCAGCGATGCAGTTACTGTTTTTTTAAGATCACTGAATTGTCTGACAGTAATCCAAAAGAGATCGACCATTATGTGGATTACCTGTGTCGTGAAATTGTTATGGTTTCCGAGTTGTACGGTTGGTCCAAACGTCCGGTGGATACCTTGTATTTTGGTGGGGGCACGCCGAGTTTATTAAAAGCGCGGCATATGGACCAAATTTTAACGGCATTACATGACCATTTTAATATGGCACTGTCGGAATTCGTCTTCGAAGTAGAGCCAATTACTTACTCTAAAAGCAAATCTAAAGAACTATCACAATTTGGTATTACTCGACTGAGTTTTGGTATTCAATCATTCCATGACGACATCGTCGCCAAAACAGGCCGTAAAGACACCGAAAAAATGAATGTAGCGGCGATTAAACGTGCCTTGGATACTGGGGTTATCTTAAATATTGATCTGCTTAGTGGACTGGAAGGTGAAACCGAAGAGACTTGGCGTTATAGCGTAGACCGTGCCGTTTCACTGGGGGTTCAATCGATCACTGTATACAAAATGGAGTTGTATCAAAATTCTAAGTATTACGCTGATCTTCGTAGTGACAGCATCATATTACCTACAGACGATCAAGAAATGGTTTTTATGAATTATGCCATGGAACAGCTGTATGCAAATAATTACCTTAATTCGACTTATTTTACCTTCACCAAAAATGGCGAATATCAACACAAACACCTTCATCAGCGCTGGCTTGGGGAAGACACTTATGGCTTAGGGGTTTCAGCCTTCTCTTCTTTGGAACGAGAATATATTCAAAACACATCTAACACAGATAAGTACATTGAATTTATCGACAAAGGAGAGTTGCCCGTAGAGCGTGGCATGAGGCTGAGCTCTATGGATTTGATTGCCAGAGATATCGTGCTGGGCATGAAAACATCGAGCCTTGATTGCAGATGGATAAAAGCCAAGCATGGTGTCAATCTGCTGTCAAAAAATAACAATATGCTGCAGAAGCTGATTGAGCATGAATTTGTAGTCGTACTGGATAAAACCATAAAAATGACCCGTAAAGGTGTATTTTACGGTGACTTTGTCGGTAAGTCGTTAAGTCGTTACTTGCTTGATTCGGTAGAGTAACGGGAGAGATTATGTTTATTACGCCTGATTTCGTCTTTGTGCATATGCCAAAAACTGGCGGTACATTTGTCACCAAAATGCTTAAGAAACTCTACCCCGATGGCATTGAGCTGGACAAACATGGTACCTGCTCTGACATTCCACACAAATATGCCCATTTACCGATTGTATCTGTGTTAAGAAATCCGTTTGATCGTTATGTTTCGCAGTATTTTTATGGTTGGTGGCAGCGCAACCTTGAGCTGTATTGCGGTAGTGAGCATTTTGAGGCTCATCTTGAAGACGGTCGGCAAAATATCGAAAAAATAGAATTCGAATATTTTGTTTATTTGACCGACAAGTGTTTTAAAGGTTTCTATCAGAGTGAACCTAACGGCTATCGAAATATGAGTGCTGCGCCATTGGGGTGGCACACTGAGCAGTATTTTAGGTTCTTTTTTAGGGAGCCCAAAAGTACTTTTAATCAGTTGACTGAAGCTGATATTCAAAGCAAAGCGTTTATTGAACAGCAATACCCTGTGACGTTTATGTTTAATGAAACATTAAATCAGGACTTGCATCAATTACTTTCAGACTTTGGGCATAGCGCTCAAGATTTGGCCTTTATTATTCAAAGTGATCGTATTTTACCGGAGGGTGGTCAGCCTAGAAATGATCGAGATTGGCGAAAACATTACACTGATGAATCGCTGACTTTTGTGGCGCAAAGAGAACGTATTTTGTTTGATCTATATTCTCAGTATAAGGAGGTTGCATGACCCGTCAAAAAACGGCACTGGTGACTGGTGGTAATCGTGGCATTGGCCTTGAAATTTGCCGTCAATTGGCTGCTGATGATATCAAAGTAATTTTGGCTGCAAGAGATCTTCAAAAAGGCGATAAAGCGATAGCTAAGCTCGATAACCCCTTGATTAGTTGTATACAACTTGATGTAACCAATGATGCAGACTTGCAATCACTGAGTTCTAAGCTTGAAAGTAGAGAGCTGGTCGTGGACATTTTGGTGAATAACGCAGGGATCTCTCAGGGCATACGCTACAGCATTCTTAATGAACCGAAAGAACTAACAGAACAAACCATGGATATCAACTTTTTTGGGGCGTTACGTTTGAGTCAAATCGTGGTGCCTTTTATGCAAAAGAACCATTTTGGAAGGGTGGTTAATATATCCTCTGGGCATGGTTCATTTAGCAAAATGGATAAAAGAAATCCTGGTTATCGATTTTCAAAAGTGGCAATGAATGCCATGACTGTGATGCTGGCTGATGAGGTTAAAAACGACAATATCTTAGTTAATGCAATGACGCCAGGTTGGGTAAGAACACGCTTGGGTGGATTAAATGCACATCGTAATGTGGAGGAGGGGGCTGAAACCGCAGTCTGGTTATGTTTGCTCGATCATGATGGCCCCAATGGTGAATTCTTTAAAGATAAGGCAACCTTTGCGTGGTAAATCATTATCCCAACCTGTTTGTGGTCGGCGCACCACGTTGCGGCACAACGGCAATGTGTTTGTATCTAAAACAACATCCGTCAATTCACTTATCGATTTTAAAAGAGCCGCATTACTTTGCGACCGATTTAATGGTACAACCGCATACCATTACAGATGAAGATGAATACCTAGGATTATTTACTGACAGGCCGATAAATGCTGAAGGTTCAGTGTGGTATTTACAGAGTGAAGCCGCGCCAAAAAATATTCAAACCCATTGTCCTGATGCAAAAATTATTATTATGCTACGTCGCCCGTGGCAACAAATTCAATCATTACATTCACTCTATTTACGTACTACTAATGAAGACCAAGCGGATCTTGAAAAGGCCATAGGTTTGTGCGAGTCACGTCTGCAAGGTAAGGAAATACCGTCAACAAGTTATTTCCACGACGGTTTACAGTATCTTCGTAATGCAAGTTATTATGACAATGTGAAGCGTTATCTGGATATCTTTGGTGATCGGGTTAAAGTCATTTTATTTGATGATTTTATCAAAAAAACATCGGCGGTGATGGCTGATACCTTTGAATTTATAGGTGTAGAGCCTTGCTCTGAGATTGAATATGATCAACATCAGGCAACCTTAATGTTGCGTAACACCGCGTTGCATCAACTCCGGCGTCAACCGGATTCAGTCCGTAACAAACTACATCGAAATTATGTAAGCGTCCACGAAACTAAAGAAACGGCACCAATGAGTGAAGCACTTAAACAGCACCTGATGGATTATTATCGCCAGGATGTGGCAGTGACCGCTGAACTATTGAAGCAAGATCTACTGAGCTTGTGGTATCAGAATTAGGAGTATAGTGATGATTAATATGGAGTATGTCAGACTGTTAAAGGGACTTAAGCATAAACATGGTGACTTGAATGGTGAGCCAGTTGACAAAAGATTTCGCCGTTTACTGTCGTTGAAAACACCTGAGATCAAATTGGAACAGTTACCTTACAATGACCAATGGCCGCAGTGGTTTTCCAAAGAATTATTGCGTTTAAACCAACAGGGAAGTGAGCTTAGCTTAAGCGAAGTTCAGCATATCGGCAGTACATCTATTGAAGGTATGACATCCAAAGGTATCATTGATATGGTGGCAGTTTCGCCATTTGAACCAGACGATAAAACAGTGCAAGCCTTGATGGCTAAATTGGGATACGAGTTTTATGGCTGTAGTCCTATTCACGGGAAAAGCTGTTGGTATTGGCGTGTAGAAACCGACCGTTGTTATGTGGTTTATTTGGCTAATTCATCGCAAACGTTTTTTGTCGCCCCGTGTTTATTTCGCGATTATCTTAGGGCTGAGCCAGATAAAAGAGACTTATATCAGGCTTACAAAATACAGGCGTTAGCTGACAGCCCAGATTTATTCTCATATTCGGTGCGCAAGATGGATGTGTATTGCGATATTCTCGCAGATGCAGAAAAGTGGAAGCAATCGAAGTTTCGCAAACAAAGTGCTTTGACAGATTAAAATGAATGTGACGCAAAGTGCAGATAATCCTTTATTACACCATTCGGTAAAAAAACGTCTGCTTGTTAATACTCTGCATATCTTTATTGGTTTATTGGCTGTGATTAGTTTTAATCTGGTGGATACCTGGTTTATAAGTCAGCTGGGTGTTGATGCATTAAGTGCGATGGGTTATTTAGGGCCCGTTGTTCTTATACTGATAGCAGTATTGATTGGTACAGAAATGACGGCTTCCATTCATGTGGCTGAAAGTGTGGCATTAAATGATAGGCGTCGTACTGCGCACACCATTTTGGCTGGATTATCTTTTAGTCAAGTGATATCTCTGCCGATAAGTGTCATTGGTTTTTTTGCAGCTCCTGCAATTTTTAATTTATTGGGGGCTAATAACCAGATAGCTTTGTTGGGTCAGGACTATTTAAAAATTTGGTTCTTAGGTTATCCGCTTTTGGCATTTTGCATGGTTGGCACAGGTTTGATGCGGGGCGGTGGTAACGCCAAAAGTGCTGGGCGTTTGTTATTACTGGCGACGTTAATTAATGTGGTCATTGATCCGTTATTGATTTTTGGCGTCGCTCAATGGGACGGTCTAGGTATTGTCGGTGCGGCCTGGGCTAGCTTTTTGGCTAGATTAGTTTGTACTGTGTTGGTCGTAAAAACACTCAAAAATAAATATCAACTTCATGAGCACCAGTTGGAAGGCCTAAATAGGCATATCGCCTTATGGAGTGAATTCATTGCATTAACTGCTACCGTTGCATTTAACCGTCTACTTATTCCTCTTAGTACTGCTATCGCCACCATCATGATTGCACAGTTTGGCGATTTTGCCGTGGCAGCTTTTGGTTTAACTAATTTATTAACCACTTTGCCGCTGGCTTTTGTGTTAGCGATTAATGCAGCAGTGGTGCCTTTCATCAAGCAAAACTTGAGTGTAAATCAACATGAACGAGTTGTTGAAGGGCTTCGCTTTGTGGTTTGGCTTGTGCTTGGCTGGGGAGTTGTACAAGCTGTGTTTTTGGTGCTGATATATCCATTCATTGTGACCAGTTTTACCAAGGATCCATTGGTAGCTGACTTGTTGGAGTTTTATTTTCAATGGGTGCCATTGACGCTAACGGGAACAGGGCTATTTTTAGTTAATAATGCCGTATGTTATAGCTTTAAACAGAACCGAGATGTACTAATGCTTAACCTACTACGATGTGTTGGGTTCTATTTACCGTGTGTGTATTTAGGAGGACAGTATGGTGATAGTTATGGCGTTTTTATTGGTATTTCTTTGGCAAATATAATGATGGGATTGCTTGCTTTATATAGATTAAAGCAAGTGATTAATACTAGTAAGGATCCCTTTCCATATTAGGTTTTATCAATCTCAAATGAGAAATTTTGTGTATTTATGCAACAAAATAGGGGCAGGCCTTAATCCTGTCCCTATTTTCTTCAAAAGGCACTGAAGGTTCTTTATTTAACAGCCGCTGAAGGCTCAATTTGCATCCAGTCGACTTTAACGCCGGCTTGGTTAAACATATCTTGGCTGATTTTAATCTTATCACCCCAGCGTGATAGGAAGTCTTCACTTGGTTGTGGGCTATGCACTGTACTCAAACCTGTTTGGATAATCTTCGCAGCACAGTTAGGGCAGGGAAAGTGGGTAACCCAGATTTCGCAGCCGCTGAGATCGCGCTTAGCATAGAGAATGGCATTCTCTTCTGCGTGGAGAGTTTTGAGGAGCTTCATCTCACGATTATCGGTTTCGGCACTATCGGAGATCCCGTGTGGGTAGCCGTTGTAGCCTAAGGAGACTATACGGTTATCTTCGGTGATCACCGCACCCACTTGAGTGGAGGGATCTTTACTCCAAGATGCGACGAGTTCTGCCATCTGTAGAAAACGTGTCGCCCATTTTGTCATCATCTTAAAGCAACTCCTATTCTAGGTTACTGAATAATATATTCTCATTAGGTGCTAGTTTCTATTGAGAATCATGATAAATCAACCTTTAGCTAACCTACTTTAGTTAAAAAGAAATTAACGGTGTCAGTGGTTGCTAGCTCTGGCTGTTACCTATGGTTACATGATGCGTTACACGACATAAAATGAATTTATCTTGCTGTGATAAGTTGAAGGTGAATATTCTTGTTTAAGATCAATGTAATTAATAGTCTACAAGACTAAATTCCCTTTCCGTTTGTACCTAAATAAACGGAGTCTTTCATGTTCGAACACGCTAACATTCTTGATGACATTAATAATAAATTTGATAATAATATCAATGATAATCTCGGTAAAATAGCAACGCGAAAAACCGTTGATCTCAGCACCAGCATTGCGCAGATTCCCCTGAAGAGTTACCTGTTTAATGCATCTGGGCCCCGCTGTACTAGTGAAGTTGAACTAAGTGAACTTGCCCAATGTGACTCTGCAGCCATCATGACCAAGTCTTGCACCTTGTTGCCTCGCGAAGGCAACGCTGAGCCAAGATATCAGGCTCTGCCATTGGGGTCGGTGCAATCGATGGGGCTGCCTAACCTTGGCTATCAGGCATATCTTGATATGTTGCCTAGGCTCAAAAGTGCCAATAAACCCATTGTTGTCAGTATTTCAGGTTTTAACATCGCAGATAACCAGACTATGGTGAGCGCTTTTCAGCAAAGTGATGCTGACTTGATTGAAGTGAACTTCTCCTGTCCTAATATAGAGGGTAAAGCGCAGGTTGGTTACGATTTTGAGCAAACAGAGCAGACTTTGCGTGCCCTGTGTCAGTTAGGCGATAAGCCTTTGGGGCTCAAGTTACCGCCCTATTTTGACTTCTCGCACTTTACTGCCATGGCCAACATCATTAAGCAGTTCCCGGTTAAATTTATTACTTGTATTAACTCTGTCGGCAACACGTTAGTTATCGATCCCGAAACAGAATGCGCCATCATCAAGCCAAAAGGCGGGTTTGGCGGACTCTGTGGTGATTACATTAAGCCGATAGGCTTGGCGAACGTCAGAGCATTCAGACAGTTACTGCCTGACGATATTGATGTGATAGGGGTTGGCGGGATAAAAACTGGCACAGATGCATTTGAGTATCTATTAGCCGGTGCTTCAGCTGTGCAAGTTGCCACCTGTTTTGAAAAAGAGGGCGTCGGTTGCTTCAGCCGCATCAACAGCGAACTAATAGAGATCATGGCGAAGAAGGGCTACCGTAATATTGCCGATGTTAAAGGCAAGCTTAAGACGCTTTAATGTTTAGTTATTGTCTAGAGACTGTAGAGTACACTCACATTTATTACTGCCGCGCTTGAGCAGATGGCCTGTATTGACTACAATAGCGGACTATTTTTTTACAGCAATTTTTACTACAGGCCACAACCATGAACGATACTACATCGCTACCAACTTTACCGGATCGCCTTTCCGTCAATCCTCGTAGCCCACATCATGTGGCTGAAATATTCGAGCACGAAATAGGTATTATGCTTAATGGCAAAGAGCGTTTTGATGTTGAAGAATATTGCATCAGTGAAGGTTGGGTAAAAGTCCCGTCGCACAAAGCCTTAGATCGTCGTGGGCAACCGCTTATGATGACGGTAAAAGGGACTGTTGAAGTCTTTTATAGCAAAGGTTAAGCCGCACTATTAACGCTATTACTCTGTTATTGGTTGCCATATAGAGGCCGTTAATCCACAGGGCAATAGATAAAGAAAGGCTCAGAGCGGTTACGCTCTGAGCCTTTTTTGTTTTGTGCGGTATCAGTTAATGAGTATCAACAAAGATAAACTTGAAGATAAACAGCAGTGCTACAATCGCAACACCGGGGTGAATTTCACGCCAGCGATTGGTTCCGGCTTTCAAGACACAGTAAGTGATGAAGCCTGCGGCGACCCCTTCGGTGATTGAAAAGGTAAAAGGCATCATTATGGCAGTAATAAAGGCTGGCGCTGACTCAGTCAGATCGTCCCAGTCAATTTTAGCAAGCTCTGATGACATCAAAATACCGACATATATCAAGGCGCCAGCAACGGCGTAACCAGGTACCATCGCGGCTAACGGTGAGAAGAAAATAACTAGAATAAACAGCAGACCTACCACGATAGCGGTTAATCCTGTACGTCCTCCAGCTGCGACACCCGCCGAGCTTTCAATGTATGCGGTCACGGTTGATGTGCCCATATAGGCACCAGCAACGGATGTGACTGAGTCGGTCATCAAGGCTTGTTTCATGCGAGGGAAACGGCCACGTTTATCGGTAAAACCACACTTCTCGGTGACACCAATCATGGTGCCAGAACTGTCAAATAAGCTAACTAAAGCAAAGGAGAAGATGATCCCCATTAGCGCGACATCTAATGAGCCAATCAGATCGAGTTGGCCTACAGTGTTGGCGATGCTTGGTGGCATTGAAATGATACCTGTGTACTCGATATCTCCCATTAACGCGGCAATGGTGGTGATGATTGCAATCGATATCAGTACGGCGGCATGAATTCCTCGTGAGGCGAGGATCACGATAATAAAGAAGCCTAAGGCACCTAAGACACATTGCAGCGAGCTTAAATCGCCCACTGTCACCATGGTTGCAGGGCTAGCGACCACAAATCCTGCATTACTAAAGCCGACGAAGGCAATAAGCAAACCGATACCACTTGGAATACCCACACGCAGACACTTAGGTATATTGCTTAAAATCCACGATCGTATTCCTAATACCGAGATGATAGTGAAGCAGACAGCCCCCCAGAAAATTGTGCCCATGCCTGTTTGCCAGCTGATCCCCATCCCAACTACAACAGAGAAAGCAAAAAAGGCGTTGAGTCCCATGGCTGGCGCGAGTGCGATAGGGAGGTTAGCGATTAACCCCATACCAATACAACCGATAGCACTGATCATACAGGTAACCACAAAGACCGCGCTGGGATCCATTCCTGCCGCTGAGAGAATTTGTGGATTTACAAATACGATATACACCATGGTCATGAAGGTCGTAATACCTGCGATGATTTCTGTCGAGAAAGTGGTGTTATGGGCTGATAGTTTAAAAAAACGTTCAAAAAAACCGTTTTGATTAGCAGTGTCTGCATCTTTATTTATGTTTGTCATATCTTCGTCTAGACATTCGTTAGCATGAAGATCGGGTTTATTGTTTGGGGTACTCATTTATTGCTTTTTTCCATTTTATTTAGCAGTTCTGCGCCCTAACGAATAGGATCAAAGTGTGCATGAGTATCTCCAAGCGATCTCAAGATGCTGAACCTTGCGGTTTGAACTTGTTTGGGGATTTAGTACTAATGGCGCACTCTTACACCGCCAAAAATGTTTCTCGGCAGTGACGACATAGTTATTCTGATTTTAGTTTACTAGAAGGCAATATTGTATTGTACGAATGCCCTGAAGCTTAAGTGATTAAGCTCACATATTTCAGAGTTATTTGTCACAGCCTTGATTCTCTTACAGATTGATTTTAAGAAATAAATCACATTCGAACGGTATGATGTTATGCAAACTTAGGATAAGTAAGTGTCCATAAAGTTGCGTAGCTAAAAGTGTGTTCTACTGCAGCATTTTTGTCACAACTTATCGCTATAATCTACGCCAAGATACACATGGTTAACTTATCACAAGGAGTATTTATGTCCCTTAGCCATCAGCAAAAAGTGTACGTACCCAAGGATGTTCGAAGCAATCAATATATCACTGCAGAGATCAAAGTAACGGACGCTTTGCTGGCCCATTATCCTGATTACAAAACGTGTTACCAAACTCTTAGTCGAACCATTTTTAATCTAGCGGAGCAAGAGGAGTTATATAATCTTCACGTTATCACTAACGATAAACTCCCCGTCGTGCGTTTCCACGCTGAAGCGTATTGTTTCCCAACGGCAGAGCAGATCATCTTTTTCTATAATCCTGAGTATCATGAAGCGCAAAGTCTGCATAGTCAGGATGATTACCGAGCCCGTAAAATACGAGTTGTATTCCTAGCAACAGGTGAAGACATTCGCAGTAACTCAGCTAGTTTTCATATTAAAGTGCAGCATTTTCTCGCGAAACTGATGCCTCAGTTACCTGAGAAAAACCTCACAATTAAAATTCGTGATCATCAACATCTCTCTTATGATCTGTTTGCTCATGCTAAGGGCAACAAAGAGAGCTATGGGTACAAGCTACGCTCTATCAGTGACAGGTATACCGCAAGAGATTGTCCGCTCCCAGAAGGGCATGGCTCATTATGCTACGTTACGGTGAAATTGCCTTTAAGTCGCAAGCTCAAGCAGGCTTTTTTACCTGAACAAGCCACCGACTTTTCGCCACTGTATCAGAAGCTAGAGGATGCATTTGTTCAAGCGACATCAGCCAAACAACTTAAGCAGATTGCTATGGTTGCTAATGGGTTAACACCATTAGTGCGTAACAGTAAATATGATCAAGTCGATGGCACTGATGAAGTGCAGATGCTCGGTTTCGACCCGAATGTAGAAGAGCAACAATATATTCGTCATTGGGCTGGTGATCATTTGGCTGAAATGGTCAGCTTTACCATTGCTGCAGGAGTTAAAGATTGTAAAGGTGGCGGACTTGGCCGTTTTTTAAATCGAGCAGAAGAGGCATTAAAGAGTTTAACTTCTGAATTAGCGTTAGATAAATCACGTGAAGAACTGATTGTACGGTTCCATCAACATATTAGTTATCAAGCGCCTGAAGAGTTAATTCGCTAATCATCTAGCCATTACCGTTAGATTTTGTAAATCACTCTGAGAGGAGTGATTTACAGCAAAGCGTTATTATTGTTTGAGGTCGCCGCTTAAGTATCACTATGAAGAGTATTCGCCTTGATACTCTGTGACGTTGACATACTGTTGTCGATTTGTAATTTATATTTGGATCGTCTACTCTATTTCTCATATAGGCCATTGCATAACGGTTTGATTTTTTGAATAAACCTTAAGTTATATTGAATGCAAATAACCGCAGGAGAAACATGTCTGACTCTGGTATATCACCTCAATTCAGTTCAAAAATGGGCATTACCGATTATAAGCAAATAATCCAAGATGCTGATAACTACTTTAATGAAAACTTTACCCACGTTGCCATCGACGAGATCGTAAAGCTACGCTCTGACTTTTTCGATTCCTTACTTCTCCACCTCTGGGAATGTGCAGATCTTGCCACCGAAGACATCTCTCTCAATGCCGTAGGCGGATATGGTCGTCAAACTTTACATCTCTATTCTGACATCGATATTTGTGTATTATTTTCTAAGGAACTCAGTCCTCATCAAGCCTCACAGATTGGTCATTTCTTTACTCAACTTTGGGATTTAGGTCTCGAACTGGGTCACACCGTTCTTGGACTGAATGAAATTGATAAGGTGTGTGAAGAGGACGTAACGATAGCGACTTCCCTCTTTGAAATCCGTCATTTAACCGGACCTGAGTCGCATGCTAAAGAGGTGTTAGAAAAACTTTATGGCGATACGCTCTGGAGCAGTGAAGTTTTCTTTAAAGCGAAAGTAAATGAGCAAGATGAACGACATCAAAAGGCGCAGGGGAGTGCCTTTAGCCTAGAACCCAATCTGAAAAATAGTCCTGGTGGCATGCGTGATATTCAAACCTTGATTTGGGTAACCCGTAAATATTTCGCAGCAAAAGATATGGCAGCTTTAAGACGGTTTGGTTTCTTTACTGCCGACGAATATGCAGAATTATTAGAGTCACAACATTTTATCTGGCGTACACGCTGGGCGCTACATGCGGCAGCACAGCGATCTGAAAACCGATTGCTTATCTCTTTGCAAAGCGATGTTGCGCGACTGATGGGGTTTGGAGACAACAGTCACCTTGCTATCGAAAAAATGATGCGCCAGCTATACCGTGCAATGAGGCGGATCAGTGAACTTAATCAAATGCTGTTGCAGTACTTTAAAGATGAAATACTCGAACAAACAGATAAAAAATCAACTCCGCTAAGTGAGCATTTTGAAATCAATAATGGATTGATTAACGCATGCCACGATGATGTTTTTGTTGATCGTAAGCAGCTTATTGCGCTGTTTACGCATATTGCTGAAAACGCGGATGATATTGTTGGTATTACGCCGCAGACGATTCGATTAATCCGTCAGGTTAGACGAAGACTGCTTGGTGATCTGCAAGATTTTCACAGTTGCCGTAAAGAGTTTATCTCTCTATTTCGTCATCCGCAGGGCATGGGACTTGCACTTTCGTTAATGCATAAACATGGCATATTAGCGTCATACCTTCCACAGTGGCGTGAAATTGTGGGTCAGATGCAATTCGATCTATATCATGTTTATCCCGTTGATGAACATACACATAAACTCCTTAAGTACTTATATTCACTCAACGATAAACCAGAAACTCAGGCGCTTACACATCCTTCAGCAGTTTACAAAGCTATCGCCAATAAAGAGGTGTTGTTGTTGGCCGCCTTGTTCCATGATTTAGGTAAAGGGCGTGGTGGTGATCATAGTGAATTGGGCGCTGTCGATGCGATGCAATTTGCTACTTTTCATGAGCTAAAACCATCGCAAGCTAAAGTGATCGTCTGGCTAGTTAAAAACCATTTGTTGTTATCATTATCCACCCAGCGTTTAGATATATATGACCCTTCGGAAGTGAATAACCTTGCGAAAACCATCGGGACGAAAGCTAGACTTGATGCGCTCTACTGCTTAACGGTTGCCGACATTAGGGCGACAAACGATGATCTGTGGACTAACTGGAAAGCGACGTTACTGCGAGATCTCTATATGTCGATCAGTTTCGCACTGCGTAATGGCTTAGAAAACGTGTTAGAGCAGAGAACAATAGTCCGTGAGCACAAGAATGAAGCTCTGGAACTCATGGGACTGAGGATTATTCCTGATGAAATTAAACAGCTTTGGAAACGATTGCCGTTATCCTTTTTCAGTAATGCTCAGCCCAGTGAAATAGCTCGTTACTCTATCGCGATGGCGCAAAGTCCTGTTGAAGATTCACTTGTTTTATTGGATGAAAGTAGTACTAAAGGTTTCAGTGATTTGTTCGTTTATATGAAGGATAAACCAGGCCTGTTTGTGACACTGTTTAATACCTTGGCTTCATTACAGATCTCAGTTCAACAAGCTAATATCTCCAAAACCAAAGATGGGTATGTGGTGGAGTCATTAAAAATACTGGATTATGATGAACTTCCAATAAGAACAACTGGGCGACGCGCCCGTATCAAGCAAAAGATCAAAGAAGTATTGTTTGAAAATAAAAAGATCCCTAAACAACGTCTTAATAATAACATTAGCTCTTTTGTCAGCGAGCCCAAAGTGGAGTTCTTGCGCTCTCGTAAGAAGGATAGAACGCTTATTAGTGTCACGGCGCTTGATAACCCGCAATTTATGAGCCATTTCTGTAATGGCTTTAGGCTGTTTGAACTTAATATTCACTCAGCCAAAATCACCACAGTTGGTGAGCAAGTCGACAATGTATTTTTGGTGTCTGACAAAGATGGCCAGCCATTAGATGATGAGAGAAAGCTCGAGTTGAAGTCTTTCTTTGTCGACTTCATTAAAGAGCAACCTACAGCTTAGCAAGTTGGTTACTATTCACAGTGCCATACCCGTTTAAGATGGGTGGCACTGCATTACTCCCTCCGTTATATGGCAATGCTTTAATGTGACCTGTATCATACGTGCCAGACTTTTTATGATGTAGACAGATAACAATATGAGCAATGCTGATAAACCAGCCACCAGTGCACTACTAAAACAAGCCCACAACAACATGCCTTTAGGTGTCGCCGATAGCTACCGTTATTGGGGAGAAGAGAACACTGTATTCGTTAAAAGTAGCTTAGGTTGCACGATCACAGATGCTGACGACCAGCAGTTTATCGATTTCCGCCTAGCATACGGACCTATTATCTTGGGTTACCGTGATAGCAGAGTGGATCAAGAAGTCGTGGCAGCGATCACTGAACGTGGCACAATTTCAGGATTCTCAACCGAGCTTGATTCTCAAGTTATTGAACTGATAAAGAAGATGTGTCCAAATATTGAAAAGATGCGTTTTGCTAACTCAGGAACTGAAGCGGTGATTGGTGCAGTACGCACAGCTCGTGGTTTTACGAATCGTAACAAGATTGTGGTCGTTGAAGGCGGTTTTCATGGCCTCTACGATGAGATGATGTGGAAATCAGATGTCGATAATTGGGATAGCGAAACCCAAGCTGCACCCAAGATCACCGCTTTTGGTGGCGGGATTCCTGAAGCGAGTCGTGAGCATCTGGAAACCGTGCCTCTCAATGATTTTGCTGCAATCGATGAAGTCTTCACTCGTGTTGGTGATGATATTGCCGCCATCGTCATAGAGCCGATATTGGGTAACTGTGGCAGCATCGCATCCTCGCAAGAGTACATGCAGAAATTGCGTGATATGTGTGATGCCAATGGCACACTATTGATCATGGATGAAGTTAAAACGGGTTTTCGTGTGGCTAAAGGTGGTGCACAAGAGCTTTTCGGTATCCACGCCGACCTCACGACTTACGCTAAGGCAATGGGCAATGGTTATCCTGTTGCCGCCTTCGGTGGTCGTAGCGATATTATGGACGTGATCAGCTTCGGGAAAAAGGGGGTCACTCATGGTGGTACTTATACCGCGAACATGATTGCATTAAGTGCCGCTAAAGCAACGCTAACCATTTTGAATGAAACTAATGCCTATGACAGCATCAATAAAGCCGGTGCCGATATTCAACAGGTGTTATCTCGCGTATTTACCAAGCACGGTATTGAGCACCAGTTTGCAGGCCCTGATGCGATGTTCGGTATTCATTTTGGTTGCCAGGTACCGCAAAACTATCGTGACTGGAAGAAGACTGACAGCAACTTATATACCGAGTTTGCTCATAACTTGATTAAGAGCGGTATCATGTTAGAGCCTGATTCACGTGAGCCTTGGTTTATCTGTGAGTCCCACAAAGATATCGATTTGGCTAAACTTGAATTGATTGCCGATGCAGCCATGGCGAAAGCAATTGCTGAACGCAAGTAAATTAATGTTAGGGGAGTAGGTGTTTTAAGAAATGCCTACTTATTAGAAAGAGTGTGAGGGAGATGATTTATTTTTAAATCAATCTCTTGCATAAGTCTCTTATGAAGAGGGCTCTTTCTAATATGGGTGTCTATGTAAAAGACTAGTAGGAGACAGAGAAATTACCGATAAGCTTATTTTCATCGTTTAAGATCTTACCTTGGCAAGTTTCGTCACAATAGGCGAAATCTACATTTCTGCTATCTAGATTACCTTTCATTGAAACATGACGTAATAGTACATCACCATTTAATTGGTGGATTAACGCGTTCCAAGAGATGTTGCCTTTAAAAATATTAAAATTTATTTTCATTTATTACCTTTCAGTATTGAGTGTGTTTGTGTTTTTAATGTTTGAAACATAAGTAGCTTCAAGTTTGAACAATTTATCAGCATGAATAGCACATAAGAACGACAAGTTGAAATGAGTCTTAAGCTGGGTACGTCTAGTATTAATGTTTATTTATAGGGATATAACGAAGTGAATGAGAAACCTAACGACATATACAAAAAGCAGATGATTGAAATGTTAATATTTTCGCAGATACGGTATAAATTGACGATTAAAAATTGTTCTACAATCGATGTTTAAAGATCGATTTAAAAATGACGTAAATGGTCATTAAACCATTTACGTCAACTTTCGAAATTACAGACCAACTACGTTAGCTGCTTGAGGGCCTTTTTGACCCTGCTCTACTTCGAAAGATACTTTCTGGCCTTCTGCTAAAGTCTTGAAACCTTCAGAAGCGATTGAACGGAAGTGAACGAACACGTCAGCGCCGCCATTGTCTTGAGTAATGAAACCAAAACCTTTATCTTCGTTGAACCATTTAACGATACCAGTAGTTGAATTAGACATGATGTGTCCCTTATAATTAAATTCATAAAATTATCGCAGTATGCGATGAGCTGAAATTGAATTATTTAATGTGGCGATGAAGATAAGGGAAAACTGAGGATAACAACAATGACGAAGAAATTCTGAGATTTTACTTTTTACTTTATGTTCACTAATAACTCTAAACAGCCGAGTGATTTGAATACTACCCGATAAATTTTTATTGTACAGAATTATTTTAATTTATTTTATGTCGGGACAGCATAAGATGAGAGGTTCGTTAGAGGAATAGTTTATTCTGGCAAATACAAGAGTAAATGAGATGCTGTTATGAATGATAAAATCACCATCTCGCTTCCCTCCCTTATTCATCGAATAGGCAGGGAAGAGGTCAAACAAGCGAAAGAAATGGCACTGCAACATGATTGTGACCTTAAGCGTGTGCGTCGTTCTAGAAATTGGACCGTTTCTGGTGAAGCAATTAAAATTCAACAGTTTTCAGTCACATTGAAAATAGAAAATGGTGATAAATTTCGTTATCTTATACAAAAAATCACCACTGCTTTACTTGATCATAGCGACAAGCTAGAACCGCTTGATGCCAAGTTGGTTCGTCTGATCACTGACAATCCCAATATCACCCTTGCTGAATTGATACACATAACAGATTGCACAATGACAGAAGCCAGAACTGCGCGCTTTGATGCAGATTCTTGGTAAATATTTTAATAAAAGCTCAGATAAAACACCTGACATGCAGATTGACTCACAGTAAGCCACTTTCTGTGGGCGTAATATCAATTTATTTACAAGCAACAACAGGTAGATAGAATGATTATTGCAGTACCACTGAGTAGAGATAGATTGGCGAGCCATTTTACTAAAGCCAAAGAAATTGCTTTTTATAATGAACAACAGCAATTAATCGCACGTTTCGACAACCCCGCATTAGCTGGCAGCTGTAGCGCTAAAAAAGCCATGTTAACCCTGATTAAAGACCAAGGTACGTCGATTGTACTTGTTGAAGAGATTGGTCAGCGCATATTAGGTAAGCTGCTTGCTGCGGGCATTAGCGTGAGCCGATGCAATCGTAATATGGAGTTAACTGAACTGTTTTCTGCTGCCATCGACCTCTCTCGTCGCTTAGTGGATGTGGAGCAAGGTCGTGAATGCTTAAATCATGAGAAGAAAGGCGGTTGTGGCAGCGGCTGTGGTGGTTCAGCTGGTGGTTGTGGTTGTGGTTGCTCAGGCAAGAAGAGTGAGCCGAATCTGTTGTCGCAATTAGCGCCACAATTAAATGATAAGCCAGTTACTTTTGCTGGTTTTAGACCACTTTAGTTTACTTTACTCAAGATTAACAATGATTAAAAGTCAGCACCCTATAACAGAGGTATATACCCAAGCTACCTCAAAATGCTCGTTTCAGAGCTCCCGTAGGATAGCTGAACAAGGCAGTGATTGAGGATAATGGTTATTCCCTTATTGAAATCACTAACACAGTGCAGATATTCTACGGGAACTCCCGAAGGGCACGGCGAGAAGCAACATTTTTCTGCGTTATGAAAAAGTGAATTAGAATAACTAGTCCAACTATTTCATGCCTTGAACTCCGTTACTTCTCGACATGCTGAATCCTGCATCTTGAAGTGGTTTGGGTATATATCTACTTTGGTAGTTATTTTCGCTGTTGGTTTTGAATTTAGGGTTAATTATGGTCGTTGTAGAATTACTGGTCGTGCTCGCTTTTATCTACCTAGGGGCTCGTATTGGTGGAATAGGCATTGGACTTGCTGGCGGTGCTGGCGTCTTAGTCTTATCACTCTTTTTAGGGGTTGATACAGGAAGCATTCCTATTGATGTTATCTTGATCATTATGTCTGTCATTGCAGCCATCGCCGCGATGCAAGTGGCAGGGGGTCTAGAATTACTGGTGGATATCTCTGAAACTTTCCTAAGAAAACACCCGAAACGCATCACCTTCTACGCCCCGATTGTCACCTATTTGATGACTTTACTGGCGGGAACCGGACACACAGCGTTCTCTACCCTTCCCGTTATTGCCGAAGTGGCGAAAGAGCAAGGGATCAGACCATCTCGTCCTCTAGGGATCTCTGTTGTTGCTTCACAGATTGCGATCACAGCATCGCCTATTTCCGCGGCGGTTGTTTTCTTTTCAGGTATTTTAGAGCCACTTGGCGTAAGTTACCTCACTCTGTTAGCCATCTGTATCCCTACCACGTTTGCTGCCTGTATGGTTGGCGCATTCGTCTCTAACTTCCTAGGTTGTGAACTGAAAGACGATCCTGTATTTCAAGAGCGCCAAGCCAAAGGCTTGATTAAGCTCCAAGGACAAACACAGCGTACGCTGCTGCCGACAGCTAAGACTGCGACCTATATTTTTGTCACTGCGATAATCGGCGTCATTGTCTATGCAACCTTAATATCAGAAACAGTTAATTTGATCCCTGATCCAGCTCTGGGCCGTAACGAAGCTATCATGGTATTCATGCTTGCGGCGGCAACCGCTATCGTGACCATCACCAAAATAGATGCTTCAGAGATCTCCAATGCGCCAACTTTTAAGTCGGGCATGTGCGCCTGTATTTGCGTATTAGGTGTCGCATGGTTAGGTGATACCTTTGTATCTAGCCATATTGGTGAAATTAAGGCTTTCTCAGCAGACATACTAAATCAATATCCTTGGATGTTAGCCGTCACCTTGTTCTTTGCTTCTATGTTGCTCTACTCTCAAGGCGCAACAACCACGGCTCTCATGCCAGCGGCTTTAGCTATCGGTGTTGCACCAATAACTGCCATTGCTTCTTTTGCTGCTGTAAGCGCCCTGTTTGTATTACCTACCTACCCGACACTTCTTGCTGCGGTAGAGATGGATGACACTGGCTCAACCCGTATCGGTAAGATGGTGTTCAACCATCCCTTCCTTATTCCTGGATTAGTCACGATCACCACTGCTGTTGGTTTAGGTTTTGCTCTAGGTAGCTTGATACTCTAATTTAATGCCTGTTTCAGCTTGGTTTTAACAGGTCTTTGTTTAAGCCACAAAAAAGGGATACCTGAGGTATCCCTTTTTATTGCACTATTTTTGAAGAAGATTAGAACTGGTAGTGCATGCCTAACGCGAAATTAGAGATGTCTGCATCAATGTTTTTATCTCCATCATAATGTTCTGAATCCAGCTCACCTTTAACTATGTCATAGCCTAAACGAATATTAAGATGTTCAGTGACAGAAGCATTAACGCCAACACCATAAACCCAACCAAAACCAGTAAAATCTTCATCTCGCTCATTAGCAGGTGAAGCCACAGCGACCATCGAAGCGATACCCACTTTACCGTATACAGCAAAAGTATCATTGATTTGATAAGTGAACTTAGGGGTTAACGCGAAGGTGCCGGCACCGAAATCAGCATCTCCCTCACTAAGATCACCAGAGAGGAACATATTAGCCTCTAGACCGAACCAATCGTTAAAGTTATACCCACCATAGGCACCAAAACCAGTACCATCGATGCTGCTTCCTTCACTCTTAAGCTTAAGCTGCCCTAAACTACCACCTACATAGAAACCAGTATGTTCATTGGCAGCGGCTACATTGCTTGATGCAAATACAGCGAGTAAAGAAGCGGTGACAATTGTAAGTTTTTTCAAAATATTCCCTCATCGTTATTATTGTTACATCTGTATCTTAATTGAGACTAGGCTAATACAAAGAGAACAAATCACTTACTCATTTCAGTCATAAGTAGCAGGGTTATTCAGGAAGCATACAGGTTTAGATTAAATGAAACGAAAAAGCACTTTTACAATAACTTAAACCGATCAAATAAAAACAAAATTACAACCAAACAGACACGTTACCAAAGAATAAACCTTAATATCATGTCCGTTGTCTTCAACAGCAAGCTTGTCTGTTTAATACCAATCAGTATAAGAAGTTGATCTACTCAGAGAGTTTTTTGGCAAACTAATTCAAGGCGAATGGATGACATAATGGTTGTTCCCTTGT
>OJDH01000142.1_pt1 | contig 55916 bp, 48 predicted proteins | sample 1592761 | NCBI WGS metagenome assembly OJDH01 (sample SAMN05416855, study PRJEB24817) | seawater metagenome | isolation source: Sea water | place: Canada:Atlantic | collected 2013-11
AGATCTACACTATCCTCTTCGTCGGCAGCGTCAGATGTGTATAAGAGACAGGGGTTATATTGGATGCGAAGCCTGGCACTGAAAAGTCGGATGTTAAAGCACACAAAGATATTGAAGTTAAGAAAAAAGTTTGGCAAGCAGGTGAGTCTGCTAAGATGGCACTTCGAGATGTCAGTGAAAAGTTTAGTGGTCTTGAGTCAAGACTTCAAAAGTTGGAACGACACGTCACATCTGATAATTTCGATCTCAAACAAGAAATCAATAATCTTTAATCACTCCAATGGGCGGACACTCCGCCCAGATAACTTTTAAGCATTGTCTATGAGTCGTATAAACCGCTCTTTATCTAAGTTAACTCAACAAGTCTCTCATACCACAAAAGCACTTGCCCATCGCACCTCAGACAGACATGTACGTTTGGCTGTCACCGGACTTTCAGGGGCGGGTAAAACGGCTTTTATTACCGGGCTTGTGGATCAACTACTCAATTCTGGTCTGGTAGGAGAACACAATAAATTACCCCTGTGGCAGGTGAGTCGTGAAGACCGTTTATACGGTGTGAAGCGAGATCTACAGCCAGATTTAACCGTTGCGAGTTTTGATTACGAACAAGCAATGAGTGCATTGCGCCTTTCTCCACCACAGTGGCCAGCGTCCACCCGAAGTATCAGTGAACTTAGGTTAGCCATCCGTTATCAGCCCCAAAAGGGAATTTTGGCAAAATTAACCGATAGCGCGACTTTATACCTCGATATCGTGGATTACCCCGGTGAGTGGTTGCTAGACCTGCCAATGTTAAAACAGTCTTATCGGCAGTGGTCTATGGTACAAAGCCAACGGGAATCAATACTAAAGCGTTCGACATTCTACCCCGCATTTTATGAAGCCCTAGGGGCGCTAGATCTCAGTGCCAAAGCGGATGAAGCTGAGTTAAAGAAACTGGCGGCTCTATATCAGCAAGTATTGCTAGATAGCGTTAACACACATGGGTTTTATTATGCTCAGCCTGGGCGGATGTTACTTCCGGGTGAATTAGTCGATGCACCTGTTCTGGCATTTTTTCCTCTTTTTGGTATCAATGATGAAGTATTAGCAGCGCGTGAGAAAGATGATGCAGGCACGGCATACCATGTACTGACAACCCGCTTTAATGAATATAAATCTAGGGTGATCACCCCTTTTTATAAAGAATATTTTGCCAAGTTTGACCGTCAAATTTTATTGGTCGACTGCTTTACGCCTTTGAATAGAGGTAAAGCGCAATTCGATGATATGACTCAAGCACTCAATGGCATTATGGAGAGTTTCAAGTTTGGTCAATCTAACTTGTTAAAGCGTTTGTTTTCTCCAAGAATCGATAAGTTACTGTTTGCGGCAAGTAAAGTGGATCATGTCACCCGTGATCAACAAGGCAATGTACTGTCATTGCTGACCCAATTGGTAAAGCAGAGCCAGAAACAAGCAAAATTTGAAGGTTGTGATGTTGAAATTATGGCGATAAGTGCCATCAAAGCGACTAAGCATGCCATGGTCAAATCTGGAAGTGCCGACATTGAAGTGGTTCATGGCCGGGAGCTGTCTACCGGTGAGATGGCGACGCTTTATCCTGGAGAGGTGCCAAAGCATTTACCTAAAGATGAGTTTTGGGATGCACAAGGATTTGATTTTACACAGTTCGCGCCTCCGCAAATGGGATCGGAATCCAAAGGGGCCAACTTTGATCATATTCGCCTAGATCACCTTCTACAGTATATTTTGGGCGATAAGTTAAAGTAAGCAGAACACCAGTTCTGTTTACGTAAATTTGAGAGTGCAAATGGAAGATAATACCCGTTTAAGACAATCACAGCGTTTTGATACTGATCCAGATGTGGTTGAATCACCATTGCGTGGTGCACAGCATTTCGATGAGGATGAACTGCGATTTATTCCAGACGTAAGCACCGAACCTCATGACAGTGATGATGAGATCGCGCGTGTTATACAGGCTGAAATGGGGTCGATTAAGCATAAATCTAAACGCAGCAGAAAATGGTCCTTATTGGCGAAACTGTCTGTGTTGGGATTAGGCTTACTCTTAGTGACAGAAACCTTATTGGGCCTTAAAAGTGCATGGATTGAAAGCCCATGGTTATTTGGCCTCTACTCCTTTGTTATCTCGGCACTGGTGTTATGGGCAGGGAGTATTGGTGTCAGTGAGTGGCGTAAGCTTGTTAGGCTTAAATCAGTAGAAGAGAGCCAGCAGATAGGCGATAGATTGTCGCAAAGTGTGCAATCAGGGGAAGCCGACAAGTTTATCAATAAGATAATCGATAAACTGCCAAGTGAGGTCCCACTTGAAGCTTACTTATCGGTTGTCAGAGATGAGCAAAATGATGCTGAAAAACTCATATTATTTGATGAGTTGGTTTTGTCTGAAAGAGATCTAAAAGCCAAGAAAATGGTTCGGCGTTTTGCTATGGAATCCGCGTTATTATTAGCTGCAAGTCCACTGGCGGTGGTTGACATGGCGATTATTCTTTGGCGCAATCAACGCATGATTTATAACATTGCCGATTGTTATGGAATAGAGCTAGGGTATTGGAGCCGGATTAAGCTGATTAGAGGTGTGATTGTCAATATCGTCTATGCTGGAGCCAGTGAAATTGCGACGGATCTCGGCACTCAGTTGTTGTCAGTAGAGATGACTGGAAAGTTATCTGCAAGGTTAGGTCAAGGACTCGGTGGAGGTCTATTAACGGCCAGGTTGGGTTACCAAGCGATGGCGCTTTGTCGGCCAATCTCATTTAAAGAGGGAACAAGGCCAAAGCTTGCCGGTATCCATAAAGAGTTGTTATTAGAGCTGAAGGAGTTCTCATCAGAAATAATGACAAAAACAGTTGTTCGTAACAAAGATTTTACAAGTCGAGATTGATTAATTTTTCAGTTTGGTTTACTCCGAAGGTCATAAAGGTTCAAGGTTAGTCATTCATTCACATCAATTATAAAACCAACCGTGAATGATTGACCTCGGAGAGATTTATGCAAGATAAATGGAAGTTAGCCACAAAAGTTATCCACGCAGGACATATCAGAAGCAGCTGTGGCGCACTTGTATCCCCTTTATGTCAGAGTGCCACATTCGTCTTTGATACTGCAGAGCAAGGTGGAGAGAGGTTTGCAGGAGAGCAACCCGGCTATATTTACACCCGCTTAGGCAATCCGACAACGGCTGAGCTTGAACGTAAAATGGCAGAACTGGAGGGCGCTGAAGCCGCCGCGGCGACAGGGTCGGGTATGGCTGCAGTTTCATCTGCTCTTTTGGCTAATTTGCAACAAGGCGATCACCTTGTTGCTTCCAAAGCCGTTTATGGCTGTACGTTTTCGCTAATGACATCACAATTCTTACGCTTTGGCATTGAGGTCACTCTCGTTGACTTTAATGATCTGTCTGCAATTTCGGCAGCAATCAAACCGACAACAAAAGTACTGTTCTGTGAAACTCCTGTTAATCCTCATCTTGATGTATTCGACTTGGACGCCATTGCGGTCATAGCGAAAAGTCATAACTTGATCAGTATTGTCGATAATACCTTTATGACTCCGTTGCTTCAGCAGCCGTTAACACATGGTATCGATTTGGTTGTTCACAGCGCGACTAAATATCTCAATGGCCATGGCGATGTTATCGCAGGCATTATTTGTGGCAGTCACGAACAAATAGAAAAGATTAAATATGAAACTCTTAAAGATCTCGGTGGCGTTTTATCACCCCATGATGCTTGGTTGATTTTAAGAGGTCTGAAAACCTTAGATGTTAGATTAGAGCGTCATTGCGATAATGCTGAGCGTGTGGCTCACTATCTTTTGAAGCATCAAAAGGTGACCAAGGTTTATTACCCAGGGCTTGAAGGACACAGCGGTTATCCTTTACTCGGTACACAGATGAAAAGAGCTGGCGGGGTGATAGCGTTCGAACTTCAAGGAGGAATGGAGCAATCTCTGAGGTTCATCAACAGTCTAACGCTATTCTCGATTGCCGTAAGCTTAGGTGATGCAGAATCCCTGATACAACATCCAGCTTCGATGACGCATGCGACATATACGGAGGAGGAAAGAGAGCTTGCGGGCATTAGCGAGAACCTTCTACGTGTATCGATAGGACTTGAGTCTGTCGAAGACTTGATTGTTGATTTAGATAAAGCGCTAAGTTTGGTGTAGCAAATTAATTTAAGGCTCAGTGACTAAATGCACTGAGCCTTATTTTTTAGTTCTTATACAGGTTGGTATCAGAACTCCCAGAATACATGGGCGATAATATAAAGCACAATCATACTGATAAAGTTGATTATCACACCTGCACGCATCATCTCCGATTGTTTAATAAACCCTGAACCATAAACAATGGCGTTAGGCGGAGTTGCTACAGGCAGCATAAAGGCGCACGACGCCGCGATGCCGATTAATACCGATAACATCACTGGTGATAGACCGAGGGCTTCGGCAATTGCTGCAAAAACTGGAACCAAAAGAGCCGCGCTTGCTGTGTTACTGGCAAATTCAGTTAGCATGATGACAAAGAAGATGACGGCGAAGATAAATAACGCCATGTGCGTATTACCAAAAATATCTGTGACCCAATGGGCTAAGAAAACGCTGGTTCCAGTCGCTTTTAATATGGCACTTAATGTCAATCCGCCGCCAAATAAGATTAATACTCCCCAATCCGTGGTACGTTCAATTTTTTTCCACTCCACGAGTCCAAGGCCAGCCAGTAAGACGACAGCTCCTAAAGCCACAATCGTGTCGAATTGTGCGATGCCGCCAAGCGCTTGTGAAAGTGGCCTGCTAAATATCCAACAACAAACGGTTGCGGTAAAAATAAATAGGGTCAACTTTGCCTGACCACTCAGTTTGGTTTGTGTCTGAGTCAATTCACACACAACGCTTAAATCAGGTTTTAGATAAAGGTAAAGCGCGATTAACATACTGGGTAGCATAAGGGCGACTGTAATTAATCCAAACTCTAACCAGTCGCTGAAACTCAGGCCAACTTGCGCAGCTGCAATCGCATTGGGCGGACTGCCGACAAGTGTACCGATCCCCCCTATATTGGCAGAATATGCGATGCCTAAGAGCATAAACAGGTAGGTATTCTTATGCTCTTTGAAGTCGAGCTGATTCAATATGCCCAAAGCAAGAGGCAGCATCATCGCGGCTGTTGCCGTATTGCTTATCCACATTGAGAGAAAAGCGGTAATGCCGAATAGAAACATACAGGCTAGGCTGAGCTTCCCTTTTGAGGCCGTTAACACCTTTTGGGCAATCAATCTGTCGATGCCTTGATGATTGAGTGCTGCAGCGAGTACAAATCCACCAAAAAAGAGATAGATAATCGGGTTAGCAAAATTGCTCATCGCCGATTTGGTTTCAAAAATACCTAAAGTCACCGCGAGAATTGGCACCAGTATGGCGGTTATACTGATGTGGATCGCTTCTGTGAGCCATAGAATTGCAATAAAAATCAATACAGAAAAGCCAGTATTGATCCCATGCTCAAACGGAAGAAAATTATACAGCAGTAAAAACAGTGCGATATCAGCGAGTAGAATGAGTCGTTTCTTGTTTTGTGTATTATCAGGTGCAGGAGTCGCTAACGGTCCTTTGGTTTGTTCAATCGACATGTAACAGTCCCTTGTGGTTATTATTATGTTTGTCACATTAGCTGAATGCTTACCATCAATAAAATATTTTTGATGGTGAATTAATAACTAAAATTTAAGGTGAAAACGCGCTTAACTGCTCGTAAATCTTAATTTTGCGATCTTGGTGTGGGAATGTTGTCTTAAACCGATCTTATTAAATTTCAAAGCACTCTCATTAGACTCATTTACTGAAAAAAATGAAAGTACCTCAAAGTGTAAATTCGTGATGCTCGTCAATGTTCGTGGCGCCACTGATTGGCTGTGTTCAAACATTGGCAGGATTTGAGACTCTGGTCTACATTTGTAACTTAGCCAAGGATCAATGGATTAACGGCTATATACATATGGATTAATAAAGGAGTTTCACTATGAAATATCACGTCATTATCGGTTTGTTATTAACAGCTGTTTGCTCATTGAATGCTGAAGCAGGGCAGAAACCGCAAGATGTTTCGCAGGCAGTTAAGCAGCCAACATCGCCACTTAATCAACAATTACTCAGTGTGAATATTAATACGGCAAGTGTGTCAGAGCTTGCTCGTTTAAAGGGCATTGGAGAGTCGAAAGCAAAAGCCATTGTGGAGTTTAGGAAAGCGAATGGTGAGTTTAAGGCGATTACTGAGCTGGAACAGGTCAAAGGCATTGGTGCCAAGTTGGTTGAAAAAAACAAGTCAGTCATTGTTTTATAAGATAAAGGCCAATAATTAGATGAATTTGCTTATAGAACCAGCAGTTGAACATTATCTTGCTCTATGGGTCGTTTAAGGACTTGATTGCGGGGCGGGCTTAGTAGATAATGCTCGGCGTTCGAGAGGAGAAATCCTAGCGAAAGCAATGGTGACCTTAGGGTCCCCCCGCAATGATAACTTGTGAACTCGGCCAGACCCGGAAGGGAGCAACCGCAGCAGGCGACTCATGTGCCGGGGTGTGGCTCTAGGGGAACCTCCAAAATCCTCCTAGTACACCAAATTCTTAGTCAGCTCATATCCTAATATACAGTCTCTTATATACAATAATCTTACTTGTAGCTCCAAGCCATACTTTCTAGATCCAAATACTTCAGGTGAACTACTTGTTGGTACAGTCATAAGCTAAATACCCTCTGTTCTGTTCCTCTATATCTATCTCACGTTAGTTTTAGTTGGGTAGATGTGAAAACCTTCATCAGACTTCACTTCGCATGGGGATGAATTTTTCGCAAGCAGATAATTCACATAGCTGAACAGCAGTTTGATACTTGTCGGATAACAAGTTTCAAATATCTTCCGAGTTGGTTTGATTGCATTGCTGATTATTTGTATCGTTTACGTAAGACCATAGCCCTAGATGTATTAATTGCTTTGCAGCATGCCTAATGTGTAAATACTTCTATGACACGGCGCAAGTATATCCCTATAGCCTCTACGACAGCATCCTTGCTGTCGAAGGTCATAGCTGCATTCACACCTGGTTGTTTATCTCTTCGAATTAGCCCTGACTGTTTTAACAATGATGGTGTAATCTAATTGTTGTTTTTTGAACCTAATGATTCAGTGGTCTGGGCTTTTGTTACTCTAGTATGATGGTCAAAGATTAGATTAGTTGAGCTAAAGCTAAAGTTCTTTCTTCGAGTCTGGATTCGATGATAGTCAAGGGGGACTAGCTGAGGCCTTATTATTAAAAGACCTCAAACAATTTTGTGATAGTTTGAGCTTTGGGGGACTGATTGGCTTTTGCTTAAGGTATTTTCCATTTTATTAATAGCTCAGAGAACCACTCGCTAAACCTGTACCTTGGGATTGACCCTCCCATACTCGACAGCCTAACGATACAATGCTTGCTTTCAAGTATCTTCAACTTGTTAATCAACTCATTATGTTCTTCTTCATAGTAGACATAGCCTTCTTGGAAGCCACCGTAACAATATTTTTTGCTAGCAACGGAAAAGTCACGTTGAAAAACCTCTTTGGGGTCCTCTAGGTCAACTTTCATTTCTTTTAAAAGTTCACTATGTTCACTGCAGAGGTCTCTAAATACTTTTCTTTGGTTAGCTTGGTGTTCTTGCAACTTCCTTTTATCGGTGTATTTCGCTGCGAAGTAATTACCACAAGCTCCTGTTAATGCGCCTAGCAAAAATGTTATTCCAGTACTTAACACATCCATAAGCGTTTAACCTGCAAATTTTTCAGATACCATGGATAACAATTCATCACAGCAACCTGTAAATTCAAGTTTGATATCGTCTAGATCATCCCCATGGATAATTATTTGCGGAGACTCTTTATGCGTAGGGCATGAAAGTACGCCAACAGTTTCTCTAACTTGCTCTTCGATAGAGGTAAAGATACTTTGTCGAAGCACATTTCCTACAGAGTTTGCTTGGACTTCTTTACCGTCAACTTTGAATGAGATTTTTAACATCATGTGTCCCTTTAATTGTGAAATGTCATAAAGTTAACTGGGGACTGTAATGAATGTTATCAAGGGGAGGGCATATAGTTATCGTAAGTTAATGATGTTCTTTGATCATTGTCATAAGAACATCATTAAGGTTTGAGTTAATTTTTAGCTCTTTAGGCTACAGGTTACTTTTGGGGTAAGTAGACTTGCGTTGTTAGTGAAGATCTAAAGATTAAAAGAGGCTTTAATGAATGTTAGGACCAATTGATATATCTCTATAAAAAATGAAATTAGTGAGTCGACATTAGCGTGGTAGGTTGTTCTTAACAAGTTAGATTGAAATGCCGCAGTAATAGCCAGCAATAGCGTTAGTAGTAGCATTAGGGATGACTGTCTTATTGAGCGTCTTTCTTTATGTTTTTCCTCAAGAAGGTGTTCATAACTTGAAAGTGCCTTTCCTTTAATCCTAAAGTTATGAGGGTCTACACGTTCTAGTTCACCTGATTCAGCTAAGGACATTAACACCAAGTGAGTCCCTTGCCTTAGAGTCGGGTATTGAGGGTGAAGTATAGAACTACTACCAAACATGCTACTGACCAAACGCCCACAGTCGAATGTCATTGTATGGTTATCTTCAGTTAACTTTATGGTCGCAGCTAAAGCCCTAAGTCTATCGGGTCTTTTTAGTCTTCTTTTGTTGTAGAAGAACCTAGGGATACTGTACTTCCATAAGGTGTACTTAGAGAGGACAACATAAGCATAAGTCTGTTCGCCTAAAAGGAAACTTAAGGGGGATTTATAAGTATGAGTAACAAGACCATGGTAATGACTTATGTCAAAGTTAAGACCATCTAAATTGGTTAGGTCTATCTTCTTAGGGTTCTTTGCTACATGACTTCTTTTCTCTTCGTCCCATCTTTGGGCTATTAAGAGATTTCCCTTGACCTTGTCTGCTAGGTAACTTCCATCACCATCTGTCACGTATACTGAGAAGCAGTCTACTTTCTCACCTTCAGGGCCACTTCTAGGTATTCTATTTAGGCTAGGTCTGTCTAAGACTTCCTTTAACTTGCTTATGAACAGAGAATTAAACCAACCCATTGTCTAGCTCTTTATGTATTTAATTTCAGTAAGCATACCATTTTATAACAGTTTGTTTTACTAGAAGTATTAATAACAGCTTCGTGAATTGACATAGATATCATTAAGTTAATCTAGTTACTCAGAAGGTGGCTTGTATAAGTAGGTAGGGTAGCTCCACTGAGGTCTACATATATTATTTGTCTGACTTCAGGTAGCTGGTGGGGGGGGGTATTGAGTGATACACTCGGTGTAACAAAGGGATCGTAGCGAATTAGCTAATGGTTCAATCGAAGAGATAACCGTCTTGTAAATCAGCCAGTGTAGATGCGACTGCGAGCTTCCAAAACATGGACGTTATTTGAAGTCGTGGAGCCCACAGGGCAGAAAATGTTCCAGACATTTTTGTGCATTTCCACCATCCATGGCGGTCAGATGTGCTTGCAACTATATCCCTACCTAAAAGCCAGTTCAGCATCCATGCTTCTCGTTCGTTAACTTAAAGCTTGGCTTCACTCACCGTCTCGTAGAAGTATCTGCACATCTTCGCTTGGAAGCGATAAATAACAATGGAGGTATGGCATTCAATAACTTACCCAATACCAAATTTGTCAAATGAACCTGATTAGAAAATGTAGTCAGCCTTCATTTAAAGGCGTCTACATTTGGATGATGGACGCTCTGGTTTTCATTCATGTTACGTACTAACCACTTTAGATTGTGAATATTTAATCTTTGTCTTTATTGAGGTTCGCTTTGAGAAAAGCGCGGGATTTTTCGAGTGCGACTTGAATCTCTGTTTTCATCTGTTGGAGTTCGTTATAGTCTTCAAAAAAATGTGTGTCGACTAAGTGGCGAATATACCTGACGGGAAGTTGATTGAGGGTGACGCAACAGAGATCTGCTAGGTACTCTTCAGGCAGCTCATCGATAAGTCCTTCATCTGATATGAGTTCCATTAGCAGAACTTCGTAATAATTTCTAAGCTCTAGTTGCATAGCTATGCTCCCTGATGTTGGTAATCTATTGCTGCTTTCTATGGAGTGACATCATGTCGGAATTTAGTTTGCTACTAAAATTGATTTTCAGCAATAGGAAATATTCAGCACACCATGTAATCATTCTAGTGCTTGTTTGGTATAACGTCTTCCTTACTAACAAAAAAGGCTATTTTAAATAGGTATTTAGTGAGAGGTAGAGGCGCTGATTGATGTGACGGTGCTGTTGGGGGGATGTTCAGAGAGTTAAATGCCAGCTAGAGTTGCTGGCATTTTTAGATTTTTTATACTGTCTTGAATTTACAGCTGTTTAATTGCCCAGCTCATAAACTCTTTTCTTGTGTCAGGATCGGCATGTAACCACCAGTACTGCAGCATTTGTTCAGCATGTTCGGCATCATTAACTTTTTTACCGCTAATCGCATCAACCGGAGCGGGTTTACTCACTGGTGCAGTGATTGATGCTGCGATAGCTACGCCGCCCGTTGCATCTTTTGCCACACTGGTTATGTCTTGACTGTTTCCGCCACCAAAAATACTGCTAACAAATGAGTCTTCGGTAAAGTCAGTTTGCTTGACCGTGTAATCAACAGTGCCGGAGTCACTTCTGGTGATCACCACTTGTGGAGATTTAGCAAAAGACTCTGGATTTTTAACCATGCCGCCGTCAGTAGGCGTTAAGCTGTATTGGTGATCGCCATCAACAGCTAATGTAATGATGAAAGGAGATGATTTAATAAAACTTTCACCGTCACTAAAATCATCCTGCACCATGTCATGATAACGAATCGCTATTTTATGAGTCCCATTTTCCAACTCGATGTCAGATTTATGGTTAAACATGCTAGATTTTATTTCTGTTCCGTCAACTGCAAGGTACTCGAATGCCATGGGGATATTCAGGTTTGCAGCAAGAGCTGTGGAGGAACCAAGCAGAGCGATGATAGCGGTGATTGGCATAACTGATTTCATGTTTATAGCTCCTTAACGATTAAAACTTCTATACGTATGTGTTTGTGGACGTTCAAACGCCTGAATACGTTCTTCAATGTAGCTAATAGCCTGTCGACACTTGCCTAAACGGCGATGCACAAGCAAGATTTCATTTTGCATCTTAATTTTGTCAGCACTATGACAGTATTCGAGTTCTGATTGCAAATTCTGGATTTTTTGCTCAAATGACTTTACCCAGTTTAAGTGTTTGTTTAGCTCTTCATAAAGTTGATGGCTGTTTTGCATGACGCCAGCCGCTATCCAATCAAAGCCACTGTTGCTGTGGGATTGACGTCGGCGTTGTTGCGCTTTTGCTATGCGATTTTTTTTCTGTTGTTCGGCAGATTTAACATCCAAGGATGTCGTTGCTAAGGCGCGTTTTACTGCGGTAAACCTATCTTGAATACGTTCGCAACTTAATAGGATTGTGCTCAGAGACATTTTGCCTATTATCAACTTTTCTAACTGTTGAATGCTTTTTTGAATTTGATTGATACAAGGCCCTAACTCAGCGCCTGTTTGTATAAACAGGCTATCGTTAAAGCGTTCAGTGTCTTGCATTAAACGTCTCTGCCCTTTAGCCAGTTTAGCGTCATGCTGTAACACTTCTTGCTCTAACTGCTTGTGTTGGACTCGTAATCGTTTGAGTAGTTCACTTGTTGTCACCAGGCACTCCAAGCTAATTTAATCGCGATAAGAAGGACAATAACAATAAATACAGGCCGAATAAATTGAGCACCAAATTTTATTGCTGAGCGTGCGCCAATGTATGAGCCTAACATCATACACACTCCCATAGATAAGCCTAAAATCACGTTAACTTGACCTAGCGCAAAAAAGATCACTAAAGAGGTAAGATTACTCACAAATGTCATCGCTCTTGCGAGCCCACAGCTATATAAGAGGGGTTGACGATAATAATTTGTACTGGTGATGGTCCAAAAAGCCCCGGTACCAGGACCCGCAAAACCATCATAAAACCCTAATGGAAAAGCCAGTATCCATTGTTTAAATCTTGTGGCGGAGGCTTTGAGAGGGACGTAGTCTTTACAACCCATCGCATTAGGTTTGACCAGGGTATAAAGAGCTATTGCAATAATGATCAGTGGTAATGCTTTTTCAAGCCACGCTTTATCTATGTAATGGACTAAAAATGTACCCGTAATCGCGCCTAAAAAGGTTGCGATAAAAGTGTGGTACCAAAGCTTGGGTGAGAAAAGGTGTTGCTTATAATAGGTAAAAGCTGCCATGGATGAACCAAAACAAGCAGCAAGTTTGTTTGTGCCTAAGGCTAAATGTGGAGATATCCCTAAGGTAAGCAGAGCAGGAATTGAGAGTAATCCGCCGCCACCGGCCACGGCATCAATAAATCCTGCAATTAAGCCTATTCCAGCGAGAATAGCCCAAGTACTGGGCTCTAACAGTAGATCCAAAAGTATTCCTACTCTATTACACGGCGAAAAGGGGGAAGAGCATCAAGTAACGATTTTCCATATCTCTTACTCACGAGTCGCCTGTCTAAAATGGTGATACGACCATAATCTTGCTCTTTACGCAGTAATCTACCACAGCTTTGTATCAATTTGCGTGATGCATCTGGAATTGTAAGCTGCAGGAACGGGTTACCGCCTTTAATTTTTATGTATTCAGCATGCGCTTGCTCTACCGGAGAGGTGGGTACAGCAAAGGGAAGCTTAGTAATAATTAAGTTAGTTAGATAGTCCCCAGGCAGATCGAGTCCTTCTGAGAAACTGCCTGTACCGAAAATGATACTGGGCTCGTTATTGTCACACCGCTGCTTATGCTTAGTCAGAATCTCTTGTCGTGAAGCCGTGCCTTGGATCTGTAGGCCTGTTTTAATTTTACTTTCAACCAGATCTGCTACTTTCTCCATCTGCCAATAAGATGCAAATAGGACTAATGTGGCTTGTTCACCATCAATCAGCGTGATTATCTGCTCAGCTAACTCTTCAGTATATTTATCGTCAGTCGGTTCTGTTTTCATTTTCGGCAGATAAAGCGTCGCATTTTGTTCGAAGTCAAAAGGCGAGTCTAACGCTAAGAAGCGGCTACCATCATTAACTGAGAGGCCAACTTGGCGGGTAAAGTGATCGAAATTGTTTAGTGCTCGCAAAGTGGCACTGCATAACACGACACCAGCGGCTTTATCCCACAGCAATTTTTCAAGCATGTAGCCGACTTCGATGGGAGAAGCATTAAACAGATAATCTAACTGTTTACCGGTGATCAACTCAATCCAGCGTGCCATTGGCGCACCTTTAGCGTTGTCGACTTTAGCCATCATCTTCCATAGCTTCTGCAGGTTTTCAAGCCTTTGCACCATAAAACCTGTTTCTGATAATAACTGTTCAGCTTGGTGCTTGGGAATTTCACCATCTTTTATCGCTTCAGCTAATAAGGTTTGCATCTTATTAAACTGTTTGAGTGCTTTAGAGGAGCTGGTGGAAAGACTCTCTGCCTGACTTAATAAGCCATCAGGGAGTTTTCCATGTTCGAAGCGAAAACGGTTTTCTGGATTATCGAATCGAGCGGTTTGAGTATCACAGTAATGGGCGATTAAGTTTAATTGGCCCGTTAAGTCGGTAATATGGTCATGCATCGACTGGACTGGTGCGATGATGTGATTACTTTTTATTTGAGTTTGCAGCTTGGTGCTGGTTTTATCAATTTTTTCCAGCCAATCGATGGCGCCTCTCAAGGTAGATTGAGCACTGGAAAAGTCCCTTGCCACTTTGGGTAAGTGATGGGCTTCATCGATAATATAATAAACATCTTCGGGATCTGGCAGTATCACGCCTCCGCCCAATTCAAGATCGGCAAAAAGCAAACTGTGGTTAGCAATCAATACATCCCAAGTGTCGATATCTTCACGGGCTTTATGGAACGGACAGTTTCTATGGCTGGCAAGCTGCTTATGGCAACTGTGTTTATCGCAGGCCATTTGTTGCCAAAGGTGATCTGGCAGTTGTTCAGGTAATGTGTCGCGTTCACCGTTCCATTTACCTTCGTGGTATTGTTTATACAAAGTTTGCAACTGTGCTATCTGGCTTGTATCAGGTTTTGTCTGCCACATTGCCATTTGGGTGCCATCATCGGCGCCGATGAGCATCTGCAATTTTGAAAGACAGACATACCTTTGACGACCTTTAACTAAACCAAAAGTAAAATTCAACTCCGACTGGGCAAGAAAAAAGGGCAGATCTTTATGCAACAATTGCTCTTGTAAGGCAACGGTTGCCGTGGCGATGCAGACCTTTTTTTTATTGGCAAGTGCCAATGGGATAGCGCCCAACAAATAGGCTAATGATTTACCGATCCCGGTGCCGGCCTCAACGACGGCGATTCTTCTTTGTTTATCGTATTCGCCTGCCAGTGTTTTTGAAATCTCAGCGACGATATAGTTTTGCTCTCGTCTAGAACGAAAGTGGGGTAAAGCTGCAGCAATACCTTTATATATTGTGCGAATTTGAGTTTTTACATCAGCAGATAGCATGCGCATACATAGAAGAGAAATAGAGCTGTACATAATAACAGTGATTGCTTAGCCTTACCTACTCAATTTTCAATTAATTGAATTTATCAAGGGCAGTATTGCAGTGAGTAATAGTAATGGATAGAGATGTGTTACCAACAACGAGTGTAAAAGGCAGAGTGCTTACGCGGCATTTAGTCCAGCAGTCGGGGTCTCTGTGGCTGCATTATTATGTCAAAACAGCAGAAGGCCCAGTGTTAGTGCAAATACCTAATGCTGATTATTTGTGTTTTTGTGCGACCTCTGCACTTGATACTCTGCTTTCATCACCTGGTTTAGGCCCTATTAGAACCAAGGCTTTAGCTCTACAAAATTTTGAACTGGGCAGTGTTACCGCTTTGTACTGCCAGTCTCGACAAAGTTTTAGAAATTTAACGAGAGCGAGTGTCGATCTCGGCATTCCTTTATATGAGTCGGACATTCGCCCTGAGCACAGGTACCTGATAGAGCGCTTTATTGCATTGGATGTTGAATTTACAGGTGAGTTCTCAACAAGTAAAAGCAATGACACTTTGCCCGTGTTTATCGGTGAACGAGCCCGTAAGCTTGATCTTGATATCTCACTCAAAGCCATCTCGCTCGATTTTGAATGTAGCTTTGATGGCGAACTCTATTCAGTCGGCTTATACGGAAAAGATGGCGAGATACCTTACGAGAAGGTGATCATGGTTGGTGAACCTGTCGATAACCTTATGCCTGAAGTTGAAGACTGTGATAAGCAGAGGGCCAGAGACTATATCGAATGGGTGGCGGATGAAAAGTCACTTATTTTGCAGTTAGTGGCGTGGTTTGCCGATTATGATCCTGACATTATTATCGGCTGGGCAGTGGTCACCTTTGATCTTGCCTTGCTGTATCGCAGGGCAAAAAAGCTAGGGATTAGCTTACCTATTGGGCGAGGGGGTGTTGAACTGGGTTGGAAAGTGGCCGATAAGTTCAGACCAGAATCGCTTTCGTTGTTTGGACGAGTGGTGTTAGATGGGATTGATTGGCTTAAGGCTGCCTTTTATCGTTTTGATAGTTTCTCACTTGAGTTCGTTTCGCGTGCTTTATTGGAGGAGGGAAAAGCGATCCACAGTGTTGAAAATAGAGTCGATGAAATTGCCGATCTTTTTCACCATGATAAGTTAGCACTCGCTCACTATAATCTGACCGATAGCCGCTTAGTGTGGGATGTGTTCAATCATACTCAGTTGTTTGAGTTTGCCTTAGAGCGCTCAAGACTGACGGGGTTAGAGCTGGGACGTGTAGGTGGCTCTGTGGCCGCATTTAATAACCTCTATCTCCCACATTTACACCGGGCTGGGTTTGTTGCGCCGGCTATGGCAACCAGTCAAGGATTGGAGAGTCCTGGTGGGTATGTGATGGACTCACTCCCTGGCTTATATCAAAACATCGTAGTACTTGATTTTAAAAGTTTGTATCCCTCTATTATTCGAACCTTTTTGATTGACCCTAAAGGTCTAGTTCAAGGGCTGTCCATGCCGGAGTTAGAAACTGTTGAAGGATTTCTCGGAGGGCGCTTTAGTCGAGAAAATCCCATTCTCCCTGAGCTTATCAAAACATTGTCAGAGCACCGAGAGAAGGCAAAGCTTGAGAAGAATGAACCGCTTTCACATGCAATCAAAATCATAATGAATTCATTGTACGGAGTGTTAGGTTCAAGAGGTTGTGTGTTTCATGATGCAAGGCTTGCCAGCTCTATTACCTTAAGAGGGCATGAAATCATGAAACAAACCAAGGTTTGGATAGAGGAGTGTGGTTATCAAGTTATCTATGGTGACACAGACTCAACGTTTGTATGGCTAGGGTCGGACCCGCTTGATTTCAATGTCGATACCGTTGCGAAGGGACTGGTTGAAATGATCAATAAGCAATGGCAACAAAAGCTAGCAGAAACGATGAACATAGCGTGTTTTTTGGAGCTTGAATATGAGTCACATTATGAGCAGTTTTTTATGCCGACCTTACGGGGATCTATTGAAGGGTCTAAAAAGCGTTACGTTGGCGCCTTTACTAAACCTGATGGTGAACTGAAGTTAATCTTTAAAGGGATGGAGCAGGTACGAAGCGATTGGAGTCCATTGGCGAGAAGGATCCAAGAAGAACTGTATTATCGACTGTTCTCCAAACAAGATGTAACGGTTTTCCTATTGGATGTCATAGCTGAGCTTCTGGCGGGGAAATTGGATGGTGAACTGGTTTTTTCTAAGAAACTGCGCAGAGACATCTGTGACTATACCGCTAAATCATCACCTCACGTTAAAGCTGCACAAATTCAATATTCGTTATCGGGCTTGGAAAGTTTGTCAAAGAAGGGGACCCGTATTGAATACCTCATGACGACAAATGGAGCGGAGCCGGTGAAATATAGGCAAGCAAACATCGATTATCAATACTACATCGATAAGCAACTTGGGCCGATAGCTGATCCTATTCTTACGATTTTGGGAGAAAGTTTCTCAAACATGAGATCGAAACAGCTTCCGTTAATATAAAGGAGATGATTCCTACACATTTGTGTTAACTGTGTTGCAGTCAGGTTGATTCATTGCTACTGATTGGTTTTTTTAGATAATTATCGCAAATAATGCCCTGCTTTTGTGATTTTCTGCTTTGAGAGAAAGATGATCGTTTGTTAATCTTGGCAAGAAGTAGGATAGAAATAAAACAACGGAATGTTTAAAACAATAAAACCAAGCAGACTGGTAACATTAAGGTTAGATAACAGATGAAAAAAACGTTAGTAGCATCGGCTTTAGCAGCCGTTATATTCGTCCCAACCGCTTCAGCAATCGAAATCTATAAAGATGATAAGAATGCTGTTGAGATCGGTGGTTTTATCGATGCACGTATCATCAATACACAAGGTGAAACAGAAGTCGTTAATGGCGCATCACGCATTAATTTTGGTTTCACTCGTGAAATGAGTGACGGCTGGAAAGCATTTACCAAACTTGAGTGGGGCGTCAACCCATTTGGTAACAGCGAAATCGTTTATAACAGTGAGAGTAACTTTGAATCTCAAAGTGGTGACTTCTTAAATAATCGTCTGGGTTATGTTGGTATTGCGCATGATACTTACGGTAGTTTGACTGTTGGTAAGCAATGGGGCGCTTGGTACGATGTTGTTTACAACACTAACTATGGTTTTGTATGGGATGGTAATGCATCAGGTACTTATACTTATAACAAAGCTGACGGCGCTATAAATGGCGTGGGTCGTGGTGATAAGACGGTTCAATACCGTAACTCTTTCGGTGATGTTAGCTTTGCTGTTCAAGCACAGCTTAAAAACAACACCTTCTATACTTGTGAAGAAACTGTTGGTTTGAGTACTGATTGTGAAAGTCGTTGGGGTGCTAATCAAGAGTCACAAGAAGTTAAGTACGGCTACACATACGGTGGTGCGGTGACTTATCAAGCAACCGATATGCTGACTTTAACAGCTGGTGTTAACCGTGGTGAGTTTGATGTGACTTACAACACTGGTGAACAGATCACTGCTACTGATCTTATTTATGGTGTTGGTGCAACTTGGGGCAGTTTCGATAAAGATGGCCTCTATGCTGCTGCTAACTTCAACAAGAATGAAAACCACGACACTGATAACTTAGGTCGTTTGATCAAAGATTCTTTCGGTATCGAGTCTCTGTTTTCATACAAGTTTGAAAATGGTTTCCGTCCATTTGTTTCTTATAACATCTTAGACGCTGGCAGTGATTATGTTATTCAGCCAAACAACGTTGATCCTAACGATGTATTCAAGCGTCAGTTTGTTGTTGCAGGTCTTCACTATGTATGGGATTCAAATACTGTACTGTATGTTGAAGCACGTAAAGATTTCAGTGACTTTACAAGTGCTGACAAAGGTCAAGAAGCTAGAATGTCTATCTCTGAAGAAGATGGCGTTGCTATAGGTATCAGATATACGCTTTAACCTGATTCGAACATAGAATTGAAAACGCCCTTATTAGGGCGTTTTTTGTTTAAGGGCTGGGTAAACTAATCTCTAGTTCTTTATCGCATTTATCCTTACCAGACCCAATTCACCACTAAAAATGCCTAATCTGTATTAAATTATTTACAAATTACTATCTTGTCACATGAGTACAACATAATAATGAGTATTGTTCCTTCAATAGTCAGTGTGATAACAGTGATATTAAGTAGAGTTATGTGTAATAAAATCAAGTAGATTTTGATTTAAGTTATTATTTTTAAATGCTTTTAATTCAAACCTTCGTCTGTCGGTCATACAATGAAAGCAGTGCCTGCTCAATTTTGCCTCAAATCCCCTCTGTGATAGACATAAAGTTGTATACATACTGCACAGTAAAAAATACGACTGTAAAAATCTATTGCTGTTTGTTGATTAAATGTTTCTATTGTGGTCTTATTTGTGTGTAGGTGAATCTACTTGTAACGCTTTGTAAGCGTTTGACTAGATTCATTTCAATAAAATAAAAATATAAGTCCAGGGAGAAACAATATGTACAAAAATAGCTTTCTAGCTAATTCAGTGCGTTTCGCACTAATTAGTGGTGCTGCAGCAACAGCATTCGCGGCACCAGCCGTATATGCAGCAGATGAAGATTCTGCAGACGTTGAGCGCATTGAAGTTACAGGTTCACGCATTAAAAGAACAGATATGGAATCAGCTAGTCCAGTTTCTGTTATTGATGCAGGACAAATTGCAGCAATGGGTATTACTCGTCTAGATGATGTACTTAGACAAATGACTGCCGCCTCAGGTGCTGCTTTAGGTACAAACGTTAATAATGGTAGTGGTGGTAAGGCTACAGTAAACATTCGTGGCTTAGGTGCTGCCCGAACTTTGGTTCTAGTTAACGGTCGAAGAATGGTGAACTCTGGTATTGGAGCTGATTCAAGTGTTGATTTGAATAATATTCCATTAGGTTTCATTAAAAGAATTGAAGTCTTAAAAGATGGAGCTTCAGCAGTTTACGGCTCAGATGCTATCGCTGGTGTTGTGAATGTTATTTTGAAAGATGACTATGAAGGACTGGAGTTTAATGCTCAAACTGGTCAGACTTTTGAAAGCGATGGAAAAGAAACCACAATTTCGATGACAGTTGGTACAAATTTTGATAAAGGTAATATTACAGCCTACATGGGGTATACCGATAAAGAAGATATTCGTCAGGCAGATCGAGACTTTTCAAACTGTCCTATTTTTGAGTTCCTAGATCTAGATGGTGATGGGAAGCTTGATAAGTTCTGTGGCGGTTCTTCGGGAACGATAGGTGGTCGCGGCAATCTTGGCCAGTTCTTACCAGGAGGACAAACGTTAGGCCAAGTTCAGAAAGGCCAAGCAACATACAAGCCATATAGTTTTTTTGAAGATTCTTACAACTACTCTGAACTAAGTTACCTTGAAACTCCTCGTAAACAGTTCCAAATGAATGTGAATGCAACATATGAGCTTAGCGATAATGTGAACACTTTCATGGAGGCGATGTACACCAAGCGTACTTCTAACCAACAGATGGCTCCAACTCGACCAAACGGACTCGGAACTGCTGCTGCAGATTATTACTATAACCCGACAAATCCAGATGGATGGTTCGCTGAACAAGGTTATTTTAATGATGTGAATGGTGATGGAAAGTGGGATTCTGATGATGCTCAGGATGTTACTATTGCTACCCGTCGTATGGCAGATATCGGCCCTCGTATTTTCTCACAAAATACCGATACTTATCGAGCAGTGTTTGGTTTTGATGGTGCCTTCGAAGTTGGGGATAGAGCATTTGATTGGGAGGTTTTTTATCAGTACGGACGTAATGATGGACGTTCTTACACTGAAAACCAAGTGAATAAAGATCGTTTCGCTCAAACTATAGATAAAGACGCATGTGTAATGGGAGGGAACGGCGTTGATGAAATCCCTTGTGCTAACTGGTTTGGGCAAGGTTGGATGACAGAGGCTGAACTTGCTGCTGCTGCAAACTATGTTACTTATACTGAGGTTGATACTGGCTTTAACACTCAAGAGATATATGGAGCAAATATTTCAGGGGAGTTATTTGACTTACCTGCAGGTAGTTTTGGTATTGCTGCAGGTGTAGAGCATAGAGCTGAGGTAGGATTCTTTAATCCTGATGTGCTTTCACAGTATGGGATAGGTGGTGGTAATGCCACTCTTCCTACTGAGGGACAGTTTAGTGTTGATGAAGCATACATGGAAGTTGCAATTCCTTTATTGGAAGGCTTGCCTGGTGTTGAGCGTTTAGACATGAGTGCTGCGATCCGTTATTTTGACTATTCAACATTCGGTGATGACTTTACATGGAATGTTGGTGCAACATGGTCTGTAATTGATGGGTTTATGATCCGTGGTAAATATACAAATCAAGCATTTCGAGCTCCATCCATCAATGATTTAAATCAAGGGGCAAGTGACAGTTTTGATGGTTACACAGATGTATGTAATGATTATCAAAATAACTCAAATGCTACTATTAAAGCTAACTGTTCAAAAGATTTAGCTGGTACAGGTTTTACAGATCAAGATGATGGTCAAGTACGTGCAATAACTGGTGGTAACGTAGAGTTACAACCGGAAAAAGCAGATATATTTACTGTTGGTTTTGTATATGATGCTTCTGCATTAGTTGAAGGGCTTTCTCTAACCGTTGACTATTACAACATTGAGATAGAAGATGCTATTGGGACTATTGGTGCAACATACAAGCTAGAGCAGTGTTATAGTGCTGTTGGTGGTGGTGTAGGTAGTGATCATCCATTCTGTAGTGACTTTGTTCGAGATGCAGATGGTCAAGTTGATGGCATTTTACGTTTGAAGGAAAATGCTAACGTCGAAGTCACATCTGGTATTGATACAAATGTCGCCTATGCTTTTGAAGCTGTATCACTCGATTGGAAAGTCGATTGGGAAACAACTTGGGTTGAAGAAAATTCTACAACAGATAGTGCAAACATCTATACTGACTTTGTAGGTTACGCAACAAGTAATTCAGGCTCTGTACCTGAGTGGAAATCAAATTTGAATCTTAGTGTAATCGCTGATGATTGGGCGGCTAACTATCAAATTCGTTACATTCATAGTTTAGAAGATGAGTCACTAAACAATATTACAGCAGCTGAGCGTGCAGAAACTATTGATGCTTATGCTAATCCAGATAATTTATTCTTGGATTCTGTCTGGTACCATGATGCATCTGTTTCATATCATGTTATGGATAACTTAAAACTTCAATTGGGTATCAATAACATATTCGATACTCAGCCAGAATATTATGTAAGTTATAATGATTCAAATACTGATATTTATACTTATGATTTAGCTGGACGTCGTTGGTACTTACAGGCAAATATGAAGTTTTAATATTAATTTCATTTGCTGAATATCGAGTAAAGGCAGCGTAAGCTGCCTTTTTTATGAGATAAATAAGGAATTAAGCATGGAACTTGAAGTAGAAGCACTGTTCTCAACTCCGATACTTAGGGTTAAATACCCCAGTTCAATAGGGTTAAATATTGAATTACATCGTTACTTTAAAGAACTTGAAAGTAAAGGAGATACTTTTAGGAATGTTACAGGGACTCCAACGGTACAAAGAAATATTTTTGAAAGTGAAATGAATTTATTTTCACATAAAGAGCCTTGTGTTCAAGAGTTAAGAAGTTTTATGTTGGGCACTATATTTTCAATGATTAAAGCTCTTAAGTCTGAAAATGACTCTTCAGATTATAGTAAGTTGATCAACCACACTTGGTTTCATATAACTAGAGATAGAGGATATGTTGGTCCGCACAATCATCCCATGGCTGCTTGGTCTGCTGTATATTACGTCAGCAGTGGTGAAATAGACACATCATATCCTGACTCTGGGTGTATAAGGTTTTTTAACCCTAACCAATCATTAGGGCTTTATAGAGACCCTTCTAATTCAAATTTAAAACTACCTTTTTCTAATGGAATGAGAGTACTAAAGCCTGAAGCGGGAACGTTAATTGTATTTCCATCTTATTTATCACACGAAGTTGCTCCTTTCTATGGTGAAGGTGAAAGGGTTTGCGTTGCAACGAATTGTTGGGTAGCTAATACATGATGTGTTGAGTGCAATCTATGTTGTGTCGTGGACCCCAAAGATATCGATAAATGTATCATTTTTTCTACGGTTTGTTCCTTTCGCTATTGCATATTTTTTTCAGTGATACCATTTGGCTAAATTTTTCTTTCTCAAATTAATGTTTATTAGAATTTATTTTTGGGAAGTACAGTCCGAATAAATGATTGCTTTTCAAGTAATCAATTAATAGATGTTGGAAGTGTATCTTTTGTAATTAACTGCGGTAATGCTCACTTACACTAATCGTTTATCATTCCCATTTTGCACTCTTAGTGATACTTTCTTGAAAAGATATAAATGCAGTTCTCAGAAGTTTTCTTACATAAAGAATAAAATTTTTAATTGTTCCAGAAACCTTGAAAAGAAAATACAAGTAAGTAGCTCTTGTGAGGGGGGGATATAGTCATAAACTAGCTGTTAAAGGAGGTTATAAGTTGATGGTGCGGTGAAGTTTGGTTGCTAAGGTGTGAATTTTGTTGTTAGTATGTTAATTTTGATATTCCCTTTTTTTTCAAGTGATTAGGGTTATTTTTTCCTGTGCTTAGTTTGAGAATGTTAAATTTTGGCTGAATAACTTTTTAAAAAAACTCCCTTTTGCTGTATTTAACGCCTTTAAGCTCGGTTTCCCTTAGTTTTAGTAGTCTCCAATTGTTGACATAGGTCAACAATTTGTGAAATGATGCCATCGGTGCTACGCCTTATACGGCGTAGAAAAATAAGATAATAATTAACAATCACAAGAGAAAGACGTACTTAGAAGCTAGGGATTCTTGCAACGATAAGCAGAAACCTATGTTGTCAATAAGTTAAGCTTTTTAATTTTACTTCAAATTGGTTGGGAACTATGTCCAAGGTAAGCAATAAAACAAAAATCGCTACAGCGCTCGTAGGCGCATTAGCCTTAGCCGGCAGTAACTTAGTGATTGCCGATCCCCTTTCTGATGTTCAGAAGGCTGACAGCAAAATTCACGCTGAAGCAGCAACATCTCAAAAGAAAGTAGATAAGTACTTCGACCAAGCTCAGGACATGGTGTTCGAGTATGGTTCTGTTGCAGATGAACGTGAATCACTGAAATCTTATAACGATTATGTAGCGGGGCTGGTTGCAGACCAAGAAGCTACAATGAAATTAATTCAAGATGACATCAATGGCGTAGATACACTCCGCCAAGGTGTTGTACCACTAATGTTTAAGATGGTTGATGCTTTAGAGCAGTTTATTGCGCTTGATCTTCCATTTAACACCGAAACTCGTGTTGCACGTGTCAACAATCTTAAAGATCTGTTGAACAGTGCTGAAGTTACGCTTGCTGAAAAGTATCGTCTTATTCTAGACGCATATAGCATTGAGCGTGAATACGGTGGATTTATCGCGGTTAAAACAGGCCAGTTGCAGTTGGATGGGAAAGAGGTGTTAGTTGACTTCTTTAACTTAGGTCGTGTTGCACTTTATGCTCAGAGTTTAGACGGTAAGTCAGCTTGGATGTATAACGACGAAACTAAGGGATGGGATCAATTAGAAGATAGCTATCTTCGTGAGATCACTAAAGGTATTCGTATCGCACGTAAACAGGGTGCTCCGGATCTATTCTCGTTACCAATTCCTGCTGCGGAGGCTGCACAATAATGAAGAAGTTAATTACTACAGCAATCGTTGCTGCAACCCTGTCGCTTTCAGCAGGTATTGCCAGTGCAGCAGATGCACCTAAGTCTATTGATCAGTTACTTAAGCAAGTTCAAACAGAGCGTGCTAACGCGTCTAAAACGAATAAGAAAAGAGAGCAAGAGTTCAGAAATGAACGCGGTGATAAAGCTCAACTGTTAAAAAATGAAAAAAATGCACTTGCTGCTGAAAGACAACGCGGTAAAGATCTAAACCAAGCATTTTTGGATAACGAACGTAAAATCGGTCAGCTAGAAGAAGACTTAAAAACAGCTCAAGGTGACTTGGGTGAGATGTTTGGAGTTGTTAAAGGAGATGCTGGTGACTTCGCAGGTAAATTAGCGGGTTCTAACGTTTCTGCTCAGTACCCTGGACGTGATGTGTTTATCGCCGATCTTGGTGCACGAAAGCAATTACCAAAAATCGATGAGTTAGAGCGTTTCTGGGAAGAGCAGCTATTTGAGATGGCTGAGTCAGGAAAAGTCGTTAAATTTGAAGGTGCTGTCACGGACATCGATGGTAGTGTTGTTAACACCACTATCACACGTGTTGGACCTTTCAACCTATTGGCTGACGGTCAATATGTTGTATATAACGCCGATCTTGGTCTTATTCAGCAATTGTCTCAACAGCCTGATGGTTACCAAGTAAAGACTGTTGGTGCATTCGAAGATACAACTTCTGGTGCTGCTAAGCTTTATATTGACCCAGTTAAGGGTGTGTTACTTAACATCTTTACTCAAAAAGCGACGATTGAAGAGCGTATCGAAGCGGGTGGACCAATCGGTTACATCATCATGGTGTTGTTAGCACTCGGTGCGTTGATCTCTATTGAGCGTCTTATTACGCTAGGTATTGTTGGTGCTAAAGTTAAGGCTCAACGTAAGAATCTAGATAACCCAGGTAACAACCCATTGGGTCGTGTACTGCAAGCTTATCAAGATAATAAAAATGTTGATGTTGAAACGCTAGAGTTAAAACTTGATGAAGCTATTCTGAAAGAAACGCCTGCACTTGAGACTCGTATCTCAATCATCAAGGTTTTAGCCGCAATTGCTCCTATGATGGGTCTACTTGGTACCGTAACTGGTATGATTGCAACTTTCCAAAGTATCCAGTTGTTTGGTACAGGTGATCCCAAGCTAATGGCTGGTGGTATCTCTATGGCGCTAATGACCACAGTACAAGGTCTAGTTGCCGCGCTACCGTTAATGTTGATGCACGCAGTTGTTATTGCACGTAGCAAGTCAATTGTACAAGTACTTGAAGAGCAAAGTGCTGGCATCGTTGCTTCACACGCTGAGAAGAGGAACGCCTAATGTTATTCCTGATGGATATCTGGGATTCCGTCAGGGGCTTCATGTCCGCCGGAGGCGACATCCTCTGGCTAGTTGCTGGTGTATTGTTTGTTATGTGGGTATTGATGCTTGAGCGTTACTGGTATCTTAATTGGGTATCACCTAAAGAGCACAAAGCAATCATTACTGCATGGGAAGCACGAGAGGATTCAACCTCTTGGTATGCACACCGCATCCGTGAAGCTTGGTTATCCCAAGCGAAGCAAGATTTAACGGCACGTATGCTGCTTATCAAAACCTTAGTTGCTATTTGTCCTATGATAGGACTGCTAGGAACCGTAACAGGTATGATATCAGTGTTCGATGTGATGGCAGTTCATGGCACGAGTAATGCTCGTATGATGGCAGCTGGTATCTCAATGGCAACCATGCCGACAATGGCGGGAATGGTTGCTGCGTTATCGGGAGTATTTTTCAGTACTCGCCTAGACGCTAAGATGAGAATCAGTTTAGAAAAGCTAAAAGACAGCCTGCCGCACCACTAGAGAGAAATTAATATGGCACGTAGAAAGCATTCAAGCGTAGACGAGGAAGCTGAGATTGATATGACACCGATGCTCGACATCGTGTTTATTATGCTTATCTTCTTTATTGTAACGACATCGTTTGTTAAACCATCTGGTCTTGACTATAACAAGCCAGAAGCGTCACAAGCGACGAAGAAGCCTTCAGCTAACATCTTTATTGGTGTAAGCAAGACTGGCGTCATCATGATGGAAAATCGTCAGGTTGATATCGAACGTGTAACTGCAAACGTTGAGCGTATGCTAGCAGAAGCACCGGAAGCAGCTGTCCTTATTCAAGCAGACCAAGATGCCAAACATGGCTTAGTGGTGAAGGTTTTGGATAATGTGAAAGCGGCTGGTATCGATAAAATTTCAGTATCGGCGGGGAACGAGTAATATGCTAAGAGGAATAGTATCACTGATAGTTGGTGCTGCTGTGACTTTTGCTCTGTTTGTTTTCATGGCCTTTTTGGTAGGTGGCGGTCCAACCCGCCACGATGCCTCGACAGAAAGTCCTGTCATTGAAATTACCATGAACAAAGATGATGCATCAGCACAGAAAAAGCCTAGGGTAAAACCTAAGCCACCAACGCCACCAGAGCAACCACCTAAGCCGGATACAACTCCGCCAGATAGTTCATCTGACATTGATACTAATATGTCATTTAACATGGGTGGTGTCGCCGCGGGTAGCGCAAATACTGGATTTAAACTGGGCAACATGATGACACGTGATGGTGATGCTACACCTATCGTACGAATCGAGCCTCAGTATCCAATCGCTGCAGCACGTGATGGTAAAGAAGGGTGGGTACAACTCAGCTTTACGATTAACGAACTTGGTGGTGTTGAGGATGTTAAAGTTATCAAGGCAGAACCAAAACGTGTCTTTGACAGAGAAGCAAAACGAGCTCTGAAGAAGTGGAAGTACAAGCCTAAGATCATTGATGGCAAAGCGTTGAAAGTTCCAGGTCAAACAGTACAACTAGATTTCACTTTAGATAAGGGAGGCAAGTAGAGATGACTAAGATTAGTTTTAAAACGACTAGTATAGCTGCAGCTTTATTACTCTCTGTCGGAGGTAGCTTAGCTTTAGTACCTACCGTCAATGCTGCTGAAAAGTGTCCTATTGAGCTGAGAAAATCTAAAGCCGTTGGCCAGAGCGCAGCAAAGAAGGTTGGTAAATCTTTTGAAGCGTATCAGGAAGGGAATGTCGATGAAGCTATCGCCATTTTACTTGAAGCGAATGCAAAGAATGAGTTTGATAAAGCGTACATTGACCGCATGTTGGGTAATTTTTACGCCGAAAAATCTCAGATGGGCACCGCAATTAAGTACCTGAAGAAAGCTGTAGAAGCTGACATCCTCGGTGGTGTCGATCATGCTGCAACTTTACGTCTTTACGCTGACTTGTTAATCCAGGAAAAGAAGTTCAAAGAGTCGATCCCTCAATATTACAAATGGATGGAGTTTACTTGTAAGCAAGAAGCGCAAGTCTATCGTCGTATTGGTATCGCTTATTCTGAGCAGAAAAACTGGAATAAAGTTCTAGAAGTGGCTGATAAAGGCCTGTCTCTTTCTGATAAACCTGATAAAGGGCTTTATCAGATGAAATTGACAGCATACTTTAACCAGAAAAAGTACAATGAAGCTGTCGGAGTATTAGAGACAATGGTGCCTCTTTTTCAGGATGATAAAAGACTTTGGGTGCAATTAGCCCAGTTTTATCTAATGACTGAGAAGTATACCAAGTCATTGGCTACTTATGATCTAGCTTATATGAATGGGTTTTTAGAGACGTCGGCTAATATTACTCGTCTGACTCAGTTACTTGCACAAAATGGTTCGGCTTACCGTGCAGCTAAAATCTATGAGAAACACATGAAATCGGGTCTGATCGTTGAAGACGAGAAGACACTTGCGATTTTAGCGGGTTTCTACCATAACTCTAAAGAGCTTAAAGAAGCAGCACTTTACTATGGTAAGGCTGCTGAAGCTGGCGATAATGGTAAATATTACTTAAGACAAGGGCGTATTTTGTCTTTGGACGGTAAATATAAACCCGCTATTGCTGCACTGAAAAAAGCGCTTGTTGCGGGTATCGATAATCCTGGTGAGGCTCAATTTGAGCTTGCTTTATCTTACCTAGGTTTGAAGCAATATAAGTCTGCTTATTCCCGTGCTAAATTGGCGGCAAATGATAAGAAGACAGCACGTTCTGCAAATAGCTATCTCTCTTATATTAAAGAGAAAGCTCGTGTACATAACGTGACACTATAATCTGGTGTATTGTTTTAAAAAAGCCCCGAAAGGGGCTTTTTTATGTCTGGAACATTTATGCCAATTTGCCATGGATGGATACAAATTGGCTTTATGTCTGGAACATTGATGCCATTCTTATCTGAGATAACCCTGAATTGGAGAGGTGTCAGAAGTGATGATCTGATTACTGTATAAATCACTATTGGTGTAAGTTTCTGAGTTCGATATGTTTTGTACTTTCCAGCTCTAATTCATGGCTGAGCTTTTCTACATCTTCAAATAACAACTCAATGTTCAGATCCCGCTCAGGCATGCAAATACAAGCGGCTAAATCATAATCTACATGGCTAGTGAATTGCTTACCATAGTCTAAATTAAACTGTTCAATTTGTTTCTCTATACGCCCGAGTACGACTTTTGTGCCTTCTTCATCAATATTAAACAGACCGAGTGCGAATTTATTATCATCGAGTCTAGCAACGAGATCTGAAGTTCTTAGAATCGCTTCTTGTACTTGTTTCATAAATAATTCAAGCAAATGAGGTTGCTTAACTGTTTCATGTACGTGCGGGCACAGATACAATAAGGACAAGCTTTGATGCTCTCGTATATGACGGTGCCACTCTCGGTTAAATACTTCCATAAAGTAAGTCTGGTTATAGACACCGGTTTCAGGATCTCTGAAACCTGAGTTACGAAATGAATAGATCATTGGATGACTCCTTTCCCATACTTACGCAGATATTAGGGGTAAATCGAATTTAAAATGGTATCTTTTGCTAATAAGTATAGAAAATAACAAGCATTTGCACAGAATAAGAGGGAGATGAGATCCATGAACAAAAAGGTAGTAGCTATTTCAATTGGCCTGGTTATCGGTCTAACCGCCTGTTACGGTAAGGAAAAAACCACAACTACACCCCAAGTAACAGCAGCTGATTCAGGTCAGAAATCAGTGGGTGATTTATCTGAAAACCTTGAAGTTCAGAAGGAAAATCAAGCATATTTGGCTTTGGTTGATCAGTTTTTTAAAGACAATTTAAAGTTAGAACCTGTTTATGCCACTTTTGTCGGTGTAAATGATTATAACGACCAGTTTGGTGGTGATCTCACCGAAGAATATTTAAAAGCACGCCACGAGCTCAATACAAGTTACCTCGCTCAAGTAGAAGCTATCGATCGAAGTAACTTGTCTTCTGAACTTCAACTTAGCTACGATATGTTTGCCTATAACAGAAATGTTGCGCTAGTTGATGAAACATTCCCTGCTCGTTTTATGCCGATGAATCAGTTTTACAGTACGGTAATCAGTATGGTTCAACTCGGTACTGGTGAAAGCGCACAGCCGTTCAACACAATAAAAGATTATCAGAACTGGGTGTCGCGTCTTTCAGGTTTCATAGCTTGGACTAAGCTTGCTCAGTTGCGAATGGACGAAGGGATCAGGAGTAAAGTTGTTTTACCACGAGTGTTAGTTGAACGGATTATTCCTCAGTTAGAAGCGCAGATAGTCGAAAATCCATCTGATAGTCTTTTCTATGCACCGATTAATAATTTACCTGAGGACTTCACTCAAGCTCAAAAAGATGAGCTAACAGCACAGTATACTCAGTTAATCAAAGATGAATTATTACCTGCTCTGACTTCATTAAAAGATTATTTCGCGATCACATATCTGCCTGTTGCCAGAGGCACTGATGGTTGGTGGGGGCTCCCTAATGGTAAGGTTTGGTATCAGCATCTAGCGAACTCGCATACCACTACGACAATGTCTGTTGATGAGATTCATCAGATAGGCTTAAGTGAAGTAACACGTATATTGTCAGAGATGGATAAAGTACGACAGCAAGTAAAGTTTGAAGGCGATTTAACCGCATTTTTTGCTTCACTTTCTTCAGAGCCACAGTACTTCTTTACTGACCGTCAGGGATTAATTGATGGTTACATGGTGATTAAGGATAAAATCAATCTTGAACTCCCTAAATACTTTAATGTGACACCCAAAGCTGATTACGTGGTTAAGCCTGTTGAAAGCTTCCGTGAGCAATCAGCTGCTGGCGCATCTTATGAATCACCTGCGGTTGACGGATCTCGTCCTGGGGTATTTTATATCAATACCTATAATTTGAAAGCTCAGCCGAAATGGGGAATGACGACGCTTTCATTGCATGAAGCTGCTCCAGGTCATCACTTTCAAATTGCCATCAAACAGGAGTTAGTTGGCGTGCCAGAATTTCAACGATTTGGTGGTTATACTGCGTTTGAAGAGGGCTGGGCACTGTATGCTGAAAACCTAGGTATTGAGATGGGACTATTTGACGATCCTTACCAATATTTTGGCAAGCTATCAGACGAAATGCTTAGAGCAATGCGACTGGTTGTCGATACCGGATTGCACTCTAAAGGGTGGACTCGTGAGCAAGCTATCCAATATATGAAAGATAATTCACCGATGGCAGAATCAGATATTGTCGCTGAAGTTGAGCGCTATATGGCGATTCCTGGCCAAGCCTTGTCCTACAAAGTGGGTCAATTAAAAATCTTATCTTTACGTGCTGAAGCTGAAAATGCCTTAGGCGATAAGTTTGACCTAAAAGGCTTCCATGATCAAATTCTTGTATCTGGTTCACTACCAATGGCGGTTATGGAGTCGAAAATTCATCAATGGATTGAAACTCAAAAGTGAAGTTAGTTTAAATTAACTTATACATACTTTCATTTATTATTGCTTTTTAAACCCAGCTTTTATCAATATACTAGCTGGGTATTTTTTAGAATCCGATCTGCTTTACTACCTTTGTAGAGCAAATATTTAACGTAAGGAGTTTTTACCATGGCACAAGCTACAGCAAGACATCTGTTAGTTAGCAGCGAAGAAAAATGTGAAGCACTTAAGCAAGAGATCCTTGGTGGTGCAGATTTTGGTGATGTAGCTAAAGCAAATTCATCTTGTCCATCTGGTGCTCAAGGTGGGGATCTTGGTTCTTTTGGTCCAGGAATGATGGTTAAAGAATTTGATGAAGTTGTTTTCAGTGCGCCATTGAACGAAGTTCAAGGTCCTGTTAAAACTCAATTTGGTTATCATCTTCTAGAAGTTACAAGCAGAGGCTAAGCCTGCTTAGCTTGTTTTAGAGAAAATATCATGCTCGAACTGTATACCGATAGGCTCAGGTTAAGAACTGTTATCTCAAGCGATTGGGACAATTTTCTATATACACATTCAAGTGAACAACTGAATGTGTATGTTCGTCAACTCCAGCCAGAAGCTGTGATACGAGATAAGTTCGAGCATGTTTTAAAAGTAAATGATTTTGAGGCAGGCGAGTGGCTGCTCACTATTATCGAAGATGCACATACACATGATTTTATTGGTTTCATCGGGCTGCATAATAGCAATGCAGAAACGGGACAAATAGAGGTCGGATATATGATGCATCCAAGTGTTCAAGGGCGTGGTTATGCCAGTGAGAGCTTAAAGGCCATTGTCGATTGGGCATGCTTATCCTATGCGCCTCATAAGTTTATAGCCTATTGTGTAGAGCAGAATATAGCTTCAACTAAGGTGCTGGAAAAGTGCGGTTTCAAGCGTGAAGGCCTGTTGCGAGAGAATTGTAAAATAGGCGAGCAATGGTTTGACGATTGCGTTTATGGGCTCTTAGCTGCAGAAAGAGTTTAGCGACACTCGAAAGCATGTATAGGCATCTCAATTGGGTGCTATAATGCCGCCAATTTTGATAATTTAAGGCGAAATACCGTGAGTTCAGATACTCCAACGTTGACATTAAAGTCAGGCGAAGTACATATTGAGTTATACAAAGTATTGAAAGTCCAAGGAATGATGAGTGCCGGTGGCGAAGCCAAGCACGTTATTTCTGAAGGGCAAGTGACCGTTAATGGCGAAGTTGAAACCCGTAAACGTAAGAAAGTGGTTGCTGGTGAAGTCGTTAGTTTTAATGGCGAAAGCGTTAAGATTATTGCTGAATAAGTGATTTAGAGAGGATTAACATGCAATTCCCTGATGATGATAACGGTAAAATGCTTGCAGCAATGAGCGAAGCAGGCATTGACCTTTCCAAGCAGCTAGATATTGATTTTTTTCTTGTTTTTGATGATCAAAGAGACGCAGAATCTGCGACAGAAGAGCTTTCTAACTCTGACCTTGAAGGTGAGATGGAACTTCATTTGAATGATGAAGTGGGTAAGTGGGAACTGATTGTTTGCATCAAGATGATTCCAGAATATCAGGCTATCGTAGATCAAGAGTTAAATCTAAATCAGTTTGCCGAAGAGTTTGGCGGTGCAACTGATGGTTGGGGTGTAATGCAGCATCAAGAAGGCGATGATGATTATGCCGATGATGACCATGAATGCAGCGACACCTGTAAGCACTAATATACATCTCTATTTATAACTTTTTTGACGTGTAAATTGGGTTGCTAGATAGCGTATCTTCAAAGTGTTATATATTTAGCATTAAGCCACCATTTAGGTGGCTTTTTTTATGCCTGTGATCCATTATTGGACGTTATGAAATCACCATTGATGAAACCAGAAAATAACGAATTCAATATTTTAGGTGTTTGTTTCACATAAAATAATTGCCACAAAGGGAGAAAAGAATGGCAAAGCAGATAAGTTTCGGAACCCCGGTTAACGATGCCGAACGATGGGCGTTTTCCTTATTGGCCGATGAGCTCCCAGAAAACTATATTCTACTGACCAACGTAGAGATCCCTACCAAATCAGGGCAAGCAATGGAGGTTGATGCTCTCGTGATAGGTGAGTGGGGTGTGTATGTTGTCGATGTTAAAGGTTACATCGGACGATTAGATGCAGGCTTACATGCTTGGTCCCTTGATGGTCGTGAAGTCGATAACAGTCTGGCGAAGGCGAATTATGTGGCTCGGGTACTGGCCGGAAACGTCAAGCACACCATTCCAGTTGGTGTTTATGCGCCTTGGTGTCAGGGCATGGTATTTGTGACTGGCAGAAAAGGTGAAGAGATTGAGCTAGAAAAACATCAAGGTTCATTAAGCATCTACACTCCAAAGCAGATAGTCGATGCATTAACGAAAGAATGGGGCCTGACAGCGCCTCACAGTCACCTAGTGACCGATGAACAGAAAGAGTTAGTGCTGAAGACGATAGGTCAGGTTGCACTCGTTGAGCAGCGTAATAACAAGATCCAAGATTTTACCAAACTCAAATGCTTGTTCATTCAGAGTGGCCTTGAGGTGTGGCAAGCAGAATATAATCCAGGTGATTGGACTGCGCCTTGGTTGCTTAAGATACTTATTGCTAATCAATTTGCCGATCATGAGCAATCAGTTACTCACGAACAACAATTGAGAGAGGAGTTTAAACGACTTCAGGCACTAACAGGATGCAGTGGCGTTCCTTATTGCGCACCACTTATTCATGATGGCGAGCAGTTAGTACTTCCTATTCGTATGCCCCGTGGTGTGCCTCTGAATATACTTGATCTTGAAAGTTTAACGACCTATCAATTGCTGGAGATCTTACGCAGGTCGGTCTCAGGACTGCAACAGATCCACCGTCGTGGTTATACCGTGGGCGGATGGACCAGTAATTGTGTTTTTGTCTCTAGTCTTGGTGATGTTGAGTTTATTGATATAAAAGACAGCCTGACATCGAATGAAGACATTAAAGCCTATGCCCAAGGCTTCTTACATCTAGCTATCCAAACAAAACAGCCTCGTATTTATCAGTGGTACCAACAAGCGGCGAAGGGCGAAACGCTTGATGTTGATGGACTCAGGTGCGATCTGTCAGCCCTGATTGATAATGGTGTATGTGACACTATGCCGGAAAAGTTAACTGTGAATGTTGGTGCCATTATCGATCATCACTATCGACTCGAGCAGTTTATTGCAGCGACCCGTACCAGCCAATTTTGGCGAGCGACTCATATTCAAGGCCAATTTAACTGTGGAGTCTCTATTTACAGTAAAGTGGAGGCTAAGTGGCCCACGTTAAGTAGCTTATACCGTAGCTTGTCAAAACTGTATCATCCTCATGTTGAAAAGGTGTTGGGCTTCGGTCAGTTGCCTCAAAGCGATGAATTGTTTATTGCCAGATCATGGGAATACGGTGCTTCACTCGATGAACTATCGGCTATTGAGCTAGGACAGCCTGTGATGTGGTTTACTCAGTTGTTGTCGGCTTTACAATATATGCATCAGATGGATATTCATCACGGAGCCATTTGCCCTAAAAATATTATATGTAACAAGGAAAAGGCGATACTGGTCAATTTTGGCATAGGTTTGGATATTGCTACCAGTCACTATGCTAGCCAATATGCCGATCCATTGTTGTGGGCGGCCGAAGGCGAGGCTGAAAAAGACCTTTATGGTTTGGTTGCCAGTTTTATTGCCACTCTAGCCCCTATCACTTTGCAAGGTGACGGAGGACAAGCGGGAATTATTCAGGCATTAAACTCATTTGATAAAGCGTGGTTCGGTGAAAAGACCTTTGATACTTGTTTGAAAGTCTTAAATTTTGAATTTGACGTTAAACTTGGCGATAATTATCTTGAAGCTTTCGATGTGGTCGACAGCTTGGTTTAAGTTAATGTGAGCCATCTATAAATAATAAAAAGGAGGCTTATTTTTGCCTCCTTTTTAATTGAATGACATTAGTTAAGCGCTACGATATGGAGCAAATATTTCCAACAACCAATCGATAAAGACTCGAGCTTTCAATGGCATATTTTTTGATTTTGGTGTGATGACATAATAAGTATAGGGGCTGGTAAAGCTTTCATCGAAGGGGATAACGAGACTGCCGTCAGCAAGTTGTTGTTCAATAAAAAAGCGTGGGATTAACGCAAGCCCCATTCCACTCGCCGCTGCCTGACTCAGCATATAGAAATGCTCCATGCCGAACTTTTTATCCGTGGTTAAATGTAAACCGACTTTTTCTGCCCAATAGGGCCAGAGTTCAGGACGTGTGGTGTGTTTTAGTAGTGTCATCTTGTTAATGTCATCTAAACAATTAAGTTCTTTAAGCAGTTGTGGTGCACTGACCAGACAGAGGTCTTCATCCATTAATTTAATGAAACTCACATCTTTAGGAGGTTGAGTTGCACTTCTAATGGCAATATCACAACGCTCTTGTTCAAAATTAACCGTAAAATCCCCGATAGAGAGATCCACGTACAAGTGAGGGTAACGTTGTTTAAACTCTTCCATACGAGGAATAAGCCAGTTTATGGTCAGACTGGGTAAGACATTTATCGCTAAGGTTTGTGATTGCATCTGATGTGACTTTATCTCATCTGTTGCAGTCTTGATTGTTTGCAGTGCTGCCTGTATCTGTGGCAAGTAACGTTTGGCATCATCGGTGAGGACAAGTTTGCGGTGTTGACGAAGGAAAAGAGCCACGCCTAAATAGGTCTCTAGTCCTTTTATCTGTTTGCTCACAGCGCCATGAGTAACAAAAAGCTCATCTGCAGCATGAGAAAAACTTAAATGTCTTGAGGCCGATTCAAAAGCCAGTAGTGCATTTAAAGGGGGAAACTCAGTGTGCATTTATTATTTCCAAATCATAGTGGCTTAGTGTGAGTTTTTTTCACATTATAAAGACGATAACTCCTTTGCGATTATTCTGCAAATCACGTCTAATAGCTGAATTATCAATACTTATTTAGAGAAACACTTTTTATGGGCATAGAGCTGAGCTATGAACTTATCGCCATATTGTTTACCGTCGCGGTCATTGCTGGTTTTATCGATTCAATTGCCGGCGGCGGTGGACTGTTGACGATTCCTGCATTGATGTGGGCTGGCTTACCTCCGACAGTTGCGCTGGCGACTAATAAGCTTCAATCCTGCGGTGGCAGTTTTTTTGCTAGTCTCTATTTTGTGCGTAAAGGCATGGTGAAGCTCAACGATATGAAATTGGCCATACTTTGTGCATTTATCGGCTCAGCCATAGGTACCATCGCAGTACAACAGGTTGATACTGCCTTTTTGGAGGTATTACTGCCATTTCTAATGTTGGGTATTGGTGGCTATTTTTTGTTTTCCAAAAAGATAAGTGAAGATGACAGGCACCAAGTGCTTACGCCAGGTTTGTTTGCACTGACAGCAGCCCTTGCTGTTGGACTTTACGACGGTTTTTTTGGTCCCGGTACAGGCAGCTTTTTTGCCTTAGCTTTTGTGTCATTAGCAGGTTACGGTTTAGCCAAGGCAACGGCCCATGCAAAGGTATTGAACTTTTCCACTAACATCGCTTCGCTCATCTTTTTTGCTATCGGTGGCAAGGTCTTCTGGCTTTTGGGTGGGATCATGTTAGTGGGGCAAGCGATAGGGGCAACATTGGGTTCACGCATGGTATTGACTAAAGGCACGAAAATTATCAAGCCGCTAGTGGTGACAATGTCGTTGATCATGAGTGTTAAACTACTCTCAACTCAATATGATCTGTTTTCTTGGGTATAGATGCTGGTTAGTGGATTATATTATCTGTTGATTATAACTTAGACTGGAAATTACACAGTAACCTCGAACTAAGACAGTAATAATTATTATACAAATTTATCTTAGATAGAAATAGGGATATTAAAAATATTGACTAAAATCAGGAGAACTAGTACATAAATGATCATTATTTATCGTTTCTACACTCTTTTTTCTATCTTAGGTTATAATTTTGTTTAGTATTTTATCTATTTATTTTTATTCTAGCTGATGTTAACAATATCTATGTCGTTTTATTTTTCCTGTATATTAATAAAAGAAGTCTAAGCCTACAAAGTGATTAGCTTACTTTCTTAGACTTCATGATGGTAAAATATTTAAAAGGTAAAACTAATACTTATAAATTTAGACTATCGGCCATCTTCGAAAGACGCTCTCGCGTATGTTGTTTCCCAAGTTCCATCTTGGTATAAAATGGTAGCAGTAGCCCTGTGTGAAGAATATCCTGGAATTTGAAATGAGCAAGATGTACCACTACTTCCACATGATGATGCCTTATCTCCCCACATTACGGAACTAATAGGTTTGTCTGTTCCGGTCACACGAAAAACTGCTGTAGCTCTGCGTGCACCCCAAACGATTGCCATACATCGCCCTACAGTATATTGGTCATGAGCTTGAGTATCGACATAACACTCCATCGATGCTGCCATGGTTTCATTTGTGAAAAAAGTACTTGCGACCAAAACGCTTGCTGTAATAATCTTATTCATAAATATCCCTATTGTTAAGTTTGTTTTTAATCTTTCTTTTAAATAGAAAGAAACTATCAAGATACACAAATATAATTAATCAACAATAAATGGATATAAATGTTTTTTGTTTTTGTTAGATATGGTTTAGCCCCTTTGTTTATAGTCATCGTACAACTTAATTTATATGGTATTAGTACTTAGCTACTAAATAATCATTTTATTTTAAGTGCTGAATTTTAAAGTGGAAATGCAGTTGTTGATAAAAGTGGTGTAACCTTAAGTTTACAGTGTTTTTATTTTATTTCTAACTACATTGAGGATTCAATGTACCAAAATGGAATGCTTGCTTTAAAAATAATATTAGGGAAAGGATCGCCATAAACATTATCGATGGTAAAGTGTACTCTTTGGGCTGAGCAATTTTATTGAGTTTTAAGCTTACTATTTGATTATTACGTTTCTTGTAGCAGGGAGAAAAAGATAGCAACCATTGAGTCATCTGATCCAGGTTGTTCAAAATCCCATGATAGTGAAACATACGGTTATCCAACAGTCTGATATCGTCGAAATAATTTAAATTACACCGTTTTCCCTTTGAATTTTATGGAGAAGCATCACCTAAAGTTATACATATGAGGTATATTTGTGAACTAACAGCGATGCAAGCTGAATTTAAAGTAGAAAGCATTAAACAAGCTGATTTTAAAATTAAAAAAACCGTTTATACTATCCCCTTTACGATCACGAGTTTGATGTTCATCAGTTTTATGATGAATAATGATAGATATGTTTAAATACATACCTCGAATTGACTACCCCTTATTACTTGCTATTTCATTGTTAATACTACTGGGTTCACTAACTGTATGGAGCGCCAGTGGATACAGTGAATCGATATTGGAGCGACATCTTGTACGAGCCTCTATAGCAATTGGATCAATTATTGTCATGTCTGTTGTCTCACCTCTAAGTTATCAACGAGCAACCCCATATCTATATGCTTTAGCGGTAACTCTGCTGCTAGGTGTCATTTTTGCTGGAGATAGTACTAACGGGTCTCAACGCTGGTTGGTTATTGGTCCGATTCGCTTCCAACCCTCTGAGTTAGTAAAAGTCGCTATCCCCTTGATGGTTGCGTGGATTTTAGTTGCTGAAGCTGGACGTCCAAATGTTAAAAAAATCATCATCTGTTTACTGGTTACTTCAGTTCCTGCAGGATTGATATTTATTCAGCCTGATCTAGATGGTGCAATATTTGCTGTTATCTATGCTCTATTTGTTTTGTATTTTGCAGGAATGAGCTGGAGAATTATTGGGTCGTTTATTGGTGGAGTGGCGCTCACTGTTCCGATTTTGTGGTTTTTTGTTATGGAGGCCTATCAAAAAAAGCGTGTTACACAGTTTCTTGATCCTGAGTCCGATCCTCTTGGCGCTGGTTATCAAATAATTCAATCCTTGATCGCAATTGGTTCTGGAGGAATGCATGGAAAAGGTTGGACTAATGCGACACAGGGGCAACTAGGTTTCATTCCGGAAAGTCACACCGACTTTATTTTCTCGACCTATGCAGAGCAGTGGGGATTTATCGGATGTGTACTCTTACTTGGTCTTTATTTGTTTATTACAGGGAGAGTCATTTGGCTAGCCTACCAGTGTAAAACGCCATTTAATCGTTTAGTCAGTGCGACTTTTGCGCTAAGTTTCTTCTTATATGCATTTATTAATATGGGGATGGTAACGGGATTGCTACCAGTTATGGGAAGTCCATTACCTTTCTTTAGTTATGGTGGAACAGCCATGATCACTCAAGGAATTTGTTTCGGCATTATAATGTCTCTTTGTTTACAAAAACCTTATAGATCTTAGCCATAAATATATGATCATTGTTTGCTTTGGTATTCGTTAGGCTAACTGAATACCAAGGCAGACAGAGTGCTACCAACTCGATAAGATACTTAACACTTGTTATGGAGCAAGTTAGCCATTGGCGTAAGCCTTAATTTAGCTTGAAATGAAAGTAGCAAAGCGAGTCCTGGCTGTTTTCTCTTAATCTTAACTTCCCCTTGTTGTGCCAATACCAGCTCATTGACTAAGGCTAAGCCTATGCCTGTACCTTGGGTCGTGCGGGTTAGTTCATTGCCGCCACGGTAAAAGAGTTCAAACATCTTATTTTGTTGCTCGACGGTTATGCCTTCACCATAATCGCGTATTTCAAGTTGGACCATCTGCCTATTTTTGGGGTGATAGCGAAAGATAAAATCAATTTGTTGTCTACTGGGATCATTAATTTGCTGCTGGTCAAAAAATTTAACCGCATTATCGGTAATATTGATGATCACCTGAACAAAAGCATCTTGCTCTACCAGCAACAACACAGCATCGGGATCCGCTATCTCCATGATCATGTTTTGTACAAAGCCATTCTTATCAATGATTGTCGAGGTTTTTGAACGAATAATATCTTGTAAAATGCTCAACTGGGTATATTCAGGTTGGACACTTTGCTTCTGATTATTCAGACTCGACAGCTGCAAAATGTTATTGATTAAACGCGTCAGTCGCTCACTCTCACCATAGATAAATTGGTAATAATCTTGCTGATGAACAGTCGATATTACCGCTCCCTCTTTGAGCATTTCTGCATACATGCGAATTGACGTCAGCGGGGTCTTTAATTCATGACTCACCGAGGAGACAAAATTAAGCCTTTGTTCGGCTAAGGCCAGTTGTTTCACTCCTAGGCGATAAAAACCATAACAAGCGGCCAATATTGTCATCATTAATAGCATAATAAAAACACTGCTATATGCCATCGCTGATGTCATCGGCAAGGTGCTGGTAGAAAGCGAGACGGAATAACCATTATAAGGCCAGCGCAGCCTGCTACTGTGAATGGCTTGTTGTTGAAACTGTTTGTCTAACTGCTGGGGCTGACTCACCTTGACCTGACCGTCCGCTAAGTTTTCATACAAAAAATAGTCTGCTTGATGGGTATAATCTACCTCTTTTAACGTCAGTAATGTCGGGCTGGCAAAGCGGCTTTGTTGCAATAACTCAGTGAACAGTTGAGACAGGTGAGGTCGGCGCTCCACCACGTATCCCTGGATACGGCTTTGCTCTGCGACGGATACAACACGATAGAAAATAAGATAATCAGCCACATCTAGCGTCACATTAAACAGCTGTTTGTCTACTTTTAGCCCTTGGTGGATCATTGCTTGTATCGCGCTAGATTGGGACACGATTTGGTAGATGCTTAGCGCCGCATGCTTGCGCATGATTAATTCAGTCTCTGGCTCTTGATTCAGTTCTGATTTTAGCTCTGGAGTTCGCACCTGTTGGTTAGCTCGGTCTTTATCAGCGCTGGCTCGCTCATCAGCCGATAAGGGATTGGGCCAGACTGGACTGTTAAATTGACCTTCACTGTCATACTGAAAGTAGCCAATTAGCCCCTTGATGGCTAGCCAACTGATTGGCTGGGCAGTCTCTAATTGAGATAGGGAGGAAAGCACTCGCTGCGACTGCCTGGTGATCGGATTAAAAACCTGCTGATAGTAGTCAAATGCCTCCACCGGTAGCGTGTTCGTCAGCATCCTTCTTTTAAATAAAATCCGATTGGTGATCTCAATCAGGCTGCTTGCTTCAACTTGGTACTGGTTGAGGTTATTTTTTTCCAGCTGCTGATACCCTAGGTACATTAGCGCCCCAAAGGGGACTAATAATATCATTAAAAATCCGCTGGCAACATGGCGTAATCGGCGCAAACGCTGGGCATAGTTAACAATAGGTTTATCTGAAAATAGCATCTTAGACCACATAAAGCTGATAGCCCTCACCGCGATGCGTGACTAAGTGTGTGGGTAATTTAGGATTTATCTCTATTTTTTTTCGAATTTTTGCCATATGTATATCAACGGTACGGGTATCGATATCCTTGGCTTCTTTATAGCCCCACACTTCCCTGAGTAACTCATTTCGAGAAATGGGCTTCTGCTCACGCTGAAGATAGGCCAATATTTCCACTTCCCGGCGAGTATATTTCATACTCTTGTGGTAAGAGGTGCCCATTAAGGTGCGCGTACAAATTGACACTTGCGGGCTCAATACGAGGGTGTTATCGGCGCCCGTCCTGCCTGAGCGCCTGACCAACGCATTGACGCGCAATACCAGCTCAGAGGTTGAAAAGGGTTTGGCAACATAGTCATCAGCCCCTAAGGTCAGGCCGTTAATAATATCTTCTTCTGCATTCTTGGCCGTCAACATCATAATGGGCTGAGTAAGAGAGTATTGCCTCAGCGTATTACAGATCTCAAACCCATTTATAGAAGGCAACATGACATCCAGGATAATACAGGCATATTGCCCAGCCAATGCCCGCGACAAGCCCAGCTGACCGTCAGTTTCACTGTCAACCTCATACCCGTGGAATATAAATAGATCCGTAAGACCCCTTAAAATAGCAGGTTCATCTTCTACGATGAGCAGTTTAGGTTTGATACTCAAGCTTTTCCCTTATTGATAATGTGCTGCTGTCATGGAGACAGATCCTGAGGCTATCCCCTTACTGTGTAAAATACAGGATATTTGTAAATAAAAATGCAAACTTTTGTAAAAACTTGCCCGTTGAATGTTTACATTACCTGTCTGTTTTAGCACCACACATATTTCTATATTAGTCACAAGCGCTAAGCGCAACTCACTATAGGGATACTGATGATGGCTAACGACATAAAAACACTCATATTACTGATTCTGCTCCTCCTCTCCACAGACGCCATTGCCGCTCCTGCCGACATCAAGCGGGTGGCTGATGTTCAATATGGTCAGGATACCGATCAGACGTTAGATGTTTATATGCCCACAAGGGCAAAAAATGCGCCTGTGATATTCATGATCCATGGCGGCGCGTGGAGTGGCGGCGATAAGGCCAGTAAAGCGGAGTTTGAAAATAAGGTGGCTCATTGGGTGAAACGAGGCTTCATTTTTATTTCTACCAATTACCGAACCCTGCCCAAAATCAGGCCGATAGAACAAGCCAAAGATATCGAAGCGGCGTTACTTTTTGCCCAGCGAAACATTAGCCAGTGGGGAGGGGCAGCAGATAAATTTATCCTCATGGGACATTCCTCAGGCGCCCATTTAGTGTCGCTACTGTCCTCGCAGTACACGACGGCCGTCGCCAATGGAATAACCCCCTGGTTAGGCACAATATCGCTTGATATCTCAGGCTATAACATCGTCAAAATTCTCACCGCCTCGACACCGTCTGCATTTTACTTAGAAAAGTTTGGTGACAACCCAGATTATTGGCAAGCAGCCTCTCCCTTCTATGCATTGGATAATAAAATACCGCCATTTTTAGCCATCTGCTCACTGCGCAGTGATACCGCCTGTGAGCAGGCAACACATTTCACTCAAAAAGCGCAACGCCTTGGCGCCTACGCACAAGTGCTCGCCGTAGACTTATCCCATGGGGAGATAAACTCACAACTTGGCAAACGCTCTTGTTATACCAGCCACGTCGATGACTTTCTCAAAACACTAAGCCCGAGTATGCCGTTAATGTTCACAGGCCAAGGTGTTCGCATGAAGGCTAATTGTGCCAGCAATCAGGTTGCGCCGAGCTTGGCGAGTACTGGTTCTGCCGCAAGGGTTCTAGATTAGCCACGATCAGCAAAGACATCACCATTTTTACCAAGCTGAAAACACCTACCTAAAAGATGAATCGAGTAGATTATGGATATCGTTCGACCAAATAAGAAACCTAAGTTAACCAGAACAACTCAGTTAATAGCTATCTTAGTGGTTGTTACATTGGGTTTATTTTTCTTGTTTAACACAAGTCGTGCCTCATTTCTGGCAAGTAGAGACAGCTTTTTAATCGGTACTGTGCAGCGAGGAGATTTGAATATTTCAGTGCGTGGCACGGGTGTATTGGCACCGGAAGATATCCGCTGGATAGCCACTAATGTTCCAGGTCGAATCGAGCGTGTGCTGAGAAAAGCTGGTGCTATCGTTAAAAAAGGCGACTTACTGCTGGCGCTAAGCAATCCACAATTGCAACAAGCGTTAACTGAATCTCAGTGGGAACTTAAGGCATTAGCAGCACAAACACAGGCGCAGAAAGTCTCCTTAGAGTCTGATCTTTTAGATCAGGAAATCGCGGTGATCAATGAAAAACTCAATCTCGACAAAGCTCAATTAACCTTAGATGCACTGAGTAAGCTGCTAGCACAAGATATAGACGTCATTTCAAAAATCGCCTATGAAGAGGTCAAAATTGATGTGATGCAATTTAGGCAGCGGTGGCAACTTCAACAACAACGATTAGATAAAAGACGGCAAAACTTACACGCACAAGTTGACGCCAGTGAAGCCAGACTCAACATTATGCGCAAAAGCGTGCAGCGAATTGAGCAGCAAGTAGACAGCTTGAACGTCAGAGCAACCATGGACAGCATCGTGCAGGAGATGCCCATGGAATTAGGTCAACAAGTCAGCGCAGGCACTAACTTAGCGATGCTGGCGAGAAGCGATCGCTATATTGCCGAACTTAGGATCCCCGAGAAACAAATTAAGGACGTGATCATTGGCCAAAAGGTCACCTTAGATACCCGCAGCAGTAAAATCGCTGGGGTAGTGCAACGCATTGACCCCGCCGTGATTAACAGCTCAGTGCAAGTTGATGTCCAGCTGCTTGGCTCGCTCCCTAAAGAAGTGCGTCCTGAACTCACCGTCGATGGTGTCATTGAAATTGCCACAATAGGTGACACCTTATTTGTTAAGCGCCCTATGTTCGTCAATGGCTTCAATCAAGCAAGCATTTACCTTATCGATCATGAAGGCAGCTATGCCAATAAACTCCCAGTGAAATTTGGCCATATGTCCAGTCAATATATCCAAATTGAACAGGGCCTGAAGGAAGGCGATAGTATCATAGTGTCAGACAGTTCGAGCTGGGAAACACATCCACAAATTCGGATCACCAATTAACATCGCCAAGGAGCATTGAATGGAAACTAGCAGCAAAAATAGAGCCGTCACGAACCTGGAAAAACCCGCGGTATTAGTGGAGCTAAAAGACCTTAACAAGGTATTTGTTACCGACGAAGTCGAAACCAAAGCCCTCAACAATATCAATCTAAGCATTGTTGCCGGAGAATACCTGGCGATTACCGGGCCGTCGGGCTGTGGTAAATCCACGCTACTTTCTTTGCTCGGTTTGCTCGATACGCCATCAAGTGGGCAGTATCAACTGGCTGGACACCATACTGCCAGTATTGATAAGGATGAAAGGGCCAGGATAAGGAATAAAGAGATTGGGTTTATCTTCCAATCATTTAATTTGATCAGTGACTTAACGGTGGCAGAAAATATTGCGCTGCCGTTGACCTATAGAACAGATCTCAGTCACCGCCAGCGTCAGCAAATGGTGCTTGCATCACTTGAAAAAGTCGATTTGACTCATCGTGCTGGCCACTATCCCTCACAGCTCTCCGGTGGACAACAGCAGCGGGTTGCCGTTGCGCGTGCGATAGCTGGCAAACCCGCCATTATCCTTGCCGATGAGCCAACAGGGAATCTCGACTCTAACAATGCCGAGGCGGTAATGACACTGCTTGATGAATTACATCACGATGGTGCCACCATCTGCATGGTGACACATGATCTTGCTTCTGCTGCTCGCAGCCAGCGAATAATCAAAGTCTTTGATGGGCAACTGATCGCTGATAAGCCGACCTCGGATAACGCCACCATCAATTCAACCCTCATTGAAACGTCTGCCGTCGCTGTATAGCGATTGCCGCATAACTATTGCGATATAACTAAGGTAAAGGAAAACCTATGTCTTTAGGGATTGATATTACATACGCTGCCAGGCTGTTACTGAAAAAGCCCGTATTTACACTGACCTCGGTACTGATTGTCGCCATCGGTTTGGGGTTGACCCTGTATACCTACTCGTTACTCAGCCAGTTGATCTTTACACCGCTGACCCTCAACAGTGATACCCCGCTCATTGCCATTGAAGGTGAATTTAATGATGCCCATGGCAGAGGACAAGGTGCAGATCCCTACCATTTAAATCAGATAAAAGCAGAGTCAGAGCTGCTACAAGGGATGAGTCTGTACCTTTCTATTGTCAGAACAATAAGCGGCGTAAGCCTGGAGGTTGACTCAAGAAAAGTTCACCTCACTTATGGTGAATGGGATTTTTTTGAAGTGGCCGGCGTGCAGCCGATATTAGGGCGAGGTTTTAACCCACAAGATTCTGATAGCGGCGCAGAACCTGTCATTGTACTCAGCCACGACATCTGGCAAAGCCTATTTTCGGGCAACTACGATATTATCGGCACGATGGTACAGGTCGAGGCTATGTCTAAACGTGTCATCGGAGTCATGCCAGAAGGATTTGCCTTTCCCGCCATTGCCCAAATTTGGCTGCCTTTTCCCGCAGACAGAGTTAACGCTACCCAAGCCTCAAACGACAATGAGCGAAGGGCGTTTGGACGTTTAAAACCGGACGTCTCCTTGGTGCAGTTTCAGCAGGAGGCGCGGGGTATATTACATCGACATTTTCAAGCGCTAACGCAAGAGTTTTCCTGGCGTGCGGCGTCCCCAGGGGGATACATAAGAGCCTTTCCTTATAAGCTCACCAATGAAGCGGTAAATCATCATTATTCCGTTTTTGTTGCCATGTTCATTGTCGTACTGCTTATTTTACTGTTGACCTGTATTAACCTGGGAAATTTACTCTTGGCCCGTGTCAATGAACGCATAAAAGAGGTCGCGATACGTATCGCCTTGGGGATCCCGAGAAAGCGCTTGGTGCTGCAAATGCTATGGGAAAGTATCTTTATCTGTTGTCTGGGCGGCTTCGTGGCATTTTTTCTCGCCAGTTGGAGCGTTGATGCAACCAATAGCGCATTTGATCAGATTTTTGCTGTCAATGGAGAGCGACCTTTTTGGTGGCAGCTGAGTTTAGCCGCAGACGCGATGATCGTGCTATTGATCGCCTTGCTCTTTATGGTGTTGCTAACCGGTTTGCTCCCTGCCTGGCGCGCACTGTCGGCAGACTTTAACGCTGTTTTGAGAGACGGTACCCGTGGCGCTTTGGGACAAAAGGCAGGGCGAGCCAATAAAGCACTGGTTGTAACAGAGATCACTTTATCCTGTGTGGTATTAGTGGTTGCCACTATGCTGCTCTGTAGCAGCTATTCGGCACAAAAAGCCGATTATGGGGTCGATACAGACAACAGAATTACCGCCGCGGTAAGATTGTCCTGGGGGAGTTACCCTTGGAATGACGGCGCGCCTGAGGCCAGAAAAAAGCGCAATGATTTTTACTATCGCTTAAAAGATGAATTACAGCAGCGACCCAATATTCATAGTCTGGCCTATTTCAGCAGTTTGCCCGGCACGGGAGGCGGCAGTTCTCATTTTGAAATTCAGGGCAAAGCAGCAGCTGTATTTAACGAAAACCCAATGTGGAATTTTGAAGTTGTCAGTCGTGATGCCTGGCGTACCGTTGGGATGAAAATAATAGAAGGCCGCGATTTTACTCTCAGTGACTTAGGCGGCGACCTCGCGAACACTGAGTCCCCTGTTATTATCAATGCCGCCATGGCCAGAGACCTCTTCCCCAATGGCGATGCCATTGGTCAGCGCGTCCGCACTATTGATGGTGAAGGCTTTCAAACAGAGTGGCGAAGCATCATCGGTATTGTGTCTGACAGTGTGCATGGCTCAACCATGGCATCGACCAGTGCTCAGCATACCGGTTATGGCATGATGGATAGGCATCGTTGGGGCGTCAATATTGTCATTCACTATTCAGGTACTCAGTCTCAGGCTGAAACCGCACTCATACAAGCCATCAAAAGCATGGACGCAGACGTCACTATCTATCATCTGCAGAGCTATGACAATTTGATTGCGCAACCCATGTTATTGGTCAACGCCGTTAACAACATCTTTTTATGGTGTGGTCTGGTAGCCTTAGTGCTCGCTGCCAGTGGTATTTATGCCGTTGCTGCTAATAGTATTGCTCTGCGAAGTCAGGAAATTGCAACTCGGCGTGCACTGGGTGCTAGTAATAGCCAAGTCATTAAGCTGTTCTTGGGGCAAGCAGGTATACAGCTGATTGTGGGTCTAACTTTGGGGATATCACTGTCGCTTTGGCTGGTGAGTCAGCTCACTGAATCTATGGTGATAGCGAGTAGTAGCTATATGATTGGGCTTGTGGGCATACCTATATTCATCATAGCTATGGTCTTAATCGCCACTTATATCCCAAGCAATAAAATTATTAAGCAGGAGCCTAGTGAAGGGCTACGGCAACTTTAAAGTCATTAAGGTGCCGATATAGTTTTGCTTATCTAAGTTCAAATTTATGCCCAGTCTATGTTGCACTTATTATTGTTTAGTGGAGCCTCTATCATGCTAGCTCATAGGACGTTCACAATGACCAGTTTTAATCGGGGTTAAATGTGGTATCAAAAGATGATCTCATTACTTTCTTTAAAAGTGATTATCCTCAAGCAGACTTTTCATAGAAGAAGTCTGCGATAGCACGGCGTCAGTTAGAAGGAAAATTATTTAGCAAGGTTTAAGGCTGGTGGACTGGAGCGAATTCAGTGCTAATGGCGATGTCACTCTGTATTTGTTGCAGTGTAATTAGGGTCTGAGTAAAATTTATCAGAATAGGGCAGATTGCTCGGCTCAAAGAAGGATTTTTGGATAAATTAAGATACTTTTTATAATCAACATTAGGTCAATTAGAGCTAACGTTCTAACCAGTTTTTGTCCAAAAATGAGTTAGCTACTCGAAGAACCTAAATGTGATCACATCACTTTAAGTAAAATCGAAGAGATAAATAATCAGGTGTAGATGCGGGTGAGGGCGTTGGTGGCATGGATGCCACCGTCGAGCTTACAGGGATTGTACTTGCAGCGTCCCTCAGAAGTATCTGCACATCAGCCTGCTGCAAGCAATAAACACCAATTTAGGTATGATATTAGTTCAATTGCCCAAGTACCAATCCAGCCCAATGAAATCAATTCCGGAAAAGATATTTAAAATTTGCGATCATGCAAGTCAGCACGTTTTTGTCCAAAAATACGTTTGGCTAACCCATTTAAACTCTAATCGAAGAGAGAACTTTCTCGAAATCATAACAGGTGTAAATACGGCTGTGACCGTCCGTGACTGGGCCTAAAATGTTCCATACATTTTATGGCATTTCCACCATCCATGGCGGTCAGATGTCACGGCCGAACTTACATGGATGTACTTGCAGTGTGTCACAGAAGTGTTTGCACTTCTGCCTGCTGTAGGCAATTGATAACAATGAAGTAGCGCTTTACCAGAAAATACTCAAATATAAAGTTAGTCTAATGAACCCAACTCAAAAGAGACTTCAGTAACTTGTTATCCGACAAGTAAGCTGATTAGGTCTCAGCGTAAGCCTTAATCACTTCATCTGCGATAATCGCAATACCATCACGCATCTTGGTTTCATCTTGCACATAGTTCATGCGCAGACATTGGTGAGCATGTTGCCATTTTTCCTCAGATTGCTCTTTCTGACCAAAGAAGAAATAATCTCCCGGAACGATCAATACCCCTCTTGCTTTTAATCGTTCATACAATTCCATCGTTGAGATAGGGAGCTCATCAAACCAAAGCCAGAGAAAGATGGCACCTTCAGGTTTGTGAATTTTAAAGCGGTCATCGCTGATAGACTCTTGCAGTAAGCTCACTGCAAACTCAGCACGTTCGAGGTAGAAAGGTTTAATGACAGACTCGCTCAAGCGCAGTAAATCACCAGAGTCGATCATATGCTTGGCTATTGCAGGGCCAAATCCACCGGGAGCGAGACTGATAATTCCGTTCAAATTAGTCAGTGCTTGAGTGACTTCTTCATTGGCAATCACAATGCCACAGCGTACGCCAGGAAGCCCTAGTTTAGACAAACTCATGCACAGTATGGTGTTACTGTTCCAAAATGGAGTGACTTCTTCAAAGATAATATTAGGGAAGGGAGTGCCGTAGGCATTATCAATGATAAGGGGGATCCCTTTGGATCGAGCTAATTTATCAAGCTTGAAGATCTCTGTATCGGTCAGCACGTTCCCAGTAGGGTTGGTGGGTCTAGACACACAGATAGCCGCGATTGAATCATCGACCTCCAGTTGTTCAAAATCCACATGGTATTTAAACATGCGGTTATCCAACAATTCGATATCAGGCCTATATGAAACAAATATGTCATCATCCAAACCCGCATCACTGTAGCCTATGTATTCAGGCGCCAGTGGTAGAAGGATTTTCTTGTGGCTGCCATCTAATTGTTTCCCTGCCAACAAGTTAAATAAGTAGAAGAAGGCGCACTGGCTGCCGTTAGTTAGGCTAATGTTTTTCTCACTGATATCCCAACCATAAGTGTCACGTAACAGATCCGCTAATGCTGTTAAGAAGGTATTTTTACCTTGTGGTCCATCATAATTACCCAAGGCTGAAACCAATTCGCCATTTTCGAGCATTTCAGCAGTCGCCTTGTGAAAATAATCCTGCATTGCCGGAATTGCCGCGGGATTCCCCCCACCTAGCATAATGGCCCCTGGTGTGCGAAGACCCTCATTGAGATCATCCATTAAACGGGTAATACCGGAGTAACGATTAAATTTTTCACCAAACTTTGAAAACTGCATGAAAGCTGTACCTGAAAACGACGATTGCTAAGAGTGCCTGTAGTATCAATATTTAGCGAGAAACGCACCCATTTTCTCTCTTTTGAGGGAATATTTTTGTCTTTATTAAAGATATGTCAAAAAATAGAAAAATAATTGTTCTATCCTAAGTTGCTGCTGTTGAAAAGAGTAAAATCTTATATTTTAATTTTTTGTATCGGGGCTCGAGTATCAAGGTGTATAATAGCAGTTAGTCTTATCGCTTTTGATCAAATATTGATTAGGCTTTTTTGTGGTAGTTAGGTAGAGTCATAAATGAAAATTTTTGTTATTAGCTTAAAAAATTCGGTATCACGTCGAGAAAAAGTGATTGAGGAGTTGAAAGGTATACCATTTTCCTTCTTCGACGCTTCTAATTTAAAAGAAAACCCAAAACATTTTATTTTTTCCTTATATGATAAGGCGAAAACAAATAAATACAAAGGTTATGATTTAACCACTCCTGAGCTAGGTTGCTTCGCAAGCCATATTTCATTATGGAGACAGTGCGTAACTGACGGCGAGGAGTATTTGATTTTTGAAGATAATCTATCACTGTTTGGTGATCTCAACAAACAACTTAATAACATAAAGTCTTTAGTTGTGAAATATGGTGTTGTAAAACTTGGTAATATCTTTGAAAGAAAATATGTAGAGATAGAAAGTATCGATCAGCACTATAAACTTATTACGAACTTGAAAGGTGCATGCGGTACATCAGCTTATGCAATAACCCCAAAAGCTGCACAAAACTATCTTGATCAAGTTGCAGGTTTCTTTGAGCCTGTAGATGATTTTATGGATAATGAGTGGCGGACTAAACAAACATTGTATAGCTACCACCCTAAATTGGTCTCAAGAAGCGATGCTAGCTCTGTTATCGGTAAACGCAAAGACAAGTCACATCTTGGAATGTTGAACAAAGTCAGTGCTGAACTATATCGATTCACTAAAAAACTCGCTCAATCAGCTTACAACAAGAAAAATAAGTGATATAGATTCAGTGACGTTTAGGCAATCGCTATACCTGATAGCGATTGTCTAAATATATTTTTTTATCTCTTAAATACTAACTTAATTAACTTTTTTAATGTTTCTTTTAACTCATTGGAGGTTTTTTTATTGTGTGTAATTTGTTCAACTTTGGTCAGCCAAGGTTCGTCGATATTATTATTAATTGAATATTCGTAAATTTGTTTCCACTCAGCTAAAACTGCATCATGTTTCAAATTTATTCCATGTAAATCTCGTATTATATCTGACGGTGGAAAGCAGGCCGGAATCGAGGAGTTCACAGCTAAAAAGTTAAGCTTCGTTCTTACGCATTTTTCACATACTCCGCAATTTCTATCTTTCAAGTCACCTTGCCAACATACACGTAGCTTATCTATGCCTGCTTTCCATTGAGAGATCTCTTTCACTTTTTCTGTTCTGCTATGGCTAGCACCATCATGGAGAACAACAAAATCATCAGAAGATAACAAATGATCAGTTATGGGTGATGAACCCCACGGAATTACAAGTGAATTATATGGTTCACTGCTTCCTACTATGCATGTGCCAACTTTACTTTTGAAATTATTCAAAGTGGCAACAAGAGCACATGAAAATGCATGTTCCCAGCTTACTTTAGATATTTTTCGGTAATTCGTTTTTATTGGATACAGTTCCAATTCAATGCTTGAAAGTGTTTCTTTTGCTGTTTTTGTTGCGTTAACAAATGCATTCTCATCTTCAATTGGGATGTCGAACCCATGAACAATAGAGCATAATTGTATATCTTGTGTTCTGTAGCTGAACTTAGACTGTGAGTGCATCCATACAGAGAATGTCGCGTCAACACCGCCTGAGAAAGCGCATATCGCGCCGGGTGTGAGAATGTCGGGCTTTCTGATGTTGTTACATGTAATATCAACTTGACTATAAGTATCTGGTAGCCATTTTACCCAAGCAGCTTGATATTCTATTAAGTTGCTTAGCAGTCCTTTAGAAATACTGCCGTTAATTTCAATATTTTGATTTTCTTTCATTGCATCCATTATTACTGCTAGTAAGTAAGAGTCGCAATCATCATCAGCTGGCGGGGTAATTTCTTTATCGAACTGAAACCAAAGCAAGGTCTCACTTTCTATTATTCCCTTAACAATACGTTTTATTTTACAACTTCTTTCACATATATTGTCTATTATATTATGTGCTAAAGGTTCGAGTATAATACTCATTATTCTATCCTTTGTTAAACAATAAAGATTGATACAGTAATATTCAGTTTTTCTTTATAATTAGTGGGTTTTCTGAAAGCCATTGTTTATGATATGCAGTGTTTTTACCATAAGAATTATCTGACAGAATCACCTTTCTTCCTAATAGAACTGATAAAATTAGACCATGAAGCCTGTCGGTATGAACTACTTCATGTTGAAGGAAGTAATTTGAAGATCGAAACAGTAAGGAGTCAGATTGGATCTTCCAATTTTTAGCAGTTTTATACTTTAAAATGGGCACATTTTGCAGTTTTTTGAAAAACTTCAAAAAAAGGTGATCAGATAGATTAAGCATATCAATCCAATCAAATGCTTTTTTATCTAATGCATTAACTTGTCCAGTACTTTCAACATCTTTCCTTCCTAAGTTCAGCACTCGATTTATCGGTCTGCTATCATTCATAACCTCTTGAATGTCAACTAAAGGGTGAAGGCTATGTGCCATATCAGGCATTAAAATAGCGTTGGCACTAAAAGATTGGGCTATATCGAGGGATCTTTCATCTCTAACATAAAAAGTTAAGTTTTTATGAGCATTAAATATTTTTTCTGACTTACTTCTTTCTTTTGCTGATCTAAAGAAAATAGTTTGAGGTAGCAGTATTATTTTCTTATTAGGATATTTTCTTACAATAGATTCTCTCAGCTTTTGATGTTTATTGTATAAATCACCAAAATTCCCACCACCATGGAGTAAGATAACATCGGATTCATTTAGTTTTTTATGGTCAATGTTTTTCTGGAATGCTCTATGAGTAATTAAAATATTATGGTCTTGAATAAACTGTTCTGTACCTAAATATATCAGTGTGTCTCCAACATTATAGTGAAGAGGGATATCAATATAAGCGACTTTTTTCCCCTCTAACTCTACTGCTATCTCTGATAATTTTGACTTTAAATCGTTTAAGTTATTTTTCCAAGACTTTAAGCTTGTATCAATCATAGTTAAGTGCCTGTATTCATATATTTTGGGGTTTTAAACATGAAAGATTAACTTCTGTTCTGTTCAATTAACCAAAGCCCTACATATTTATTAAAGCTGACTTGTGCATAGGTCATCGCGACAATAAAGCCTACGCTACCATCTAGAAAGCCACGACGAAGAAAATAAATAAGGAAAAAAGTCCAAAACCCGCGTAATAAGGCTAAGCCTAGACCTTTTGATTTCTTGCCTTTGCGATAATATTTCTGTGATCCAAGCCATGCATATAAGGTGGCTTTTTCAAGTCCATGACCATAATCACGGTGTGTATAATGGAGCAGTAACCCTTTGATTTTTCCTGTCGTACCTGTAGCGGGTATGACGGTTTCGTGCACTTCATCAAGGGTATAGTGCGCGCCTTCGCGTAAAAATAGACGCAATACTGCACGGGCACTTCGGCCATACTTAAGAGTTTTACCATATAGTGTGACTCCCCAAGGAAGGCGAAATGAGGTCTCATCAATCACATCTTGTGATAGTAGGCTGGTAATAGCCTGCTTCATTTCTTCATCCAATACTTCATCAGCGTCAATGGATAACACCCAGTCGCATTTTGCTTTATCTAAAGCACGTTGCTTTTGCTTACCAAATCCTGGCCAATCAGTGCTCGTGACATTGTCAGTGTAACCCTGACAAATGCTAACGGTATCGTCAGTTGAACCACTGTCTAGGACGATGACTTCATCTGCGATGTCAACGACTGAACGTAAACAAGCCTCGATTCGATCGGCTTCATTTTTAGTGATTAATATGACGGATAAAGTATGCTTTTTCATAAATGTTAGAAAATAATTCTCAAGTGGGAATGATGCTAATCGCAATCAGCTAAAATTTAAAAGGGATATTATAGTCAGCCATCTGGTAAAATAAAGCTCAATTAATCATCAAAGGTAATATATTGTTTATTAATAGCTGTATTTATCATCGCAGTTACATTTTCGTTATTTGTGATAGCGTATTTTTCATGTTGTTAACAATGTTGTGTTGATAATATGGGAGAAGTAAAATTAATATATAGACTTAAAATGTAAATATACTAAATAACAGATGTTATTTATTGTTGATGTCTATTTGTTAAGGGGGATTAAAAAAAGTTGTTGATTAGTCAAAGTAATAAATCTTTTAGGAATTTAATTGATGCAAAATTTTACACTTTAAATGATTACAGACATACATGAAGATCCCCAAATATTTCTATAGAAGTTAGTTATTATTAAATATTACTTTCGGCACTACTTTCAATCACATTTCCTATTTTTCTATTACTCTAGTTATTCAGCACTAGAAGTGGGCGCACATCAAAGTTTCAGCTAAACGTCTGTCACTCACTCTAACTTGGGTGGACATAATGTCTCACGTGGACAAGATGGTGTGACTATATAATCTACCTATTGTTATGAGTAAGGATATCAGCATTGTGCCTTTTTGTCACCAATGGTGATTGTTTAAATTTAATATAAACAGTCACTTAACGGTAAGTGATTAAGTGTTTTCTCTTTCTGGTAGTGCTTGATTACGTATTGATGTTAATTGTTTTACTTTAATTCAGTATGGCTAATATGCGCAAAATTTTAAAGTGGACTTATTGTCTGTGACTTACTGCAACTTAAGGGAGTAATAGGTCGTTTAGATCCCTATTGTGGCATTGGGAGCTTGACCGATATTGGTGAGATGTTAATAATCGCCTCGAAAATGGATATAACAATAACAGTCTAACCAAGTCTAACGAGAATAAATTAATGTCTACAACCCGAAATATCTTCACTTTAAGTAGCCTAACGCTTGCGATGGGATTGGCCTGTCCAGCTTTAGCTGATGACATCGAACGCGATCGCATTTTTGATATTGCTGAAGTGATTGTTGTTAAAGGCCAACATCTTCAAGCAAGTGAAATGTCCACCACTAAGTGGGTGATTGATGCTGAAGAGATCGCCGCATCAGGTGCACAAACATTCGATCAAGTGATCGAAAATGTACCAGGCGTATATGTACGAGTCGGTGGAGATTCAACCCCACGTGTTGATATTCGAGGATTAAAAACTCGCCACATTACTTTTTTAATTAACGGCGTTCCTGCAAGTAGCACTGAAGCTGTCTCTTATACACATCTCCGAGCCCACGAGACCGAGGCTGATCTCGT
>OJDH01000146.1_pt1 | contig 54844 bp, 39 predicted proteins | sample 1592761 | NCBI WGS metagenome assembly OJDH01 (sample SAMN05416855, study PRJEB24817) | seawater metagenome | isolation source: Sea water | place: Canada:Atlantic | collected 2013-11
TTGCTTCAGTTTGTGGATCGTTTTGGAACATTTCCAATACGTCGATGAAGTTAGTACCAGGAATTGGATCTCCACCAATACCAACACAAGTAGACTGACCAAAACCTTCATCAGTAGTCTGCTTAACCGCTTCGTACGTAAGCGTACCAGAGCGAGAAACAATACCAACTTTACCAGGCTTATGGATGTGACCAGGCATGATACCAATCTTACACTCACCCGGAGTAATAACACCTGGGCAGTTAGGACCGATCATGCGAACGCCAGTCTCTTCAAGCTTAACTTTAACCTGAAGCATATCTAAAGTTGGGATGCCTTCAGTGATACAGACGATAAGCTCAATGCCAGCATCAATCGCTTCAAGAATCGCATCTTTACAGAAAGGTGCTGGTACGTAGATAACAGATGCTGTTGCACCAGTTTCTGCCACTGCGTCTTTAACAGTATTAAATACTGGAAGACCTAAATGAACCTGACCGCCTTTTCCTGGAGAAACGCCGCCAACCATCTGAGTTCCGTACTCGATAGCTTGCTCAGAGTGGAAAGTACCTTGTCCACCAGTAAAACCCTGACAGATAACTTTAGTATCTTTATTGATTAAGACAGACATTATTTGCCCTCCGCAGCTTTAACAACTTGCTCAGCTGCGTCAGTTAGACTTGTAGCTGCGATGATATCTAGACCAGAACTTGCTAGTACTTCACGGCCAAGATCAGCATTAGTACCTTCAAGACGAACGACAACAGGTACGGTTACACCGACCTCTTTAACGGCACCGATAATACCTTCAGCAATCATGTCACAACGAACAATTCCACCGAAAATGTTTACGAGTACAGCTTTAACATTGTCATCTGATAAGATGATTTTAAATGCTTCAGCAACACGCTCTTTAGTCGCCCCGCCGCCAACATCTAGGAAGTTAGCAGGCTTGCCGCCGTGTAGATTAACGATATCCATAGTGCCCATTGCTAGGCCTGCACCGTTGACCATACAACCAACATTTCCATCAAGAGCAACATAGTTCAATTCAAACTTAGCTGCATGCGCTTCACGAGCGTCATCTTGCGATGGATCATGCATTTCACGGATTTTTGGCTGACGGTAAAGTGCATTACCATCGATGCCAATCTTGCCATCTAGACAGTGAATGTTACCTTCTGTCGTGATCACAAGTGGATTGATTTCAAGTAGCGCGAAATCGTGATCTTCAAACATTTTCGCTAAGCCCATGAAGACTTTAGTGAACTGCTTCAATTGAGTCGGGTTTAGACCCAACTTAAAGCCAAGATCGCGAGCCTGGTAAGGCTGAGGACCCGTTAGCGGATCGATAATTGCTTTGTGAATCAACTCTGGCGTTTCTTCAGCCACAGTCTCAATATCAACACCACCTTCGGTAGATGCCATAAATACAACGCGACGTGAAGCACGATCAATAACTGCGCCTAAGTACAACTCATTAGCGATATCTGTACAGCTTTCAACTAAAATCTTAGCAACTGGCTGCCCTTTCTCATCTGTTTGGTAAGTAACTAGGTTCTTACCTAACCAATGTTCAGCAAATGCTCTGATTTCGTTCTTATCGCCAGTAACTTTTACGCCACCTGCTTTACCACGGCCGCCTGCGTGTACTTGACACTTAACAACCCACATATCACCGCCAATATGGCCTGCTGCTTCAACTGCTTCTTGAGCCGTATCACATGCAAAACCTTCTGACACTGGTAAACCATATTCGGCAAATAAAGATTTCGCCTGATACTCATGCAAATTCATGATGATCTATCCGTATACTTCTTATCAAATTCAACTGACCTCTATGGGTCAGTAACGAGGGTATTTACCAGCAGCTTCAAGTGAAGCAACTGGTAAGTTGTCACTGCTAATTATAAGTCGAGCAGTAGACGAGTTGGGTCTTCGAGGAAGTCCTTAATGGCAACCAAGTAACCAACTGACTCACGACCATCGACAATACGGTGATCGTAAGATAATGCCAGGTACATCATAGGTAGGATTTCAACCTGACCATTCACTGCCATTGGGCGATCCTTGATGGCATGCATGCCTAGGATAGCACTTTGTGGCAGGTTAAGAATTGGTGTTGACATCAGTGAGCCAAAAACACCACCGTTGGTCACAGTGAAGTTACCGCCAGTCATGTCATCAACAGTCAACTTACCATCACGGCCTTTAAGCGCTAATTCACGAACATTACGCTCGATATCAGCCAGACTCATGGTATCTGTATCACGAAGAACAGGAGTGACAAGTCCACGAGGTGTCGAAACTGCAATGCTGATATCGAAGTAGTTATGATACACGATCTCATCACCATCGATAGATGCGTTCACTTCAGGGAAGCGTTTCAATGCTTCTGTAACGGCCTTAATGTAGAAAGACATAAAGCCTAAACGGATCCCGTGTCGCTTCTCAAAAACTTCTTGATACTGCTTACGAATGTCCATGATTGGCTTCATGTTAACTTCATTAAACGTTGTCAACATGGCGGTAGAGTTTTTAGCTTCAAGCAAACGATTAGCAATCGTTTTACGCAGGCGTGACATAGGAACACGTTTCTGACTTCTATCTGCTAACGGTGCTACAGCAACAGGAGCGCTCGATGCTGCAGGAGCTGGAGCTGCTGACTTATTTTTAACGAAAGCCTCAACGTCTTCTTTCGTAATACGGCCACCAGCACCAGTGCCTTTAACTTGACCAGCATCAACACCATGCTCACCAAGTAAGCGACGAACAGATGGACTAAGAGCATCACTTGAATCATCAGCAGCTTCTGGCGCGCTTGCTTCTGCTTCAGCTTTAGTCACTTCCTGACCTGCAACAGCACCGGCAGTAAACATCGCGATAACAGCTTCACCAAGAACAGTATCGCCTTCATTCGCTAGGAATTCGGCAATTGAACCATCTTCAGGTGCAACCACTTCAAGAACAACTTTGTCAGTTTCAATATCAACCAAGTTTTGATCACGTGTAACGTGCTCACCAGGTTGAACATGCCATGTAGCAATAGTTGCATCAGCAACAGATTCTGGTAGTACGGGTACCTTAATTTCGATACTCATGAGGAGCTATCCTTTTTTATTGTCTATTACTACAGTTTTAATGCGCTTTTAATCAAAGATTCTTGCTCTTTCGCATGCAGTGATGGGTAACCACAGGCGGGTGCAGCTGACGCTTCACGACCGGCATAGGTTAACTGAGCACCAGCTGGAATAGAGGTCCAGAAGTGGTGCTGACTGCAATACCAAGCGCCTTGGTTTTGAGGCTCTTCCTGACACCAAACAAAATCTTTAACATGCTGATATTCTGATAACATCTTGTCCATATCATCGTGTGGGAACGGATATAACTGCTCCAAACGAATCAAGGCAACATTAGTGACATTCTCTTTGCGTCGCTTCTCAAGTAGTTCGAAATATACCTTACCACTACAGAATACGACTCTATCGACCTTACTACTGTCTAAACTGTCGATTTCAGGAATCACATTTTGGAATGTTCCCTGAGCGAGCTCTTCCATTGACGATACCGCTAATGGATGACGTAACAAAGACTTAGGAGACATAACAACCAATGGGCGACGCATAGGTCTAACAACCTGACGGCGAAGCATGTGGTAAACCTGTGCTGGTGTTGAAGGAACACACACCTGCATATTGTGGTTTGCACAAAGTTGTAAGAAACGCTCCAAACGTGCACTAGAATGCTCAGGCCCCTGACCTTCATAACCGTGAGGTAATAGCATCGTTAGACCACATAGGCGGCCCCACTTCTGCTCACCTGATGACAGGAATTGATCGATAACGACTTGAGCACAGTTGGCAAAATCACCAAACTGAGCTTCCCAAAGTGTTAGTCCACTAGGTTCAGCAGTGGCATAACCGTACTCAAATGCAAGTACTGAAGCTTCAGACAACACAGAGTCAGTAATATCAATTGGACCTTGCTCATCAGCAATGTTACGCAGTGGCAAATACGCCGTCGCATCATTTTGATTATGTAAGACCGCGTGACGATGGAAGAAGGTTCCACGTCCAGAATCTTGACCTGTAATACGGATACGTTTTTTGTCTTCAACAATCGAAGCGTAAGCTAACGTCTCAGCAAAACCCCAATCGAGCGGTTTTTCACCCGTTGCCATCAAGGCACGATCTTTATAGATCTTAGCAACACGAGATTGAAGCTTATGATTTTCAGGAATATAACTGATTTTTGCGGCTAAGTTATTGATACGTCCCATCGACATATGAGCGTCGTATGGATCATCCCAATCTTTATTGATGTAGGGAGACCAATCAACAGAATGTAGCGTCATTGGGCGCCACTCTTCAACCACACAATCACCATGATCAAGTGCATCACGGTAATCATTGATCATCGCTGTCACATCACCCGCAGCAAAAGTATTTTCTGCAATCAACCTATCTGCATAAATTTTACGTGGTGTTGGATGTTTCTTGATTTTGGCATACATCAAAGGCTGAGTAGCACTAGGCTCATCGGCTTCATTGTGACCATGACGACGATAACAAACCAGATCGATAACCACATCACGCTTAAATTCATTACGGTAATCAACCGCAAGCTGAGAGACAAAAGCAACCGCTTCTGGATCATCTGCATTCACGTGGAAAATAGGTGCCTGTACCATCTTAGCAATATCAGTACAGTATTCAGTTGAGCGTACATCTTCGGTTGCTGAAGTCGTAAAGCCAACTTGGTTATTAATCACGATTCGGATGCTACCACCCACGGTGAAACCGCGAGTTTGAGACATATTAAATGTCTCTTGGACAATACCTTGGCCTGTAATGGCTGAATCACCATGAATAGTAATTGGCAAAACTAACAGGCCTGAATCACAACCACGACGATCTAAGCGCGCACGAACTGAGCCCATCACCACAGGATTAACAATCTCAAGATGAGAAGGATTAAAAGCCAATGCTAGGTGAATGTTGCCACCAGGTGTTTGGAAATCAGAAGAGAAACCTTGGTGATATTTAACGTCACCAGAACCATTAAGTTCATCGCTGTGTTTACCAGCAAATTCATCAAATAATTCAGAAGGTTTTTTACCTAGGATGTTAACGAGTAAGTTTAAGCGACCACGGTGAGCCATGCCCACAACGACCTCTTTAGTACCAGCTTCGCCTGCACGATACAAGATCTCTCGCATCATAGGCACTAACGCATCGCCACCTTCCAGTGAGAAACGTTTTGCGCCAGGAAACTTGGCACCGAGATATTTTTCTATACCTTCAGCGGCATTTAAGCCTGCCAAAATACGGGTTTTAGCTGATTTGTCGTAATTAGCTCTACCTAAAGAAGGCTCTAACCTTTGCTGAATCCAGCGTTTCTCATCGGTATCGGTGATATGCATGTATTCAGAACCGATTGAACCACAGTAAGTGGCCTTCAAGGCTTTAACAAGATCACCAAGCTGCATAGTGTCACCACTATAAGCAAAGGAACCTGTATTGAATTCACGTTCCATATCTTCGCTAGTTAAACCATGGAAGGCAGGGTCCAGCTCAGAGACTTTATCACGTTTCCACAGTTCCAGAGGGTCTAAATTAGCATTCTGGTGGCCACGAAAACGGTGAGCGTTAATCATCTGTAGGACTTTAACTTGCTTAGCATCAACTTCAGGATCGGTCACTCGGGCTGAGCCCTTCTGACGTCCTTCTAACGCTAAACTACGAAAATAATCACGTACTTTAGAGTGTGCTGCTTCAGGAACATCTTTCGATGCACCATTTGCGTAAGGTAGGTTATCAAACACCGCTTGCCAATCTGCTGCAACAGATTGAGGGTCTTCTTGATAGGCTTCATACATCTCTTCTACGTAGGTCGAATTTGCACCACTAAGGTGTGATGATTCGAGCCAGGCTTTCATGATGCCTTGGTGCATTTCTATTCCTTTCAAACTTTATACACGAATTTAGCCAAGTCTTAAGTATGTATTCATTGTGATAAAAACAAGAAATACACAATCATTCTATTTCGAGAAATTGATATTTACTTCATTTCACAGCAAATTGTAGTTCCATTACACAAAAGAGCCACTTCTCAAATGAAAAGTGACTCAATTCGAGCTATATAATTATTGATTTCAGCTCTTGGTCTTGCATTTATACTGCTCGCTTCAGCAACATGGACTTGATATGTCCAATCGCTTTAGTTGGATTGAGCCCCTTAGGACACACATCCACACAGTTCATGATGCCATGACAACGGAATACGCTGTATGCATCATCAAGCTCAGATAGACGCTCTTCTGTCGCTGTATCACGGCTATCGATTAAGAAACGATAAGCGTGTAACAGGCCACTTGGACCAATAAACTTGTCTGGGTTCCACCAGAAAGATGGGCAAGCAGTTGAACAACAAGCGCACATGATACATTCATACAAACCGTCTAAATGCTCACGTTCCTCAGGAGATTGCAGATGTTCACGCGCAGGCGTTTTTTCATCATTAATCAAATAAGGCTTAATCTTTTCATATTGCTTGTAGAATTGACTTAAGTCCACAATAACATCACGTACAACAGGCATACCTGGCAGTGGTCTGATCTCTAGTTTTTTTCCTTTAAAACTAGAGATTGGCGTGATACAGGCCAACCCATTTTTACCATTCATGTTCAGGCCATCACTGCCACAAACACCTTCACGGCATGAACGACGAAATGCCAATGTTGAATCTTTTTCTTTTAGAAGTATCAGTGCATCAAGGACCATCATATCGGTACCTTCTTCCACTTCTAATGTGTAATCCTTCATGTAAGGCTTAGCGTCTACATCAGGATTATAGCGATAAACAGCTATATTCAAATTCATCTAAAATTCCTTAGTAAGTACGCTTGATCGGCGGAAATGCAGCACGAAGCTTAGGCTCCATGTTCACAGCTCGGCGGTCCATCTCTTCAGTTGCAGGGTCAAACAAGCTATGACATAACCAGTTCTCATCATCACGTTCAAGATAATCTTCACGTGAATGCGCACCACGACTTTCAGTACGGTAGTTGGCAGCATAAGCTGTCGCAATAGCTGTCGCCATCAAGTTATCCAACTCCAAACATTCAATACGTTGAGTATTAAATTCAGAAGAGTTATCCGAAAGCTTAGCATTCGCTAGACGTTCACGGATGACTTTAAGCTCTTTCAAGCCTTCAGCCATGGCATCACCACTACGGAATACAGAGAAGTTAAGCTGCATGCAAAGCTGCAAGTCTTTACGAATTTGTACTGGATCTTCACCGTCTTTGTTGCTTTCCCAACGATTTAGACGCTCAAGTGATTTCGCGATATCGGCATCAGTTGCATCTTTAGGCGTAGCAGTTTCGTCCAATGCTTTACCTAGATGTTGACCTGCTGCACGACCAAAGACCACTAAATCAAGCAGTGAATTACCACCTAAACGGTTAGCACCGTGCACTGATACACAAGCGATTTCACCTACGGCGAATAGACCAATAACGTCAGTCTCTGAACCATCAGTATTCTTACGTAGTACTTGACCACTCACTTTAGCTGGCAAACCGCCCATCATGTAGTGACAAGTCGGCAGTACAGGGATTGGGCCATCGGCTGGGTCGATATGTGCGAATGTGCGAGACAATTCACATACACCAGGAAGACGTGCTTCTAGCGTCTCTTTACCGAGGTGATCCAATTTAAGTAATAAATGTGGACCAAGAGGACCATCAAGGCCGCGACCTTCACGAATTTCAGTCATCATAGAGCGAGCAACAACATCACGTGATGCTAAATCTTTCGCATTTGGTGCATAACGCTCCATGAAACGTTCGCCGTCTTTGTTAAGCAGATATCCGCCTTCACCACGACAACCTTCAGTCACAAGCACACCCGCACCAGCGATACCGGTTGGGTGGAACTGCCACATTTCCATGTCTTGCATCTGTACACCAGCACGCATTGCCATACCAACACCGTCACCGGTATTTATATGGGCATTTGTGGTTGAAGCAAAGATACGTCCAGCACCACCAGTCGCAAGCACTGTTGCCTTAGCTTTAAAATAAACGATTTCACCGCTTTCGATATCGATTGCAGTACAACCAACGATAGCACCGTCTTCATTTTTCACTAAATCAAGCGCATACCACTCAGAAAACACTTCAGTTTTATGTTTTACGTTTTGCTGGTAAAGGCAATGTAAAAGTGCGTGACCTGTTCGGTCAGCCGCTGCTGCGGTACGTGCAGCTTGTTCACCACCAAAATTCTTTGACTGACCACCAAACGGACGTTGGTAAATAGTGCCATTTTCGAAACGTGAGAATGGTAAGCCCATTTGCTCTAATTCGATAACCGCTTCAGGTCCAGTCTTACACATAAACTCAATCGCTTCTTGATCACCGATAAAATCGGAACCTTTAACGGTATCGTACATATGTTGTTCCCAATGATCTTCATGGGCATTACCCAGAGCAACGGTGATACCACCCTGCGCAGATACAGTATGAGAACGTGTAGGAAATACTTTAGATAAAAGCGCACAGCTTTTACCTTCTTTAGATATTTGTAATGCTGCTCGCATACCGGCGCCACCAGCGCCAATAACAATCGCATCAAACTCGCGAACTGGAATACTCACTTAAACACCCCACACTATCAAAATACCGGCAGCCATATAGGAGAAGGCAGCGACGACAAAAACGAACTGAAGCACACCACGTAAAGCGAGGTGATGTACATAGTCTGTAAGTACCTGCCAAACACCAATCCAAGCATGGATCAAAACTGCTACGAGTGCGAGTAGGGTAAATACTTTCATAGGCAATGCGCTAAATAAGCCATGCCAAACGTCGTAAGTTAGTGGAGAGCTACATGCAATAAATCCAACCAAGAAAATGGTGTAGACAGCCAGTACTATTGCACTTGCGCGTATAAGAATAAAGTCATGGACACCGCTGCGACCAAGACTTGCTGCGTTAGTTACCATACCCAAATCCCCACAATAATTGAAAACGCGGCTGACAAGGCAAACGCGACTTTTGCTGAAACAATGCCAGAGGTTAACTCTTCCCAACGACCGGTATCCATTATCAGATGGCGTATGCCAACGATGAGGTGATAACCAAGTGCAGTAAGAATTCCCCACATGACAAATTTAACCAACAAATTATCAAAAAGAGATTGGATGCCCGCGAAACTCTCAGGGGATGCTAAAGATTCATTTAACAACCAAATAAGAATACCGACAGCAAATAGCATGATGACACCGGATATACGATGAAGAATGGACGCAATCGCTGTTGCAGGAAAGCGAATGGTCTGCAGATCTAAATGGACAGGTCTTTTCTTTTTCACGTTCTGCTCACTCTGCTCTATTGAGCTATATTTTTGTTATACGAACCGCTTTTGCTTAAATGTTGAGCTGTGATCTAAATCACAATTCTAATCGCCACAAAAGAAAAGTTTAAACAAACTATTAACCATTTTAGTAAACACTAATTAAGTATGCAAATAAGTAGTAACTAAGTGGCAATGTAAGTCGCTCACAAGAGCCGAGGCAAGTATACGCGGGGCAAATGTCAAATACAAACATCACATTATGCAAATTTAGTTTTTTTGGTAAAAAAAACTGCCAAGTTCCTGTTCTGATATACGCTTTAATCAAAATAAGACCATGGTCTAACAAATTTAAACACTTATTTAAATTGAAATGTGATCTATATTCACTGTAAAGTATTGGCGATTGATAAGCCGCACTCACATATGAATGAAGTAAGGAGAAGGGTATGGCTGACAAAATAGCCACATTAGAACTACCAGGGAATGAATCTATCGAATTGCCGGTAATGGAAGGCACCGCTGGTTTCGATGTGATAGACATTAGTAAGCTAGGTAGCAAAGGTCACTTTACTTTCGATCCAGGATTTCTCGCTACGGCATCCTGTGAATCAGCAATTACCTATATCGATGGCGAAAAGGGAATACTACTTCACCGTGGTTACCCAATTAGCGAATTAGCCGTTGATTCAGATTACTTAGATCTATGTTATCTGCTTTTATACGGAGAGCTTCCATCTAAGACTCAATATGAGAAGTTTGTTCACACTGTCAAAAACCACACTATGGTTAATGAGCAGTTAGCATTTTTCTTTAGGGGCTTCCGTCGTGATGCTCATCCGATGGCCATGTTATGTGGCGTTACTGGTGCGTTATCCGCATTTTACCAAGACTCACTAGATGTCAATGATGAGCGCCATCGTGAAATAGCAGCATTCCGTTTAGTCTCTAAGATGCCGACAATCGCTGCCATGTGCTACAAGTACTCAATTGGTCAGCCTTTCGTGTATCCAAAAAATGAGCTTAGTTATGCAGGTAACTTCCTCCACATGATGTTTGCTGTTCCATGTGAAGAATATAAAGTTAACCCTATTGTAGAACGCGCTATGGATCGTATCTTCATTTTACATGCAGATCACGAACAAAATGCTTCAACTTCTACAGTACGTTTAGCCGGCTCTTCTGGTGCTAACCCATTTGCGTGTATCGCAGCGGGTATTGCATCACTTTGGGGACCTGCTCATGGTGGTGCTAACGAAGCTTGTCTCAATATGCTTGAAGAGATTGGCACCGTTGACCGTATTCCTGAATTCATTGCTCGTGCTAAGGATAAAGATGATCCTTTCCGTCTAATGGGCTTCGGACACCGCGTTTACAAGAACTTTGACCCTCGTGCTAAAGTGATGCGTGAGACTTGTCATGAAGTTCTTAGTGAGCTTAAAGTCAACGATCCATTGCTTGATGTTGCCATGGAACTTGAGCGTATTGCGCTTGAAGATGAATATTTCGTCTCTAAGAAACTTTACCCGAATGTTGATTTCTATTCAGGTATCATCATGAAAGCTATTGGTATTCCAACAAGCATGTTCACTGTATTGTTTGCGCTTGCACGCACAGTCGGTTGGATTGCACATTGGAAAGAGATGCTAGATCAACCTGGTCATAAGATCAGTCGTCCTCGTCAGCTTTATACTGGTGATGAAGAACGTACGTTCATTCCACAGGATAAACGTGACGCTTAAGATTAGTTTTATATAACTGACACTGAAAAGGCACTCATCGAGTGCCTTTTTTATTGGCATCAATTATCTTCCAACAATTTGAATAAAAGCCCTTCACTTAGCGACTCTCTTTTCCATCACAAAATTGGTTAGCCCCTCTCCCCTCACCTCAACACTTTGTTGTTTTACACTTGTGAAACCAAAATGTTCGAAAAAGGGCTTAGCGGTAATACTGACATGGGAATAATAACGCTCTATTCCTATCAATTCGCCTTTATCCATTAATGCCTGCATCAGAGCTTTACCTACACCTTTACCTTGAAAATCCAAATGACAATAAAAGTGATCTATGTAGCCATCGGCCTGCAGGTCGGCAAAACCCACAACAAGGTTCTCCAGCTCCGCGATAAAAGGATCCATCCCTATTACCCTTTTAAACCAACCTTCTCGATCATAATGATCAGGTGCCCATGCCATCACTTGTGATTGGGTATAATCTTGACTGTTTACTTCTCTGATGGTGTTATACCAATTACATTAAGTATCTGTTCATTCAGCGGGAATTCAAAGCGCTGCAGGCAAGGCGGATGATTGAAGCTAATAGTTATTCTATATCTAAATCGTTCAACACAGCATCCAGGGATTTGAAAACCGCCCTACGGGAGGCTCTCAAACATTCCACTTCTGCTTTGCATTGACTTAAAAGGGAATAACCATTCTTTCATCAATGCGCCTTGAATTGAAAAGTTTGAGCGCCTCTGAATTGATAACATATTTAATGTAATTGGTATTAAATCTAAGCTTCCAAAGCACATCAATATCAGAGCTGAATCTGTTCTTGTTAATTCCTCTTATCTTGATCAAAAGTTTTCCTCTATTAAACAAAATTTTATCACTCTAGTCGCTGTGATTTTCTACTCCATTATTCTGAGCTACATTTTGTTGCAATTAGAATCAATTCAGTCACCCATTTTATTTAGAATAACCCTATAGTCAAAACCATCAATTTTTATACATTATCGCTACATAGTTTGCACCTTAGTTAACGACCCCACAACGAATAAACATAAGTCATTGATTAAAATATGAATTTAAATATGGCACAACTTGTGCTTTATCAAAGTTAATTGGAACAAAAAATATAGGTAATATTACATGGACTCTCTACATAAACGCCCTAATAACTATTTCAAACTTGCCCTTCCCTTGGTATTAGTTGGCGTATTAAGTGCCTGTGGCGCTGAAGAGGAAGTAAAGGAAGAGGAAAAATATGCAGTACCAGTCGAAACCACGACTGTTATTCAGGGCGATGTTTCCTCATTTTACAGCACGACAGCAACCTTAGAAGCACCGCAGGAAGCAAATGTCGTTACACGGATCTCAGGTTTAATCGAAAACATTAAGGTTGAGGAGGGAGATAGAGTGGTTAAAGGCCAACTTCTTGCCGTAATCGATGCCAAGAGACAAAAATATGAACTTGCCCGCTCTCAAGCCGAAGTTGAAATTATTGAGCAGGAACTAAATCGCCTTAAAAAGATGAGTAATCAAGAGTTCTTCAGCGCCGACTCGATGGCGAAACTTGAGTATAACCTGCAAGCAGCTATCGCAAAACGTGATTTGGCAGCACTTCAAGTTCAAGAAAGTCTGATCCGCTCCCCCATAGAAGGTGTCATTGCAACCCGATTTGTCAAAGCAGGTAATATGGCAAAAGAGTTTGATAAATTGTTTTACGTGGTCAACCAAGATGAATTGTACGGCATCGTGCACCTTCCCGAACAGCAACTTGAAAGCCTTAAAATCGGTCAGGATGCACAAATATTTGCCAATAAACAAACCTTAGACACCGTTCATGCAAAAGTACTGCGTATTAGTCCAGTGGTTGATGCTAAAAGTGGCACCTTTAAAGTCACACTCTCAGTCCCCAATAGTGACGCAAAATTAAAAGCTGGCATGTTTACACGTGTCGAACTCAGATACGACACTCACAACAATGTGATCACCGTTCCCTATAACGCCGTCGTCAATCAAGATAATGAGTTTGCTCTTTATGTCATTGACGGAACAAGTGTTAACCGCCGTTCAATATCTCTAGGCTACCGTGAAGCAGACACTGTAGAAGTATTGTCAGGCATTGAACCTGGTGAGCAGATCGTGATCCGCGGTCATCAAAATCTCAAAGACCAATCTCTGGTTGAAGTGATCAGCTCTCTTGATCTAGCGTCAGCAAACAAATAAAGGAGCCAGGTCTATGTCTATTATAAAAACATCTGTAAACCGACCTGTCACAGTTTGGATGTTCATGTTTGCCATTATCTTGTTCGGTATGGTGGGCTTTTCTCGATTAGCAGTAAAGTTACTGCCCGACCTAAGTTATCCCACCATCACTATCAGGACACAGTATATCGGCGCTGCACCGGTAGAAGTTGAACAATTGGTATCAAAACCGATAGAAGAGGCCGCTGGTATTGTAAAAGGCTTACGTGAAATCAGCTCAATCTCCCGTTCAGGTACATCAGATGTCGTACTTGAATTTGAATGGGGGACAGATATGGACATGGCAAGTTTGGATGTCCGCGAAAAGCTCGACACTATTGAGCTCCCCTTAGATGTCAAAAAACCTTTATTGCTCCGATTTAACCCAAATCTTGACCCCATTGTCCGTCTGGCACTATCGGTTCCTGATGCCAGTAACAGCGATCTTAAACAGATGAGAACCTACGCGGAAGAGGAGCTGAAACGCCAGCTTGAATCCTTGACTGGGGTTGCTGCGGTTCGACTTTCTGGCGGTTTAGAGCAGGAAGTACACATACTGCTCAACCAACAGAAGCTAACTCAACTCAATCTCAACGCCGATCTTATTCGTAGTCGTATTGCAGAAGAAAATATTAACCTCTCCGCGGGTAAAGTCATTCAAGGCGAGAAAGAGTACCTAGTAAGAACACTTAACCAGTTCGACTCGCTTGAAGAACTGGGGCAAATAGTTGTTTATCGTGACGGGCAAACCTTAGTCAGGTTATTTGAGGTCGCTGAAATTGTCGATGCTCATAAAGAGCGTAATGATGTGACTCGGATAAGTGATCAAGAGTCGATTGAACTGGCCATCTACAAAGAGGGAGATGCCAATACTGTTGCAGTAGCTCGAAAAGTGACTGCTGAGCTCGACAAGTTAAATGAAGGAAACAGCAAAACAGAACTTAAGGTGATTTACGATCAATCTGAATTTATTGAAAGTGCAGTCAGTGAAGTTACTTCTGCGGCATTAATGGGCAGCTTACTTTCGATGTTGGTCATCTATCTATTTCTGAGGGATATTATCCCGACCTTAATTATCTCAATCTCTATTCCTTTCTCCGTCATTGCCACATTTAATATGATGTATTTCGCTGATATTAGTCTAAACATCATGTCGCTAGGAGGAATTGCGCTCGCGGTGGGCTTACTGGTTGATAATGCCATTGTGGTGCTCGAAAATATCGATAGATGCAAATCTCTGGGCATGAATAAACTTGATGCCGCCGTAACGGGTACCAAGGAGGTCGCTGGCGCCATTTTTGCTTCGACGTTAACCACTTTGGCTGTATTTGTTCCCCTTGTGTTTGTCGATGGTGTTGCTGGAGCTCTATTTTCAGATCAAGCCTTAACCGTCGCCTTTGCACTGCTTGCTTCTTTGTTGGTGGCACTAACGACTATCCCTATGCTTGCATCACGGGAAGGGTTTAAAGCTTTGCCACCACTTATCGCAAAAGCAAAAAAAGCTAAGCCTGAAACAAAAATGGGCAAGTTTAAGCATTACAGTGCCACTGTATTTTCCTTTCCGTTCATCTTACTCTTCAGCTATCTGCCCAGTGCATTATTAACCTTGGCGATTATGTTAACGCGTCTACTCTCATGGTTTACAGGTCTATTTATGAGACCGCTCAGCTCAGGTTTCAACTGGGTCTATCATCAACTAGAGATGATGTATCATGGCTTACTCGCGCTTGCTCTCAAATTTAAAATCTTAACCATCTCTATCGCATTATTAGTAACCTTAGGTGCCGCCTCTTTAGTCCCTAAATTGGGTATGGAACTTATTCCTCCAATGAATCAAGGTGAATTTTATGTAGAGATACTACTTCCACCTGGAACTGAAGTATCAGAAACCGATAAGGTCCTGCGAAAACTCGCATTGTCGATTAAAGATCGAGAAGATGTAAAACACGCATATAGTCAAGCTGGTAGCGGTGGACTAATGACTTCCGATACCTCACGTGGAGGCGAAAACTGGGGCCGTTTACAAGTTGTATTAGCTGATCATAGTGCTTTTGATACTGTGGCGAATGTGCTGCGAGGCACGGCCATGAGGATCCCTGAACTTGAAGCTAAAATTCAGCATCCTGAACTGTTTAGCTTTAAGACCCCTTTAGAGATTGAACTCATTGGTTATAATTTAGATCAGCTTAAAAATACCGCCGACAGTTTAGTTGATGCACTGTCAGATTCAGATCGATTTGCTGATATCAATACTAGCTTAAGGGATGGTCAACCGGAACTCAGCATACGTTTCGATCATGAACGTCTCGCTAAACTGGGTATGGATGCACCAACAGTTGCCAATCGTATCGCGCAGCGCATCGGTGGCACTATCGCCAGTCAGTACACAGTCAGAGATCGCAAGATAGATATTCTGGTCAGAAGTGAAATTGAAGAGCGCGATCAAATCAGTGATATCGACTCCATGATTATTAACCCTAACAGCAGCTATCCTATTTCGCTAAGTGCCGTTGCGGATGTCACTCTCAAACTGGGTCCATCGGCGATTAACCGTATCAGTCAACAACGTGTCGCGATAGTGTCTGCAAACCTCGCTTATGGCGATCTGAATGAAGCGGTACTTGAAGCAAGGACGATATTGGGTCAACAAACGCTGCCGACTTCTATTCAAGCAAGGTTTGGCGGCCAAAATGAGGAGATGGAACACTCATTCCAATCATTACAAATAGCGCTCGTGCTTGCCGTGTTCTTAGTTTACCTCGTCATGGCGAGTCAATTTGAATCCCTGCTCCATCCACTGCTTATCCTTATCGCAGTGCCAATGGCCGTCGGCGGCAGTATTTTAGGCCTGTATATTACTCAGACTCATTTAAGTGTTGTGGTGTTTATCGGCTTAATCATGCTCGCAGGAATTGTGGTGAATAACGCCATTGTATTGGTCGATAGGATCAATCAACTTCGCCAAGATGGAACTGAAAAACTCACAGCGATATCTCAAGCAGCTAAATCTCGCTTGCGCCCCATCATCATGACAACGCTAACTACAGCGTTAGGTTTATCCCCAATGGCATTTGGTTTGGGAGATGGATCAGAAGTAAGAGCGCCGATGGCAATCACCGTTATATTTGGCCTTTGCCTCTCGACTTTACTCACACTCGTGGTGATCCCAGCACTGTATGCGCTTTTTGACCGTAAAGAATTTAAGGTAAAACAAAGCAGTGAGACAAGCAGTACACTAGAGAACATAGGAGGTCAGGCATGAACATCACTCGTTTAGCCATCAAAAGGCCCGTTACGACCAGTATGTTTTTCGTTGCGATACTACTCTTTGGTTTGGCCTCCAGTCGTTTACTGCCACTGGAGATGTTCCCAGGAATAGATATCCCGCAGGTTATTATTGACGTGCCCTATAAAGGCTCGACGCCTGCTGAAGTGGAGCGTGATATCACCCGAGTGCTAGAAGAGTCACTTGCCACCATGAGCGGTATCGAAGAGATGCGCTCCAACTCTTCACAAAATGGGGCTGAAATAGATCTTAGAATGAAGTGGGGACAAAATGTTGCCACTAAAAGCTTAGAAGCAAGAGAAAAAATAGACGCCGTGAGGCACCTGCTACCCAAAGATGTCGAACGGGTGCTCATTCGTCAATTCTCAACTGCCGATATGCCGGTACTCAACTTGAGAATATCAAGCGACCGAGAACTATCAGGTGCTTTTGACCTTCTCGATAAACAGCTTAAGCGTCCTCTTGAACGTGTTGCTGGCGTATCGCAAGTGACGCTATATGGCGTTGAAAAAAAACAGATAGAGATACGCTTAAATGCAGATAAGTTGTCGGCGAGCAATATCTCTATCCAAACGTTAAATCGCCGCTTACAACAGGAAAACTTTGTTGTCAGCGCAGGTACACTTCGAACTGGGACAGGTGTTTATCAAGTATCTCCAAAGGGAGAATTTAGAAACCTCGACGAGATAAATGCCTTGGTATTAGCACCTGGGGTGACCTTAGGCGATATTGCCACCATTAGCTTCTCACTGCCTGAACGCCTAGATGGTCGCCATTTAGATCAAAAGTATGCGGTTGGTCTGGATGTATTTAAGGAGTCCGGTGCTAACTTAGTCGACGTGTCTGAGCGCGTGATGAAAGTGATTGAAAGCGCCAAACAGGATCCACAATTTAAAGGGGTCCAATTATTCGTCATGGAAGATCAAGCGTATGGGGTGACATCATCACTTGAAGATCTGCTTACCGCAGGTCTCCTCGGCGCCCTACTCTCTTTTGCCGTGTTGTACTTGTTTTTACGAAATCTAAAAATGACGCTAGTGATAGTGACTTCCGTTCCCATCTCGATTTGTATGACATTAGCAGCCATGTACCTATTGGGTTACAGCTTGAACATTTTGTCTATGATGGGACTACTTTTGGCTGTCGGTATGCTGATTGATAATGCCGTCGTGGTCACTGAAAGTGTACTGCAGGAGAAACAAGCGCAAAAAAGTGCAGCAACATCAGAAAAAGTAGATACAGAAGAGCAGAATGATAATGCGATACTGACGGGAGTCAACAAGGTCTCATTAGCGGTTTTAGCTGGCACTCTCACCACTGCTATCGTATTCCTGCCTAACATTTTTGGAGTTAAAGTCCAATTGACGATCTTCTTAGAGCATGTGGCTATCGCCATCTGTATCTCACTTGCTGCGTCGCTGTTGGTAGCAAAGACACTATTGCCTCTCATGCTGAGCAAAATGAATTTTGAAATAGAAGCAGAGCAAAAAGAAAGTAAGCTGCGTCACTATTACCAGCGGAGCCTGAATTGGATTTTATCTCATTCTAAAACATCCGGTGTAATAGCCTTGGTTATATTGGCGTCAACCGCACTACCGATAAACATGGTTAATCAAGATCAATCAGATGGCGAAGGGAATAACCGTCTCTATATCAACTATCAAGTTGAAGGACGCCATAGTTTAGATGTGACCGAAGCCATGATCAATAAGATGGAAACCTACCTTTATGCGAATAAAGAGGCATTCCAGATCGACTCTGTTTACAGCTACTTTGCCGCTGACCGAGGTCAATCAACCCTTATTCTCAATGAAGATATTGAGGTTGATATGAAAGTGCTCAAGAAAAAAATACGTGAAAATTTCCCTAAGTTCTCCATTGCGGCTCCTCAATTTGGTTGGGGAAATGACGATAATGGACTCAGAGTCTCTTTAACTGGCCGCTCTACTAGCGAACTCATCAGATTAAGTGAACAAGTGATCCCTCTGCTCTCCTCTATCGAAGGGCTCACTGATGTGCGCTCTGAAATAAGCGGCGCTCAGCAAGAGGTCATTATCCATATCGACCGTGAAATGGCAGCACGTCTAGATCTTAAGCTCAACGAGGTTGCATCGAACATCTCTATGGCACTGCGTGGCACTCAGCTTAGATCATTTCGTCACGATCCTAATGGTGAGCTTCGTATTGAGTTGGCGTTTGAACAAGAGTGGCGTTTATCGTTAGAAAAGCTCAAACAGCTACCTGTTGTACGTATCGACAATCGAGTTTATACCTTGGAGAGTTTAGCTGACATCACCTTCCAACCCAGATTCGATACTATCAGGCACTATGACAGACAAACGGCGCTTTCTATCGGCGCAAATCTCGATGAGCTAACAATGGAGGAAGCGCAGGAGCAGATCACCAACATAATGAAAGCCGTCAACTTCCCATCAGGCTATGGCTACTCGCTGCGAGGAGGGTTTGAGAAACAGGATGAAGACGAGGCGATAATGGCAACTAACATGATTTTAGCCATCGCCATGATCTATATTGTCATGGCAGCCCTGTTTGAGTCATTGTTATTACCAACTGCCATCATTACATCGATTTTATTCTCCATCACAGGTGTTTTCTGGGCACTGTTATTTACTGGTACACCCATGGGAATTATGACCATGATTGGCATTCTTATTTTAATGGGAATAGTGGTCAATAACGGCATTGTTTTAGTTGACCAGATAAATCAGCTTTCACCGGATCTTGATAAATTATCAGAGACCATCAGTTTGGTGTGTAACTCACGCTTACGTCCGGTATTGATGACGGTCGGAACCACGGTGCTCGGACTTGTCCCTTTGGCAATGGGTGACACACAACTGGGAGGTGGAGGCCCTTCGTATTCCCCAATGGCCATCGCAATTATAGGCGGACTGACTTTCTCAACAGTCACCAGCCTCTACTTGGTCCCTCTCTGTTACCAAGCACTCTATAGAATGCGTTTCCAAGCTGCAGTCAAATTAGGTCAAGCCAATAGAGTCTCGAATCGCTTAATACCTTGGGCAAATTAAGTCTAAACCAACAGAGAAGACCAACTATCCTGAGAACACAAAGGCTACATAAGTAGCCTTTGTTATTGTTTTCACCCAATTTGTTGCGTGATGGCGCACTCAAGGTTATCTTTAGTAACAATGATAATAAGCATAATATGGACCAATAAATGAACATACGCCTACTGCTTAGTTTATCACTAAGTTATCTACTTACCGCATCAACTGCCGCCAGTGATGATAGATTTAATCATGTGGAGATAATGCCTGAGCAACTCACGCCGACAAGTTACATGTTCGCTGGTGCAGGTGGTAATATTGGTGTCTCTGCGGGTAATGACGGTATTCTCATCATCGACAATCAGTTTGCACCTCTGGCTGATAAAATTGCAGCTGCACTGTCTAAAATACAAGCTGGTAAGCCTAAGTATGTCGTCAATACTCATTACCATGGCGATCACACTGGAGGGAATAACCTGTTTGGTATATCAGGTGTTATTTTAGCTCACCATAATGTTCTATCTCGACTCTCCAACAACAAGAGCTACACACCGGCCGGCTTACCTTCTATCACTTATCATGAAGGGATAAACATCCACTTTAACGGTGATAATCTGCAACTCTTACACATGGGACCTGGTCATACAGATGGTGACAGCGTCGTGCTGTGGCAGGATAAAAGTGTGGTGCATATGGGCGATCTTTTCTTTAAAGACACTTTTCCCTACATCGACTTAAAAGCTGGCGGGTCAGTAAAGGGTTACCGTAATAATGTCGCTGCCATGATCCGTAAAATTGATGACAAAACCAAAGTGATCCCTGGCCATGGTTCACTTGCGAATAAAGATGATCTTATTCGATTTAAACACATGCTGGATGATTCAATTAACTGGATGAAAAACAAATTATCATCGGGAATGACCCTTAAGGAGATCCAGACTGAGGGTATGCCTGTGGAGTTTGCCTCTTGGGAATGGTCCTTTATCTCAGAAGAGAAGTGGATAGACACCCTCTATAACGGACTTAAGAAACCCTAACAATAAAAAAGCGGAAATATCCAATTGATATTTCCGCTTTCATCGCTTTACGCTTTGGTGTGATACATCACATCACGATATAGATAGGCCAGCCTAACAAGCCTGACAACCCTTCTTTGTACTCTAATCGCTCAAGACGCTCAGGACTGACACCTTTAAGCAACTGCTCACGGTAGCTTTTAGCAAACGTTAACGTACGCAGTAAGCCAGGTGAAAAATACTTACCTAAATCAACACTAATTGTCTCGGCTAAATCTGTTGGCAATTCAGCTAAAGTGTTCTTAACTTGCAGTTCAAAATGTTCAACCGTAAACCAGCTATCTTGCAGCTCAATGTGCGCCAGACGCTGCTTAAGATCTTGTTTAATTTTAACTGGTCCGAAAAACATGCGATATAAAACAACTTCTGCAAAAACACTTTCTAAACCTAAACAATCTAAAGGATCATAGCTTGCTTGGGAATAAAACTGCTTCAATAAGCAAGCGACTGATTCCTGTCGGTTAAAATCCAACAGTGCCTCTTGATATGCTTGCCAGCCCATCCATTCATCAGCATCACTTGGGCTCGATACGCGATCAAGTAATATATTATCAATGTCGCCATACACAGACTTACCACTGATCTTATATTTACTGACCGTACTCAGCATGCTCCAGCCTTTCTGAAACGACTTAACAATACCATCGGGTGTCATCAATAACGTCAGAGCACGGTTAAGATCACGTTCGCTTAACGCCATTAATCCTAAGCTTGCCACACCGATCACATCGAAAGCGGCATGCTCTAACAGATGCATCTTGTACTTGTTATAGAATTTATCAGCAAGTTTAAGGCTCATCAGCACTGCTTTAGCTTTAATTTGAGCAAGTTGTGCTTCATCTAATAGCGCTTCTGCTTGGCCATAAGCTAACACTTTACTTAGAAATGGCCCTTGATCGTTATCGCGTAGTACTACTTGCATTCGTCGATCCCTTAATCAAGAAAGCTAAACATGTCATCAACTTCTGCATACTCGTCTGTTACTTGATTTTTCTCTTTTGCTTGAATAACCAATTCACTGACAAACTTGTTGATGATTGTCAGCCAGCTTGAGTTTTCACTGCGAAGCAGATTTTTAATCGCTTTTTCTACATCTGGCGCAAGTTCACGGATAAGCGCTAACAAACTACGCGGATCATCAATGCTTAAACTGTGTGCTTCCTCTTCGGCGCTTCGGTTATTGAAACCGACCGTCTCACCGTCATCTTCATCATCATAGTTATCGTTGATGTGACTGTGATTATCGTTCTCTGTCGACGGACCTAAGATGTATTCGATAAAGGGGATTGACAGATAGAAAAGACCTGCTGGATCTTCTGCAATGCACTCCAAAATTCGGGTTTGCTTGGCTTCACTATCTTGAATACGGATAAGATAGGTTAAAAAATCAAACGTGTGCTGAATTAACTCATCAGCATTACTCTTGATCTTCTCTTCCCAGTACAGAGGCTGCTGGCAAACGATATCGCGGATTTGCTCCGGGCTCATCAACTCAGACATAATCGAGGGACAAGAGATATCATGATGACTATTGATTTGAGTTAATGTCACGATGTCCATATGTTCGATCACTTCAACTAGGACTTCATCAGTCATAGTGTTAGCCATCAACTCAAATTTCTTACTCGCCTGTTTCGGCTCGATATCGGCCAGTTGTTTGATTTCTGCCGCAGCAATTTCAATTAAATTATTCATCACTGCTCCTCATCATCATACTGATCGTAATAACCATCTTCATCATCTTCTTCGACGTAGTCATCATTATCATCGTGGTCCTTTTCTTTGCCCTCTGCAGGGGCTTTGTTATCATTTGCCAATAGATATAGGACTGCACAACTCTCTATCAACAAGCTTTCAGAATAGCCTCGAACGGCTAAAACAAGTGGTAAGTCAGCATTATTAAAAGCAACAGTGGTTTTAAAATCATTCCACTCAGGCTGGATCCCTTCCTCTATCCAATTAGACCACTTGAGTTTTGCCTCAGGTGGAAATTTGACCTTACCATACAGCGCTATGGGCAGGTATTCAGGCACAGAGTTAAGTAGCTTTGGGTCTGCCAATAAAATTGTTTTAATTTGACTGGTAAACTGCTCTAGTGCCTTTGGGGTATCGGGATCGTTATAAGACTCGATATTGCTATATGCATTTTCTTTTAACTCATCAATGCGTGAGAGATTAAGTGATGTGGCCATGAGTGCTCAGAAATTAACTTAAGAATAAAATTGGTCCCACAGCTCGCGCATCGCGGCAGCAGGATCAGTTACAATAACGTTATTGAAATCTTTAATAAACGCGCTTTTGAGCTTGGGATTCGAAAGCACCTCATACGCATTTTTTACTCTCTGCAGCTGAGCTTCAGCTTGCACTTTCTCATCATCAGATGCGCCGAGTAACTTATCAGGGTGAAATCGGTTCGATAAGCGTTTATATGCTTTTTTAATGTCGTCTTCATTTGCGTTCGGTTTAATACCAAGCACACTAAAGTGGTTAATCATGCTATTTACCTGTGGGCGATTATTCTTTCATTTCAAGTGATATAAAAGGTAAATCCAATAGTGAAACATTTACCGACGAAGTCCTGCATTGAGGACCTATAACTACAAATCTTAAACCCAACCAATAATTTTGGAGGCGAGAGTCTAACGGCAGAAAGGCCAGAGCACAATACAAAATCTGCCCCTGTGGGCCTACACCTACCCTACTATCTTTTCAAAAACTCAGGCCAATATCAACGATAACAATAAAATGCGTTCAGGTTAAGCCCAAAAGCGATCAGATTAAGTTACTGACTTTAAAAACCATAGCAGCCAATAGATAGAGTTAAGGTTAGAAGTAAAATAAAACCCAGAAAAAGGGAACTATAGAAAGCAAAAAAGCGCTGTAAAAGCGCTTTTAAACGGTCACTTCAGGGGATTAAGCCTCTTGCCAGCTCTCGGCTTTATTCTCAAGTAAAACCGGTATCCCATCATTAATTGGATAAGCTAAACGATCAGCTTTACAGATCAATTGCTGTTTAGCTTTATCGTACTCCAACTTTCCCTTGCATACTGGGCAGGCGACAATCTCTAATAACTTCTTATCAAACGACATCTCAATTTCCTTGTTTTACACTCATCACCTGATGGACTTTCTCCATCAATTGTTGATCAAATTTTTCTGCTAGCTTGGCATCTACAGCCAGATACCACCAGTTATCTTTTGCAAAATCGCGACATTTAACCGCATCTTTTTCTGTCATCAACACCGATGAGCTTTCGGATACTTGAGTAATAGCCGCTAAGCTGAATGCTTGGTGGTCATCAAACGCTTTTGTTTTCATCACTTTTACAGAAGATTGACGCAAAGTGGTAAAAAATCGTTCCGGATTGCCGATCCCCGCAATGGCAACAACAGGCTTTGACAGGTCGAAAACCTGTTTCGATGAAGGAGATACTGGAATAAATTGAGTCGGTTTCAGTGTCATCTGAAACTCTCCCTCCTGAGCTTCTCCATTAACGATAGTGAAGTCGACAAGTTGTTGTCTACCTGTAAGCTCCCTAAGCGGCCCTGCAGGTAACAGTAAACCATTACCAAATCGGCGCTCACCATCTAAGATCAGCAGCTCGATATCTCGCGCTAATCTGTAATGCTGTAATCCGTCGTCACTTATGATGATATCGACATCATCAGCGGCAATTAATGCTTTCGCCGCTTTGACACGATCACTACCTATCACCATGGGCACTTGAGTTCTGGCAACGATCATGGCTGGCTCATCGCCCACAAGCGCTGCATCCATGCCAAGTTCAACCCGCTTAATTCCATCAAACTTGACGCCATAACCGCGGCTAATCACACCTGGTTTAAACCCCTGGCGCCTTAACAATTCGATAAGGTAGATAACTGTTGGTGTCTTGCCACTTCCCCCCACCGTAATGTTGCCAACAACAATAACAGGAACTGGCATCGAAACGGATGCTTTCACGTTAAATGTAAACAGCAATCTACGTATGCTACTAATGAGCCAAAACAGCAGACTCAAGGGGCTTAATAGCCACTTTAAGCCTATAAAGCCGATATGATTGCCGGCCTTGAAATACCACAGTTTATTGACAAAATCTTGCATTAATTAACTGCCAAACTGCATCTGATAAAGGTTTGAGTACACACCACCTTGCTCTAACAAACTAGCATGGTTTCCACGTTCAACGACCTTACCTTGATCAATAACTAAGATCATATCGGCTGACTCAATAGTCGACAAGCGATGTGCAATAACGATAGAGGTTCTGTTTAATCTAAGATTGTCTAATCCCTGTTGGATAGCTTTCTCGGATTCAGTGTCTAAGGCAGATGTCGCTTCATCTAAAATCAATACCGGCGAGTTACGCAATATCGCTCTGGCGATGGCAATGCGCTGTCTTTGACCACCCGACAGCATCACACCGTTTTCACCTATCTGAGTGTCCAGACCTTCAGGAAGTTGATCAATAAACTCCATCGCATGGGCTGAACGTGCAGCCTCCATGATCTGTTCAGGTGTCGCTTCACCAGAGTAGGCATAAGCAATGTTATTGGCTATGCTGTCATTAAACAGTGTGACTTGTTGTGATACGAGTGCCACTTGGCTACGTAAGCACTTGATGGTGTAGTCATTGATATTGATGCCATCAAGCTGAATTTCACCTTCACTCAAGCCAGTATAAAAACGAGTGATTAAGCTAGCAATGGTAGACTTTCCAGAGCCTGAGCGACCAACCAATGCGATTGTCTGGCCTTGCTTGACAGAAAAATCGATCTTGTCTAACGCTAGCCCCTCTTGTGCTGGATAACTAAAACTGACGTTATTAAAGCTCAGTTCCCCTTTTACTCTGTCAACAGTATGGGTTCCGTTATCTGTCTCAGGCTCAATATCTAACAATTCAAATACTGTGGTACAAGCCGCAATACCGCGCTGAAATTCAGCATTAACCCGTGTGAGACTCTTAATCGGATTAAGCAGGGCCAACATTGCCCCTAAGATGGTAGCAAACGTACCCGCTGTCAGCTCTGACTGCAGGCTTTCTAAACTGGCCGCATAAAGGACAAACGCCAAAGCAAACGATCCAATCACCATCACCAAAGGCTGACTTACAGATTGCGCCATAGCCAGTTTCATCGTTTGGTAACGATTTTGCTCGTTAACAACACCAAATCGTTGTGATTCCGTTTTCTGACCACCAAAAGAGAGTACATTCTTATGGCCCGTTATCATCTGTTCGGTTGCCGTTGTTACACCGCCCATAGCAGTTTGAATTCGCTTGGAAATCTTACGAAAACGTCGACTTACAACGGTAATAATTAGCCCAATAATGGGGCCAATGATTAAAATACAAAGAGAAAGTTTCCAAGAATAATAAAACATCACTACTAGCATACCTATCACGGTGATGCTGTCTCGTACTATAGAGATCAACGCACTACCTGTCGCTCGTGCAATCTGTTCAGTATCGTAAGTCACCCGTGATATTAAACTGCCAGTATTTTCTCTGTCCATATAGCTCACAGGCAATGTGAGGTAGTGATCAAACACTTGTTGGCGCATATCCATAATGAGTCTGGCACTCATGTATGAAACACAATACGTCGACAGGAAGTTTGCTAGGCCACGAAGAGTGAAAAGACCTATAACGACAAAAGGCGCCATCGTAAGGACATTGCTTGAGGAGTTGAATCCATCACTGGTGCCTAAATCGATACCACTGGCAGCGGAGGGAATTTGACTCGCTTGACCACCGAAGCCGCCATCAATGAATGGTTTAATAATGGCGATAAATGTCATGTCCACCAGGCCATATAGCACCAAGCCCACAACAGCCAGAAAAAACACGCCTTTAAGCGGTTTGATATAAACCATCAGACGCTTAAATACTGTCCAGACTTCTTGATTTGAAGATGTTGTCATTAACCAAATCTATTCTTAATTCAAAAAAAGCATTCTACTCTGGATTATCATTCTGTCCAAATTCAAACAATCGGTTGTACCAAAAAGGGGCCAAATTATGACGATATGTACGAATATCACGCTTATCTCGATTAAAAATCACACTAACCTGCCCCTCTCGACCTGAAATACGATACTCACTTCCATGATCGATATACCTTTTTAATACATCTGGCTTAGGGAAACCATAACGATTATTAAAGCCAGACGGAAACAATACTAGCTCAGGTGAAACCTGTTGAATGAAGTCGAGTGTTGAAGAAGTGCGGCTTCCATGATGAGGAACAACTAACACCTCACTGTTAAGTGCGCTGCCAAAATGAGACAAAGCTTGCTCAGCCTCTTTCTCAATATCACCGGTTAACAGTACTTGATGATTCTTATCACTAACTTTGATCACACAAGAGCCATTATTCCCTTCTTCAATCTCTCTCGGTGCCAACACCTCAATGGTCAGACCTTGCCAAAAAAGCGTCTTAAACCTGCAGTTAATATCGGCATATTCTTTCATATCGCTGATCACTTTGACTTCAGGAAACGCAGAAAGAATCACTGATGTGCCACCAGCATGATCGTTATCACTATGGCTCAAGACTAAATAATCTATCTGTGTTATTTCTCTTGCCTGAATAAAAGGAACAACGACCCGTTCGGCATAACTAAAAGTGTTGCCGTATTTCGCTCCAGTATCGTAAACCAAACCATGTTGATCTTTTTCAATGACGACTGATAATCCTTGGCCAACATCCAATAAGTGCACTTGCCACCGATCTTCTGATAAAGGGTAAAATTTGAAAAAGATGTTAAGCACGAAAGGCAGCAACAACATCGATGTCATTAATTTCCACTTTGGAGCTTCCAACTTAACCATCAGCCATAACCCAGGTAGGAGAAATGCAATGCCAAGCATCATGGCTTCAGAGGTTGGAACCCAAGCCCAGGGTAAGTGAGCAAAAGCTTTTAAGGCTTGATCTGCAGGCCATAGCGTGAGATCAACAAGATAAAACAAAGATGAAGCATCGACTCCCACAGCCCAACATAACCCCCAAACAGTAAAAGCTAAAATAGCTGCTGGGATCACTACTAAACTGAACCAAGGAACAAACAGAAAATTAAATAAGATACCGTAGACGGTTAATCCGCCAAAAAACAGCGCTTGCAACAGACCAAGCCCTAAACTGAGTCTCCACTGAATTGCCCAAAATAGCGCTAATTTCTTTACTAACTTATGCCAGCGAGTTTGCCCGCCTTGGTCCTCTATCGATAACGGCTGGCTTTGCAACGTCAACAAGATAATAGACAGGGCTGAAAACGACAGCCAAAACCCTGCGCTTAAGCAACTAACAGGATCGATAACCAACACGATAAAGAGCGCGAACAAGAGTCGTTCCCAAGGTGATGAGTACCTATCTGACATGGTCAATAAAATCAATAACAGCAACATGATTAATGCACGTTGTGTCGGCAATGAAAATCCAGCTAGATAAGCATAGAAACAGCAGGCAATGGCAGATATAAGAGCAGCCAAGACTAAGTTTCGCCTTCCTAAGGGAAGTGACATATAACACAGAAGCGTAAAAACGGATGTAAACACCCAAGCGGCCACCACTGAAAGGTGCAAGCCAGAAATAGCAATGAGGTGCCCCGCACCTGTCACCCTAAGTGAGTGCCAACGCTCACTATCAATGAGACTTCTATCACCTAACAATAGGGCTAAAATAAGATCCCCATTGTTGAATGTTTGCAAAACGGGTTTGAGTCTTTGCAAAATCGCATTTCTTGGCGAGTCACTCGCCTCAAGCCGCTGACCCGAAGTGACTGCTCCTTTACTCACAATGTGACGACTGAGTAGCATTTTCTGTTGGTTGTAACCACCTTGATTAAGCACGCTAGTGATGGGCTTTGGCCTTATGGTTAGCGCCCAAATTTCACCAATTTCAAGTTCAGGGGCTTTTCTCCAACTCAAGCGTATTTTTTTTGGCCACATTTCTGTTGAATCATGACTCAACAGCCGAAAATCCATACTTACCCAGTCGCTGTTTTGGCTTACTAGTGCTATGATTTCCCCAATTACGGGTTCCTGGGGGTCAATATTGTCAGGCTCCCACCTCAATACCAGTTGAGCGTAGATCGATATCCATGCCACAGCTAGCACCACTCCTGCCAATAATGGAGCACGTTTAAATATCACTATGCCTATTACGACCAACATGGGAGTTAGGAGAGCTGATGGCAATGACGGCCATAACATCGCAGAGAGTATTGTGGCGCTATAGCCAAACATAAATCGATTCATACTGAACAAGTTAAGACAGCAATAACAATTTATGCCAAAAAAAATTATTGAAAGATTTATGCCAAAACCTGAAACACTGCGAAATCACAAACATTTGCGGATGTTCGGGAAGTTGTTACATAAACCCAATTTATGGAGCCTTAACAGACGATCTGCGCCAGCCGCATTTGCCGTCGGTCTTTTTGTTGCTTGGATCCCGATGCCATTTCAAATGGTTCTCGCCGCAGCGCTAGCCATCATCTTTAACTGTAACCTTCCCATATCTGTTGCATTAGTTTGGATTACGAACCCAATTACAATGCCATTTATGTTCTATGCGGCTTATATGTTAGGGGCTAAAATTCTCAATCATCCACCACAAAATTTTGCATTTGAAGCCACATGGGCGTGGATAGAAGCCTCCCTTTCGACCATAGGGCCTCCCTTTCTATTAGGTTGTCTGGTGATGGGAACTATTTTTTCAGTTGTAGGTTTCTTGTTGATCAAAGTCTTATGGAAGTACTCAATACTGTTGAAGTGGAACAAGCGCAAAAACTAAACTGATCAGCCTGATTTAGGAGAACTTGAATTTTATACCACCAAATCTCATGGCATATTTGAGATTTGGTGTAGCATCCTAGCTAGTTAACGTAAGTAGATTACGCCTCTCCCTTTCCATCACTGCAAGTTCATGTTTTTCAAGCTCAAGCAACTCCTCCTCAGCAAGCGGCGTCATCGCAGCAATGTAACGAAAGCTGAGTGTTGGAAACACACCACTGAAAACTAATTTAGCTCTGGGAAGGTGAAATTCAGAGGTGACTAAAAGCACAGAGGTTATTCCATGCTCTTTAATAACGTTTCGAGATAAAGTGGCGTCTTCGAAAGTGAATCGACTTTCTACAATAGGTAGGAAATTTACTTCGGGTATCCCTTTACTCATCAGATACCGTTTTAGGTATTGGGCATGGGGAGTTGATGTGGTGTTGAAATGCGCCCCCACACCTCCAGTACAAATCACTTTAATTGCAGGAGTTTTTCTCCATTCAGTTAACACGGCCTCGCAACGTGAGTGTGCAATCACTGATAACTTGCCTTCACTGTCATTCGGCGAACCTAATACCACTATCGCGGTGTTCACAATAGCAACTCCCAAAGTATTCACCCCAACATGCAGTGTTTAATCTACACCTATCTACCTGCTAAAGCGCTCGCTGGTGCAGTTTTACTTGCTTTCCATGCTGGGTATAAGGTCGAAATCAAGCTCATCACAAAGGCCAACAGCAACACCAAACCGACATCAGATAGATGTAATTCTGATGGTAAGAAATCGATGAAATAGATATCTGCTGAAAGAAGTTGCACGCCGAAGATATTCTCTATTCCTTTAGCAATTAAACTCAAGTTCTCAGCAATCAAAACCCCAAACAAACCACCAAGTAAGCAACCGAGCAAGCCATTTAATGCGCCTTGCACAATAAAGATGATCATGATGCCACTACGTTTCATCCCCATTGTCAGTAAAATAGCGATCTCAGCTTGTTTATCACGCACAGCCATCACTAACGTCGAGACGATGTTAAAACAGGCCACAGCGATCACCAAGGCGAGTACTAAGTACATAACACTGCGAACCAACTGTATATCTTGATAGAGATGCCCTTGAGTGCGTGTCCAATCGGTAATATAGAGATATTGATCTTGACTGAAACCCAGCTCACGAATAAGACGCGGAGCTTCAAAAACGTTTGCCGTTTTAATGCGAACTCCAGATACTTGCTCACCCATATTCAAGATAGAAGCCGCATATTGCATCGGCACATACGCCGTTGAGAGATCCAGCTCCCCGCCAAGCTCAAACACACCGACCACGGTAAAACGATAACTCTTAGCAGAGCCTATGCGCTTGGTTTTAGGATCAGCATTAACGTTTGGCATATACAGGCTTAAAGAGTCCCCCACCCCTAAGCCCAAACTGTTGGCTAAGCCTTTACCCAGCACGATGCTATTTTTATCTTTCACTGCCAGTTCAGACCACGTGTCTTGCGACATAAACTGCGAGATATTCGACACCTTTTCCTCATAAAGAGGATCTACGCCCAATATGGTCAAGCCTTGAAATCCACCAGGCTTTTGCACTAAACCTTGTAAACGAATATAGGGTGCTGCGGCAAGAATACCGGGGATTTTCTTAGCATCATCAATGATGCCCTCCCAGTCATGCACGGGCTGTTCTACACCACTGAGTTCACCGTGAGCCACGACTCCAAGCATTCTGTTTTCAAGTTCACTTTCAAAGCCATTCATGGCCGAGAGCACCACGATTAATACCGCCACGCCTAGCGCGATACCAGCTGTTGATGCAAAAGAGATAAAGCTGATAAGGTTATTTGATTGACGCGCCATATAAAAACGCCAGCCAACCCATATCGAGAGGAGTTGGTTCATGAAACATTCCCTTCAACACTCGCACGCTCTTGTGGTTGCAGGTAACCATCTTTCATCTGTACTTGTCTGTCCATTCTCGCCGCAAGCTTTGTATCGTGTGTAACCACCACAAACGCAGTGCCTAATTGATTAGCCAGCTCTTGAATTAGCTCATAAACCGCCTCTCCGCTGCTGGCATCAAGGTTTCCGGTTGGTTCATCAGCCAATACCAGTTTAGGTTTGTTGATAAGCGCCCTTGCTATTGCCGTGCGCTGACGCTCACCTCCAGACATTTCTGCCGGAGTATGGGTCAATCTGTGTCCAAGACCGACACGTTCTAAAAGCGCCTTAGCTTCAGCCTCAACCTCTTTACGATTACGCCCTTGAATCAAAGCTGGCATCGATACATTTTCAAGTGCCGTAAACTCAGGCAATAGATGATGAAACTGGTAGATAAAACCTAAATCTTGATTTCTCACCTCAGACTGACGGCGAGCTGACAAGCTATAAAGATCTTCACCTAGCATGATAACTCTGCCACTTGTTGGGCGATCTAAGGTTCCCATAATGTGCAGTAACGTGCTCTTACCAGAGCCTGAAGTACCTACAATGGCAAGCTGCTCACCTTTAAACACTTGCAGATCGACATCTTTGAGGACCTGAGTATCAATACTCCCCTCTTGAAAACGCTTACTGACATTTTTTACTTCTAATAATAACTCTGGCATATCTTGATCACTCTTATATTCTTTACTGGCTCAAACAGGAAATCGTATTCCTATTTCGACACTGTATTATCCCGCTCTTTCATCAGTTAGGCAGATCACTCATATCTCAATGCAGTGGCGGGTTGCACCTTGGCAGCCCTAAGCGCTGGGTATATTGTCGCGCAGAAAGTGATCACTAAAGTACCCAGTACTATCCAGCCCATCTGGCTCCATTCAAGCTGCACCGGCAAAGACTGACCCGCGCCTAAAATAGAAATTCCTACGGAGTTCATCATGGTGTTTAAATTCAGGGTTAATCCAATTCCAATCACGAGCCCTAAAATCAGGCCTATGATTGCATTAAGAGACCCTTGAAAAATAAAGATCCCCATCACACTTGATGTACTCAACCCTTGAGTTTTTAACACTGCCACGTCGGTAGTTTTATCGACCACCATCATAACTAAAGCCGACACAATATTAAATGCAGCAACGGCGATGATAAGACTCAACATCAACGACATCATGTTCTTTTCCATTTTCACAGCACTGAACAGATGACCATAAGTGTCTCGCCAATCCGATGTGCTGACTTTAATCCCATGTGACGTAAACTGAGATTCTACTTTTGTATTTAAGTTCTCGGCATTAAAGGGATCGGCAAGATAAAGACGCAGATGTTTTATCTCGCCCGGTGTTTGTCTCATCAAGCGTTGTGCATCTTCGTAATGGACGTAAGCCAAGCTGGCATCAACCTGTGACCCCATCTCAAATATTCCAGCAACGACAAATTTACGCTGACTTGGTACTGGTCCAAGCGGTGAATAAACCACACCTTCAGCACTGAGGATTCTGACTTTATCTCCAATAGAAACCCCCAAACGCCGAGCAAGTTCAGAGCCTAAAATGACACGATATTTCCCCGCTTCGAGTTCGCCAAAATGGGTATTTAACATGCCTTGCATCTTGCCCTCGAGCACTTTTTCATATTCAGGATAGATACCATACACTTGAATAGCGCTGATATTTGAAGGGGACTGCACCATGGCTTGAGTTGAAATACTCGGCGTGGCAGCCAGTACACCAGGTAAACGGGTAAGATCGGTAACATTGGCCTCCCACTCAGTTAATGCTTGCTCACTATGAACCGTTAACTGAGGCACAGCCCCTAAAATACGTTGCTTTAGTTGCCCTTCGAGACCATTCATTACTGAGCTGACGACAATCAGCGCTGCGACTCCTAATAAAATGCCCGAAACCGCAAAAAATGTGATGAATGAAGCAAACGCATTGGCCTTTCTTGCGCGCCAATAACGAAAGCCTATATGTGCTGATAACGCAAAATTCATAGTTGCCCAACGACTCATTAAATATAGAGCCTTGCCAAATCATTAAGATGCGCACGATAATAGGGGTAATAGCTATATAAAAACAAGAGGAAATCCTTTGATCACTGACTCAAGCGACTATTTTAGTGTCAAGCACGATTTTAAGGCTTACTTAACACCTTGGCCAGACAACATGCCAATTCCATCTGAAAGTGAGTTAACCCTAATGCTTCCTCTTGGTCTGCAACTCATTAACGATGTGAAATCCTTAGAGGCAGGCTGTTTATTGCAATTAAGAAACTTAGACGATGAAGCTAAAACCGTTGTTGAATACCTTAAGCTGCAATCCAAAAAAGTCGATCTGGTTCTCCAGTATGTGCTTGAGCAGGAATCCCATGAAGGTGAGTTACACCGAGGGTTATTTTTTGGTGGCAGTGGACTGCGTATCACAAGTGCTAACCCATTAGAGATTGGAGCTCAATTTAAGATAACGTGCCATATAAAAGAGGAATTAGTTGTCCTGCTCTGCTTTGGGCAAGTCACGGCCTCTCAAGCTATTAAGGGAAATGACACCAGCCACTTAATCGATATTGAGTTTTCGCAAATCACAGATGCCGACATTGAACAGTTGGTAAAAGCCAGTTTAAGTGTGCAACAAAAGCAATTAAAACAACGAAAGCTGACTAGAAAATCGACATAAGTTTTCACTAGCACAAGTGCCTGTATCCCACTACAATGACAGGCATCTTTGTCGCTGATCCCCAGTCACCTCTCAATGAAAGCATTTTCCATATTAACGCCGCCCGTTGTCAAAAGTGCCACTAGAGCCCAAACTCTGTTTACCTTAGGTGGTGCATCACAAGCCATTACCTTAGCTAATTTAGTCAAGAATCATGACGGACTCACACTGGCAGTTACCAGTGACACGCCAACAGCCCTTTTATTAGAGAATGAATTAGGTTATCTGCTTCAAGATACATCTCTTCCTGTTTGGCTTTTTCCAGATAGAGAAACCTTGCCCTATGACAGTTTCTCTCCCCATCAAGATCTTGTTTCACAACGTCTAGAAACGCTGTCGCAGATCCCCAATGCCGCTCGTGGAGTAGTCATAGTACCAGTCAGTACCTTAATGGTTTTACTGCCGCCTAAGTCATATTTAGCGGGTAACGTACTCATCCTTGCCAAGGGCGATAATTATTGCCTTCAAGATGTTAGGCAGCAACTGGTTGATACCGGCTATCACCTTGTTGAACAAGTTTATGAGCATGGCGAATTTGCCGTCAGAGGATCGATTATTGATCTTTTCCCGATGGGATCAAGTCAACCATACCGCATTGAATTGTTTGATGATGAAGTGGAGTCGATTAGGCATTTCGATCCTGAGACACAAAGATCCAGTGGCACGATTGATTCAATACGCTTACTGCCAGCAAAAGAGTTCCCCACAGATAGTGCCGCCATTGAGGGCTTTAGGCAGAGATATCGACGTCAGTTTGACGTTTTAGTTAAAGAGCCAGAGTCTGTCTATCAGATGGTCAGCCGTAACATCATTCCGGCAGGAATAGAAAACTACCTGCCACTTTTCTTCGATGAAATCGCCAGCCTATTCGATTATCTGCCAGAGCATACGCAACTGGTCAATATGGGCGATCTTGAAACAGCTTCAAAGGCTCATTTAGCGGAAGTCGAACTTCGCTATGAAAACAGGCGAGTTGATCCACTGCGTCCTTTATTGCCACCAAAAGACCTTTACCTTCTCACAGAACAGCTTTTTTCAGCCTTTAAGAAAAGGCCTAGAACTCTGTTAAGAATAGGTGATACACAGGAACAAGGCCAGAGCGCGAAACTTGAAGCACTGCCAGAGTTAACCGCCAATCATAAACTCAAGCAACCGTTAACTCTACTGCAAGAGTATGTTACTGGTGGTGAGAGAATACTGTTCAGTGCCGAATCTGAAGGTCGACGTGAAGCCCTATTGGATCTCTTTAGCAAGATAGATCTCAAACCTCAAGTATTTGGCCACTTAGATGAATTCGTTGACTCAAAAGCAAAACTTGGCCTCATCGTTTCCCCTCTTTCTAAGGGGTGTATTGTTGAGAAAGCCAGAGGCTCGAAGTTCAGCCTTATTTGTGAAACCGAACTCTTTGGTCACCGTATCTCACAGAAACGTCGACGTGATAAACAGAGACAAATAAGCAGTGATGCGCTGGTTAAAAACCTCGCTGAACTCAAAGTCGGACAACCCATCGTCCACTTAGATCATGGTGTGGCCCGTTATCAAGGCCTCGAAACCTTAGACACTGGCGGATTAGTTGCTGAGTACTTAAAACTTGAGTATGCCGGTGGCGACAAACTTTATGTGCCAGTCTCTTCACTCCACCTTATCAGTCGATACAGCGTGGGCCCGGATGAAGAAGCTCATCTCAATAAACTCGGTAATGAAACCTGGGCTAAAGCCAAGAAAAAAGCCATAGAGAAGATATGCGATGTCGCGGTTGAGCTACTTGACGTCTACGCGAGAAGACAAGCAAGACCAGGCGATGCTTGCCATATTGACCAAGAGGAATATGCCCAGTTTTGTAACAGCTTTCCATTCGAAGAAACCGTTGATCAAGAAACCTCGATTAATGCGGTAATAACAGACATGAGCTCGCCTATCGCGATGGATAGATTAGTTTGTGGTGATGTTGGTTTTGGTAAAACTGAAGTGGCCATGCGCGCGGCATTTGTAGCGGTAAATGATGGAAAACAAGTCGCAATTCTAGTCCCTACCACCCTGCTGGCTCAGCAACACTTTGAAAATTTCAAAGACAGATTTGCCGATTGGCCGGTGAAAATTGAGGTCATATCGCGCTTTAAAACCGCCAAAGAGCAAAAAGGAGTCATGGAGGAGCTCAGTAACGGCAAAGTCGATATTGTTATCGGTACGCATAAGTTACTGCAATCGGACGCCAAATTTGAAAACCTTGGTTTGTTGGTCATCGATGAAGAGCATCGATTTGGGGTTCGCCAAAAAGAGAAAATTAAAGCATTAAGAGCCAATGTTGATATCTTAACGCTAACAGCAACGCCAATACCGCGTACCCTGAATATGGCGATGTCTGGTATGCGAGATCTGTCCATCATTGCCACCCCTCCCGCTAAGCGCCTAGCGGTAAAAACCTTTGTAAGAGAATACGATAGTGCAGCAATCAGAGAGGCTTTACTGCGTGAAATATTGCGTGGTGGCCAAGTTTACTTTCTGCATAATACTGTAGAGACCATAGAGAAGCGCGCAGCTGAGATCAGTGAACTGTTGCCAGAGGCACGGGTAGTGACCGCTCACGGTCAGATGCGAGAACGTGAACTTGAAAAAGTCATGTCCGACTTTTATCATCAAAAATTTAATGTATTAGTCTGTACGACGATCATAGAGACGGGAATTGATGTTCCATCGGCTAACACTATTGTGATTGAGCGAGCCGACAAATTTGGTTTGGCTCAGCTACACCAACTCAGAGGACGCGTAGGACGCTCTCATCATCAAGCTTATGCCTACTTGATGACACCACACACGAAAAGTATGACAAAAGATGCAAGAAAGCGTCTTGAAGCCATTGGCGCCCTTGAAGATCTCGGTGCTGGTTTTATGTTAGCGACTCAAGATTTAGAGATCCGTGGCGCAGGTGAGCTTTTAGGTGACGAACAAAGTGGTCATATTTCGAAAATTGGTTTTACCCTCTATATGGAAATGCTTGAAGATGCGGTCAAATCCCTAAAAGAAGGTAAAGAACCGTCATTAAGTCAGATGTTAAGACGTCAATGTGAAATAGAACTTCGTATTCCGGCACTGCTACCAGAAGATTTTGTTCACGACGTTAATATAAGACTATCTCTGTACAAGCGCATCGCAAACTGTGAAACAGAGCAAACACTGGATGAATTGAAGGTAGAGCTAATCGACCGCTTCGGTCTTCTGCCCTCCTCCACCAAAAACCTAATGGAGTTGACGCTTTACAAGCATCAAGCCACGGCTTTGGGGATCAAAAAGCTTGAGATGCACGCTAAGGGGGGCAGCATAGAGTTCAATGACGATCACTGCATCGATCCTGGCTTTATTATCGGTTTACTGCAAAGCCAACCACAAAACTATCGAATGGATGGCCCGAGTAAGTTAAAATTCATTATTCCTGCCGAATCTCATGCAGACAGGCTGGCTTTGGTCAAATTGCTATTGGGGCAATTATCACAACATCGTCTTGGAGACTAATGTGTTAAAGAAAACCTTATTACCCCTAATGGGAATGCTCTGGATAACTCAAGCTGTCGCTCAAGAAGAGCGCTGGTTTGAAGTCGAGGTCTACTTATTTGAACGAGATGCTAGCCTTAGTCAGGAACGTGCACCAGATCAAGTCCCGGTGACGAAAACAACCAAAGCGGTAGATCTTATTTCTCCACTGTTTAGTACTGACATAACAGGTGCCACTTTAGGCTTAGACGGTTGTTCGTCCACCGATTGGGCTACGAATGCTAATAAGTGCAACGAGCAGTTAGAATCCACTCAGGTGAGCCATGTCAGTCAGATCCCGGTTAATATTGCTGCATCAACAGAGCAATATGGTGTACCCGGCGGACCGCCAACTTTGCTCTCAATGGAGCAGAATCAGTTTAGCGAGATAATGGCTAAAATAAGCAGAGAGCCTGGAAATAAAAGCTTACTGCATATGACATGGCAACAATCTATGCTGCCGCGCCATAAAGCTAGGCCCGTAAGGCTCTTCTCTGGACAGGATTTTTCTGACCGATTCGAGCTCAATGGTCAAACAGTTCAAACTTATCAATCGGATGTAGTCATTCCACAATTCGATTTTCTAGATGTCGGCCTGACTTCCAAAGCCCATAAGCCTGTTTGGGAAATAGATGGCACACTCAACATCTATCTGGATCATTTTCTTTATGTAGAAACAGCATTGAATTTGAGAGAGGAAGGAATAAAGAGTCTTGATATTTCATCAGACTCGTTTGATGAAACATTAGTAAAAAATGACAAAATCACGCCATTTCTTTACGCTTTTCCTTTAACGCAGAACCGCAGAGTGCGAAGTGATGAAATTCATTATTTTGATCACCCAAAGATGGGTATGATTTTACAGATCAGAAAGATGGAGCAACCTAAAGACAGACTCAACGAGCTTTAATAGGGTAAAATAGAGAAGTCGAGGTAGATTTCATCCTCCTCGTCTTCTTGCACGTACACTTTATCAACTTGAGCCTGTGGTGCACCGACACTGCACCATTCAATCAGGTTATCCACTGAAGGAAATGCGCCTTGAGCTAAGATATTAACCGAGCCATTTTCATTATTCATCACATAGCCAGTAATACCCAGTTCATTGGCTTTAGATTGTGTAAAACGTCTAAAGCAAACACCCTGAACTTTACCAGTCACATTGATTAATACTCTCTTCATCATAAGCCCATTATCACTTAATGCCTTCCCTTGAAGATAACCCAAACCATCTCATTGGGCAAAAAACAGCCAAAAAAAAACAGCTAACAAAAAGTGATTAGCTGCATCGGGCGACATACGCAAAAAGGTATGGTCAGGCTTAGACCAAAATTCTATAATGTATCATTGTGTAACGAATTGATTATGGGCGCTACTTTACACTGCAAAATACAATTTTAAAACAAAAAATAGACTTTTCAACTAAAAAAATAACAAAGCACATTTTTAAGTACTTACAATGCAACTTTAATTAGTTTCTTACTCTGCACGACTTGCTTTTAGAATAATAAGAATGACTTTATTGATACGAAGTTATTTGATTAATATTTAAACTCTTACTGAGTATGAGTATTATAAGAAGGGGGTTGAACGTATATCGAGTGCTCACTATTTAGAACACTAGATATATTTAGGGGGAACGCTGAAGTTAGCACGCCGTAATATTACGGCGTCCATGTCATGTATTTTTGAATGCTTGAATAATAGGAAGATGACTTGCCAGCACTGGGAGCTTGTGTGGTTGCTCCTCATCCCAACAGATCTGATAAAAATCACTAAGCTCATCACTCACGGCTTGATTATCAAACACTTCATCATTTCTTGACAGTATAACCAAAGATTTATTTCTATTTTCATCTCTAAAATCTGCCACACATTTATTAGCAATGTCAGCATATTCTTCGGGTCTATCTAATTTACCAACCATATTGTCTTGAGGTGTTAAATTAGGGTTAACAAGTACAGATTTCAAACCATTTAAGAAACCTATCCGTTCAGCCCAATATCCGCCCAAGCCAACACCAATAATGATTGGTTGAGAATCATCACTGAGCTTCAACTGTTTACTGACTTCATTAAGTAAGTACTGCATGTCATGTTTTGGATGTAGAGTACTATAACTAAGCAAGCGCACATCTTTATCAATAAATTGTAACTGACGAATTTTTTCGTGGTTACCCGGACTGGTTGCATCAAAGCCATGTAAATAGAGGATCATCTTGTCACCTATCAAAAAATAGAAGTTTAACCTTAACCAAGTTAAGATTTTGGAATATTGAGATGAATCAAGATTCCAAAAGTTAGCACTCATTAATCTTTGATGAATGTCAGCGCAAGTTCTTTCGCTTGCTGCCATCTTTCACTGTTCTGTAGTGCTAATGTAACCGCCTGCTCATCAGGTTTTAGAAGTTGAGCTGGAAACTCAGGCTTACTTTCAGGCCAAACAAGCTCTTCAAGTACTTCAGTCGCCCCTTTGGCATCATTACAGATTAAAATCATATTGCATCCGGCTTCCAGTGCAGCCTGAGCTCTGGCTTTATAGCCACCAACAACTCCAGCTCCCTTCATGCCTAGATCATCTGAGAAGATCACGCCATTGAAGTTGAGCGCTTTCCTTAATATGTCCTGCAACCAAAATGAAGAGAAACCAGCAGGATTAGGATCGACTCTTGGATAAATGACATGGGCAGGCATTACGCCCTGCAGTTGTCCACACGCAATGAGATGCTTAAACGGTTGCATATCAATCTCAAATATCTCCTCCTTACTACGTTCATCATAAGGTTGAGCCACATGAGAGTCAGCAACTACACTGCCATGTCCAGGGAAGTGTTTGCCCACCGATGCCATGCCAGCTTGATGCATCCCTTCAATAAAGCTTCCTGCAAGCTCAATCACTTCACTTGGCTCTGAGCTAAACGAACGTTTCCCTATCACTTCACTGACTCGATTGAGGTCAAGCACAGGAGCAAAACTCAAGTCAATATCACAAGCAAGTAGCTCTATTGCCATAAGAAAACCTAACTCAACGGCCCATGATTTTGCCAGCTCCATATCGCCAGAAGCAAACGGAAGAATATCCCCCATAGCAGGGATGATACTGAATCCCTCTCTAAATCGTTGTACTCTCCCCCCTTCTTGATCCACTGCAATAATAACATCAGGCCTTATACTGCGAATCGACTGTATTAATGAAATTAGTTGTGGGCGATCGGAAAAATTTCGACTGAACAATATGACCCCTCCTACCATAGGATGTGTCAGTTGTATTAGCTCCTCTTCAGAAGCTTGGGTCGAAAGCAGATCAAGCATTAAGTAACTCACAATTACCCTTAATTATAAAAATGAAACGATTAAAATGAATGAGTGTATTAAGTTTTACCTCTGATAAATCGAAGTAAAAACAACCACTGATTATAGGTGATTTTATTCTACAATGGCTTAGGTTATCTAATCTGAAAATCGAAATTAAAAAAACTCATGCTAAGCCCGATGTAAAAATGTGGGATACTTTCAAAAAACATAACCACACTATTTTTGTAGATTAACATATCATGGCTTCTTTCCCTTTTTATTTACTGACCTCTGGGAAATTTAATCTAGTATAAAATCTAGTGTTGATACAACAACGAAAACAAATAAGGTTTTAAACATGATTAGTGTATTTGACATGTTCAAAATAGGCATTGGCCCTTCAAGTTCACACACTGTCGGCCCAATGAAAGCGGGTAATATTTTTATTCGCGATCTCGAGAAAGCAGGTCTTTTAAACTCAACTGATGAGCTGCGATCAGAATTATTTGGATCATTAGGTCAAACAGGTAAAGGGCACGGCACAGGTAAAGCCGTTATCTTAGGCTTAATGGGAGAAGCTCCTGATACCGTAGAGACTGACACCATCGATGGGATCTTAGACGAAGTGAGTCAAAGTGAACAACTGCTAATGGCAAATGGTAACAAGGTCATTTTCACTCGTGAAGCAGGTATCACCTATCACAGGCGCAAGAGCCTTCCAGCCCACGCTAATGCCATGACACTTTATGCCTATAAAGAAGGTCAATGTATTTTCGATAGAACATATTACTCTGTCGGTGGAGGATTTATCTTAGATCAAGATGAGATCCTAGCGCAAAATGCCTCACCTGCAGCCCCTATCGAATCAGCCCCTTATGATTTTGGCAGTGCCACTGAGCTCTTAGCACTTTGTACCGAAAATGGCTTAAGCATCTCAACCTTGATGATGGAGAACGAGCTCAGTGTTGCTTCAGAAGCTGAAATAAAGCAAAAATTATGGGGTATCTGGCAAACCATGAAAACCTGCGTTGAGCGTGGTTATCAAAAAGAGGGAATATTACCTGGCGGACTAAAACTGAGACGTCGTGCCCCAGCCATGTATCGTCGACTCAAAGCTGAAGGTAAAAACAGTGTTGATCCACTTACCGCTCTTGATTGGGTTGATCTATTTGCACTTTCTGTAAATGAACAAAATGCGGCAGGTGATCGTGTTGTCACCGCCCCCACCAATGGTGCAGCAGGAATTATTCCTGCAGTGCTCAGTTACTACGACATGTTTGTTCAAGAAGTTGATATCGATGTCTGTTGTCGCTATTTGTTAACCTCTGCCGCCATCGGTATCCTTTATAAGAAAAATGCCTCAATTTCTGGTGCTGAAGTCGGTTGTCAGGGAGAAGTTGGCGTTGCCTGCTCTATGGCCGCAGGTGCACTCACTGAAATCATGGGTGGCACTATTGAACAAGTTGAGAATGCAGCTGAAATTGGAATGGAACATAATTTAGGACTCACATGCGACCCAGTAGGAGGCTTAGTGCAGGTTCCTTGTATCGAGCGTAATGCGATGGGTGCAGTAAAAGCGATTAACGCCTCAAGAATGGCATTGCATGGCGATGGTAATCACAAAGTCTCACTTGATAAAGTGATTAAGACCATGATGGACACAGGTAAAGATATGCGCAGTAAATATAAAGAAACCGCCAAAGGTGGTTTAGCCGTTAATATCGTAGAGTGTTAATTTAATCTCATAAGCTGAAAACAAAAAACTCGCCATTTAGCGAGTTTTTATTTGGGGTGTAGCAAGCTCATTGTGACTAACGCACCGGCAGTTCAATATTAGAGAACATATTTTCAATCAATTGCGGATCTCTTAACCCTACCGCTTTCTCAACCACTTCTTTAGTGAGATGAGGAGCAAAATGTTCGATAAACTCATACATGTAAGTTCGTAAGAAATTACCCTTCCTAAAACCTATCTTGGTAGTACTGTGACCAAACAGATGACTGGCATCAATGGCAACAAGATCTCTATCTATGATCGGATCGATCGCCATGGATGCAATAACCCCAACTCCGAGCCCTAAGCGTACATAGGTTTTTAACACATCTGCACTGGTTGCACTAAATACAACTCTTGGCTCCAGTCCTGCGCTATTAAATGATTTTTCAATCTCTGACTCACGGTCGAAACCAAATACATAAGTCACTAACGGGAAACGGCCTAAATCTTCGATACTAATGTTACTGCGAGATGCCAGCGGATGATCACGTTTAACCACAATCGAGCGATTCCAGTGATAACACGGCAACATAATCAAATCTGAATAGAGGTGCATCCCCTCTGTCGCAATGGCAAAGTCAGCATCGCCACGCGCTGCAAGTTCACTGATCTGAGAAGGAGTGCCTTGATGCATATGCAGATTTACTTTTGGATAACGATCAATAAATCCACGAATAATATTGGGTAATGCATATCTAGCTTGTGTATCTGTTGTGGCAATATTCAACTCGCCTTGATCAGGCTTAGTGTACTCTTCAGCCACTTTTTTGATACTTTCGACTTTACCTAAGATGCTATTTGCGATGCTTATGACCTGCTCGCCTGCAGGAGTTACATGAGTTAAATGTTTTCCGCTACGACCAAAAATTTGGATACCTAACTCGTCTTCAAGCATTCGAACCTGCTTACTGATCCCTGGTTGAGACGTATAGAGGTTTTCAGCAGTTGCCGACACATTGAGGTTATGATTAACCACTTCGGCAATATACCTGAGTTGCTGCAGCTTCATCTTTTATCCTTCAATTTGACCTAATTCAATGCGTAGTTCATTAGGTCTGTATGGTCAATGAGTATAAGAATTAGTTATAGTTTATGGTAAAAATTAAATCAATATGGAATATAACATAGAGTTCACGAGAATTACACGACATTAGCAAAACCCTAGACTAAGATAACTATGCTAGACTCTTGATTTATAGTAGCATTAAAAGAATTGATTATTTGATGGTAGACCTATGATATTTACTTTGGTTCTTGTCCTTATTGGTGCTCTTTTATTTCTCGTTATTGGTGTCAATGTCGTTCAGCAGCAAAAAGAACGTGTTGAAACAGAACGAAGAGCAGAGCTAGCTAGACAACGAGCTATAATTGATGAGAGCGAAGAGGTCTTGTCACTTACAGGCATGTTTCCCTGTTCCTCACAAATGGTTTTAGTCGTTTATAAACGTGTCCAAGACGCGTTAAAACTGGCAAAAAGCATGGCAGGGAATCAGGCTGCCGACTATGAACGCCGTTTAAATGATATGACTAACCAAGTCACAAGCTTAAGCGCAGCTCCTAAAAATGCACCAGCAATTGAAGGCTTTAGACTTCCGGATAATGATAAGCAAATATTGGCCTTAGTACAGGTGCTCAAGAAGTTAAAAGCTATCTTGAGAGCTGAGCATAACAAGGGGAAAGTCAATACAGCCGTATTTACGGAAGAGGAAAGCAGAATAGACAGCCTTCAGCTACGTATTAACGTTGAGTCAATGCTTTCAAGAGCTCGTGCAGCCTGTCAAACTCAACAATATGGTTCAGCAAAGCAGATGGTAAGCAAAGCACTTTCTACATTACATGCCATCAAAGCGCAGACACCGAATGACCCATTCATCGGTCGTAAAGTCGACGAAGCCAAAGCATTACTGGAAGAAGTCATGAGCGCACAAAAAGAAGCTGAACCCGTGGCACGACAAGATCACAGTAAAGAGGAAGAGGACATTGATGTCTTGTTCCAACCTAAAAAGAAATGGTGATCCTCTTTAACTAGCTTCTAAATAATCAAGCCAGCCTAACCGCTGGTTTTTTTATGTCTAATGCTTCTTGTAATGCCATCCCTATATTCAAGTGCTGAAAGCAATGTAGAGTGACGACAATGAATACGCAAAGAAACCCGTCAAAAGTGCAGATTTAACACTTACAAGCACATTGAATCGAAAAAAGTCAGACATAAAGAAGCCCCGATAAATATCGAGGCTTAGTACCAGTAAAATATAGCAAAGGTTTAGGCTATTTACTCTTTGACTTTAGCCTTAGTCACTTTAGCCTTAGTTGCTTTAGGTTTTGCCGCCGCTTTAGGTTTGGCTTTTTTCTTGGCCTCTGTTACCCACTTACCGTCGATAAACTTAGATGTCCAGCCACTCGCTTTACCATCAATGTCGGTTGCTACATATTGCTCTTTAGTCTTACGACTAAAGCGGACAGTAGCTTTGTTACCTTCATCATCTTCAACAGGCGCATCAGCTAAATAAGCATACTTAGGCCACAACAGTTCACGATATCTCACCAGCTCTTCAACGAGTGGTGGACGCGTCTCTCGGGACTTAGGGAAAGTGCTTGCGGCCATAAATATACCGGCAGCACCATCTCTGAGTACGAAGTAACCATCTGACTTAGTACATTTAAGCTCAGGAAGGTGAATAGGATCTTCTTTTGGTGGTGCAGCTTCACCGCTTTTCAGCAGCTTACGCGTATTCTTACACTCAGAATTGGTGCAACCAAAATATTTACCGAAACGACCGTTTTTCAGTTCCATATCATTGCCGCAACGATCGCATTCAATGAGTGGTCCTTCATAGCCTTTAATCTTAAACTGGCCTAACTCAACTTCATATCCACCGCAAATAGGGTTATTACCACAGACATGCAGCTTACGAGTCTCGTCGATTAAATAACTGTCCATCGCAGTGCCGCAGACATTACAACGATGTTTAGCACGCAATGCATCAGTTTCTGCATCCTCGCTATTCTCACTTATCGCCTCTTCACCAGAGGTTAAGTTCATCGTTGTCTTACAACGCTCTTTTGGTGGCAGCGCATAGCCTGAACAACCAAGGAATACACCTGTGGTACCTGTTCGGATCCCCATAGGTCTTTCACACGTTGGACATTTGATATCCGTTAACACCATTTCGTTAGGACGCATTCCGCCCTCTTCCGGTGCCAACTCAGCTTGATCCAATTGCTTAGTCAGGTCTTGATAGAAACCATCAAGGACCTTTTTCCACTCAAGCTCACCATGAGCAACATCATCAAGTGTTTGCTCCATGCTGGCGGTGAAGTCATAACTCATTAACTCTTTAAAGCTACCGACTAAACTCTCACTGACGATCTCACCCATCTTTTCTGCGTAGAAACGACGGTTTTCGACCTTCACATAGCCACGATCTTGAATCGTTGAGATAATCGTTGCATAGGTAGATGGACGACCAATACCACGCTTCTCAAGCTCTTTGACTAAAGACGCTTCACTGTATCTTGCTGGCGGCTTAGTAAAGTGCTGTTTATGCAGTAACTCATCTAAAGAAAGCACGTCCCCTTTAGCCACAACAGGCAAGGTACTCTCTTCTTCATTTTTCTTTTTAACTGCGGTTTGAACGCGTGTCCAACCATCGAATCGTAATGTTCGACCTGTTGCCTTAAGCTCATATTCACCCGCTTTAACAGTCAAACGAGTTGCATCGTATTTAGCTGGTGTCATCTGGCAGGAAACAAACTGACGCCAAATCAATTCATAAAGGCGCTGAGCGTCACGTTCCATATCACTCATACTTGCAGCATGAACAGATACATCTGAAGGACGGATTGCTTCGTGAGCTTCTTGAGCTCCCTCTTTACTGCCATAACGTAATGGCTCAGCAGGCAAGTACTTATCACCGTACTCTTTGCTGATCATCTCGCGGACATTCTCTACCGCTTCTTGACTCAAGTTAGTCGAGTCGGTACGCATATAAGTAATATGACCCGCTTCATAGAGGCGTTGAGCCATCATCATGGTTTTCTTAACACCAAAACCCAATCGAGTACTCGCAGCCTGCTGCAATGTCGAGGTGATGTAGGGCGCTGAAGGTTTACTCGATGTCGCTCTATCGTCACGCGCAGCAACCACAAAACTTGACTGTGCTAATGCGTCCACAGCCGTTTGAGCTTGCAGCTCGTTAACTGGATTAAATGCCTTATCTTGGAATTTAACCACTTCCATTTTTAGCAGGTCATTAGCTAAGGTATTTAAATTTGCATGAATGTCCCAGAACTCTTCTGGTACAAACGCTTTAATTTCACCTTCTTTCTCAACCACTAGACGAGTCGCTACTGACTGCACACGACCCGCTGAAAGTCCTCGTGCCACTTTTTTCCAAAGCAGCGGAGACACCATAAAGCCAACGACGCGATCAAGGAATCGACGCGCTTGTTGTGCGTTAACCATATTCGTGTCTAACGTTGAAGGTTTACTAAACGCATCTTGAATCGCAGATTTAGTAATTTCGTTGAACACAACACGTTGATAACGAGATGCATCCCCTCCAATAACTTCTTGGAGATGCCAAGCAATGGCCTCCCCCTCTCTATCCAAATCCGTTGCGAGAAAGATATGATCTGCGTCTTCAGCTAAAGCCTGCAACTCCTTGACCACTTTCTCTTTACCTGGGAGTGTCTGATACTTAGCTTTCCAGCCATTTTCAGGATCAACCCCCATACGAGTAACGAGCGCTTGTTTCGCTCTTTTACTCTTATAAATTGCTTTTTCTTCAGGAGACATCTTCTTAACTTCAGCCGGCGTTTTAGTCGCCACATTAGCTTCAGCGGTTGATGATGTTGGTAGATCACGTATGTGACCCACACTCGATTTCACGATGTAATCTTTGCCGAGATATTTATTAATAGTCTTGGCTTTGGCCGGTGATTCGACAATAACTAGCGATTTACCCATAGAATGATCTGCGCCAAAAGTCTCAAAAATTTGTTAATTGGCTCCATATATAGAGGGTTGTCTCGATAGTTTCAAGTTAATCCCTCTTTTTTTTGTATCGTTCAGCCAATTTTTAAGCACAAAGCAAAAAAATGGAAAATAATTTTTTGCTTATTTAAAAACTAATATTTCATTAATAGTCAGCTAGCGAGGTTATATTGTGAATTTCAATGCATATATGGTCATTTCAGCCTTTATCTACAACTTGTTAACCCTAAAAGCTCACGTATACTGAGCCCAAATTAAGTACGTTTAAAAACTAGACAGACCCTAACAACCTCAAAATTAACTAGCTGTTACTGCCAGTGGCATTCCATAAGTAACCCTATTGCTAACCTAACAAGGATAATAAATGAAGCATTTTGAAGCGAACTTTGATGGACTCGTGGGACCCACCCATAACTACGCAGGTCTCTCTTTTGGCAATGTAGCCTCTTTTAGTAATGCATCAGCAGTATCCGATCCCAAATCAGCAGCCAAACAAGGATTAAAAAAAGCAAAGGCACTCGCTGACATGGGAATGGTTCAAGGCATGCTAGCCCCTCAGGAGCGACCAGACCTCCATACACTGCGCCGAATTGGTTTTTCTGGCACAGATGCTGAAATACTAAATAAAGCTGCTAAAGAAGCTCCTGCGCTCTTACGTGCATGTTGTAGTGCATCAAGTATGTGGACGGCCAATGCCGCAACAGTCTCACCGAGTGCTGATACTCGAGATGGTAAATTGCATTTCACACCAGCAAACTTAGTCGATAAGCTGCACCGAAGTATTGAACCAACAACGACTGGGAATATTCTAGCAGCAACCTTTAATGACCCTCGCTACTTCAGTCATCATCAACACCTTCCTGAACAAGCAAATTTTGGCGATGAAGGCGCAGCGAATCACACTCGTCTGTGTGGAAACTATGGGGACAAAGGAGTTGAACTATTTGTTTATGGACAAGAAGCGACAAATCCAGCGGCACCTAAGCCGAAAAAATATCCAGCAAGGCAAACCATAGAAGCATCTCAAGCCATCGCTCGTCTCCACGGGTTAAATGAAGACAACACGGTATACATCTCTCAAAACCCAGATGTGATTGACCAAGGTGTATTTCATAATGATGTGATTGCTGTTGGAAACCAAAATGTACTCTTCTATCACCAGCAAGCATTCCTGAATACACAGAATAAACTTGATGAAATACAGCGTAAGTTTGGCAGCTCAGACGTCCACTTTATCGAAGTACCAACATCAAAGGTCAGTATTCAGGATGCCGTCAAAACGTACCTGTTCAATACTCAAATAATCACCCTTCCCTCTGGTGAAATGACGATCATTGCTCCCACTAACTGCCAAGAAAACCCAGCGGTTTTCGCTTACCTCAATGAACTTGTGACATTAGGAACCCCAATAACACAGGTCAACTACTTTGACGTTAAGCAAAGCATGCAAAATGGCGGTGGACCCGCTTGTCTTCGTCTACGAGTGGCCATGAATGATATGGAACTTGCTGCCGTTAACCAAAACACCTTAATGAATGAGGCATTATTCACTCGCTTAAACGCTTGGGTAGATACGCATTACCGTGACCGTCTCAGCGTCGATGACTTGGCAGACCCACAGTTGCTTATCGAATCTAGAACGGCATTAGATGAACTCACGCAGATAATGAAGCTAGGAAGTGTGTATCAGTTTCAGAAGTAATACCAGTTTCACCATATCACTTCATGTCATTTGTTACTGAGTCTACTATTAACATAAGTTAAACCTTAGTAACTGTTCAGGGAAATAAAAAGCCAGCTGTACTAAACAGCTGGCTTTTTCGATTTTATCACTGAAGAAAACAAATATCGTTATTTAAATTAACCAGCATCAATAACCGTTACCGAAGCACTGCTTGCATCGCCTAAAGGCGTTTTAACAGTAATCGTCAATGTACCACTCGTTTTCTTATTTGGTGAGCTCTCATTTCCAACTGTGAAAGCATAAACGAAAGGCATTGCTGATGAATTACTGCCTATCGTGTGGCTCACTAAACCTGATAGTTCGCCATTATCCGTAACGGCAGTGATCTCTGTACCATAAGGTAACGTATTGTTATTCAAATCTGATAAGAAAAGATAAACTGTTTGAGGCGCAGTTACTGTCAAGTTGACCGGTATCACTGGTGTAATACTTCCTACTCCGTCAATATTAACCAACCTCATGTATGGCACACTGCCAGACATAACCATTGTTGTATTTCTAAAGACATTTAATTCAGAGCGATTACTACCAGTTCCGGTATCACTGCAATCAGATTCAGAACCTTTAGCACAAAGCAGCCCTGTATACTTAGCATCACCTTCATCAAAAGTACCATTAACGTTATAGTCAAAATATTCTTCGTTTACAGCACCTGCTGGTATTGAACCTAAGGCTGAATCGTTGACAAAACGAGGCTTATCACGGTAACGACCATCTTCATTATGATCAAAAAATGTCTCAGATAAATCAGTATATGTTTCACCTGAATCAAACAGACCATTACCATTGAGGTCTACAAAACTCTCCTCACCTATAGCATAAGCCGTGATTGTCGCTCTGCCTGGACGAGGTTCGGCAATAATTGAGTTCGTTCCATTTGAATACCCAGTAAACGTAGTACCGTGACAAGGTGGTGTAGTGCTTCCATTAAAGCCACCATTTGGACAAACAACACTAGTGCCTTCAAATGGTCGTGGATCTTGGCTACGCCACTCTACAGAGCATGACCCATTAGGGAGCTTTACATCAGGATCATTAAGATCATCTTTTGAACCAGTCTGGCATGAACCATCTATACCACCTCCTTCTGTCACGAATGTCACAGTCGTTCCAGCAGGGACAAGATTATTAAAATGATCAGCAGCTAACTGATGAACTTCAACAATTTGATTATCATAATTCCAACCTTCAGGGTTATGGATAGTGGGTGCCAATGAGAAACTATTAAAATCCGCAATCCCCGTAGTTACAGAGAGCTGATCCGAAGTATTCGATATTACGCCATTATGACCACTTCCATTGCTTCCAGACCATAAGGCAAAAACTTTTACTGACGTAGGCACATCACCAGAGTGTACAGTTACATCGACCTCTCCCAATGCATTAGTAAAGGCAACAGCGTATCGGTTCGGAAGACTTAAGTCAGCAGGGTACCCAGCATCACCAGGTACTGGCATGTTACTACAATCAAGATAGTCTTGCGCCACAGGTGCTGGTGTTAAAGTTATGCCTCCAGCCTCTGTACTCAACTCAAAACAAACCTTTTCGTTAGGTGCTGCCTCGTTAGTCTCATCTAGCAATTTAAAGCTCACTACAGAGGTCTCTGTTCGCGCCCCAGCACCAGCGATACCTCCAGTTCCCCTCAGAGCAAGTAATTTGGGCTCAGCTGACAAAAACTGAATAGCACCAATAGATACAGTATCAACATTAACAGTTGTAGACGCTGTAACAGCACTTCCACCAGTAATAGCTGTCACTGAAATAGTATCTTGACCTTCACAACCCGTTGAGCGATAGGTGGAATAACCTTTACCTGCGTTGGTGACAACCGGAGTATCCAATACGGCTTTATTTGCAGCTGAGCACTCTGAGGCAAATTCAAGCTGAAATGGCTGGCCTGTCGACAAAGAGCCATCAGGATTAAAAACCGTCACCTCAACAATGGTCGATCCACCAGCAGGTAAAGTGCCTGTTCCAACTTCTGTTGTGATAGTAAGTGAAATATCAACACGGCCAATTTCAAAAGCTTTTGTGCTAGTCACCTCTTTGACTTTAAGTGATACCTCACCCGCCCCAACATCACCATTTGCATATAGGTCAAGTACAGCCTTACCTTCTGAACTAGTAATAGCCGTGCCTGAGTTGGGGCTTATAGCACCTAAAGTGGTAGCAGCTGATACAAGAATTTGCTGGAGAGGTTGGGTACTGCCAGAACGCGTGACCGTCGCACCAATGATGCCAGGTTTATCGTTGGTAATATTGTCTGTCACAGTACAAACTTCAAAGTTTTTAAGCGATTTATCCCAGGCTGTGACACCATTACAATCGTAAATTTCAAAGGATATTTCAGGACTAGCTTCAACAGGATCAATCTCATCCCCCGCAGTTACAAATCCTACTGTAGCAAGCGTTCCACCAAAATTGACCGTTATCTCACCAGCTCCCTCAACACTGCCAGCTGAAATGATAATGCTTGCTTGCCCAAGCGTACCTGTAAGTGCTGTGCCTTTTGTTGGTAAGAAACTTCCTAATGTACTTGTAAAGCTCACGACCTTGCCCACTAGTGGCGCATTATCTTTATCAGTTAATGCCACTGTTACTCGGCCTGGATTTGCTGAGCTAATTGTCGTTGTAGCAACTCCAGTTTGACTGTCAGTAAGTGCAATTGCTATCTGATTCGCCTCACCATCTCCACCAGGTGCATCTCCAACGATATTATAATTAAACGTCGCAGTGATTTCCTCTCCTTCAAGCTCAAATGTCGAAGTCACAGTCCCCGCACCTGCAATACTTCCAGTAAGTAGATTAACCCTGGCTTCACCACTTGTGTTGGTTAATGCCGTTCCTGATGAAGGGTTCAGAGTTCCTTCACCTTCCAAAGAAAAACTAACAGTTTCAAAAGGGCTTGCAACTCCGTCTTTAAGTAAACTAGCCACGACAGTACCGGGGGAGTTCTGACTAATTTGTCTAAGCTCAGCACCTGCACTATCAATAACGGTCAGTTCAATAGCATACTTATCGATAGGCTTAGGGAATTGATCTCCAAGTGTCGTAAAGCCTATTGTTTGTTCAATATCACCAGCTGTAATCAATATTGTCGCCGCGCCAGCTACATTACCAGCAGTAATAACCATAGTAGCAGCGCCATTAGCATTAGTAAGCGAAGTGCCTGATTCAGGAGAGAATACACCTAAATTTGAAGTAAAAGTAACCACCTGATTGACTAAAGGTTCGTTAACAGAATTGGTATAAATAACTTCTATATGACCTGGGGTTACTGCACTTACTGTTGTAATAATCGCCCCCGAACTATCGGTTAACTTCACATCTAATTTATTACCAGTATCCGTTCCTCCACCATCACCAGCCATGTTAACGCCAACTGTAGGTGAGGTACCGGTAAAACCTGCAACACTAGCAGACACGCTAGCCGCTCCAGGGATATTAGAAGTTACTAGCTCAATTTGAGCCTTCCCCTCTGAATTTGTTAAAGCTGTACCAGTCGCTGGATTAAAAGCCCCCAAAGTGTTGTCACTTAATGTAAACGTCACTAAGGTATCGTTCATTGCACCCGTTTTTGAATTAGAAACGGTGGCTGTCAGTGTGGCGGGTGTGGCTGCATTAATATCTGTATTTGAAGTAGATAATGTAATAGATATGGTGCCTTCATCAGGTTCAGGATCTGGATCTGTCGTATCTGAAATGCCCCCACCACCACTACATGCAATAATAAAAAAAGACAAAAAGAATGCGATAGACAATTTATATGCTGACTGCATGTCAGGCTCCCTGTTACTCAAAATGTAATTTTTAGCAATACGCTTATTACTTATAGGACAACATTACATAATTTTCCTATCACCTTTCCATAACTATCTTGATTTATTTACTCAAAACAGCAATAAAGTTTAACTTTTTACCCATATCCTCGCCGAATTTTGCATGCTAGGCTTATTGCGCAAATTGAAAGCATAATAATTATACAGGAATCACAATGGCATTAACTCAATCAAAGAAGCTCGGTTTAACGAGTAAAATACTTATCGGTATGGGAGCCGGTATCATATTAGGGTTACTTTTAAGGAATTTATTTCCCGATAGCAGTTTTATAAATGAATATATCACTGAGGGATTTTTACACGTAATTGGTACGGTTTTCGTTTCAGGCCTTAAAATGCTGGTTGTTCCTCTGGTCTTTATTTCCCTTGTTTGTGGAACAAGCTCACTGAGCGATCCTTCTAAACTAGGACGACTCGGCGGCAAAACAATCGCTTTCTATCTTTTCACTACCGCTATCGCGATCACGGTTGCGATTTCAGTTGCGATTCTTATCCATCCAGGCAACGCATCATTAGTGAGTGAAGGACTGAGCTTTAACGCAAAAGAAGCCCCGAGCTTATCTGAAGTGTTGATCAATATTGTCCCAACCAACCCTCTACAAGCGATGAGCGAAGGCAACATGCTTCAAATCATCCTGTTTGCGGTCATTTTCGGTTTTGCTATCTCACATATCGGTGAGCGAGGAAAGCGCGTAGCAGCCTTGTTTAACGACCTTAACGAAGTGATTATGCGAGTCGTTACGCTGATCATGCAGTTGGCGCCCTACGGTGTCTTTGCCCTGATGGCAAAGTTGGCACTGACACTAGGGCTAGAAACCTTCAGCAGTGTCGTTAAATACTTCTTCGTGGTCTTAGGTGTGTTACTAATCCACGGATTTATTGTTTACCCATCTCTACTGAAAATCTTTACCGGACTTAATCCCTTCACCTTTATCCGTAAGATGAGAGACGTACAGCTATTTGCATTCAGCACTGCCAGTTCTAACGCGACGTTACCGGTTACTATTGAAGCTGCAGAGCACAGATTAGGGGTTGATAACAAAGTTGCCTCTTTCACTCTGCCTTTAGGAGCGACAATCAACATGGATGGTACTGCCATCATGCAAGGTGTTGCGACGGTATTTATCGCACAGGTTTATGGTGTGGATTTGACAATAACCGACTATACCATGGTCGTTGTTACCGCCACATTAGCCTCAATTGGCACTGCTGGTGTTCCTGGTGTAGGTCTTATTATGCTGGCAATGGTACTTAATCAAGTTGGCTTACCTGTAGAAGGTATAGCACTGATTATCGGCGTCGACAGACTACTGGATATGGTCAGAACCGCAGTGAATGTCACCGGTGATACGGTTGCAACAGTTATCATTGCAAAGTCAGAAAATGAGTTCAATGAAGTGGTTTATAATGATACTCAAGCGGGTAAAACGGCTGGCAGTTTTAACGCACAACTTCACGCGAAATAATACCAATCAATATAAAGATTTGATCGCTCAGCGAGAGTTTAGCGGTCCTGAGGCAAGGCAACGAG